>Ga0070681_10007421_pt1 | contig 10721 bp, 8 predicted proteins | sample KBSC83BmetaG_FD_65650 | JGI IMG/M metagenome (GOLD analysis project Ga0070681, IMG submission 65650) | Corn rhizosphere microbial communities from Kellogg Biological Station, Michigan, USA - KBS C8-3B metaG | ecosystem: Host-associated > Plants > Roots > Rhizosphere | place: USA: Michigan...
ATATTTCACGAAGTGAATCACTTGAGCCGGTCAGGCCAATTGCGGCTGAGCCAGAGTAGTCTGGGATTGACGACCACGCTACATGCGCCGTGAAGCAGAGATTGCATCTGACTGTGCCACATGATCCATCGACCCATCGTATCCTTCAGGGTTATTATGGCCTGTGTATTCTGTTCCTCGACTCCTTGGCCCGGCCGGCTCAGTCAATCACCGCTGCGCCAACCAGCCGGCCTGTCCAGGTCGGGATCATATCCACCACGCCAATTGTCGTCCGTTCCATTTTTACTTAACTAATGTCGGGATTGGCGTATCATCACAGGCATGAAATGGTGGTATTCGTCTCTCATCATTGTTCCGGTCGGGTTGGCGATCGGAGCCTACTTCACTGGCGGAGTGAATGTTCCGGTGAATGTCACCGACATCTTGAGCAGTGACAGTCAAGTACAGAACAGGCAGAGCGATGGAGGGAAGAAACCGGTTGAAAAAACTGTCCCCCAAGAGGTACCGGAGCTTTGGCAAAAGCATCGTCTGAGACCGCTGACCGAACGGGAGGAGGGAGCAAAAATACAGGATTTGCCGAAAGGAATCGTCGGTTTCTCAATGTGCAGCGTCGCGTCACTCAGCGGCAGGCGTGGCAAAACTTCCCCGTTGGAGATTCATAAGCATCATGATGGAATCGTGTACTATGTTGGTTATGCCTCCGACCTTCACATTGACAAATACCTGGCTCGTGACAAAAACTTTCACCTCTACCTCTACCCACACTCATCGGAAACAGCCCCATCACTTTTTGAAATCCCCGTAGATTTTGTGTCTAAATGCGAATCGCAACCCTCTGGCGATGGCCATCGGTTTGATCTTTTCGTGACAGATATTCCTCTCTTGCAATCCTAAGCGCTACCATTCCAAGCCCAGTCGGTATGCCTCACCCCGCTCCCCCTCGACCCGAGAACGAGCACTTGGATCCCCATCTTCATCCATCGCGTTCTAATGAACACAGCCGTGAACCACAACCTTCCGACGCAGCAAGGGAGGGCGAAGGTACGTCAAGGGATCAAATCAGTTTGGCAAATTCCGAGATCACATCCTTGAACGTTTCGTCTGCAATTGTTTCCTTGAGGCTCTCGAAATTCACGCGATGGGACTGCTGTGTGCCATCTGCCTGGATCACCTCGACAGAGAAGGAGGTCCCGTCTTTGCTTAGCCTGCCCTTGGCAACCATGGGTGTCGCAGAGGGATCTCGTCTCGGACGAACGAGTACCTCGATCTCCTGCTCCGGCCTCGCATTCTCAATCCGTTCACGATTTGATCGATCTCGAAGTTCGAGGACGTAGGTTGGTGAATCACTCCGGGACCCGTGACCGGAATCACGCCGCAGAGCAAGCGGTGTCATGAGTGCGCGACCTCCCGGTCAGAGCGTGAGTGGCGTACCGCGAGCTGCGCGCACAGGGACAGCTGATAGGTTGAGTATCCGACTTGGCGAATCAGTACCAGTCCGATTTTCGACAACCGTTCAACTGCGACAAATACTTCTCCCCAGCCAAGATGTGGCAGGTTTCTTACAACATCCTCCAGGGAACACGGGCTATTGGATTCCAATATCGCAAGAACCGCTTCCTCTTGTGCTGACGCGACTATGGGGATCATGGCATAGAACCTCCCTCTTGTATGTGACGAATTGGGGTCAGTGCATGCTGCACGGAAAAGCAGGCCGTGGGAACTAGGAGAATCACTAGTTCAAAGAATCGGAGACCCGCGAAGGAAGATAGTACACCCCTTCGCTAGCCGGCTATCCCCAGGGATCAATCAGATTCGGGCCGTCAGCTCAGTGTGATTTTTCCAGTGGAGAGATCGTACACCGCCGCTTCCAACTTCAGCTTGCCCGCCTTGATTGCATCCCTGATGACTGGAGAAGACGTGCGCAGCAACTCGGCCTGAATCCGGGTATTCGCTTCGATGGCCCTTTCGATGTTGCCTCCGGATTGCGCTACCCCTGGCTGAAGATGCTGGTACAAGGCGCTGATTTGTCCTGGTGCAGCATCGGCTTTCATTGCGGCCTTGACCGCCCCGCATCCGCTATGGCCAAGCACGAGTAGCGCCTTAATTCCAAGGACAGCCACTCCATATTCGAGGCCAGCAATCACCTCCGGCGTCACGATATTTCCTGCTACCCGTGTCACAAAGAGGTGGCCGATCGTCTGATCAAAAATGAGTTCTACCGGTACGCGGGAATCGGCGCAAGCAAGTACTGCCGCAAAGGGCTCTTGTTTACCGGCGGTATGTTCTCTCAGGATGGTCAGATCGTGCTCAATCGATGTCGGTTGATTTGCGACCATCCGTTGGTTCCCTGCGAGTAAGGCACGCAGTGCCGCATCCGGGCTCACCGTGCTCTGGGCATAGCCATTCTGAAGGGACGCCGGTCCGATTCCAGCTTGCGCGGCGACCGCAACCATTGCACCGGACAGAATCGTTTGAAGGATCTGTCGCCGGCTGACATCCTCTCGAACTTGCATGTGATGCGGCATTTTATGAAGCCCTCCTACGACTTGGAAGTTTGAAACGTTTTGCCACCGCTCGCAATCTCCCCTGCACTTCGGCGCGGCGATTCCTGTGACATTTATGCCATTACGAATGAGGAACACGTCGCTCCGGGTCGCCTCGCGCTGTAACAGTGCTCTCAGGCAATTGGCCACGGTCGCAAGGCGGACGCTTGCCTGAATAGTCATTTGCGTGTGACGCACGGGGCGATGATTTCAGAAGTACCACGCAATTCCGCCCATGACCGTGCGTGGATTTCCCGGCACAAAGTGAATCCCGTTGACCGGTGTCGCCTCGCTCCTCAGTTGCGACTCGAAGGCAAATATGGCCTGCTCCCATTTCGTGTTGAACAGATTCTGCACGAACAAGAACGCTTCCATACGGCCGTGGGATAGCGTGACCGGAAGTTGATAACGTTCAGAAAGATCAAAGTCAATCCACGAGGGAGATTTAATACTCCGGTCTTCAGTGAGAGGCCGCGCACCGAGATACGTCGCTTGCAATTGCGAAGTCAGGCCATCGGGCCACCGTACCAGCAGCGCGCCATAGGCCGTTACCTCAGGTGCGAGTGGAATCGCATCGCCGTTGCGGAACTCTGCCTTCGTCCATGTCACGCTGCCGTTGAAATACATCGGGCCCCAGACTTGTCCCCGCGCGGCCACTTCCAGTCCTTCTCGTCTCGTGGCGCCACGAATTTCTGTCGTCCCTTCGTCTCCCACAAAGAGCAGTTCGGACTTGAGGTCTAATCGCCACAGAGTGGCGATGAGCTCGAATCCTTCCGGTCCCCACGGCTTCGATCGTACTCCGACCTCATAGCTCTTGGCCCGGGCGAGCGGTGAAGACCCCGGCGCGACAGCCGACCGCGCGTCATTACTGTGATAACCTTCTCCGTAGTTGCCAAAGAATTCGGTGTTGACCCAGGGGCCCAGGATGAGATTCATTTTCGGCAGCACGATGCCGGATTGCGTCCGTCCAGCCGGCTGGTCCGCACAGGTGGGGCAGCGATTGCGCACGTCGAAGGTAAACGTTTCACCGCGCAGACCTCCTGCCAACCGTAGCCATGACACCGGCTGCACCTCCGCCTTCACGAATGGCGCGTAGGACGCCTCAAGCACATCGTTGTCTGTGGTAGCCCCGGTTGGTACTCTCGTCGTTTGGGTCCCGAGCCTCGCATGGATGTTGTCCACTCTGGTTTGAAAACCAATCGTTCCAATGCTCGGCAGCCCCAACAGCTCTCCCCGCTGCTTGTATCCAACATCGCCGCCATACACGATGCGGCGATCGGATTGCTGTATGCCGTCGCCTCCGGTCGGCACACCATTCGTCGCAATGTCGTTGGCAAAAAACGTGAAATTCGTGAAGAGATCCAGGCGATAGTACTGGGCATAGACATTGGTAAAGAACTGCCCGCTTGACGTGGTGTCATAATGATAGTTTAAGCGGGCGGTGCTGCGGAGCGTCCTGCCACCTTCCGACGGGTCAATCGCCCCGAACCGGTCGAGTGAGTCGTCCTGCACTGCGCGAAGAGGAATCTCGCCGGAGGCATTCCACTGCGCCTTCTGAAAGGTACCGGTTAAACTGAGCTCGTCCCGTCCCGTCAGGTTCGTCGTCATCTTTCCGAGCACATTGCTTCGGAAATAACGGTTGTCATTCTGAAACGGCCCATTTGTGTAGTAGCCTTCGGCGGCAAGCAGCGTGCGCACCCTCTCCCTGGTTGGAGAGAACATGAGCATATACCGCTGCGTATCAAACTGCCCCCCGGTTGCCTGAACGGTCCCTTCCTTCACGACATCCCTCGTCTTAAAATTGATTGCCCCGGCCGTGGCAAAGTCCCCGAACTCCGGAAGATACGCGCCTTTATAAACGTCGAGTCCCTCAATGGTTTCAGGGATGATGAAGTTGAGATCGCTGTATCCTTGCCCGTGCGCATGCGTGCGCAGGTTAATCGGCATCCCGTCGACAAAGAACGCCACATCGGTACCGTGATCGGCATCGAACCCACGCAGAAAATATTGATCGGCCTTCCCCGCTCCGCCTGAATGTTCCACTGCGATCAGACCTGGGATCAACCGCAATACCTGCGCCGGACGGCCTTGAGGCTGCAGGACATATTCTTGGTCTGGGATAAATTGCTGGGAAGATGCTGCCACCGGCCTTTCGCCGATGACGGTGACTTCAGGGGCTTCGAGGACGTCCTGATCCGGATCATGAGCCCGTACGGAGGCAACCATGGTCGACAGCGTAGTCAGAAAAACCAGAAAGGGTACAAGGCGTCGCATCGTCACACCCATGAGCGTCATAGAGATGGGCGGATGAGACGCCCGCGATGATCGGTCGCCAGTCGACTCATCGACCGGCGCAGACCTTCGTGGCCTGACAACAACAATGATGCGGTATGGTCCTGCTAGACGGGCCGTGTCGAACTGATTAGGGCACGCACGCGGAACAGGGACTGCGTGATCAAGGCCTCGAGGGTGTACGATTCCCCTCCCACGATTTCCATCCGGGCCCGGTTGAGCGGCAGCAGGACCTTCGTGGCCCGTGCGCCAAGAATGGCTTGCACGATCTCCGGTGTCACCTCACCGAGCATGGCGCCTGACAAGACCAGATTCAACGAGGTGACGATCACGTCCACCGTCGGCAGTGTGTCGGCAATTGCACGAGGCCCGACCCCCACCTGATTCGCGCCGGCCTGTTTCATGGCTGCCGCCGCCACGGTATTCGTCCCCAACGCCACTATGTGATGGGCCTGACCGAGTTCCGATAGGAGTCCTGCCACCAGCCGGGATCCAAGTCCACCGCCTCGCCCATCGATGACACAGATGCGCATCAGCTATACCAGACTCTTCCCGGTCGTCGTCATGGTGAGTTTGCCATGTTTCACACCCTTGACCGACAGCAGCGCATCCGCCACCTTCCTGATTTGCGACCCTTTACCCTTCGCCACTAAGACCTCAAGACAATGGTCATGATCGAGATGGACATGCATCCCGGCCATGATATGGCCTTGAAAATCGTGCTGGATATGAGTCAGTTTTCTTGTCAGGTCTCGCACATGATGATCGTACACAAACGTGATGGTTCCGACCGTCTCCTTATCGTCGTCCCACTCCTGCCCGACCAGGTTGTCCCGGATCAGATCTCGTAACGCTTCCGAGCGGTTCGTATACTTGTGCTTTTTGATGTGCAGATCGAAATCATCGAGCAGATGGTGGTCCAGCGATACGCCGAAGCGGACTAGCTTCTTCACGGACGCCCAACCTTTCATGCTATTAAAGTAACATTCGTGGCACGAAATACTAGTCCTCCGGTCCATGCCTGTCAACTTCGCAAGTTGGTCTTCCACCGTGCTTTACTTCCCGACCGCACCCGTTCTCTGCTGACTCCAGCCGGTGAATTTATGTTCTTCTCGATGTGATTCGCGATCGTTACGCTTGTTACGGCAGCGACGAGCACATGCGGTAGAGACGCAGACCTTCGCAGCGAGGATGGTTTCAGACGCTGCATAACGTATCACGGAGCCGAGGCAGCGAGAGCGAACAAGACATGACGCGGTTCCCCGCGTGATCGACGCTTGGCAGCCGGGCAGTTGGGGAACCGTTTGAAGCATCTTGAGGATGGCAGACAGAATCCGCTAAGATTGTCCCTCATTCTTCACTATCCCGCTTTCTGTCATCCTCGCTGGAGATTTTCACAGTCCTCCTGCTCTCCTAACAACGCTGTTACACACATAGGGTATGAACGGGGCATGGATACAAGATGAAGGGTGCGGTATAGGCGGGTATTGACTCCTGCCCGGTAGAAAGGTGAAAGGATGTGTCCGGGGACCGCAAATCAGCCACAGCCTGAGGCGGTCTGGATCCTGGGACATGCAAGAGGACAGGGTTCCGGTAACCTGCTCATAAGAAATACCCACTTTTCAGTGATTTGGCCGTATGCCCCCATGGCATCCGGATTGCTTAGCCTATATCGCGGGTTATCCACCAAGATGTCACCCATACGAAGAACCACCGAAATTCAATTGACCCAGGCCTCCCTGACTGTGACGGCCATGGCCACGACCTTGCTCGCCTGGTCAACCGGCCATGTGGCATGGACCGCGGCTGAGCAGGGCCAGATCGGCCGGCTTATCGAAGCGACTCTATTCGGCTCGCTTGCAGGGTTTTTGGTCTACGGCAACCTCTGTTACCAGATAGCGCGCCTCGGACAGTTGACACGGACCCACGCTCATCAGAAGTCCCGGATGGATTCACCCGTGCCGTTCGATCGCGAATCGGCACCGGCCCTGACCATCCTCGTCCCCTCGTATAAGGAAGAACTCCCCGTCATTCGCCAAACGCTGCTATCTGCCGCGCTCCAGGATTATCCCAACAAACGCGTGGTCCTGTTGCTGGACGATCCCCCAAATCCCAAAACCAGTCAGGATCGAAAGGCGCTCTGGGCCGGGCGGACATTACCGTTCGAGTTACAGGCCTTGCTTAAGGAGCCGGCCGAGTATGTCGCGCAAGCCCAAGCGACCTTTCTCGATCGACGAGCCGCAGCGACTCAGAACCTTGCAGATGAATATGTGCGCCTCTCCAACTGCTTCAGCCTGGTGTCGACTTGGTTTGAAACCCAATCCAAGCATGCTCCGCAGGAGTCGCACACGGATGTCTGGTTCGTGGGACAGGTCTTGAGCCAGCCGGCAGAAGCCTGCCGCGAGCAGGCGGCTTTATGGTTTAGCCGGAGAACACAGATCGACACCCTGTCTGCGGACCGCATCCTCGACGAGATCGACGCTGCCTATGGTCATCTAGGCGGGCGATTCCAGGTGGAGTTCGACGTGTTCGAACGCAAGCAATACCGAAATCTCTCCCAAGAGTCGAATAAGGCCATGAACCTGAACAGTTACCTCGGCCTCATGGGCACACGCGTGAAGCCGGTTCTACTGACGGACGGGGTCCATTTGATAGAGACCCCCGTGCTTACCGGCAGTCGGGTGATTCCCGATACCCCCTACGTAATCACGCTCGACGCAGACAGCCTGCTCCTGCCGCAGTATGCCAGTACGTTGGTTCGGCTTATGGAACAACCTGAACATGCGCGGATGGCCGTAGTCCAGACGCCCTACAGTGCTATTCCCAACGCACCGGGCGCAATGGAACGGACCGCCGGAGCCACGACCGACATTCAATATCTTGTGCATCAAGGGTTTACCCGATTCGGCGCCACGTTCTGGGTTGGCGCGAACGCCTTGCTGAGAAAATCGGCGCTGGAAGAAATTTGCATCGAAGAGCGCGAGAGCACGGGCCTCGTCCGCCGCTATATCCAGGATCGCACCGTCATCGAGGATACGGAGTCGACCGTTGATCTGTTATGCAAAGGCTGGTCGCTGTACAACTACCCGGAACGGCTTGCCTATAGCGCGACGCCGCCCGATTTCGGCTCCTTGATTGTTCAGCGAGCACGCTGGGCGAACGGGGGATTGATCATTTTCCCGAAACTCCTGTCGTACTTATACCGCACACCGAAGCAGCCCGGCACCTTCGCGCAAGGGCTGCTCCAGATCCACTATTTGACCTCGCTCGCCTTTGCACCGTTGAGCGTGCTGCTCCTCTTGGTGATTCCCTTCTCCTCAGATGTGATGACGGCCTGGATGCCGCTGGCGGCGCTTCCCTACTTTGCCCTGTACGCCCGAGATCTCGCGCTGACCGGGTACAGGCCGATGCGGGACTTGCTTCGCATCTACGCCTTGAACCTCCTCTTGATTCCCGTGCACCTGGGCGGGGCCCTGAAGTCGACGCAGCAAGCCATTCTGGGCACCAAGATTCCCTTCCGCCGAACCCCCAAGATTTCAGGACGCACGAGAACTCCGGCGCTGTATCTCGTCCTGGAACTCGCCATGATGCTGCTGAGCACCGGGTTAGCCCTCTATTATGCGTCGCAGCTGCGCTGGATCTCCGGAACCTTTGCGCTGGCGAATGCCGGTCTGGTGCTGTACGGAATTCGGCAGTTCGTCGGCTTCTCGGAGATGAAAGAGGATCTGGTCAATGGATGGGATGAGTTCCTCGGCCGGCACAATGCACTGTGCTCACTGCAGGTCGTGAAAGTCCGAGTGCTCGCCAGGCTCGCGCAATCGACTGGCTGGATCTATACGTTCCCCCCACAGATAGGACGAGCCAGATTCTTCACCAGGGTGATCATGTGGGTGATGATTGCCATGCTCGAAATGATGTCGCCGGCGCTGGCCTCCGGCAACACGACGGCGTGGCTCAATCCGGTTCAAGTGGAAAATCGCAGGGTGGGCACCACCGAATGGGTTCTGAACCGCCCGGCCCGCAGCCATGAAATCGAAGGCTATGCGTCTGCAACCAGCGTCAACCGAGGCGATACACTAAAACTCTTCGTGAACACCGCGGCAGAGTCCTATACCGTGCGGATATTTAGGATGGGGTGGTATCAGGGGGCTGGTGCGCGCGAACTGACCAGTCCAGTTCGCCTCAAAGGTCACGGACAACCTCCACCTTCCATAGACCTCGGTACCGGCTTGATCGAATGCCGGTGGGAAAATCCGTTCCTCCTAACCATCCCTCTGAATTGGTCAAATGCGACGGATTGGGCCAGCGGGGTGTACCTGGCCAAGTTGACAGCGGAACCGACCGGGTATGACAGCTATGTCATCTTTGTAGTCCGTGACGATGCGCGATCATCCACCTATCTGTTCCAATCAAGCGTCACCACGTTTCAGGCCTACAATAATTGGGGTGGGAAGTCCCTCTATGCATTCAATAGCGCGGGCGGACAGGCGGCGAAAGTTTCGTTTGATCGCCCCTATGCGGCCAGTCCGCTTCCAGCGGCCGCATCTGGTGGGGGGGCGGGAGATTTTCTGACGTCTAACTCTATTCCAGCGGAATCCTCCGTCTCGGCGGCGGGATGGGAATATAATATGATCCGTTGGCTGGAGCGGGAAGGGTATGACGTGACATATGCGACAAATATCGATGTGCACGCACGTCCCGCTCTTCTGGCATCACATAAAGTTTTTCTCTCTGTTGGACACGATGAGTATTGGAGCTGGGAGATGCGGCATCACGTAGAGCAGGCTCGCGACCGGGGGGTCCATCTCGGGTTTTTCTCTGCGAATACCTGCTACTGGCAGATTCGTCTCGAGCCCAGCCGATTCACATACGAGCCGGACAGAACAATCGTGGCCTATAAAGAGACCGCCCCCTGGCATGACCCGCTGCAGACCGATCAAGACTCAGCGAATGATTACCTTGTGACGACTAAATGGCGCAATCCGCCCGTGAATCGGCCAGAAGCCGGTCTAATCGGAGCCATGTTCATCGAAGTCGACACTCCCGTCGACGGAGATTTTGTCATTGAGGATACCGAGGAGTGGATCACGAGGGGAACGGGATTGCACCAGGGCTCCCGGCTCCATGGGCTTTTGGGATACGAAGTGGACGGTCACAATCTGTCCAGCCCGTCAGGGGCTCATGTTGTCGCTCGCTCGTCTCTGCCCCAGACAGCGGGAACGGTTACAGTATACATGGCACCGAGCGGCGCCATCGTATTTTCCAGCGGGTCTATGCAATGGAGTTGGGGGCTCGACGATTACAACGCCCCGGGACTTCGCCCCTCCGTCGTGAGTTCAGCCGCGCAACAGATGACACGGAATATCCTTTCCCGGTTCAGTGAAACGAGTCCTGGTCTAGCTCCCACGGCTGGACAGATTCACTAGATCCGCTCTGAAACACCGATGCGCGGAGATAGCCCATAGATGGAGTCGTCCGCCTCTCAAGTATTTTGTTCATTTGAGCATGATGGAAGCAGGGTTGAAATAAACTCCCTCTCGTCAATCTCCCCACCCAATCCCGCACATACCTCCAGTTCGACAGACGCGATGATTCCGCTCTCAGGCGTTTATGACGTCATACGAGTTGCGGCCTGTCTTGCAGTGATTCTGCTCCACCTGTCCGCAACCATTGTAATGCAACGGGATTTGTCGGAAACATTGAGTTGGCATGTCGCGAATCTCATCGACGCCGCCACCCGTTGGTGTGTGCCAGTGTTTGTCATGTTGAGCGGAGCCTTGTTGCTCGATCCTCAGAAGCATGCCGCCCCACAGAGATTTTGGATCAAGAGAATGAGCCGGCTGCTGCCCGCATTGATTGTGTGGTCGGCGATCTATTTCGCGTGGC
>Ga0070681_10007422_pt1 | contig 10721 bp, 6 predicted proteins | sample KBSC83BmetaG_FD_65650 | JGI IMG/M metagenome (GOLD analysis project Ga0070681, IMG submission 65650) | Corn rhizosphere microbial communities from Kellogg Biological Station, Michigan, USA - KBS C8-3B metaG | ecosystem: Host-associated > Plants > Roots > Rhizosphere | place: USA: Michigan...
GCGGTAAGTCTTGACAACCATGCAGCTTTTGTGGCGTTCACTGGCGCGAAGGCGTCTTCAGGCATAGGCTACTTTCGATGCGCGCGCCACGACCCGTTTCTCTCCGACCGATCTTTCTGCGAGCTGCCGCCCTGTTGGCACTGGTGGCGCAACTCGCTGTCGGCGTTGGTGCGCTCGGTGAAGCGCGCGCGGGGCTCGGGTACGCGTCCCACATCGATCCGAGTGGGACGTCGACGCACTACGCGCACGACGAGGCGGTGTGCGCGGCCTGTCAGGCCCGATCGTTACACGGGGTCGCCAGGCTTCCGCATCCGCCGCTCGTACTCGCGCCGCGGAGTGAGCTGGCGCCAATCACCGCGCCCGAGTCGCATCATGACTCCGGCGCCGACGCTCAACACCTCTCCCGCGCACCGCCCGCTCTGAGCTGACCTCCGTCGCGTTGGTCCGTTCGTCAGCTCACTCTCGGGAAGAACATGCGCTTTCACGTCACGCTGTGCGCGCTCGTCGCGCTCGGCGAGGCCGCGTCCGCACAGCAGCCGGGCGCCGGTCAATCCATTGATTCGTTGCGTCTCACGCGTCGCCAGGCGATCGCGGAGGCGCTGGCTCACAATCCACAGATCGAGGTCGCGCGCCAGCAGACGGCACAATCGCGGGCGCGGCGCGTCGAGGCGATCGCCGTCCCCGATCCCGCGCTCACCGCGTCCTACGACGCCTCGACCAGACCCTTCAGCTTCGGGTCGGCGGGAGAGCGCAATGTCGCCATCGACATGCTCGTCCCGTTCCCGACGAAATTCTGGCTGCGGAACAAGGTCGCGCGCGCCGAGATCGGATCGTTCGAGTCCAACTATCGGTTGCAGACCCAGGTCATCGCCGCGCAGACGTCGCAGCAATACGACTCGCTGCTCGTCGCGCGGAAGCATCGCGATGTTCTGATCGAGGGGCGCAGTCTGTCGGCAGACTTTCTGAAGCGCACCCAGGCGCGGTACAACGCCGGCACGGCGGCGAAGCTCGACGTCATCAAGGCGCAGGTCGACCTCGCGCAGGCGGACAACGATCTCATCGCGAATGAGCTCGACATCGCGAACGCGCAGGCGGCGCTGAACCGATTCATCGGCCGCGTCATCGGCGCGCCGATCGCGCCCGTCGATACGCTCGAGGTTCCACCCGCGCTCCCGGACTCGCAAACCATCGAGCAGACGGCCTTGCAGAATCGGCCGGAGTTGACGCAGCTCGAGAGCGAGCAGCGGGGCGCGAGCGCGACGTCGAGCCTGTTGCGCCAGTTCTGGATTCCCGATTTCACGCTCGGTGCATCGCACGACTACACGCAACCGGGCGCGCCGGTGTTCTCGACCGGGATCGCGCTCCCCATTCCGCTCTTCTTCTGGCAGCACAGCCAGGGCGAGCTCGCCGAATCGCGCTATCGCGAGCGCGAGCTGGCGGCCTCGTATCGCGACCTGCGGGCGCAGGTGACACAGGACGTGCGAACGGCGTACGCGACGGCGAGCACCTCGCTCCGGCAGGTGCTCTTTCTGCGCGACGAGCTCGTGCCGGCGGCGCGGGAGGCGTTCCGGGTCGCCTCGGTCAGCTATTCGTTAGGCGGTTCGTCGGCGCTGGAGGTGCTGGATGCGCGGCGGACCCTGCTCGATGCGGAAAATCAGCTCGCCGACGCCCTCGCGTCGGCCAACATCGCCCGCGCCGATCTCGAGCGCGCGCTCGGTGTTCCCCTCTCCACGCTCGGTATTCGTTAGGCAGATGACCTTCACTCCTCTCCGTGCGATCGTGATGCTCCTCGCGCTGGCCGCGTGCTCGAGCAATGGGTCGGCGCGGCCGGCCGACTCCACGAACGGCACCCAGGGCGCGTTCACGCTGACGCAGGAGCAACGCGCGCGCATCCACCTCGTGACGCTGCAGAACACGGCATTCCGGCCGACACTGGAGGCCACGGGTACCGTTGCCTTCAATGGCGACCACTCGACGCCGGTGCTGTCGCCGATCTCCGGGCCAGCGCTGCAAATCCTCGTCAACCCGGGCGCGGTCGTGGCCAAGGGGCAGGCACTGGCGACGGTCTCGTCACCGGACTTCGCCTCCGCCGTCGCCGGCTACCGCAAGGCGGAGAGCGCGTACCGCAACGCGAAGCGCATCGCCGACCTCGATGAGCAGTTGTTCAAGAACGACGCCCTCGCGCGCCGCGACCTCGAGCAGGCGCAGACCGATCTCGCCGCGGCCGCCGCGGATCGCGATGCCGCCATTCAGCAGATCCGCGCGTTAGGCGTGGAGGAAGCGCAGATCGAGGCCATCCGCGACAACAAGCCGACCGACCAGCTCCAGGCGACGATTCGTGCGCCGATCGCCGGCACGGTCGTGGAAAAGCTCATCAGCCCGGGGCAGCTCCTTCAGGCCGGCACGACACAATGCTTCACGGTCGCGGATCTCTCGAGCATGTGGGTGCTCGCGAACGTCTTTCCGTCGGACGTGAAAGACGTCGCTGTCGGCGAGCCCGTCGACGTCATCACCGACGCCGCCTCGCTGCCGCTATCGGGTCGAGTCGACTACGTCGCCGCGCTCGTCGATCCGACGAGCAAGGCGATCGCCGTGCGCGTGCTCGTGCCGAACATGAATCACGTGTTGCGAAAAGACATGTTCGTCCACGTCGGCATTCACGCGACGCACGAGCACACCGGACTGCTCGTGCCGACGACCTCAGTGCTCCGCGACGAGGAGAATCTGCCGTTCGTGTACGTCGCCGTACCCAACGGGTCATTCGACCGCCGGCGGGTCACGCTCGGCTCGCGCGTCGGCGATCAGTACGAGGTCACGGCCGGGCTCACCGCCGGTGAGAAGGTTGTCTCCGAAGGAGCGCTCTTCCTTCAATTCGCGGAGAGCCAATGACGATGGAGTTGCCTCCCGTTACGGAGGAAGGCGAGGGCGCGGGAAGCGCCCGCCGGCGTTCGTCGCGCCGCGTCGTACCGGAGCACGCGAGGGACGTTCACGGCCCGGTTCACCGCCTCGTCGGCGCCGCGCTGGCGCAACCGCTGCTCGTCGCGCTCATCGGCATCGCGGTCGTCGCAGTCGGCATCTGGTCGTTCCTCCGGCTGCCGGTCGACGCGTATCCCGACGTGTCGCCGCCACGCGTCGAAATCACCACGGCATGGCCAGGGCACGCCGCGGAAGAAGTCGAGCGGTTGATCACGGTGCCGATCGAAGTCGAGATGAACGGTCTGCCGAATCTCACGGTGACACGGTCGATCTCACTCTACGGCCTCTCGAACGTTCGGGTGACCTTCACCGACGGGACCGACAACTACTTCGCGCGGCAGCAGGTGTTCGAGCGGCTGGGCGACGCAGAGTTGCCGGAGGACGTGAAGCCTGGCATCTCGCCACTCTTCTCGCCGTCAGGACTCGTGTACCGCTACGTGCTCCAGAGCGCGGATCGGAGCGCGATGGAGCTCAAGGTGCTGCAGGACTGGGTGCTGGAGAAGGCGTACCGCTCCGTGCCGGGTGTCGCGGACATGTCTTCGCTTGGCGGCGAGACGATGCAGTACCAGGTGCTGGTGGATCCGAACAAGCTCGCTGGCGCGGGCCTGTCGGTGCAGAACGTAGCCGACGCGTTAGGCGCGAACAACGGCAATGCGGGCGGCGGCTTCTACTCCGAGGGCGGGCAGTTCTTCTACGTCCGCGGGCTCGGCCGCGTCGTCAGCCTCGAGGACATCGGCAACGTCGTGCTCGCGGTGAAGAACGGGACGCCGATCCTCGTTCGCGACATTGGAGACGTTGTAATCGGGCACGCCCCGCGACTCGGCCAGTTCGGGTTCAACAAGCAGAACGACGCGGTAGAGGGTGTCGTCCTCATGCGCACGGGTGAGCAGGCGCAAACGGTTCTGAAGGGCGTCGAGGCAATGACGAGGCAGCTCAACAACAACGTGCTGCCGAAGGACGTGAAGATCCTGCCGTTCTACGATCGGCGCGACCTCATTGCGCTCACGACACGCACGGTAGAGGACAACCTCGTGCGCGGCATCGTGCTCGTGATCGTCGTCCTCATCTTCTTCTTGTACGACGTGCGTTCCGGGCTCATCGTCGCCGTGACGATCCCGCTGTCGCTCTTCTTCGCGTTCATCTGTCTCGACCTGCGCCACATCCCGGCCAATCTGCTGTCGATCGGCGCGATCGACTTCGGGATCATCGTCGACGGCGCGGTCGTGATGGTGGAGAACATTCACCGCCATCTCGCGCGGCGGCACGGCACTGATTACAAGATTCTCAACGTCATCATGGACGCCGCGTCCGAGGTCGACCGGCCGATCGTGTACGCGATCGCTGTGATCGTCGCCGCTTTCCTGCCGATCTACGCGCTGTCCGGCCCCTCGGGGAAGCTCTTCGAGCCGATGGCCGACACGACGATCTACGCCTTGCTCGGATCGCTCCTCTTCACGCTCACCGTCGTCCCGGTGCTCTGCGTCTTCGCGCTCCGTCGCGGCGTCGCGGAGAAGCGCAACGCCGCCTTCGAGTGGCTGCGCGACCGTTACCAACAGGGGCTCGACTGGTGCCTCGCGCGCGCGCGCCTCACGATCGGCGTCTCGACCGCGCTCTTCGTCTTGTCGATGGTGATCGCGCTCGCGATCGGCGGCGAATTCATGCCAAAGCTCGACGAGGGCGCGCTCTGGGTTCGAGCGACGATGCCGTACACCATCTCGTTCGAGGAATCATCGCGGCTCGTGCCACAGATCCGGCAGATCCTCGCGTCCTTTCCACCGGTGACCGTCGTGACGTCCGAGCATGGCCGGCCCGACGACGGCACCGACCCGACCGGCTTCTTCAACGCCGAGTTCTACGTGGGTCTCAAACCGTACAAGGACTGGACAGGCCCGTACGGCAACAAGGACGAGCTGGTCGACGCCATCCAGAAGAAGCTCGCCGCGTTCCCAGGCGTCACGTTCAACTATACTCAACCCGCCGAGGATGCCGTCGACGAGGCGCTCACGGGTCTCAAGAGCTCACTCGACGTGAAAGTCTTCGGCACCGACCTCACGTTGCTCGAGGCAAAGGGCCGCGCGATCAAGCGTGTTCTCGAGTCGGTGCGCGGCATCGAGCACGTGACGCTCGTGCAGGAGCTCGGGCAGCCGAGCCTGACGATCAGCGCCGATCGAGCGAAGATGGCGCGCTACGGACTCAACGTCGCCGATCTCAATGGCCTCATCGACGCAGCGGTCGGCGGTTCGGCGACGACGCAAGTGGTGCAGGGCGAACGGACCTTCGATCTCGTCGTCCGTTTACAGCCGCAGTTCCGCGAGACGCCGGACCAGATCGGCAACATCCTCGTCGCGACAGCGGAAGGCGCGCAGATTCCGCTGCGCCAGGTCGCCGACATTCAGGTCGCGAACGGCGCGGCGTTCATTTATCGACAAGACAACTCGCGCTACATCGGCGTCCAGTATTCCGTCGAAGGGCGCGACCTGGCGAGTGCCGTTCGGGAGGCGCGGGCAGCCGTGGAGCGATCGGTGAAGCTGCCGCCGGGCTACTCGACGCGGTGGGGCGGCGAGTACGAGGAGTACACGGCGTCGCGGAGCCAGATCAACGTCGTGCTGCCGCTCACGGTAGTGCTCATCTTCGGCATCCTGTTCGTCCTTTATCACAACTTCAAGTTTCCGTTGATCACGGTCGTCGGCGTAATCCTTTCTGCACCGCTGGGCGGCCTGCTCGTCCTCGCGCTCACGGGGACGCCACTGTCCGTGTCGTCGATGATCGGCTTCCTGGCGCTCTTCGGCGTGAGCGTGCAGACCGCGGTGGTGTACATCTCGTACGCCAACGAGCTGCGCCTCGACGGCTTCAGTATCGCTGACGCGACGCGTACCGCGGCCCTGCTGCGATTGCGGCCGATCATGATGACCGCACTCGTCGCGGCGCTTGGTTTGCTGCCGGCCGCGCTCTCGACAGGCGTCGGCTCCGACACCCAGAAGCCGTTCGCGCTCGTGATCGTGGGTGGGCTGTTTTCGCGACTGCTCATCAGCGTGTTCCTGATGCCCGTGCTATACGCCGTCTCGGCCCGCGAGGGCGACCACCTGGAGGTTTGATCTCGACGGGAGGAGCAGCGCGTTGTAGAGTTGCGTGCCTCTCGTCCGCTGTCCCTCCCTCGACCGGTGGTGCCCTATGAAGTTCGCTCGCGCGATCGTGCCGCTCATTGTCCTCGCCACCGCCGCTGGAGCGCAGCAGGCACCGTCGCCATGGCTCAAGGAGACATTCAAGTCCGGGAAGCTCGGCGAAGAACGCACGATCTATGTTGCCACGCCGGCGAACTACAACGGAAGCGCGCAGCGCTATCCCGTCCTCGTGCTCCTCGACGCCAACGACGAGCCGCAATGGGCGGCCGGCGTCGCGAACGTTGCCTTCCTCGCGAGTCGCGGGGCGATTCCCGATCTGATCATGGTCGGCGTGACGAACGGGAAGGACCGGACGCATGATCTCACGCCGGCTGCCACCGGCGCCACGGCCAAGACCTTCCCGACCGCGGGCGGCGCGCATGCCTTCACCGACTTCATCGTCGACGAGGTGCTGCCGCGAGTCCGCTCGCACTACCGCGCGCTGCCGACAACGATTCTCGCCGGCCACTCCTTCGGCGGCCTGTTCGCGCTCGACGTCGCGGCAACGCGGCCGGGCGCATTCGCCGCCATTGTCGCGATGAGCCCCTCGTTATGGTGGAACGACTCCACCCCCGCGCGCGACTACGCCACGGCGATCGCGAAGGCGCCGGGCACGACACGGTTGTTCGCAACGAGCGGCGAGCTCGAGCCGCCGATCGACGTCACGACGAAGATCTTCGCGGCGCGGCTCGATTCGATCAAGCCGTCGTCGCTCGCGTTCGCGTATCGCTACTATCCGGGCGACACGCATGGCCTGACGCCGGAGCCGAGTCTGATCGACGGGTTGCGATTCGTCTTCGCGCCGATCGCGCTGATGCGGACGCCGGTGATGGCGCTGGGACCGCAGGCAGATTCGGCGAGTATCGTCAAGGCGGTCGTCGAGACTGAGGATGCGTATGTGCGAGGCGCCCGCTCGCTCGGCCTGCCCGACAAGTTCCCGGAGTCGCAGATGAACAACTTCGGGTACGCCGCGCTCCAGGGATACAAGATGCCTAACATCGCCGTCTGGATTTTCCGGAAGAATGTCGCGAGCTACCCCGACTCACCGAATGTCTACGACAGCCTCGGTGACGGGCTTCTGGCCGCCGGCGACAGCACGAGCGCCCGGGCGCAGTTCCGCATGGCGCGGGACGTCGCGGTGCGGCAAGGCAAGACGCCGAGTGAGGAAACGCTCAAGAAGCTCGCCGCGCTCGAGCACCCAACGGCGACTCAGGCTGGCAAGGCGAAGCCCTAGCGCCCCGAGCGTGGGGCCGCTGAAACCACTGACACTGCCCTGAAACCACTGACTCGCTCCTCTGCAGCGCCGCTTCCGCGCACCGGGCAAGCAAGGACTCTTTGTTAATACCTCGGGAAGCTTCAATGGCGAGGGAACCTTCCCGAGGCTTTCACCAAGATTCAAAGAGATCGGCGGTGCGCGGCGGCTCTCTGCACACGGAGCCCGTCAGTGGTTTCAGGGTCGTGTCAGTGGTTTCAGCGGCCCAGTTGCCCTTGACGCTCTGAAGATCAGTTGAACACATCGCACGCAACCCACCGTCACGCTGCGGGTACTAGATGACGGGAGGATGTGACGATGAAATCAATCTCTGCAATTAGAAACGGGGTTGTCGCGCTCGCTCTCGGATTTGCCTCGGCAGCCGTGCCGGTCTCGACCACTTTCGCCGCACCGGCGCCACCGACGGCACCACGGATCGAGATCACGACCCAGGAGCTCGCCGCGTCGAACGCGAAGGTTCAGGCTGCGTACAGCGCCCTCATCGATATGTGGCGCGCCGATTTCAAGGCGATTGGCGAGCGATTCGCCGCGCCAGGCATCGCGCGCTATCGGGCACCGATCCGTACCGGGTGCGGTGTCATGATGCCTAACAACGCCGGCTATTGCGCGGCGGACAACACCATCTACTTCGACGACATCTTCGTGGCCGCGCAGGCCAAGGTCGCGGCGCGCGCGCTCGGCACCGACGGCGACATGGCGGGGCTCGGCGTCATCGCGCACGAGATGGGGCACGCGGTCGCGATCCAGCTCGGCCACGCGTCACGCGTCTCGTACGAGAACGAATCGGTGGCTGACTGCCTTGCCGGTGCCTTCGCGAAGCACGCGCAGGGCGATGGCTCGCTCGAGGCGGGCGACGTCGAGGAAGCAGTATTCGGTATGGCGAGTGCCGGCGATCCCACGCCCGAGCTCACCGGCAACCAGCGCATGGATCAACGCATCCTCGCCCGGCTGGAGCGCGACGGACACGGGACGCGCGATCAGCGAGTTCAGAACTTCCGTAACGGGTTCGATGGTGGCGCCGGGGCGTGCCTGGATGAGTTTCATCAGATCCAGAGCTGATCATCCAGCCCGGGCTGAGAAGAACTGAACCGCGAAGGACGCGAAGGACGCGAAGGACTGCCAAAGCAAAAGCTTTTGCTTTGGCAGTCCTTCGCGTCCTTCGCGTCCTTCGCGGTGAAAAAAAACACGATCCTCGCATTACATCAGAGCCCATTTGCTGCAAAGGATGCCCTGCTACAAGTTCAATCGATGATCCGACTCGCCGCTCCGACCGACGCTGCCGCGATTGCGGAGATCTACCGCCCCGCGGTGGTAGAGCGGGCGACATCGTTCGAGGTCGATGCACCAGACGCGGCAGAGATGGCGGTGCGGATCGAGAGCTGCCTCGAGCGATTGCCGTGGCTCGTCGCGGTGGATGACGGCGTCGTCCTTGGCTATGCGTACGCATCGCCGCACAGAACCCGAGCGGCCTATCAGTGGTCGGTGGACGTTTCGGCATACGTGAGCGAGTCCGCGCATCGGCGTGGTGTCGGGCGGTTGCTCTACGAGGCGATCTTCCGCATCCTGGCACTGCAGGGCTTCCGGAACGCCTACGCCGGGATCACCATACCTAACGAGGCGAGCGAAAGATTCCATCGTGCGCTCGGCTTCACGACGGTGGGGATCTACCGCGGAGTCGGCTACAAGTTGGGGCGCTGGCACGACGTGATCTGGCTCGAGCGTGCGCTCACGCCGGGCGACGACACGCCGCCCATCCCGACCATCGATCTCGCGCTGCTCGCTCGCTCGCCGCTCCTCGATGCCGCCATGGCGGGGGCGCCAACGCCGCGGTTTCGTCTCGCCACGGATGTGGACGTCCCCGCGGTACGCCGACTTATCGAGACCTCCGTCCGTGGACTGAGCGAGCCACTCTACTCGCGCGAGCAGATCGACAGCGCGCTGCGTTATCTCTTCGGCCCCGACAGCCAGCTCATCGCGGACGGCACATACTACCTGGCCGACGCCGGCGGCGAGGTGATCGCCTCCGGCGGCTGGAGTCGCCGGCAGACGATGCACGGCGGCGACCAGTTCAAGCACGGCGAGGATCCGTTGATCGATCCCGCTCGCGAGCCGGCGCGGCTCCGCGCCTTCTTCGTCGACCCGCGCTGGGCGCGGCGCGGCATCGGCGGCCTCATGTTTCACATCTGCTCAACGGCCGCCCGCGACGCCGGCTTCCACGAGCTCGAGCTGACCGCGACGCGTCCCGGCGAGCAGCTCTACACGACGCTCGGCTTCGCCGTCGTCGAGCGCGGCGCCGTCACGATGCCCGACGGTGTCGCGCTCGAGACGGCCCTGATGCGCCGATCGCTCGCGCCTACTCCGTCTGTATCGCGATGATCGGATTGACGCGCGTCGCCCGTCGTGACGGAACCAGCGTCGCCACGAGCCCCGCGATGAACATCAACACGATCGCCGCGCTCCACGTCTTGACGTCGAGCGGGCTCACGCCATAGAGCGCGAAGCTCAGGAATCGGGTGACGAGCGTCCCGCCCACGGCGCCGACGACGAGACCGATCGCGACGAGACGCAGCCCCTCCCACGCCATCAGTCCCATCAATGCCGACGGGGAACTGCCGAGGGCAGAGCGGATGCCGAGCTCGCGCGTCCGCTGAGCGACTGCGTAGCTGAGGACACCGTACAGGCCTGCGACCGCGAGCACGAGCGCGACGACGGCGAACGCGCCGAGCAGGCTGAGATAGAATCGTGGCTGGCCGAGACTGGTCGCGATGACGTCCGGCATCGGCCGCACGTTGGCCACGGCCGCCGTCGGATCGATCGCGCGAATTGCCGAGCGCACCGCCGGCGCGACGGCCGCCGGATCGCCGCGCTTCACCCGGATCATCAAAGAGAAGCTGGTCCAGAGCTCCGTAGCCGAATACGTCCAGTACATCTCAGGCGCTGGGTCAGTGAAAGGGCCGAAGTTTCGTATGTTCGAAACGACGCCGACGATGGTCGCGAACGACGTGTCCGAGAGGTGAAAGCGCTTTCCGATCGGATCGACGCCTTTGAGATCGCGATCGACGAGCGCCTGATTCACGACGACAACCGACGGAGCGGCGGAATCGGCGTCGCTGGGCGTAAGGAGCCGGCCAGCGAGTAGCCGCTGATGCGTGACGGTAAAGAAGCCGGGCGTCACGCGCCGGAACTCGACGATCGGCTGCCGCGACGGATCCTCGTTCGGGCGGCCTTCGTAGCGGATGCCGCCGTTGTTCCCCCAATTCACGAATGGAATGAGCGAGATCGAGCCCGCACTCTCGACGCCGGGCAGCACC
>Ga0070681_10007423_pt1 | contig 10721 bp, 11 predicted proteins | sample KBSC83BmetaG_FD_65650 | JGI IMG/M metagenome (GOLD analysis project Ga0070681, IMG submission 65650) | Corn rhizosphere microbial communities from Kellogg Biological Station, Michigan, USA - KBS C8-3B metaG | ecosystem: Host-associated > Plants > Roots > Rhizosphere | place: USA: Michigan...
CCGGACGCCATGCCCATCAGGTTGATGACCAGGATCAGCACCGAGGTGGCGGTCGCCCGCAGCTGGCGCGGGACGATCGCGTGGGTGGTCGCATAGACCGGCCCCGCCCAGAGGGAATTGGTGAAGCACATGACCATGAGCAGGCCCAGGGCGACCCGGGCGTCGGAGACCGTCAACGCCGCGATATAGGCGGGGACCGTGATCACGATCGCCACCGCCGGGGTGACGACGACGTTGCGGACGTCGCGCGCGGCGGCGGCGTCGGCGATGACCCCGCCGAGCCAGGTGGAGAGCGCGCCCAGCACGCCGGTCATCAATCCGATCGCGAGGCCGATGAACCCGATGGGCTTCAGCCCGAAATGCGCCGCCAGTTCGGCGATCTGCGGCCCGTGGTTGCGCAGAAAGAAGGAGGCGATGAACGGCGCCTGCCCGTCGGTGAACATCACCTTGAAGCCTACGGCCGTCGCCAACAGCCAGAAGGTCCGCTTCGAAGCCAGGGTGCGGAAGGCCTCCGCAACGGAGGCTTGCGGGGTTCGTGACAGGTCGGCCGAGACCCTCGCGCGCGTCTCTCGCAAGGTGAGCGCCGCCAGCGCAGCGACAACCAATCCAGGCGCCCCCACCAGCAGGAACGCCTGCCGCCAGCCGAAGGCGTCGGCGACGATCCCGCCAAACGCCAGGCCGACCACGGCGCCGATCGGCACACCCAGGGCGTAGACCGCGAGCGCCGAGGCCCGACGGGCCTTGGGATAATAGTCGCTGATCAGCGCCTGAGCCGCCGGGGTGCACCCGGCTTCGCCCACGCCCACGCCGACCCTGAACAGGCAGAGCTGAAGGAACGAGCCCGCCATTCCGGACAGCGCCGTGAAGCCGCTCCAGGCGGCCAGCGAACCGGCGATGATCAGCGGGCGATTGCGGTGCTCCGCCGCCCGCGCGATCGGGATCCCGAGCACGGTGTAGAACAGCGCGAAGGCCAAGCCCGACATCAAGCCGATCTGCCAGTCCGCCAAGCCAAGATCACGCTTGATCGGCTCGGCCAGGATGTTGATCACCTGCCGGTCGATCTGGTTCAGGCCGTAGATCAAAGCGAGCAGGCGCAGCGCATAGCTGCGGTAGCTCGGCGTGATGGCGCCTTGCAGCGCAGGCGTCGATCGCACTGCGGATTCGACCATTGTCCGCCCCCGGAGACACAGGCGCCCGAAACCGTCGGGCCGACTCAACGCCGCTACAGCTTGTGGACGAGTTTCCAGCCGACCGACGCCGACGACGCAAGCGCCGCCCCGCCACCCCACGGCCGGACGCGGGACATTGTCACCTCCGGTCAAGTCCATGTCCTCAAATGGCAAGCGCCTCCGCGGACCGGACCCCGGTCAACGGCCGACTGGACAAGGCCACGGCCGCCCATGGCGTCCTTGGTTGCTGGCGCGGTTCCTCGTGGGCTGAGAGGCGGCCGCGCGGGGTCGATCTGCCGGCAGGGTCCCTGCCTCACCGGCCGTCGGGCAGGCGGCGCCGCGCGTCATCGTTGGGATCGCGGCGCGGCGCCGACGTCGACCCTTACGCCTGCGTTGAACACGCGCCGGTGCGGGTGGCCGAACTGACGAGGCCCGTCGCCTCTCCAATCTGAGGGCGCCAAGGGTCGTCCTTTTTGCCGGCTGCGCCCTGCGCCAGGGAACCTTGCTCCTCGCCGCAAAGCGGACATTCAGGTTGACCCCCGGTAGCGCTGCTGCCAGCGGTTGCGGCCGACATGATCCTTACGCTCTCCTGCCCCGATCGCACGGGGATCGTCGCGCGCGTCTCGGGCCTCCTCTATGAGCGCGCCGCCAACATCCTCGACGCCCAGCAATACGACGACGCGGAGACCGACAGCTTCTTCATGCGTGTGGTGTTCGATCCGGCCGGGGTAGACACCGCTGCGCTCCGAGACGCCTTCGCCATCCTGGCGCAGGATCTGGCGATGACCTGGACGCTGCGCGACCCCAAGATCCGTCGGCGGGTGATGATCCTAGCCTCGCAGGCCGACCATTGCCTCTCCGACCTGATATGGCGTTGGCGGCAGGGGGAGCTGCCGATGGACCTGACCGCCGTGGTCTCCAATCATCCGGCCAGCACATTTCCGCATACCGACCTGAAGGACGTCCCCTTCCATCACCTGCCGGTGACGCCGGACGGCAAGCCGGAGCAGGAGGCCAAGCTTACCCGGTTGATCGAGGCGACCGGTACGGAACTCGTGGTGCTCGCCCGTTACATGCAGGTGCTCAGTGACGACCTGGCCACGCGGCTGGAGGGACGCTGCGTCAACATCCATCACTCCTTCCTGCCCAGCTTCAAGGGCGCGCGCCCTTACCATCAGGCGCACGAGCGCGGTGTCAAAGTGATTGGCGCCACCGCTCACTTCGTCACGTCGGGCCTCGACGAGGGTCCGATCATCGAACAGGACGTCGAGCGGATCACGCACCGCGACACGCCGGCAGCGCTGGTGCGCAAGGGCCGCGACATCGAGCGCCGGGTGCTGGCCCGCGCCGTGCGTTGGATGCTGGAGGACCGGGTTCTGCTGAACGGGCGAAAGACGGTGGTCTTCACCGACTGACTTTTGGTCAGCTTCGCCAAGAGGAGACCTTGGCCCACGTCCGGAATTTGACATCGCAGATCGCATAGATGCGACTGATCCTAATCTTCGCTGCTGCAACCCTGCCGGCGGTTCTACTCGGCGCACTCGTCGCGACATTCCTCCGGTGGTCTGGCTCCGCAACCCGGCGACTTGGCTCATCGGCGCTCTGGCGGCCGCTGCCCTGGCCGCCGCCGCACGCGCTGGCTGGCCCCCCTCCTTCTCTAGGCGCGCGCGGCTGCTGCCGCGCCGCCTTCATGCTGCAGCTCTGGCCGTTGCGCGATCAGCCTGGCGGGCGGTTTGCCCCGGGGGCGCTCAACTGGGCCGCACCCTCATGCTTCGCTGAGTTCATTGCCCGGCCTGAATGAGTAAACAGGGTGCGTGCGCCCTGCAGTGGCGCGGCCGCCGCCTTGGCCCATCCCGCCCATCGGGGCCCGGCCGGCGCAACAGGCTCGCTCGCAACCTCCTCAACGCGCAGGACTTCGGGGACGTAGCGGCGGAGGATCTGCTCGATGCCAGCCTTGAGCGTCAGCCGTGAAGACGGGCATCCGCCACAGGCGCCCTGCATCTTGACCCAGACGACGCCGGTCTCGGGTTCGAAACGCTCGAACAGCACGTCGCCGCCATCCCGCGCCACGCCCGGTCGTACGTAGAGGCCCAGCGCCTGGCGAATCTCGGCGACCACCTCGTCATCGTCCAGCGGCGTCCCCGCCGCCAACCCATGGTCGGCCAGGGCAGCCTCGCCGGTCTCCAGGAACTCGGCGATCGCCGCAATGACGCCGTAGCGCAAGTCGGACCAGGCGGGCCCGTCAGGCGCGCGGGTGACCGTGACGAAATCCGGGGCGATGAACACCCGCCGCACGCCGTCCAAGACGAACAGGCGCGCCGCGAGCGGCGCATCGGCGGCGCTGGCGCACCAGCGGCTGGCGCCACAGGTCAAGGCCACGTGCGGGATGAACTTCAGGGCCTCCGGATTTGGGGTGTGTTCGGTGAGGATGAACACCGCGCGTCTCCCGCAGCGCCCTCCCCCGCGACACCGCGGGAACTGGCGACACTCAAAGCAATATGACATATACATCTTTGAACCCGCCACCGCCAGAGGCCGCCTTGGATAACCCTGCCGCGCACGCCCGCCGCCAAGCCTTCGCCGCCGCCTCGCCGGTGACCGAGGCCATGATCCACGCCCTGGTCCATGCCTTCTACGCGAAGGTGCGAACCGACCCCGCACTGGGTCCCGTGTTCAACCGAGCGATCGCCGAAGACTGGCCGCCGCACCTGGCCAGGATGTGCGATTTCTGGTCGTCGGTGACCCTGATGACCGGCCGCTTCAAAGGCTCGCCTATGCAGGCGCACATCCAGGTCGGCGGCATCCGCCCAACCCATTTCGCCCGCTGGCTGCATCTGTTCCAGCAGACCGCCGAGGACGTGTGCCCACCCGAGGCCGCGGCCCTTTTCATCGAGAAGTCGCAGGTGATCGCCCGCAGCCTGCAGATGGGTCTGCACCTGGCCAGCGGTGAGCTCGATGCGGCCATCCCTAGCTGAGGCCTGTCATGACCTGTGTGGCCACCGAGAACCGCATCCCCTGGAAGCCGCCGCCGGACACCGACGCCCGCCAGCCCGGGAAGCTCCAGGCCCTCGGCCGCAGACGCCATGGAGACGCCTGATGGTTCCGGCCAGCGCGAAGCGCGGGGACGCGGAACGCCCGACGAGCGGGACGCACAGCCACTGCAGTTTCGACAGGAGACCAACCGATGTTTCACTTGCTCATGGCGCCATCCAACATGGTCTGTGACGCGCTGAAGATCACCGACGAGCATGAGCGCGCAATGATGCGGATGCTCGTCAACATGATGATCTTCACTGCAATCGTCGTGGTGGTGTTCTTCGTCGCCTGGAAGCTCCTGGCGTGATGACGTGAGCCGCTCGGCGCTCGCCCCACCTCGGCCACCGTGGCCGGCCGTCGACCCGCAGAGCCGACATTGGATCGATCCTTCGGCGGGGGGATCGCCGGCGACCGAACCCCGCCAGGGTTGGGTCTACCCTTTCGGGCGCCAGTTCGACCGGGCCTGGCGGTCCGGCGGGCGAAGACCTGGCCCGCCACGGCGTCGCCGGATGGACAACGGGTGGCCGCCGGTTCCGCGCCGCTCGTTCAAACGGACGCCGCGGCCCTCGCCTTCGCTGCGCGCGCCGGCGGCGATGACCGGCGGCGCACGAGCTGCTCTGACGGACAGCGCGCCGGCCGCGCCCTCTCCCCGCACAGGAAGGATCGCCCGGCCGAAGCCTGCCTAAGCCTCCATAAGGAAGGACCGGGCGCGACCTTCCAGGCCAGCGCCGCGTCAAGGACACGCGCCTCGGGCTTGTCCGCCGGCCGTGGCGGCCTTACCCAGCTTGGGGAACCTCGACGAGGTCGGGGAACCTCGGCGGCGGGCCATCGGGAGGGAACGGGCATGATCGCCATCCGGGCGGCCGAGGAGTCAGATCGGGCGGCGGTGAGCGATACGCTGACGCTGGCGTTCGCCGCGGACCCGATCGTCCGCTTCTGGATGCCGGGCGCGACGCAGTACCTTCACGGCTGGCCGCGCCTCGCCCATGCGCTCGGCGAGCGCGGCTACGCGCGCGGAACGGTGATGATCGCCTCGGACTTCGCAGCCGTCGCGATGTGGCTGCCGCCCGGCGTCGAAGCCGACCCGGCGCAGATGGCCGCCTTGAATCTGCCGCGACCTGCGCCGGACGTCGAAGAGATTTCACGGGCGTTCAGGGCGGAAATGGCGCGGCATCACCCCGCCGAGCCGCACTGGTACCTGTGGACCCTGGGGGTCGATCCCAAATGCCAGGGCCGGGGCCTGGGGTCAGCCCTGCTGAAGCACGGGCTCGCGCGCGCCGACGACGACGGCGTGCTCGCATATCTCGAAGCGACCAGCCCGAAAAGCGCCGCGCTCTATGCGCGCCACGGCTTCGAGACGCTCGCCGTCATCCGCGTGGGCGACATGCCGCCGATGATCCCGATGCTTCGGCGGCCCCGATCGGCCGCGGCGGCGGCGACCTGACGCCGGGCGGCGTCGTCCTGCGCGACTACGCGCGCCGCCACGCCGCGGAGACTGGCCGCCGCGTCGCCTATTTCGCCGACGCCGGGGTGGGACGGATCCTCGCGTTCCGGCGCTCGAGTCGGGCGTTCGGATTCCCGCCGGCGAATTCGAGCTCGCGACTTGAACCCGACTGCGACAAGTGGCATTTATTTTGCGACACATGACGCAGGATGAATTTCGTGAGCGCAGTCACCGACGCGACCTTCGAAAAGGTCGAACAACTTCTGGGCGGCCGCAAGGTGCTAGGACGCAGCATCGACGGGCCGCTCGACGCCCACGACCTGATCGTGGCCGGGCTGCCGTCCGCCGCTCTGCGCTATCTGGTGACCAATCTCGTCGTGCTGCAGGCCACCGAAAGCTTCGGCAAGGCCGTCGGCATGAGCCTGCGGACCTACCAGCGCAAGCAGGGCGGATCCGCCAAGGCGTTGAGTTCCGAGCAGAGCGGACGCGCTTGGAAGTTCGCTGAGATCCTGAGCCGCGCGACGGCGATCTTCGGCTCACAGGAAGAGGCCGAGCATTGGCTCGAACGCCCCGCCATCGGTCTCGACCAGCGCAGGCCCATCGACCTGCTGGCCACGCCCGCCGGCGTGGAAATGGTCGAGGACCACCTCACGCGCCTTGAGTACGGCGTCTACACGTGACGCCACTCCCGGCGCCGCTCGACGTCGCTGACCTCGTCGCCTGGCGGCTGGACGAGGCTCGGTTCGCTCCGACCTGGGATATCGGGGAAGGCTCCTACCTCGGCGGCGGCCGCTGGAACAGCAAGGGCGTGCGCGCCGTCTACTGCTCCCTCGACCCCGCCACGACGATCCTCGAAGTCGCCGTCCACAAGACGTTCCGGACGCTCGACATCGTCCCTCATGTGCTGACGTCACTGCGGATCGCCGATCCGGCCGATGTGCATGTCGTCCAGCCCGGCGACGTGCCGAACCCCAACTGGCTGCGACCGGGCTTGCCGAGCGCCGGGCAGCAGGAATTCGGCGACGCGATTTTGGCGGCCCACCCGTTCACGGTGATCCCCAGCACCGTCTCCACCCACAGCTGGAACCTCGTGTTCGTGGCGACGGTGGCGGCCGGCCGGTACAGCGTCCTCGGCCAGGAAGCGTTTGCGCTCGACACTCGCCTTCATCCTCCAAGCCCTTAGCCCTTCGCGGCTTCCCGAGTTGGAAGCTCCGGCTCGCAGCTCAGGGGACCGATCGCGTTCGCCGGCGGCAGCAGCACCGCGACCTGCCTGCGCCCCTCGCCCAGGCGTCGACCATATCGGCCCACTCCTGCAGCATGCGCCGCCGCTGAGCCTCGTATTCCGCCTTGTTGTAGACGCCCGAGCGCTGCGGCCGCTCTCGTGCGCCAGGCACTTCTCGATCCAGTCGGCGTTGAAGCCGAGCTCGTTCAACAGGGTCGATCCCGTCCGCCGCAGGTCGTGGACGGTTGCGCGGTCGAGGGTTTTGCAGCGCGGCGTCGGCCAGCATGGCCTCTGTCCAGACCGCTGGTTAGGTCGAAATCAACAGGACCCTTCCGGCCCAGTTGATCATTCCCACTCGATGGTCCCGGGCGGCTTTGAGGTCACGTCGTAGACGACGCGGTTGACGCCCCTCACCTCGTTGATGATCCGGGTGGCGCAGCGGCCGAGGACGTCCCACGGAAACTCGAAGAAGTCGGCGGTCATGCCGTCGGTCGAGGTGACCGCCCGCAGCGCCAGCACGTCTTCGTAGGTGCGCGCGTCGCCCATGACGCCGACCGTCTTCACCGGCAGCAGGACGGCGAAGGCCTGCCAGATCGAGTCGTAGAGCCCGGCCTTGCGGATCTCGTCGAGATAGATGGCGTCGGCCTGTTGCAGGACCGCGACCTTCTGCGGCGTGATCTCGCCCGGGATGCGGATGGCGAGGCCCGGCCCGGGGAACGGATGGCGCCCCACGAAGGCCGGCGGCAGGCCGAGCTCGACGCCGAGCGCCCGCACCTCGTCCTTGAACAACTCGCGCAACGGCTCGACCAGCTTCAGCTTCATGTAGTCCGGCAGGCCGCCCACGTTGTGGTGGCTCTTGATCACCGCCGAGGGGCCGCCGCGGGCCGAGACGCTCTCGATCACATCGGGGTAGAGCGTGCCCTGGGCCAGGAAGGTCGCGCCCTCCACCTTGGCCGCCTCGCGGTCGAAGATCTCCACGAACACCCGGCCGATGATCTTGCGCTTGGTCTCCGGGTCGCTGACGCCCTGGAGTTCGCCCAGGAATTCCTGCGAGGCGTCCACGTGCACAAGCGGGATGTTGTAGTGGTCGCGGAACATGGTCACGACCTGCTCGGCCTCGTTCAGGCGTAAGAGGCCGGTGTCGACGAAGACGCAGGTGAGCTGGTCGCCGATCGCCTCGTGCAGCAGCACCGCCGCCACCGAGGAATCCACCCCGCCGGACAGGCCGCAGATCACCCGCTCACGGCCGACCTGGGCGCGGATCTTCTCGACCATCTCCTGGCGGAACGAGGCCATGGTCCAGTCGCCGCTGAGGCCTGCGATCCTGTGGGTGAAGTTGCGCAGCATCAGCGCGCCGCGCGGCGTGTGCGCCACCTCCGGGTGGAACTGGATGCCGTAGAAGCGCCGGCCCTCGTCGGCGATCACCGCGTAGGGGCTGCCCTCGGAGGCCGCGACCACCTCGAACCCCAGAGGCACGGCGGTGATCTTGTCGCCGTGGCTCATCCAGACGGTTTCCTGGGCGCCCACCTCGCCCAGGCCCTCCAGCAGCGGCGAGGGACGCTCGATCAGGATTTCCGCACGGCCGAACTCGCGGTCGTGGCCGCCCTCCACCGCGCCGCCGAGCTGGGCGCACATGGTCATCTCGCCGTAGCAGATGCCCAGCACCGGCACGCCGAGCTCGAACACCTTCTGCGGCGCGGCCGGACTTTCGGCCTCGTGCACGCTCGCCGGCCCGCCCGACAGGATCACCGCCTTAGGGGCGAAATCGTCGAGCATGGCCCCAACCTTGTCGTAGGGGTGGATCTCGCAATAGACCCCGCTCTCGCGCAGGCGCCGCGCGATCAGCTGTGTGACCTGGCTGCCGAAATCGACGATCAGGACGCGTTCGTGAGCGGGCTTGGTGGTCATGGGGCTCCGTTAGCGGGCTTTCTCCAGCGCGGCGACGAAAAAGCCGTCCGTTCCGGAGCTTCGGGGCGTCAGGCGCAGAAAGCCGTCAGGGGTGAGGAAGGGTGTGAGTTTCGGCTCGTCGGTGGCGGGCCGTGCCGCGAAGCCGTCCGTGCGCGCGAGGAAGGCCGTTACGCGGTCCTCATCCTCTTCCGGCAGCACCGAGCAGGTGACGTAGACCAGCCGGCCACCCGGCTTCACGAAGCCTGCGCCGGCGTCGAGCACCGCGTCCTGGTCGGCGATCCGCTTGGCCAGGGTTTCCGGCGTCAGCCGCCACTTGGTGTCGGGATGTCGCCGCCAGGATCCGGTCCCGCTGCACGGCGCATCGATGAACACAACGTCCATCCGCCCCTCGAGGCCCTTGAGCGGCTCGGGGTTCACGGGCGAGCGGACCTGCAGGTTGCGCACGCCGGCCCGGTCGCCTCTGCGGACGGTGTCGGCGAGGCGCCGCGCATCGCTGTCGTAGGCGTAGATCTGCCCGGTGTTGCCCATGGCGCCGGCCAGCGCGAGCGTCTTGCCGCCGCCGCCCGCGCAAAGGTCCAGCACCTGCTTGCCCTTCACCTCGCCGGCGCAGGCCGCGGCGATCTGCGAGCCCAGGTCCTGCACCTCGAACCAGCCTTTGGAGAACTGCGGGATCGTCTCGACCGCGCCGCTCCGCGCGGCCGGGTCGAGCGCGGGCATCCTGAGCGCGGTCGCGAGCAGGTCCGTCGGTTCGGCCTTGAGCGACGCCAGCGCCTTCAGCGTTCGGCCGGGATCGGACTTCAGCAGATTGACCCGCAGGTCCACCGGCGCCCGTTCGGAGAGCGCCGCGCCCTCCTCCGCCCGCGCCTCGCCGAAGGCGCGCGTCATCGACGGCTCCAGCCAGTCGGGATAGTCGCCGCGCACCGCCTCCGGCGCACCGGCCAGGTCGCGAGGCCTTTCCAGCGCCGCCCGCTCGGCCTCGGTCAGCGGCCCGGGCCCATGCGGCTCCTCGCCGGCCGCCTCGGCGACCCGCTCCAGCGGCCAGTCCCAGGCGAACCTCAAGACGCCCAGAGCGGCGGCGCGGAGGCCGTCGTCGCCCATCCGCCAGCCGAGCGAGCGGCGACGGCGCAAGACGTCCAGCACCAGACCGGACACGAAAGCCCGGTCCTTCGATCCTGCGTAGCGCGCGGACTCGCCCCAGGTCTTCAGCGCCATCCGCACGGGCCGGTGGCGTTCCTCGATCTGGGTCAGGACTTCGATTGCCGCCGCAAGGCGTCCGGCGTCACGCAAGGAACATCACCTGAAGAACGCCACCACCACCATGACGATGCCGACCATGCTGACGGTCCACACCAGGGTGCGCACGACCGGAAGGCCGGACGCATAGATCGGCACGAAGAGCGCGCGGCATATCACGTACAGGCCCGCGCCCCACATCGTCAGCGGCCCGAACTTGCCGGCGAAGTCGCAGGCCAGCACGGCGACGGCGAACAGCGGGAAGGTTTCGAGGAAGTTCGAGAGCGCCCGGCCGAGGCGGGCCGCCACGACGCCGACCGGCTTGGGCTCGTCGCGCGGCCCGAGCAGCCAGGCTGCGTTGCGCTCGCCGCCCGCGCCCGCGGCGGCCGCCCACACGATCTGCACCAGACCGATGACCACCGCCGCCATCAGCAGCTGCAATTCCACAGGAACGCTGGAACCCATCGTCGCCTCCCCCTATGACGCCGCCGGCCCGGGATCGGGCCGGTAGGCGCTGGTGTGCTGGCCGCGCGGCCAGACCCTGTCCCGACGGGCTTGAATCAAGCCAGTCGGGATGAAACAGGGTCGTCGCCTTTGTCTGGAGCCCTTCTCGTCCGCTCACGATGATCCATCCTAAGCGGCAAGGGCTCTAGACGGCGCTCGGATAGTTGGGCGCCTCGCGGGTGATCATCACGTCGTGGACGTGGCT
>Ga0070681_10007424_pt1 | contig 10720 bp, 6 predicted proteins | sample KBSC83BmetaG_FD_65650 | JGI IMG/M metagenome (GOLD analysis project Ga0070681, IMG submission 65650) | Corn rhizosphere microbial communities from Kellogg Biological Station, Michigan, USA - KBS C8-3B metaG | ecosystem: Host-associated > Plants > Roots > Rhizosphere | place: USA: Michigan...
CTGTTCGCGTCCACGCTGCTCGATTACGAGTGGTGGAAAGAAGTTCATCAGCTCAACACCTGGATCAATCTTCTGCTCTATGGCGTGCTGCCGATCGCTCTCGCGGCGATCCTGCTGTTCGCCGCGTTTATCGCGGCCTGGCGGCTGGGGCTCGCCCGAGGCGTTGTCTATCATCAATCGGATAATCCGATCGCCTCGCGACTGGTTCTCCTCGGTTTGCTGGTACTCGCCATTATTGCGGCGAACGCAACCATCGATTCATGGACCGTCGTCCGCTTCTTTGGCGGTATGCGTATCCCCGCCGCGAAAGCGTCCTACGTCGATCCGATTTTCGGACACTCGCTGCGGTTCTATTTTTTCCAGTTGCCGTTCTATAACATCCTGCTCCGGGTTTTGCTCACTGGAACGCTCCTTTCCCTCGTCATCTACTGGATCAGCGCGCACTTTCGCGATCTAGTGGACCGGCTCTCGCACCCTCCCGCCGGCGGGGGCCTCGACTTTCAGGGTCTCTCATTTGGAGGAGCCTTCGATTCCCGCTTCATCAGGATTGGAGCGGCCGTTCTCCTGATCGCCCTGGCCTTTGAGTTCTACTTCAGCCGCTACGATTTCCTGTTCGAAGACCACGGAGCGTTTTTGCTTGGAGTAGATTACGTGGCCGACCATGTTGCGCTCCCGCTGCAATGGCTGATGATCGCAGCCGCAGTTGTAGCTGCGGCATTGGTGCTCATGCGCCGGGCCAAGCTGGCTTTGCTTTTGTTACTGGTTCTGCCGGTCCGCTATTTCATCCCCGGACTCGTCGGCAGTTTGTACGTGCGGCCTAATGAACTAGCCCTGCAACGGCCATATATTGCGCATCACATCGAGGCCACGCGCTCGGCTTACGGACTGAATAAGAACGTCAAGGAAACAACGCTCGATGCCAAGGCGGAGATACCAATCGATTACGCCAAACACAAACCTTTACTCGACAATGTGCGGCTGTGGGATTGGAAAGCGTTCCACGACACGGTCTCGCAGATTCAGCCGCTACGCCCCTACACTTACCTAGATAGCGACATCGATCGCTACCAGATCGACGGTTCACTGCGACAAGTGTTGCTTACGCCTCGTGAACTCGACATACCGCAGTTGGGCGACGCGGCGCGTCGATGGATCAATCCGCACCTGATCTACACACACGGATATGGCATCGTCATGGCGGAGGCAAACCGGATTACGGCGGATGGGCTGCCCATGCTCTTCGTTCGGGACGCGCCACCTGAAGTGACAACGCCCAGCCTGAAATTCACCCGTCCGCAACTTTACTATTCCGAAGCGGACCAGGAACCTGTTTTCGTTGCGACTTCACAGCCGGAGTTCGACTACCCTTCGGGCGAGGAGAATGTACACACACGGTACAACGGCAGCGGCGGCTTCCCGATCTCTCTACCGGTCCGCATCGCGGCCGCGGTGAACTACGCCGACCCGAACATTCTGTTGACCGATTATTTCAACTCCAGCAGCCGGATGATGATTCACCGCCGCATTCTGGAGCGGCTTTCGACGCTGGCAGGTTTCTTGAATTGGGACCAGGACCCGTACCTTGTGCTAACGAAAGACGGCCATTTGGTGTGGATAGCGGATGGATATATGACATCGTCTGCTCATCCTTATTCGCGAGAGCTGAACGTAGGCGGCATGGGGACCGTGAACTACATGCGCAACTCGGTCAAGGCGACCGTCGACGCCTATACAGGTGAGACGCACCTGTATGTTTTCGATCCGGCCGATCCTCTCATTCAGGCGTACTGGCAGCTCTTTCCAGATCTTTTGCAGCCCGAATCCACAATGCCGCCCGATATTCGCGCGCATGCCCGCTATCCCGAAATGCTGTTCAGCGTGCAAGCGGAAATCTATCGCGCTTTTCACATGCGCGATCCGGAGGCGTTCTACAATCGCGCCGACCTGTGGGATATCGCTACTACAAGCACCGCGACAGGCGGCGTAACGGCAGCGGTAAAGCCGACGTATGTGGTCGCCACGATGCCGGACGAGAATACGCCGGAGTTTCTTCTGCTGATGCCGTTCACGCCCGCGAATAAAGACAACCTGATCGGCATGATGCTGGCGCGCTGCGATGGCCCGCATCTCGGACAGCTCGTCTTCCAGCAGCTCGGAAAGCAGAACATCATCTATGGGCCGAAACAGATCGAATCGTTTATCAATCAAGATCAGACGATCGCGAAAGATTTGACGCTCTGGAACCAGCAGAGCTCGGAGGTGCTGCGCGGCCAGATCCTGGTGCTGCCGATCGACAACAGCTTTTTGTACGTCGAACCGATCTACATCCAGGCGAGCGGCGCGCGCATGCCGCAGTTGAAAAAAGTTGCGCTGGCCATGGGCAATCGCCTGGCGTATGCCAATACCTACGATGAGGCGCTGGCGCTGTTGATCGCTCAGACCGGTGGCCAACCGGGACCGCTCCAGTTGCCCGGCCAGCAGCAAGTCACGCAGCAGCCCGGGGCTACTCCGGGTCAGGCGCCTGCCCCGGCAATCGCGGCAGTGGTGCAGACGGCCCAGCAGAATCAGGAAAAGCTAAGGCAATTGCACGATCACTTCGACCGCTACCGACAATTGAATTCGCAGGGCAAGTTTGCCGAAGCGGGCAAAGAACTGGAAGCCATTCAGCAGCTCTTGAAGCAGTAAGGATCGCGCCGCGTTAATCGTTGGCATCTTGCGAGAATAATTCTGACCGGTCGACATGCTCGCCGTGAAACATTACAAAAGTGACGCGCTCCAGATTCGATATGTCTTCGAGCGGGTTGCCTTCAACCATGATCAGCGTCGCGTCGCGTCCGGCCTGAATCGATCCGATATGGGCGCCCGCCCCCAAAACACTTGCCGCATTGAAGGTAGCGGCCCGAAGGGCGATTCCGGCTGGAATGCCGGCTTGCACCCATAGCTCCAACTCGCGCTGTACGGTAGGACCGTGAATCACCAGCAGACGACCGGCATCGGAGCCCGCGATCAGCGTATCCCCCGCCTTCCACGCCGCGAGTAAATTCGTCTGTGCGATTTCGAGCGCGCGACTGAAATCCACGGCGTTAGATTGATCCGCGGCGCCGTTACCGAGAATGGCTCGCGTTGAATCGAGCAGAGACTTGGGGGCCACTTGTTGAACAAGCGACCGGTCGAGCAGCTTCATCTGATGCCGCTGCACATCGCGGGCGGCCTCGGCGTCGCTCAGCATTGGATCGTAGGCGATGTCTTTACGATGGATCTGCTCGAACATCGCAGCAGGGATCACATCGCGCACGGATCCATGCTCGATCGTAGTGGTCCCCGCGGCGATGGCGTCCTGAACGTCACGCAAGTCTCCCGTGTGGGTGGCTAACGGTAAGCCATCCGCTTTTGCCTGTTGCGCGATTGCGTCATACACCTGAGTGTCCATCCGGTTAAAAAGCGCTCCTGCCGTTCCCGCTTCGAGCACCGCCTTGATGCAGTTCACGCCTTTGTTCTTCAGATCGTCAACTTGGGCGCGTGCCTCTTCGGGGGACTTCGGTGTGCGGACCGTCTCCGAGAGGAATGTCTGACGCATGCTTTGTGGAAGCACATTCGCATATTCGGTGCCATGCCCTCCTTCGGCCGTAAACGCCGGCCCACACGTGAACAACTGAGCCCCGAGATATTCCCCCGAGCTGACCGAACGCTTAAGCTGAAGAGATCTGTCGAGACCATCGCCGGCATCGCGGACCGCCGTCACTCCGCTATAAAGATAAGCCGCCAACTCGCGCCGCCACGCATCCTTTTTCGCGTAGTCCGACACGTTGCGGTACACTCCGCCGGGCATATTCAGACGAACGTGCATATCGATCAGTCCTGGGAGCAGAGTTTTACCCGATGCGTCACCACGGTTGCGTTGAACGTCTTGGTTTCCGCGGGCGCCGGGTCGAAGACCTGCGCGATCTTTCCGCCGCGTATGAGAACGGCTCCATTTACGATCACGCGGCCGTCGCCGACGAAAATCCGCGCGTTTTGGAAAAGCACCGTCTCGTTCCGGCGCACATTGCGAGCCAGAATCTTATCCTGCCGGAGGTTTTTATCGCTTTTGATCTGGTAAAGCCCCATCAGTACGAAGGGAGCAAGCACTCCGAGTATCCACAACTTCGCGCTTCTCGCGACCTTTTCTTCTTTCTCCCAGCGGAAAAGTTTCACTCCGATAAAAAGGGATACAAACAACGTGACGAGCAGGCCTGTGACGGGCAGCCAGTTTGAGACAAGACTGCCGCGCGAGAGAAACATCGATTGCATCCCCTGAAAAAGATAAGTAGCGGGAATGAATTGCGCGAATATTTGCAGCCAGTGCGGAAAAAACTGGAGAGGGAACGTGGCGCCGCTGAGAAAGAGCATGGGCAGGTAAAGAATCTGTGTGATGATCTGGGCTTCCTGCGCGGAATTGACGACGGCCGCGACGATCATGCCCACTGCGCGAAATGCCAGCAAGCCCAGGCAAACGAATAAAACGAAATCCACCAACCGCTCCGGAAGTGGCATACGGGCCCAGATATGGCCGGCAGTGAGCACTACGACGACCGTCGGAATGAAACTGACCAAACCCGCAACCATGGCCGCAACAATGATGGGAGCCGGCCCTATTGGAGCCACTTTGAAGCGGCGCAGTATGTTCGTTTCACGGTCCTGAACGGCGCGCATGCCGGCGCCGAAAAAGCCGCTGCCGAGCACCCCCAGAACCAGGACCATGTTGACAACCTGCGCCATGCCGCCGGGATTCTTCGAACCGCCGAAACTGACGGCGAAAATCGCGAAAAACATCAATGGGAAGAAAAGGTTGAAAAACAGAACTGTCCGGTCGCGGGCCATCAGCCGCAGATTGGAACGGATTTGCGCCAGGTACGGCTTCATGCTTCGCGCAGCCTCTTGCCCGTGAGTTCAATGAACACATCTTCGAGCGTCGGCCGCTTCAGATGGATATCGGTCAACTGGAGCCCCTGGGAATCGATCCATTTCAGAAGATCCGAGATGGTTCTGGCGGGGTTGGTGGATTTTACCGTGAGCTGCGTCCGGTTCGCGCCGGCTGCGTACTCGTGACCGCCAAGCGGAAGTTGCTCCAGAACCATCGGTTGGTCGGTTGTAATCTCGACGATCGAGCGGCCCAGCGTGCGCTCCTGGATCTCGCGAGGAGTGCCAAGCTCGATGATCTGGCCATCGTCGATGATCGCCACTCGGTCACAGAGCCGCTCGGCCTCTTCAATGTAATGCGTGGTCAGCAGGATGGTTCGTTTGTCCCGTTTCAACTCGAGTATCAGGTTGTGAATCTCCAGGCGGACCTGCGGGTCGAGTCCGGTGGTCGGTTCGTCGAGAAACAGTAGCGAGGGATCGTTCAGTAATGCGAGGGCGAGCGCGACTCGCTGTTTCTGACCCCCGGAAAGGCTCGAATACAGTGCGTCGCGCTTTTCCGAGAGTTGCAGACGCTTCAGTAATTGACTGCGATCGATATGCCGAGTGTAAAAAGCATCAAAGAGCTCCAGCGCTTCATGCACCTTCATCTTGTCCGGCAAGTTGGTGGCCTGCAGACAGACGCCGATGCGTTCTTTGACCCTTTTCACCTGCGTCGCGGGATCGAATCCGAGCACCGAAACGGTTCCTGATGTACGGGGGCGCAGGCCTTCGAGAATTTCGACCGTGGTTGTTTTCCCAGCCCCATTCGGACCGAGCAAACCGAACACTTCGCCCGTGCGCACCTGAAGGCTGATGCCGCGCACCGCCTCCACGTTTCCGTATGATTTGCGTAACTCTTCGACCGCGATCGCGTACTCCGCTTGCATGCGTCAGATCAGTATGCCTGATTCAGCGGAAAATCACAGCGTCCGAGAACATGTCTCAATGTTCCGATAGCACTTGGAGGCAAGCGCGGCAGAACGCGGGTAGATCTTCGGGCTTGCGTGAAGTCACCAGGTTTTTGTCGACAACAACCTCCGCGTCTTCCCAGTTTGCGCCTGCGTGCACAACGTCGTCTTTGATAGCGAAGAACGAGGTGGCGCGGCGGCCTTTTAGTAAGCCATGGGCGGAACACAGCACCCAGCCTCCATGGCAGATGGAGGCTACGAGTTTCCCCGCGTCGTCCATGTGCTTCACAAACAGATTGGCTTTTGAATGTCGCCTGATCCTGTCCGGAGCGAACCCGCCGGGCACGACCACTCCGTCGTAGTCGGACACCGAGAGTTCGTCGTAACTCTTGTCGGCCTTGGCTGGATAGCCGTATTTGCTGCTGTAGGTTTCACCTGAGTCCGCCGCCGCAAACACAACGTTTATCCCGGCTTCCTGAAAGCGCAGATACGGATACCAGACCTCCAGCTCTTGATAAGAATTATCAATAAAAACGACAACCCGCTTGCCTGATAGTTCCATAAATCTATGGTACGAATCCCGCGAAGAGCCGCGCCCTATTGCAGCAGTTCTTCGCCTCGAATCAGATCTTCAAAAGTTTCTCTGCGGCGGGCGACATGCACGCGGGCGTCATCGACCAGCAACTCACAAACGCGGGGACGCGAGTTGTAGTTCGACGACAACACGAAGCCGTAGGCTCCTGCCGTTCGGATCGCGAGAAAGCTGCCGGCACTGACTTCAGGCAATTCTCTGCCTCTTGCGAAGAAATCTCCTGTTTCGCACACAGGACCAACAATATCCGCAATCACACGCTCCGCGTGCGCTGTCTTTACAACGGGAACGATTTCGTGATGCGCCTGGTACAGAGTCGGCCGTATGAGATCGTTCATGGCGGCATCGACAATCACAAAATTCTTCTGGCCGTTTCTTTTCGTAAACAAAACCTTTGTAAGCAGGATGCCGGCCTCGGCCACGATAGATCTGCCGGGTTCCAGCAGCAGGCGCAGATCCTCACCTTCCAGGCGGTCGCGAAGGCCGGAGATGAAATCGGAGACGGAGACGCTGTGTTCAGTGCTGCGATAAGGAACGCCGAGGCCGCCGCCTAAATCGAGCTCCCGGATGGGCACGCCCGAGCGTCGCAATCGGCGTACCAGCGCAAGAACCTTTTCGGCTGCTTCCCATAAAGGTTGGAGATCGAGCAATTGGGAGCCGATGTGGCAGCTGACGCCTTCAGGCCGGATCCCCGGCTGCTTCATCGCATATTCATAGAGCGATTCCACCGATCCGATATCCGCGCCGAATTTGTGTTCCCGCAAGCCGGTCGAAATGTACGGATGAGTAATTGCGTCAACATCCGGGTTGACGCGAAACGCCACCGATATGCAGGTTTGCAAGTTCGATGCGACCGTGGAGAGGAGATGCAGTTCCGCTTCCGATTCGCAGTTGAAGCTGTGAATGCCGTTCTCGATTGCATATCTAACTTCCTCCGGCGTCTTGCCTACACCAGAGAAAACGACGGTGTCCGCGCGAGCGCCCGCTTTCAAAACGCGGAACAACTCGCCTGCTGAAACGATGTCGAAACTAGCGCCTAGGCGCGCCAGCGTTTGAAGGACCGCCAGGTTGGAGTTCGCTTTTACCGCATAGCAGATCCGATGAGGAATGCCGGCCAGAGCTTCTTCATACGCGCGGTATTTCGTTTCAATCCCGCGCTTCGAATACACATAAGCCGGCGTACCCTGGGAAGCGGCTATTTCCGTGAGATTTACGTCTTCGCAGAAAAGTGTACCGGCGCGGTACTGGAATTCAGAATCGGTGAGCATGTGGTGGGCAAGGGCGGGCGAAGCGTGCCTTGCCTCTACAGGAATCATGAATCATCGCTAGAGGCCGGGCATGCGCGAGCCGGTGTCGAAACTTTCATTAGAGCACCCTCAGCGCAATCAACGTTTGATCGTCGGTGAGAGGAGTCGTCCTGCGGAACTTGTCAATATCGGCGAAGATCGCCTGCACCAGTTCCTGCGGCGGCAGTTGGCCGGATTTCTTCAAGCGGCGGACCAGCCGATCGCGTCCGAAATCTTTGTCGCCATTTCCAAGCTGGTCTTCGATTCCGTCGGAATACAGCAGGACCAGGTCCTGCGGCTGCGTTTGAAAGCGAATTTCGTCGTAATCGCGATCGTCCAACAGGCCGAGCGGAACGCCTTCGAGAATCGGATCGATGATCTCGCCGCCGCGCCAGATCGTTGGCGGCAGGGCGCCGGCGTTCGACATGGTCAGCATCCGGCTCCTGCTTTCCCAATGCATCAGCAGCAGCACAACGTATTGCGCGTCGACTTTCCGTTCGAGCAATGCCTCGTTAAGCAGCTTCATCAATTGAGCAGGGCCGCGGCGGCGCGGCGCCAGAATGCGCAGCAAGCCGGAAACCAAGGCTCCGTAGAGAGCGGCAGCGGCGCCTTTTCCGCTGACATCGCCGAAAGCAATCAGCGCGTATTGCTCTCCATGCTCGAAGAAATCGTACAGATCGCCGCTGATTTCGCGGGCCGGACGGGATTTCAGGCCAATCTCGAGCCCCCGAATGTTTGGCGCGATTCGAGGAGCCAAAACATACTGAAGTTTGCGCGCCGCCTGCAGATCGTCCTGCATGCGGTGTTCGCGTTGCGCCACCTCTTCGTAAAGACGAGCGTTCTCAACCGAACTCGCAATCTGAGGGGCCAGCAGTGACAGCGCGCGCACGTGGTCTTCCGTGAAGAATCCGAGCTTTGTGCTTTCGAGATCCATGACGCCGATCACGCGATCCTGTAAAACCAGCGGGACCGCTACTTCTGACCGCACATCTTGATGAGCGACGATATAGCGTGGATCGGACAGCACGTCGGCAACCCGCACGGGCTCGCGCGAATGCACCGCTGCGCCCACAACTCCTTCCCCAAGCTCCATGTTCTCCATCGTGATGCGCTGATCGTATCGCTGGCTGAACCGGTGCCGCAGCAAGTTCTGCTCGCGGTCCACCAAAAAGATACTAAACGCGTCGAAGGCTATAAGAGCGCGGACAGTGCTCGCGATTTTCGTCAGCAATTCGTCCAGATCGAGAATGGAGCTGAATTCCTGCGATAGATGCGCAAGGACGCGCAGCATTCGGTTCTGCCGTTCCACGCGGCGGTAAAGGCGGGCATTGTCGATCGAGACCGCGATACGTGTCGCAATCAATGTGAGCAACGCGCGGTCCTCCTCGGCGAATGCATTCTGCCGCGTCGATTGAACGTCGATTACGCCGACGAGTTTCCCGCGTGCCATCATGGGCACCGCCAGTTCGGCCCGAACGGCGTCGACAGCGCTCAGGTACCGGGCGTCCGCGCGCACATCGCCCACCAGGACGGCTTGCTTCGTCGCGGCGGCAACACCCGTCAGGCCTTCTCCAAGCTGGATGGTCAGATTACGAGTGATCTCATCTCTGAACCCGATTGAATAGCGGATACGAAGTGTGCCGGCCTTTTCGCTGTAAAGGAGAATCGCAAAGAGATTGTGCGGAATTACTTCCTTCACGATCTCGGCAACCTTCGCGAGAAGCTTGTCGAGGTCCAGGGTGTCCGAAGTGATCTGGCCCACTTCGAGCAGAAAATCCAGCAGTTCGGCCCGCTCCCGGAAGCGAACTTGCGTTTTGCGTGTGGATGCCATCAGCAACTGTCCGGCGAAGAAGCAGCTGCGGCTCCTTCCAATTCTTTGATGATGCCGACACTGGCGCTCGCCCCAATCCGGGTCGCACCGGCGGCAACCATTTCGCGCAGTGACGCCAAAGTGCGAATGCCTCCGGATGCCTTCACGCCCGCACTATCGCGCACGGTCTGTCGCATCAGGCGGACATCCGCGGCCGTGGCGCCGCCTCCTGAAAATCCAGTGGACGTTTTGACGAAATCCGCACCCGCTTCAACGGCAAGCCGGCAGGCGCGCACCTTCTGCTGCTCATTGAGCAAACTCGTCTCGATGATCACTTTCAACAAACCACCGTCGCGTCGCACCACCGCGGCGACATCGGATATGTCCTTGTGAACCAGATGGTGCCGGCCTTCGCGCAGTGCTCCGATATTCAGAACCATGTCGATTTCGACGGCCCCCTGCTCCCGCGCAATCCCGGCTTCGTAGGCTTTTGTTCGTGTGGCGTTAGCTCCCAAGGGGAATCCGGCTACCGTACAAACACGCACCCTCGAGCCCATAAGCAACTTTGCCGCGAACGCAACCCAGTACGGGTTGATGCAGACTGCGGCAAAGTCGAACTGCGCCGCCTCTTCGCACACACGCGTTACATCCGCAGCCACGGCGTCAGGCTTCAATAACGTGTGATCGATAACCGCCGCGAGGCTACGCGCTTCAGAGAGATTTGGTTGAATCACAAAAGTCTGGCGGGTGCGCGGAGAAATGGCTGGCCAGAGCCATATCCTAACGCTTACCCAAGAATATCATGTGCTGGAATGCCTTGCGGCCGCCGGTAAACGCTATTGTTAAAACGTGATTGCCTCTTCGGTACCTGCAACACCCTATCTTGAAGACGCGTCGGGCTACCGCGGCGAAGCCGAACAGGCGTTCGCTCCCTCGGACGTGCAGCAGCTTCGTGAAATCGTGCTGGCTGCCTCGGCGAAAAAGATCCCGCTGACCATCGCGGGGGCGGGCACGGGCCTCACCGGAGCACGCGTTCCTCACGGCGGATGGATCGTTTCCATGGAGCGATTCAGGCGGCTCGAGGTTCAGAGTGGAATGGCAATCTGCGGCGCCGCGGTTTCTCTGCAGGAGTTACAGCACGCGGCGAACAAAGCCGCGCAATTCTTCGGTCCGAATCCAACGGAAT
>Ga0070681_10007429_pt1 | contig 10716 bp, 5 predicted proteins | sample KBSC83BmetaG_FD_65650 | JGI IMG/M metagenome (GOLD analysis project Ga0070681, IMG submission 65650) | Corn rhizosphere microbial communities from Kellogg Biological Station, Michigan, USA - KBS C8-3B metaG | ecosystem: Host-associated > Plants > Roots > Rhizosphere | place: USA: Michigan...
GGACCGCCTGGTCGTACATCGGATCGGATTCGGCATCCGGACCCTCGACGCTCGCGAGCTCGTCGCCCTCGCCCGCCGCGCCGCCGTCGAGAATGCCCGCGACGTATTGCGGCTCGCCCTGCGCCTTCAAATGCTCGACGACGCGGTGCACCTCCGCATCCGACACGAACGCGCCGTGCACGCGCTGCGGGTGTCCCGTTCCCGGCGGCAGGTACAGCATGTCGCCCTGCCCGAGCAGCGCCTCGGCACCCATCTGGTCGAGGATCGTCCGCGAATCGACCTTGCTCGCGACCTGGAACGCGATCCGCGACGGGATGTTCGCCTTGATCAGCCCCGTGATCACGTCGACCGACGGCCGCTGCGTCGCGAGGATCAAGTGGATGCCGGCCGCACGCGCCTTCTGCGCGATCCGCGCGATCAGTTCCTCGATCTTCTTGCCGGTGACCATCATCAGATCGGCGAGCTCGTCGACGACGACGACGATCAGCGGCATCTCGTCGAGCGGCTCGGGATTGCCGGGCGTCAGCGAGAACGGATCGGTGAGCGCCTCACCGGCCTTCTTCGCCTCGACGACCTTCTGGTTGTAGCCCGCGACGTTGCGAACCCCAAGCTGCGACATCAGCTTGTAGCGCCGCTCCATCTCGCCGACGCACCAGGCGAGCGCGTTCGGGGCGAGCTTCATGTCGGTGACGACCGGCGCGAGCAGATGCGGAATGCCGTCGTATCCGGACAGCTCCAGCATCTTCGGATCGATGAGGATCATCTTCACGTGCCGCGGCTCGGCCTTGTAGAGCAGCGACAGGATCATCGCGTTCACGGCGACCGATTTGCCCGAGCCCGTCGTCCCCGCGACCAGCAGGTGCGGCATCCGCGCGAGATCGGCGATCACCGGATGGCCGGCGATGTCCTTGCCGAGCGCAAGCGTCAACTTTCCGGCGGCGTCGTTGTACGTCGTCGATGCGAGCAACTCGACGAGCCGTACGACCTGGCGCCGCGGATTCGGCAGCTCGAGCGCCATGCACGACTTGCCGGGAATCGTCTCGACGACCCGGATCGACACGACCGACAGAGCGCGCGCGAGATCCTTGACGAGGTTCACGATCTGCGCGCCCTTGACGCCGACCGCCGGCTCGATCTCGTAGCGCGTGATCACGGGACCGGGATACGCGGCCAGCACGCGTACCGCGACGCCGAAATCGGCGAGCTTGCGCTCGATCAGCCGCGACGTGAACTCGAGCGTTTCGCCGCTCACCGTTTCGCCCGCGGCCGGCGCGTCCTCGAGCAGCGACAGCGGCGGCAGCGGCGAGTCGGGCATGTCGGTGAAGAGCGGTCGCTGCTTCTCGCGCGTCGCGCGCTCGGAACGCGGCAGTGCCGTCGCGGCCGGCACGACGACGATCGGCTCGTGCGCCGCCGAATCCTCGCGCAGGTGCTCGAGCGCGAGTTCACGCTCCGCCGCGTTCACTTCGCCGATGCGCCTGTCCTGCGCCGCTTCGCGCTGCGCACGAACGCGCGCGACGAGCGCCTCGACGCCGGCGCCGATCCGCTCCATCACGCGCAGCCACGAGATGCCGAACAAGAGCGACGTGCCGACCGCAAACAGCGCGAGCAGGAGCAGCGTCGCGCCGTTGAAGCCGAGGCTGCGGGCAAGCGCATCGCCGATCGCCTCGCCGAGCGCGCCGCCCGGCTTCTGCGGCAGCGTCGCTGGCAGGCGCCACAGGCGAATCGCTTCGAGCGACGCGCTCGAGAGCAGCACGAGGCCGAAGCCGAGCGCCGCGACGCCGAGCGGATGGTCGCCCGTGTGCTCGGGACGGACGACGCGGCGATAGCCGAGGACGACGAGGAAGACGCCGCCGGCAACCCACCACCACGCGGACAGCCCGAAGAGATAAAGCAACAGATCCGAAACCCAGGCGCCGATCACGCCGCCACGGTTGGCGATGTCGGAACCGCTGCCCGTCGTCGACCATGCGCGATCGCTCTTCGTGTACGTGACGAGCGTCAGCGCAAGGTAGACGAATCCGGCCGCGACGAGCAGCCACCACGATTCACGGAGCAGCCGCGCCATCCGCGGCGACAGTTCGCGCGATGGCGGATCGGCGCGCCGCCGCGAATTCACCTTTTTATTGGAAAACATCGGATTAGCGCCGGAACCTCATGCGGCGCATTATAGAATCGCGAAAGTCGCCTGCGCAACGGGACGTCGAGCGATTGCCGGGTCTCGCGGTTCGGAACGTTGTGCGCCGGGCGGCGATTCGCCGGCGGAGCGACGATGGCGCGGGTGGCCTCGCGCGTCCTTGCGGCACCGGGCCGCGACCCCATCTGCACTAAACTTCAACGTGTTGCGTTGACGAGAATGCCATGCAAGCGAAGCACGCGCGTCTTCTGATCCTCGGCTCCGGCCCTGCCGGATACACCGCCGCAGTATACGCTGCGCGCGCCAATCTCCATCCGGTGCTGATCACCGGCCTCGCGCAGGGTGGCCAGCTCATGACGACGACCGAAGTCGACAACTGGCCGGCCGACGCCGACGGCGTGCTGGGCCCCGAATTGATGGCGCGCTTCGAGAAGCACGCCGCGCGCTTCGAGACCGACATCGTCTTCGACCACATCCATCGCGTCGACCTCTCGAAGCGGCCGTTCCGCCTCGAAGGCGACAGTGGCGAGTACACCTGCGACGCGCTGATCGTCGCAACGGGCGCCTCGGCGCGTTACCTCGGATTGCCTTCGGAGGAAGCGCACATGGGGCGCGGCGTATCGGCGTGCGCGACCTGCGACGGCTTCTTCTACAAGGGTCAGGACGTCGTCGTCGTCGGCGGTGGCAACACCGCGGTCGAGGAGGCGCTCTACCTGTCGAACATCGCGCGCAACGTCACGCTGATCCATCGGCGCGACCGCTTGCGGGCGGAGGCGATCCTCGTCGACCGGCTGCATGCGAAGACGGGCGCTGCGGGCAACGTCCGCATTCTCTGGAACAACGTCGTCGACGAAGTGCTGGGCGACGCAAACGGCGTCACCGGCGTGCGCGTTCGCGACGTTCATTCCAGCGCGACGCGCGAGATCGCCGTTCACGGCGTCTTCATCGCGATCGGGCATACGCCGAACACGCAGATTTTCGAGGGCCAGCTCGCGATGACGAACGGCTACATCCGCGTGCGTGGCGGCTCCGAAGGCAACGCGACGGCGACGAGCGTGCCGGGCGTATTCGCGGCCGGCGACGTCGCCGACCAGATCTATCGGCAAGCCGTCACCTCCGCGGGCACCGGCTGCATGGCGGCGCTCGACGCGGACGTCTTCCTCGAAACGGCGGCCGCTACGGCCGAAGCGGCGACGGTGTAGCGCCTCGCACATGCCGAAGCTCGCAGACCTGAAGGCGCTGCTGGAAGGCACGTCGCGCGATGCGCGCGCTGCGGCGACGGCGCGTGCCCCGGCGTCGACGCCGCCGCGACACCGGCCGCCCGCGCTGCCGCACGCACGGGTGCAAGCGCGTCGACGGATCGCGGCGAGCAAGCACGCGGAGACCGACATCGATCTTGGCGATGCGTTCGCCGACGTGCAGCGGCTGCCGCCGCACAATCGCGCGCCATCGACGCGTTCGCGTCCATTGCCGCACGCACGCTCGCGCCTCGAGGACGAGCGCGAGGCGCTCGAGTTGTCCAAATACGGCGCCGAGCCGGCGCCGCATTCGTGGGACATCGGCCAGGAGATCGAAGGCGAGCAGACGTTCGTGCGCCGCGGACTCGGCCGCGACGTCCTCGTCAAGCTGCGGCGCGGGCACTGGGTCGTGCAGGCCGTCATCGACCTGCACGGCATGACGACGTCCGAGGCGCACGACGTGTTGTCGGACTTCCTGCTCGACGCACGCAATCGGGGACTGCGCTGCGTGCGCGTGATCCATGGCAAGGGACTGACCTCGCCCAATCGCGAGCCGGTGCTCAAAGGCAAGGTGCGCCGCTGGCTGATGCAGTGGGACGACGTGCTCGCCTATTGCGAGGCACCGCGGCACGCCGGCGGGAGTGGCGCCGTCGTTGCGCTCCTGCGCGGGCGCTGAATGGGCGGGCCGCGCGAAGCGGCGTTTCGTTTCAGGCAGATGGCGTGCCGGGCACCACGTGCAGCTGCTCGGCGAACACCGCCGCGAGCCGCGGCACCGAATACGGCTTGATCAGCGAGATCGCTCCGCTCTCGGTCACTGCGTCGACGGCGTCGGCATAGCCCGTCGCCAGTACGACCGGCAGGCCGGGCCTGCGCTCACGCGCGAGCCGCGCGAGGGCGAGTCCGTTGCGCCTCGGCATCACGACGTCCGAGAACACGAGATCGACATGCGCGCCGGAATCGAGGATGGCCAGCGCCTCGTCCGTCGACGTTGCCGTCAGCACCGAGCAGCCCAGCGACTCGACGACGCTCCTCGACATCGCGAGGCTGTCGACGTCGTCGTCGACGACGAGAATCACGTAACCGCGAAGCACGGGTGTCTCGAGCGTCATGCCACTCTCGTTCCGGAGCGTTGCAAAGCCGAGGGCTTCGCGGGCCCAATTCGATCGGGACAGCGATTCTACGGGCAAACATCGCTTGGACGCGCGTACAAACGGCGCGAAAAAGACGGGCGTCAGCGTAGCGTCCTGTGCGCGAGCGCCGGCAGCCGCGCACGTACGTCGGCGATCCGCGCCGGGTCCACGTCACCGACGACGACGCCCTCGCCTTCGTCCTGCGACGCGACGATGTCGCCCCACGGATCGACGAGCATCGAATGCCCGAACGTGCGCCGTCCGCCCGGGTGCTTGCCCGTCTGCGCCGCCGCAAGCACGTAGCACTGATTCTCGATGGCGCGCGCGCGGAGCAGGATCTCCCAGTGCGCGCGGCCGGTGCGCTGCGTAAAGGCGGCCGGCACGACGATCAGCGTCAACTCGTCGAGCGCGCGGTACAGCTCCGGAAAGCGCACGTCGTAGCAGATTGACAATCCCACGCGACCGCACGGCGCGTCGAACGCGCTCGGCGCGCTGCCGCCCACGATCGTCTTCGCCTCGTCGTAGTCCTCGTCGCCGTGCGTGAAGCGGAACAGGTGGATCTTGTCGTAGCGGGCGATCCGCCGGCCGTCGGGTGCGTGGACGAGCAGCGACTGGCGCGCGCGCGCCGGATCGTCGCAGGCGAGCGGCACGCTGCCGCCGATCACGTATAGACCGTGCGTCCGCGCCATCTCCGAGAGAAACGCCTGCTGCGCTCCGTCGCCGTCGCGCTCGCGCGCCATCACCTTGTCGCGCGCGTGCAGCGCGATCAAGCCGAAATTCTCGGGCAGCAGCACGAGCGATGCGCCGGCCTCTGCAGCCTTGGCGACGAGCGCACGCGCGCTCGCGAGATTTGCCGCGACGTCGTTGCCCGACGTCATCTGGATTGCCGCCACGCGATACCCATTCATCGCCGTATTCCTCGCATCACCTCGCCGTCGCCTCGGGCTCGGCGTTCGCCGCGCGCGCGCCGCCGCGCGTCACGACGGGATCGTCGAACGTGCCCGTCACGACGTAGCGATAACTGAAGAGCTGGTCGAACGGATTGTTGAGCATCTTCTGCGCGAGCAGCGTTCCCGCGCCGACGGCGGCGCCGACCAGCGGGTTGGCGAGGAACAGCGCAGCGGCGCCCGCCGATACGCCGGTCGACAGCGACGGATGCACGCGCACGTCGAGCGACTGCGTCTCGTGCGCGAGATCGACGTCGCCCGCGATGTCCACCGCCGCGGCCGGCCCCGCAAGACGCAGGTTGTCGCTGTGCATCACGCCGTCGCCGATGCGCACGTCGCCGACGATCGAGTCGAACGCGAAGCCCTGGCTGAAGACGTCGCGGAAATCGAGCGAGATCCGCCGCGGTAGCGCCTGCAGCGAAAGGATCCCGAGCAGCCGGCCGACGCCGGGCTCGAGCTTCGTGAACTGTCCGGCGCCGCTGCGAAGCGTTACGCGTCCCGCGAGCGACGGGTAATCGAAATCGCTCGGCGATCCGGCCCACGACACCTGACCTTCGATCTTGGTCGGCGCACCCTTTACCGCGTCGGGCCAGCCGAAACGGCCGAGGAACGCGCCTGCCTCGCGAACGTCCACCGTGACGGTGAGCTGAGTCCTCGGGTCGACGGCGGCGTCGCGCCACGAGCCTTGTGCGTCGATGCGCCCGGCGTCGTTGACGAGCGCAAGCTTGCGGATCTGCCAATCGGCGCCCGACGGTTGTGCGACGACCTCCAGCCTGCCGAGCGACCTGCCCTTCTTCTCCACGCTGTCGGCAACGAGATCGACTGCCGGCCAGCGATGCACGCGCCCGGGCGCGTTCGCAACGGCTGTGCCGCCATCTTCGGCCGGCGGCGGCACGCTGAACCGCGCAAGCCGCGCGAGGATGCGGCCGTTCGGCTCTCCCGGCGTCGCCGCGCGCCAGTTGGCGCTGCCGGCGATCTCGTCGCCGTCGAAGGACAGCCGCCAATCACCCTTGTCGCGCCGCGCGCTCGCCTTGACATTCTCGAACCTTCGTCCGAGCGCGATGACGCGTGCGCCTTGCAGGTCGACGCCGTTCACGGCAAGCGCCGAAGACGACGCATCGCTGCCCGCTCCCGGCGTCGATGCCAGGTCGGCGTCGAGCCATGCGTCGACGTCGAGCACAGGAACGTCGGTGGCCCGAATCCACACGCCCGCTTGCGTCGGCTCCGCTGCGTCGTCGATCGATTTGCCGAGCAGCACGAGCGCCCGGTCGACGCTGCGCGCCTTGCCCTTCGGCTCGCGATGCAGCAGCACGCGCGCGACGCTGCCGTAGTCGACGCTGATCAGGTGCTGCTGCGCCTTCGCGGCGCGCCGTTCGATGCGGACCGGTATCGGCTCGTCCGCGCGCTTGCCGATCGGAGCAGGCAGGTCGACGGCCACGCCGGCGAGCGACGAGCGCACGTTCCACGTCGTATCGCCAGCGCTCGCGTCGAGCGCGAGCTGCCAGTCGGTCGTGCCGCTCATGTGCGCGAGCACCGGTATGTCGAACGCCTTGCGCACGAGGGCGACGTCCGCGTTGCCGCGCGCATCGATGCGAAGGTGCCCGCCGTCGCTCGCGAGCGTGACCGTCAGCGGACCGCCGAGCGCCTGCGCGGCGATGCTCGTCGCATGCACGTCGCGCTCCGAGAACACGATGTCGCCATCGACGCTCGCAAGCGTGGGCAAGCCGGCGAGCTCGACGCTCGGTGCGATGATCCTGAAATCGCCCGCGACCGTCGCCTGCGCGTGATCGTGCAGCGGCAGCGTGAGCTTCAGCGCGAGCTGTCCGTCGCCGGATGCCGTGATGTCGTCGGTCGCATGCGCGAGCCAATCGGCAACCGGACTTCCCGCGATGAACGCGAGAAACTGTGCGGTCGGGCCGCTTGCCGAGCCGTCGACGCGCAACGTCGCATTCGCGTCGCCGACATCCGCGATCTCGGCGTGCGTCGTGCCGATCGCGACGCCGTTCATGCGCCCGGCGGTCGCGTCGATGGCGACGTGCGGTCCGTCGATCCGAACGTCGGCGTCGATGCCGGTGATCGGCGGCCAGCGATCGGCATAATCGAGCGTCCCATCGCGGCCCTTCACCGTGAGCTCGAAGCGACCGTCCCTGCCCGGGCCATATGGAAACGCAGCAAGGTCGCCCGACAGCACGAGTTGCGCGTCGGCGCTCGTGCCCTTCGCGATTGCCCGCCGCAACCAGCCGCGCAGCGCCGGCGCGGCGGTGATGGGCACGTAGCGGTGCGTAGCGGCGAGATTGGCCCGGGTCACGTGCGCCTTCACGTCGACTGCCCCCGCGCTTTGGGGCCGCGACTGCCAGCTTCCCGCCGTCGTGCCGGCGACGTCGGCGTTCGCGAACGCGACGTCGCGCCAATCCACTTCGGCCGTGCCATTCGCGAACTGCCAGCCGATGTCGCCGTCCAGTCGATCGAACGCGATCGGGTCGGCGAAGATTCTTGGCAGAAGCAGCGTCGTCGATGCGCTGGCAACGCGCACGCGGCCACCGGCTTCGTTCATGTCGATGCTCGCGTCGAGGTTCGTGACGCCGGGCAGGCCGTTTTCCGCCGCAACCGCGAAGCCTTTCAAGTCGGCCTGGATCGCATAGCGCTCGGGCGCCGCCGGATCGCCGGTCCACTGGAAGCGCGCATTGCGAACGACACCCTGCGGCGCGAGGCGTGCGATGTCGCGACGCGCGGCATCGGGCAGCGGCACGTGCGCCGCGATCGCAGCAAGCGGACGCAGGTTCACTTCGCCGACGCCGAGGCTGCCGCCTGGCGCCGCATTCGCCGTCGCATCGTCGAGTGCGAGCGTGATGTCCGTCGGGCCGACCGCGTTGCCGTCCGGCAGCGTGAACGCGAATGACGTCGCGTCGACCGTCGTGCGTCCCGGTCGATGCTTCCATTCGACGTGCCCCGCGACGTGCGCAAGCGCGAGCGGCGCGAGGTCGCGGCCGAGCGTCGCGCGCACGTCGGCGAGCTCGACGTCGGCGACCATCGACGTCGGCTGTCCGGCCGCCACGTCGACCCACGCGCGAAGCGCACCGCGGCCGCTTTCGACGGCGAACGGCGACGGCAGCGGCAGCCATTCGCGCCATGCGCCGATGTCGGCATAGTCGAGGTGAAAGTAGAGCTTGCCGCGAACGCGCGAGAAGTCGTTCCGCGCAAGGCCGGTCAGATCGGCGCGCAGATCGATCGGTCCCGCGAGCTCCGCCGGCGGCACGCCGGTCAATCCGGCCTGATGACGACCGAACCGCTGCTGCAGCCGGAAATGCACATGGTCGAGCAAAAGCTGTGGTGCGCGTCGCAGCTCGTCGTTCCATGCGACGAGCGCATCGCGGACGACGACCTGCGGCTGGCGCAGCAGCCAGTCGGCGAACGGAGAATCGTCCGGGACCGCCTCGTCCGGCATCTCGAACCCGGCCAGATGCACGCGCCCGTTCGCGTCGCGACGCACGGCGAGCCGCGGCGAATCGATCGTGAGCTCCTTGAGACGCAGATCGAGGCGCGGCAGCGACGTCCATGCGACGATGAGGTCGACGCGCGGCAGCTCGAACAGCGTGCCTGCGCCCGTACGCTCGCGTACGCGGAATCCGCGTATCGACAGCCGGGGATTCCAGCCGTCCCAGCCGGTGACGATCTCGTCGATCTCGACAGGCTGTCCGATCTTCGCGCCGAGCCAGCGTGCGATGTCGGCGCGATGCGCCTCGATCTGCGGATAGACGACGACGCGCAAGCCGAGCAGCAACGCGCAAAACGCGCCGATGACAAGGACTGCCGCCTTCGCGGCCCACCGCGCGACGCGGTCGACCCGGGACGACGCCGGCGCGGTCGAAGGCATAATGAACGTGGATCGAAGCGCCGCCGATTGTAGCGGATCGACGCCGAAGCGGCGTTTCGCCAGACCCCCTTTCCCAGTCACGACACATGGAGCTCGACGCCGCGCTCGCGTTCAGCCGCTATGCCGAACGCGCGCAGAACGCGCATCCGACCCTTCGCGACGAGATCGCCGCGACGATCGACGCCCCGTTCGATTGGAAAGGCACCGAGTCCGCGGTCGACGCTGCCGTCGCTGGCGACGACGCGGCGGCCCTCGCCGCCGCGCTCCGCGCATTACGCCGCCGCGTGTTCGTCCATACGCTTGCGCGCGACCTTACCGGCCGGGCCACGTTCGGCGAGGTTGCGCACACGATGACGGCGCTCGCCGAGCACGCGATCGCCGCGGCGGTCGACGTGCATGCGCGCGCGCTCGCGGCGACGTTCGGCATGCCGCGCGCCGAAGCGTCGGGCGTCGCGCAGCACCTGATCGTCGTCGCGATGGGCAAGCTCGGCGGTGGCGAGCTCAACGTGTCGTCGGACGTCGATCTCGTGTTCGTCTATCCCGACGAGGGCGAGACGGACGGACCGAAGCGCATTTCGAATCGCGAGTTCTTCGATCGGCTGGGCCAGAAGATCGTCGGCGCGCTCGGACACGTGGACGCGAACGGTTACGTCTTTCGCGTCGACACGCGGTTGCGCCCGTACGGCGAAAGCGGCCCGCTCACCGTGTCGTTCGCTGCACTCGAGCGCTATCTCGTGACGCAGGGCCGCACCTGGGAGCGCTACGCGTGGCTCAAGGCGCGACCGCTCACCGGCGAGCGCCACGACGAGCTCGGGGCGCTGGTCACACCCTTTGTCTACCGCAAGTACCTCGACTACGACGCGTACGAGGGACTGCGCGGCGTGCATCGGCAGATCCGCGACCAGGAAGCGCGCCACGACGACGACATCAAGCTCGGCCGCGGCGGCATTCGCGAGATCGAGTTCGTCGTACAGGCGTTGCAGATCGTTCGCGGCGGCCGGGAGCCGGCGCTGCGCCTGCGCGGCACGCTGCCGGCGCTCGCGGCACTCGCCGAGCGCGGCATCGTCGCACCGCATGCGGCGGGCGTGCTGCGCGACGGCTACCTGTTCCTGCGCGCGCTCGAGCACCGGCTGCAGTATCGCGACGACCGGCAGACGCAACGGCTGCCGGCCGACGCTGGCGAGCAAACGTTGCTCGCGCAATCGCTCGATTTCGCCTCGCGCGAAGCGTTCGAGCATGCGCTCGCCGACCATCGCGCGCAGGTCGCGCGGCAGTTCGACGCGATCTTCGGGTCGCCGAACGACACCGAGGCGGCCGACGATCCCGCGCGTCGTTATGTCGCGCTGTGGGACGAGCCGCAACCGACGCCTGAAATGCTCGCACTGCTCCAGCA
>Ga0070681_10007432_pt1 | contig 10713 bp, 10 predicted proteins | sample KBSC83BmetaG_FD_65650 | JGI IMG/M metagenome (GOLD analysis project Ga0070681, IMG submission 65650) | Corn rhizosphere microbial communities from Kellogg Biological Station, Michigan, USA - KBS C8-3B metaG | ecosystem: Host-associated > Plants > Roots > Rhizosphere | place: USA: Michigan...
GGAATACGTATTCCTTGAATTTCTTGGACCAGCCAAGGAACAACCCGAACGGTACCCCCAGGACAGTAGCAAGAAAGAACGCCCGCGCCACCCGCCAGACGCTGACCCAGATGTGCGTGTAATACTCTTCCGTGTAAATCGACAGCCCATACGTTGGATTGGGGCTGAGCCATTCCCTGACCACTGATGTCAAACCGGGCATCTCGCGAAAGCGAGGCAATTTCCAGACCTCGACAGCGAGATACCAGAAACCGAGAAACAGCGCGAAACCGATCAGCATCAGGTACGGTCGCGGGCTTTTGATCCATAGCGACATCCGGTAGAGCGTGATGTTCATGCCCTGGATGTCACGCACGTGCATGCGGCGATGGATTTGGCGTAACTGCGCGATCAGATCGGGCACGGTGTAATCGCCCGTAATCATCGTCGCGAAGCGGCTCATCACGACATCGCCCGCTTCGGGGTCGGTTTCGAGCATGCGCAGCAACTCGTCGCCGCTGATACGGATGATTTCGGTCGGCTCCTGACAAACTGCTTTGGCAAGGCGGTGCGGATATTTTTCAAGCAGTGCCGCCCAGCCGAAAACGTCGCCGGCACCGAGCATCTTGACCGGACGACGTGCCTGAGCGCCCGGCTCAAGCGCATGTTCAACGCGGCCCGATACGATAATGTAGATATCGTCAGCAACGTCGCCGGCTTCGTAAATCTCCGCACCCTGTTCGTACGACACGCGCCTGCCGAGTGCGGCAATCCTGCGCAGCAATCCGTCCCCCACCATCTGAAACGGCATGGTCTGCTTCAGGATTTCGACCATTCGCTCCGTCATAACCTGCTGTTCGATTGGTTCCATTATCCGTTCACGCAGATTCGGCGATCCACGCAATGAGGCGCCATTGCGCGAACTCAAAAGTCGGCCGGCATGCCGGGAGCGTCGACTTCGCTCCGGCTGCTTACCTCAGCAGACGGACGATGCCAGCCGGCGTGCCAGCCTAAGGTAATGCTACTTCGGTCCGGTATACGCGGAATCCGGCAACTGCTTGATCTCCCCGAGCGGCGCCTTCAGGCCGCGCTCCTTCAGAACCGCCTGCGTAAATTCCGGCATCACCGCCTCGGGGCGGATCTGGGGCGTATTGATGCTTTTGATCTCGTTCAGGAATGTAGCTGCGCGCTTGATCAGTTCCATCGCCTCGGGCGTGAATGTGAACGGAAGGATGATGCGTGTCGGCGTGCCTCCGCCTTCCTTGGGATAAGTGCCGTAAGCAGACATCCAGAGTGCGCGTTCTGAAAAGCCGGTGGTCTGTTCTTTCGCCATCTTGGTGACTTCCATCGCGTTCTTCGGGTCGAGGAAATATTGCTGAGCATCGAGCTCCGCATTGAGCCACGCTTTGACGACATCGGGGCGCTGCTTGATCAGGTCGGCGCGCATGCCCAGAAAGCCCGCGTCGTTTTCGTTTACCGAAAAACCGGTTGCAACTTTGCGCGCCAATCCCTCTTGGATCAGGCGTGAGGTCGTCGGCTCCCACATCACCGCCGCATCGAGCTTACCGGCGCGGAAGTTGCTCGTAATTACCTCGATGTTCTGGTTCAGGTATGCCGACGGCTGGATGCCCGCGCGCTTGAATACGGCCTGCGCGAAGCGGTCCGTGCAGCTCCCCTTCGGTACCGCCACCGTCTTGCCACTCAGCCATTTGATCGCTTCCTGATCGTTAGCGAATTTCGGTGCGTCAGTGCGAACCAGAAACGCATTGCATTGGTCCCAGCCCATGCCGACCACTGCAACCAATCGGATATCGGCGACATCCTGCTTGGTGGTCGACACGATACCTGGCATGTCACCGTAGTAGCCGATATGCTGCTTTCCAGCGAGCAGGTTATTGACGATAATCGCGCCCTGCAAACCGATCTGGAATTCAACGGTCGATCCTTTCGGCAGGTATTTCTCGTAGAATTTTTTGCTGCGCATGATCACACCCGACCACGACTCGGTGTAGTACGGCTGATAGCCGACCACAAGCTTCACGGGCTCCCCCGGCTTTCCGAAATCGATGTCGGCCGCAACGGCGCAACTTCCGATGAGTATGCCGCCGGCAAAAATAGCGCTCAAATGCCGCAGGAAGCGTTTGATATGTTTCATGTGTCCTCCATTGATGGTTAAGAATATCAATACTGTTTCTTATTATGCTGCAAACGTCGCAATTGATTGCTGGTAACTTTATTTGCCCGTAATTCCCCTCACTTCGACCCCGACGATGCCAGATAGCGCGCAATCAGCGACGACAGTCGGCGCATCACCAGGTAGCCCGACGCGGGATCGTTTTCAAGCACCTGCAGCGTTTGTTTGCCGTTTATTCTCAACAACTGCGACTGCTCGAGGCAGGTTGCGCGCGCGATTCGCTGTGGCTGATTTTCGAGCAGCGCCGCCCAACCGAACACTTCGCCTTTGCGCAGCATGAAGCCGGCCGGGCTCAGGCGCTCGTCGCGCCCGATCAGAAATTCGACCCGTCCTGACTCAAGCACAAAAAAATCGTCCGACGGATCGCCGAAATCATAGAGCGCGCTGCCGGCACTGAATTCTTCTTTTTTGGCAAGTGCCATGATGGCTGCCAGCGATGGGGCCGATATTCCGACGAAGAGCTCCGCGGCTTTGAGAGCGCCTTGCGCAACGACGTAGATCGAATCGCCCTCGACCTGAACAGAAAAACTTTCGAGCGGCGCTTCAGCAAGCCCGATGGCGGCGCCGGTACGGATGTCCCATTGCCACAGATGTTGGTGGCAGGTCAAGACCGAACCATCATACATGCCTTCGCACAATGGCACGTCCTGATGCGGGCACATCGCCTGATAGGCGAAATACCGATCACCGGAATTGGCGACTAACAACTTTAATCCTTCCGCTTCGCATTCCAGCATGCCGTTGGCTGGAATCTGGTTGCGCAGACATACGAAGCGCTTGCTCATTCGGAATCCGTAATCAGCTGAACTTGTCGTAGCGGATGTTTTCCGCAGCCAGCTTCGCCTGCAGCAACAACATGCGGATTGCGCTATCGACACACGGCGGAGGTCCTGCCAGATACGCACGCACGTTCTGGTACTGGCCCTGCATATGCCGGGCCGCAACTTCGTGCACCATTCCTTGGTCGAATTTGAGCGCAGGATGCTCCTGCAGCGCGCGCTCCGGTACGTCTTCATCCGACAAGGCGATGGTTACCTTAAGTTTGTCTGGAAATTCGCGCGCGAGCCGCGCCAGCTGATCGAGATAAAAAATATCGCGGTAGGTCCGCACGCCGAAAAACACATAGCCGCTGTAAGCGTCGAAATAGCGCGCTTCGCCCGCGCGCGCCAGGATCGACATCATGCCGGCGATGCCGCTTCCGCCCGCGATGCACAGGATGTTCTTGTCGAGGTTTGGCAAAAATGTCGCCGCGCCGAGCGGACCGAAAAATTCAACCTGCTGCCCGTCGGCGCCGCCCTTGAACAGCCATTCGGAAGCGCCGCCACCCGGTTTCTTCTTGACGACAAAATCGAGGCGCTGTGAGGCACGCTCGAAATTGACCATCGAGTAACCGCGGAATCCCGGCACTCCCGGCATTTGCATCACCACGAACTGTCCCGCGTCGAAATCGAGCGGAGTGTCGAGCGCTACCGAAAAGCTGATCACGTCATGCGTCAGCATTTTCGTGCTGCTCACAATGCCCCGACCGAATGCGGGCGTGCACGCACCGGGATCTATCGGGTAGACGAAGTTCGCGACCTCGAGCGCGCAGTCGCTCCTGGCGACGCACTGGCACATCAGGAACTCGCCCGGCTGCTTGAGAAATTTCCGCCCTGCAGCCGCCGGCCATAGATCGTCTATTTCGCCCGCTACCAGCCGCGCTTTGCACGTGCCGCAGGTGCCGCTGCCGCACTCGTAAGGCAGGTGAATACCCGCAGCAAGCCCGCCGTAAAGGATGCGCGCACCCGGTTCAGTTTGGAACTGATAGGCGCGGTTGCGCGCATTGAGCTGAACGCGCATGGGAGACACCGTTTAGAACGGAATGTGATAGCCGAAACCGAACTGCCGCGTGTCGAGCCTGACGACGCGTTTCAGCAGCTTCGGGTGCCCGCTGTCATCGAGCTTGACGCTGTCGAGATAGCGTCCTACCGCAAACAGCTCCGTCGCGCCGCCATCGAGAGTCGTCTTGAACACCTGCAGTGCAGTCACCACGTCTGCCTGTAGCTTTGTGGTGTCGATATCAACAGTGTAAACCGTCGCATGGCGCGTTAACGGCGAGTGATCGCTGTTGTGGCGCGGCAGATTGCCAAGCAGCGTTTGCATGCTCTGCTTGTCGTGATCGAGCCAGATCATGTCCTTGCGTATCTCCGGGCTGTGCGCGGTGATGCTGTAATGGAAATCACCATCGCACAGATCGAGATAAGCTTTGAAATTCTTCTCATCCAGCGCCAGGCACGAGCGGTAAATGAGCTCTTCGATTGCGGTTCTATCCGGTTGCATTTTCTCTTGTCAATCCTTTTCGATGCGGCGCCGGTCTGGTCGCCGCTGCCGCACGCAGTGAGTTCATGCCACAGCGGAGATTTTCTTTTCACCATAAGGGTCGTAGGCATTACGGCCCATGCGGCGGCTCCATTCGGCATAGAAATGCCGCATGCCGCCCTCGTCATGTATGGTCATGTTCTCCTCGCGCCCGTGCAGTACCCACGCCGGCTCGCTGCCGGGATGCATTGCACGCCCCTGGCCATGCACGCCGAGCAGGTCTTCGTGCAGATTGCGGCCAAACGGCCCCCAGATGGTATTGTGATCGCGGATACGCTCGGCGCGCTGCTGCGCAGTGTCGCTCTTGAGCCCCAAGCCGCGAAACTCGATCACGAGCTTGTTGGGTCCGAGTGGAATTGAAGTATCCATGCGCAGCACCGAAGTGCGCAGGTTGTAGGTCATCGCGGGAAAAATATCGATCAGGATCCAGCCTCCGGGTGCGAGTCCGGGCCAGCCGACGCCGCGGACCTGGCTTCCTTCATAGGCATCGTACTTGATTTGCATCGAGCCGACCGACGCGTGCCCGTTTGGATAGGCGGTATATTTGCGATCGAAATAGCCGGGCTGCAACATGCCGGTGACGCGGTTAAAGTAATGCATGTAGTCGTGGTAGAACTCGCTGTTCGTGTCGTGCCACAACTTGTAATTCGTGTTGACTATCGCTTTATGATAATGAAACACCTCGAGCGGCATCGACATGTGCTCCTCGAGCATGTCGAGCGCATCACCAATATATTCTTTGAGCGTGCACGCATTGTCGTCGATATTGACCCATGCGAAACCGCCAAAGCCGATTTCGGCACGCACTTCGCGCAGGCCGGCATCGGCCTTGCAAAAGCGCTTCTGAAAACCCTGTTCCTCACGCGTAATGTCGACGCAATTTCCCATGGTGTCGAATGACCACGAGTGGAAAATACACGTAATGCGCTTGGCGTTGCCGACGGGATCGTACAGGAGCGTGTTGCCGCGGTGCGGACAAACGTTGTAAAAGCAGCGCACTTTCATGTCCTCGCCGCGCACGACGATCAACGGTGTCCCGCCTGGATGATAAAACGTGCGGTAATCGAAGGCATTGGGGATTTCCGATTCGTGGCACGCGATGATCCAGCACGCATTGAAGATTTTCTGCTGCTCGTCGCGGAATATCGCATCGTCGCTATAGATGCGCGAATCAACGAAATGCGAAGGCGGAAATTTTGGCTTCTGCCGCCATTGTGCTGCGTTGCGGGACATGTCGAGCTCCTTCTGCTAATAAGGTGCGCCGCGCAAGATTGAGCGGATCAGCCCGTGATCACACCGCACGCGACGCGCGCGCCTGAATTGCCCGCGGGATCCGTTTTCAGGTCGTCGGCGCCGGCATGGACGACGACTGCGCGGCCGATGACCCCGTCCGTGCCTTTGCCGACAGAAATGCCGTCAATCATCAACGATAGTGTAGCTTTGCCATACTCGTCGGCGCTCAGGTTGCCCAAGTCTCCCGCGTGGCGGTCGGACGTGCCGGGCGCGCCGTGTTTTTTGCCGGTGGGATTGAAATGCTCGCCGGCGCTCGCAGCGTCCGGTGCGCTGCAGTCGCCTTTGTCGTGAATGTGAATGCCGTGTTGTCCGGGCGGTAGCGCGGCGATCTCGCCATTGATGCGAACGCGCGTGCCGACCTGGGTAAACTTGACCGAACCGTGAACTTGCGACCCGCTCGCCGGGCGTATTTCTGCGGTCGCCGATGGCCCGTCCCGCTCCACGGTCGCGCAAGCGCAAAGCAGCAGCGCGCAGGAAGCAAGCTTGAACGCCTGTTTCATATTATTCCTCCTTGAGAGGCCTGAAGCTGGGTGAAGTTGGCCTGGTTAATCGTCGCCGAGTACCGGCGGACTGTCAATGCTGCTCCGCTGACGCTTTAGCGCGGCCGCGGAAATCAAAACCGGCCTGCAATCTCATGCATCACTATTTGGCCGCGCGGCGATGACCACTTACTTGCAGTTGGTCATGCAACGCACAACCCGGGTGTCCGGCCGGTCATCGACGATGAACCCATTGCGGTTCGGCATCTGCACCTGTGGCAATGACGCTTGATCCATCACCGCATTGGCGGGAACGAGGCCGTTGAGGTTGAGCAGGTACGCCGAGACCGCGTAGATTTCGTTCGCGCTCAACGATTGCGGGCGGTCCATTGGCATGGCGCGGCGAATGTAGTCGAACAAAATCGGCGCATACGGATACATGCTGCCGGGCGTCAGCACGCGGGTATTGGTCGTGAACGAGCCGATGCCGCCGACCATGCTGCCGTAGACCGGACCGCCCTTAGCGTCGGCCCCGTGGCACGACTGGCACTTGGCGTCGTAGACCAGCTTGCCTTCGGCGACCGACCCGCGGCCAGCGGGCAGACCTTTGCCATCGGAGGTGCGCACGTCGATATTCCACGGCGCAATGTCGGCTTCGCTGATCGGCTTGCCGAACTTGACGCCGGGACTCGGCATCGACTGCGCCGCCTGATATTGCTGTGTCGCGCAGCCAAAGACGACGAGCGTCGCGCCCGCTCCCAAAACGAGTTTAAGCGATTGCATTTTTGACCTCGCCGCTCGCGCTGACCGACCACGGGAAGACGCCGTTGTGATGCTGCACAAAGCCGACAATGGCGCGCACTTTGGTAAGGTCCTGCACGGTTGGCTGCACGTAACCCGTACTGTCCACCGCGCGACTCGCAATGTTCGCGGGGCTGCCTTTCCAATCCCACGGAAAGCGAAAGCGCGTCAGGCATTTGTTCAGAACCGGCTCTTCGAGCCTCGCTTCCTGCCAGGTGTTGCCGCCATCGGTGGTGACATCGACGGCTCTGATCGTGCCGTTGCCGGACCACGCAAAACCCTGGATCTCGTGCATACCCGGTTTGATGCTCATCCCGCCTGAGGGCCGGGTGATCACGGATTTGCACTCCATCTCAAAGCTGAACTGGCGCCACTTGCCCTCGGGCATCGGATCGGTATAGCGCGCGGTCTCGCTGCGGGCATGCCAGGGCTGATCGCCCACTTTGATGCGGCGCAGCCATTTGACGCTGACGTTGCCTTCCCATCCCGGCACAAACAGGCGCAGCGGATATCCCTGCTCGGGCCGCAGCATCTCGCCGTTCTGCGCATAGGCGAGCAGGCAGTCATCCAGCACCTTTTTCAGCGGCAGGCTGCGTACGTGTCCCGCACCATCGGCGCCTTCGAACAGCAGCCATTTCGCATCCGACGTGAGCCCGGCCTCGTCGAGCAACCACGACACCGGAATACCTGTCCACTGCGCGCACGACAGCAGGCCGTGCGTCTGCTGTACGGTCGTCGAGGCGGCTTTCAACCAGTCGGTAAGACCGTTACCCGAACACTCCATGAAATAAAACCTCGACACCGACGGATAGCGCATCAGGTCGTCCATCGTGAATTCGAGCGGCTGTTTGACCATGCCGTGAATAACGAGTTTGTGAGTCTTGGGATCGATGTCCGGAGTGCCGTTGTGATGCCGCTCGTAGATAAGTCCGTTCGGCGTCACAATTCCATGCTGGTGCTGCAGCGGTGTCATGCTCCAGTCGGAGAAATTCTGCCGGTTCTTGAGCACGTCGGTGCGGCGGCGGCGAACATCCGATTCGTACTTGGAAGGCACGCCATATTCGGATTCCGGAATCGGTCTGCCGTACCCGAGGTTACTGGGCGGGACGGCCAACGGTTCGGCCTGGGACATCGAGATGCCCGTTGCGCCCGCTGCGATAGCGCTTCCCGCTATCGTGCCTCCGCGGCGCAGAAAATTCCGCCGGCTCGCGTTCGTGAGACGATCGTCCTGCCCGTCGGTCGAGGGTGCGACCATCGAAGCTGGGACGCGGAGCTTATCGACAACAATACCAGGCGAAGCGCCCTTTTTAGCAGGCATTGCAGTGTCCTCCTTTGGTCAATCCAATGCGGCTTTTTTGGCAAAGTCTTGTTATGTGAAAGTTTATAGCATTGCCGCAGGCGCTATTCAACAATGATAGTTTTTATGCAGGGATAAGAGGTGCTTATCCGTACCCGCTTCACTCAAGTGAGCGCGCACGGCCCGGCCTGTCTTTACTTTAGGGCGTAGCCGGCGGCGGCACATCAGGCGCATTGCGCCCCGGCTCGAGTACCTGAAAAAATATCTCGTCCTGCTTGACCATGCCAAGCTCGCTGCGCGCGCGTTCTTCGATTGCGTCCAGGCCCTGCTTCAGATCGCGCACCTCGGCATCGAGCGCGGCATTCCGCGATTGCAGCCTCAGATTGGTTTCGCGCTGCGCCGTGAGCTGTTGATCGACCTCCCATACCCGCAGCCAGCTGCCTTTGCCCAGCCACAGTGGATACTGCAGCAAAGCGATCAGGCCGGCGAGCGCGAATATGAGGCGCCTCATGCCGAACCGCGCTACTCCCCGCGCAGCTGATAAAACGCGCCGCGGCCCGCGTAAGCGGCGGCGTCGCCGAGGTCTTCCTCAATGCGTAGAAGCTGATTGTATTTGGCGAGCCGGTCGGAACGGCACAGTGAACCGGTTTTGATTTGCAGCGCATTGGTTGCGACCGCGATATCGGCTATCGTCGTATCTTCGGTTTCGCCCGAACGATGTGATACCACCGACGTGTAGCCGGCGCGCTTTGCCATTTCGATCGCGGCAAGCGTCTCGGTCAGCGTGCCAATCTGATTGACCTTGATCAGCACCGAGTTGGCGATTCCGTCTCTGATGCCCTTTTCGATAATTCTGGTATTGGTGACGAACACATCGTCACCGACGAGTTGCACCTTCTTGCCAAGCTTCCGTGTCAAGAGCTTCCACCCGTCCCAATCATTTTCAGCCATGCCGTCTTCGATGCTGATGATCGGATACTTCTCTACCCATCCGCCGAGCAGATCGACGAATTCGGCTGACTTGAGCGTTTGACCTTCGCATGTCAGCGTGTATTCGCCTTCGGAATAAAACTCTGAGCTCGCGCAATCGAGGCTGAGCGCAACGTCAGCGCCGGGCCGATAGCCCGCCGCTTCGATCGCTTCGATGATCAGCTTAAGGGCAGATTCATGATTAACCAGGCGCGGCGCAAATCCTCCTTCGTCACCGACTGCAGTCGACAATCCTTTGTCCTTGAGGAGCTTCTTCAGCGCGTGGAACACTTCAGACCCGCAGCGCAATGCGTCGTGAAACGTCGGCAGACCCAGCGGAACGAGCATGAATTCCTGCAAGTCGAGACTGTTGTCGGCATGCGCGCCGCCATTGATCACGTTCATCATCGGCACGGGCATCGCCATCGCACCGGCACCGCCCAGGTAGCGGTGCAGCGGCAGACCGCACTCCTCGGCTGCGGCTTTAGCCACCGCAAGAGATACAGCAAGGATAGCGTTCGCGCCGAGACGTGACTTGTTCTCGGTGCCGTCGAGATCGATCAACGTCTGGTCGATAAACCGCTGCTCGACCGCGTCGAGTCCGATGATCGCCTCGCAGATCTCGGTGTTGACGTTGCCGACCGCGCGCTGCACGCCTTTGCCGAAATAGCGCTTCTCGTCGCCGTCGCGCAACTCGATCGCCTCACGGCTGCCGGTCGACGCCCCCGACGGCACCGCGGCACGGCCGAGAATGCCGGACTCGAGCAGCACGTCGGCCTCCACCGTTGGCAAACCGCGCGAATCAAGTATTTCGCGCGCAATCACGTCCACAATTGCGCTCATGATTTTCCCTGACCTGTAACGAGTTGTTCGGCAAATCCACGCTGCTTGACCATCACGTCGAGCGCTTTTAACGTTTCGAGCAGCGCTCGCATATGCTTCAACGGCCACGCGTTAGGCCCGTCGGACAGCGCTTTTTCCGGATTCGGGTGCGTTTCCATGAACACGCCGGAAACCCCGCTCGCCACCGCCGCACGTGCGAGCACCGGAACGAATTCGCGCTGCCCTCCGCTCGACGTGCCCTGCCCGCCCGGCAACTGCACCGAATGCGTGGCGTCGAATACGACCGGACAGCCCGTTTCGCGCATGATCATCAGCGCACGCATGTCTGATATCAGATTGTTGTAGCCGAAGCTCGCGCCGCGCTCACACACCATGATGTTGTCCTGTTTGCTGACTTCGCGGGCTTTGTCGACGACGTTCTTCATGTCGGCGGGCGCCAGAAACTGTCCTTTCTTGATATTGACGGGTCTACCCGCAGCGGCCACGGCGTGAATAAAATC
>Ga0070681_10007435_pt1 | contig 10706 bp, 10 predicted proteins | sample KBSC83BmetaG_FD_65650 | JGI IMG/M metagenome (GOLD analysis project Ga0070681, IMG submission 65650) | Corn rhizosphere microbial communities from Kellogg Biological Station, Michigan, USA - KBS C8-3B metaG | ecosystem: Host-associated > Plants > Roots > Rhizosphere | place: USA: Michigan...
TCCGCAACAGGCCAACATCGACCCCGCCGCGCTGATCGGCGGCGGCGTGACGCGGGAGGAGTTGGCCTGGCCGCGCCAAGAGGTCGACTCGATGGCGCGCGTCGCGACCTGGATTTCGATCGGACTGCTAGCGCTGAGCCTGCTTGTGGTCGGCGCGATCATGATCCTCGCATTCCCCGACTTCTCTGCGGCTGCTGCGCTCACGGTGCGCTCGGATGCATGGAAGTCTCTGGGGTTGGGTTTCGCATTATTGCTGTGCGTGCCGGTCGGTGCAGTGCTGTTGATGATCACCGTGGTCGGCGTGCCGCTCGGCATGTTGTTGCTGTTCTTCTATCCGGTGATGCTGCTGCTGGGTTACTTGACCGGCGCGCTGTTTCTCGGCGACCGTGTGGCCACCTGGATTGCCAAGCGGCGTGGCGTCGTGGTGAAGCCCGGATGGCGCTACATCGCACTCGCGCTTGCGCTGGTGGCTCTGCTGCTGGTGTCCAAGATTCCGTTCGCCGGCATCGTAGTGCTCTTCCTCGTTCTGTTGGTCGGACTTGGCGCGTTCTGGCTGCGGGCCTACCGGGGCTACGCCAAAAAGCCGATGCCTCCTGCGGACACCCAGATCGGCCTCGACCTCGTGTAGCATTCCGTCATAGCCTTGGGGGAGGGAGTCATGCGTGCTCGTCGCGCTTGGTTCGCACTGCTGTTGGCGCTGGTGGCTGGTCCGGCATATGCTCAGTTCACTGTCAGCGCCGGCTTCGAGTACTTCGAATGGACCGAGGACACGCCGCCGATCGACGTGCGCGAGCGTGGACCCCTGTTCGCGCTCGGCCTCGGGTGGACGCAGCCGAAGCAGCGCGGCTTTCTATTTGCATACCGGGGCAAGTTCTACATCGGAGAGGTCGACTACAACGGCGCGTACCTCTATTACCCGAACGTTCCGGTATCGGGCACGACGCGCTATGCCGGGACCTACCAGGAGGCCCAGCTGCGTTACAGGCTCGGCGGCGGCACGCTCGATATACTCACCGCCGCCGGTGTGGATTACTGGCAGCGCAAGCTGAACACCGATCAGAAAGAGGACTACACGATCGGTTACGTCCGGCTCGGCATCGAGGGCAACCCGGTCGCACCGAAAGGCTGGACGTACGGCCTCGGCGTCAAGTTCCCGGTCGTGACGCGCGAGAACGCGCACTTCACCGATCTCGGCTATGACCAGAACCCGACGTTGAAGCCGGGCAAGGACATCAGCGTGTTTGGCCAGATCGGCTATCGTTTCGAGAAGAATTGGGCGCTGATCGGCTACATGGACAGCTTCCGCTTCAAGCAATCCAACATGGAGCCGCTGACGATCAATGGGGTACCCGCGGGTACGTTCTATCAGCCGGCCAGTGATCTGTACGTGTTCGGATTGAAGCTCGAATACCAGTTCTGAGCGGTCCGGAACCTGCGCGGGTCGCGCGGGTCCACTTCAGGAAAGCCAAATCGCCTCAGTCGCGCATGCGAGACTTGATCAGACCTTCCCTAGACAAATGACCGGCGTACAGCGCCGCTGCGAAAACCATGCCGAAATTTGCCGCCAATCTGCATTATCTGTTCACCGAGCTCCCTTTCCTGGATCGTATCGACGCCGCCGCCGAGGCCGGCTTCAAAGGGGTCGAGTTCCAGGTGCCGTACGACTATCCGGGACGCGAGCTGCGAGCGCGTCTGGATGCACACGGCTTGCAGATGGTCCTGTTCGACGCCCCGATGGGCGATTGGGATGCCGGCGATCGTGGACTGGCGGCGGTACCCGGACGTGAGGCCGAGTTTCGCGCCGGACTGCCGAAGGCGGTGGAATACGCTCAGGCGCTGGGCTGCGAGCTCGTACACGTAATGGCCGGAGTTGTTGGTCCTGGCGTCGATTACAAGGAGGCCGAGCGCGCGTATGTCGCCAACTTGCGTTACGCCGCGGACCTGTTCCGGCCGCACGGCGTAAACGCTGTGATCGAACCGATCAATCGCCGGCTCGGTGTGGTGTCAGGCGGGCCGAGCTACACCACCGAAGGCATGCACGGATATTTCCTGAACCATACCGAGCATGCGCGTCGCGTCATCGAGATGGTCGGCAGAGAGAATCTCTCGCTGCACCTGGACGTTTATCACATGCAGATGCTCGAAGGGAATCTGGCCGAGACGGTCCGCAGCAACATCGGCAACCTGAAGCACCTCCAAATCGCCGGGGTGCCGGGCCGTCACGAGCCGAGCGTCGGCGAAATCAACTACCCGTATCTGTTCGATCTACTCGACGAGCTGGGCTACGCCGGCTGGGTCGGCTGCGAATACCGGCCGCTCGGAAAGACGGTCGATGGCTTGGGTTGGGCTGCACGCTTCGGCATTGGACGCCGCACCGCTGCCGCAATCTCGCAGGCATGACCCTGGCTTGCGCCGGGCAGGGCCGGGAATTTTTCCCATATTCCAGTGGGAGTGTCGTTCGCCAGCGCCATCAGTCCCCAGGGTATGAGCATTCGGTTTATGATCTTGCCGGGCTTGGCCGGCCGACACGTCCGGATCGAATCGCACAAGGCGCTTGAAGCTTGCATGGTGCCGCGCGCTTAAAGCTCGCAGGGCGCGAAGGCGCCCTAAAGTAGCGTGGCGCAACAATACAGGGGAATTTTCAGGAGGAACGTAATGAGACGTCTCGCGACGCTCATCATTTTTATGGCGCTGGCCGGTATCGCCCGCGCCGATTTCCAGAAGGGGCTGGATGCGTGGAACAGCGGCGACTACAAGACCGCCTTCGACGAGTTCAAACAGGCTGCCGAGCAGGGGAATGCTCACGCGCAGTTCTACCTGGGCGAGGCTTTCAACAAGGGGCGCGGCGTGGTGCAGGATTATTCGGACGCCGTGACCTGGTATCGCAAGGCTGCCGATCAGAACGATCCGGATGCGCAGGAGACGCTGTGCACGATGTACTTCTTCGGTCAGGGCGTCGTGGCGCAGGACTACAAGGAAGCGGCGAAGACATGCGCGGGCGCCGGCAAGCAGGGCCGGGTGTATCCGGCTTACCTCGGCGGCTACTTGTACGAGTTCGGCAAGGGTGTGGATGTGGATCTGGCGCAGGCGGCGTCCCTTTATAAGGTGGCAGCCGAGGCCAACAACCTCGACGCGCAGGAAGCGCTGGGGCGCATGTACTTCTTCGGTCAGGGCGTGCAGCAGGACTATGCGGAAGCAGTGAAATGGAACCGCAAGGCCGGCGAGCAAGGGCGCGCCTTCTCCCAGTTCCTGACCGCATACGCCTACGACTACGGCAAAGGGGTTGCGCAGGATTCGGCCCAGGCCGCGGCGTGGTATCAAAAAGCCGCCGATCAGGGCGATGGTCGCGCCATGAGCGCGCTCGGCTACATGTACTCGCAGGGCATCGGGGTCACGAAGGACGAAGCGCAAGCGCTGAAGTGGTATCAGCAGGCGGCGGACAAAGGCGAGACGTCGGTATATAGCGCGCTCGGGTGGGCGTACTACCAAGGCAGCGGCACTCCCCAGAACAACGTCGAAGCCATCAAGTGGTTCTCGCGCGCGGGCGACAACGGCGACGTCCAATCGCAATTCATGGTCGGGTATCTCAACGAAGCGGCCGGCAGTAAGAATCCGACCGAGGCCGTGAAGTGGTATCGCAAGGCCGCCGAGGCCGGCAATATGGAAGCGACCGAGGCACTCGGACGGCTTTATTTTGCGGGTGACGGCATACCCGCCGACTACGCCGAAGCGGCCAAGTGGTATCAAAAGCCCGCGGAGAACGGCAATACTTACGCGCAATACCTGCTCGGGTACATGTACGAATCCGGCAAGAACGGGCTGGCGGCCGATCCGGCACAAGCGGTGAAGTGGTACGGCATGGCGGCCGAGAAAGGCGATCCGCGCTCGCAGTTCCATCTCGGCTGGCTCTACTTCGAAGGCAAGGGCGTTCCGGCCGATCCGATGCTGGGCTACATGTGGAGCAATCTGGCAGCTGCGCAGCTATCGGGTGAAGAGCGCAGCGCTGCCGAGAAGCAGCGCGACTACATCGCGAGCAAGCTGAAGTCGGCGCAGCTCAGCAAGGCACAGCAGATGGCGCGGGACTGGAAGCCGAAGAAATAACGCGGCAAGGGAAGGTCTGGTCAATTCGTACGGCACGCGTTGCATTAGGTGCGGATGGATGCATCGGGTCTAGTCAATTGCCGGCCATCGCGACGAAGCTTTAGTAGCTTGGCCAGGAGCGCAACACAGCAGACGCCGCACCTGATGCAACCCGGTATCATGTCGTCTCTTTCGAGGGACCGGGCGCTATGGGCCCAGGGCGTTGTTGCTCGTCGCTCGTGTGGACCGACCATACGTCGCTCCTCGACGCCTAGCCCTTGGCCCATAGCGCCCGGTCGCGTATGTACGAATTGACCAGACCTTCCCTTAAGTGCAACCGCTGATGATTCTCGTCGCTGGCCCGTATCGCTCGGGGACCAACGACGACCCGAAACTGATCGCAGCGAACGTGCGCGCGATGACCGAGATGGCCTTGCGCCTGTTCCGTGCCGGGCATCTGCCGGTCCTTGGCGAATGGTTTGCGCTACCGCTGATCGAGCTCGCCGGATCGCGCCGGATCGGCGATGCGATATTCAACGAGATCTTCCACCCGATCTCACGCACGCTCGTGGCGAAGTGCGACGCCTGCCTGCGCATCGGCGGGCGTTCCCAGGGCGCCGACGAGATGGTCGCGCTGTCGCGCTCACTCGGAAAGCAGGTGTACTTCAACTTCACTGACGTTCCCGGCTGCGCTTAGTCGACGATGCGGAAGCACGGTGAACCCCGCTTGTGGGAATGGGTGCCCCCCTTTGGTAAAGGGGGGCAGGGGGGATTTGCGGTTGGCATTGCCGCCGTCTACGCACGAGCGCGAAGGTCATGAGCAAAGTCATGCTCGTGACCGGCGGCAGTCGCGGCATCGGTGCTGCGACTGCGGTTCTCGCTGCGCAGCGTGGCTACGCCGTTTGCGTGAACTACGTGGGCAATCGCACGGCCGCCGACGGCGTCGTCGCGACCATCGAGAAGGCCGGCGGCAAGGCCATTGCGGTCGGTGCGGATGTCGCCTCGGAGTCCGACGTGATCCGCCTGTTCGAGACGGTGGACCGTACGCTGGGACGCGTCGATGCGTTGGTGAACAATGCGGCCATTCTCGACGTGCAGAGCAGGCTCGAAAATCTCAATGCGGCGCGCCTCAATCGCATCCTGGCGACGAATGTCACGGGCGCCTTCCTGTGCGCGCGCGAAGCCGTGCGGCGCATGTCGACGAAGCATGGCGGCGCGGGTGGCGCGATCGTGAATGTGTCGTCAGCGGCTGCGCGCTTGGGATCGGCCGGCGAGTACGTCGACTACGCCGCTTCGAAGGGTGCGATCGACACGATGACCCTCGGACTGTCGAAGGAAGTCGCGACCGAGGGCATTCGCGTGAATGCCGTGCGCCCCGGTTTCATCTACACCGAGATGCATGCGAGCGGCGGAGAGCCCAATCGCGTCGACCGTGTGAAGGAGTTCGTTCCGATGAAGCGAGGCGGCCAAGCGATCGAGGTGGCCTACGCGATCCTGTGGCTGCTTTCGGATGAAGCGTCCTACGCGACCGGAACCTTCATCGATCTGGCTGGTGGCAGATAGCTGCAGAGCACGGCATCGCGCCCGGCGCGGGATGCGGCCATGACCAAGCGATACCTTCTCGACGCAGCACAGGTCAAGCCGCTGGCGACCGGCATGGGCGCCTGCTACGCGAGCGATCGCATCACTGTCGAAGGCCGCAGAGTCGGATTCATGTATCGCGAAGAGCCCGACACCGACATCGACAGCGGCTGGCGCTTCACCGCCGGTGACGAGTCGCAGGAGTACATGGACGATCCGGACAATGTGAACGTGTACGACGTCAATACGATCGCGAACTACGATCCGGCCATCGTTCCGCATTTGATGTCTCCAGCCGGTTCGGCGTTCGAGCGCGACGAGCGGACCGGACGCTTCCAGAAAGTGGACTTCGCGCCAGAAGGGGACTAACCCGCGTGGCTCGGACCGACCCGGATCTGATCGCATGGCTCTGAATCGCGGTCCATCCCCGAGCTTCATCCGCACTGGACAGCGGATCGAACGCGGCCTCGAGCGTTTGCCGGACATCTATCGGCTGGCGCGTGAGTTGTGTCCCGATCTGTTCGTCGCCGAGGAGACCCGGACGTTCGATGCGGTATACGACCATGTGCCGATCGGCTTCGTCGACGGATTGCGCAAGGAGATCGCGGAGAAGCTGGACCTTCCGCTCGAGATCTTCAGCCTGGATCGATTTTCGATACACGGTTGCGGGCCGGTCGGTCTGCACGACGACTCGTTCCGCTATCCGCATTACTACTTCGTGATGGTCATCGCGCATTGCGGACGATTGGGCCTGGTGGACGCCGAGAGTCGCGCAGTGCGTCACGCCGTCGGCGAGATCGTGCTGCTCGACCCGCGCCGCAAGCACGGCCTCGTGAGCGAAGGCCTGACCGCCGACGACCACGCGTACGAGAGCACGCACAGTCCGGTGCATGACGCGGATCGTCAGTTCCTGTTTCTCGACCTCGACGTGCGGCGCTCGGCGCTGCAGGCCCGCTTCCGTCACGCGTCGCAGATTGCCCGGTAGCCCTACCCCCGGAGGTTCCTTCTTCCGGACGGGCTGGATCCTCCGAGTAGCCGGGTGGAGACAGGCAGCGCTGGTCTGCATCCAGGTATCGAGCTTGCTTTGTCTCCGCGCGCACGGCCTTTGGCCGGGCCCATTCAGATAAACCATCCTGGCGGAGGCAGCATGAAGCGGTATGTCGCAGCGGTCGCAGTTCTCTCACTGATTGTGTCGGGCTGCACGAGCGATGGCAGCACCAGCGGCAAGCGCGGTATGACGGACATGGAAACCGGCGCGATCATCGGTGCCGCGGGCGGTGCCGTCATCGGTGCCGTCGCATATAAGAAGAATCGCACTGCGGGCGCAATCGTCGGTGCCGTCGGCGGCGGGCTCGCTGGCGGCGCGATCGGCGCCTACATGGATAGCCAGAAGAAAGACCTCGACAAGAATCTGCGCAAGGAGATTCAAGCCGGCTCGGCGCGCGTGGACAAGATGCCGAATGACGTCGTACGCATCACGATGACGAATCAGACTGCGTTCGACACCAACTCGACGGCAGTCAAGCCCGGCTTCTACAGCACGATGGATAAAGTTGCCGATGTCGTGATCCGCTACGGCAAAACCACGCTGACCGTGGTCGGACACACGGACAACAAAGGCGCGCCCGAATACAACCAGAAGTTGTCGCAGGAGCGCGCGCTGTCGGTCGCGCACTATCTGGAAACGAAGGACGTGAATCCGATCCGCCTCGCGACGCTCGGCAAAGGAGAAGGCTCACCGATCGCGAGCAACCAGAGCGAAGCGGGACGCCAAGCGAATCGGCGTGTCGAGATCTACGTCGAGCCGGTGCGCGCCCAGTAAAGGTCTCAGCAGCCGCGGGCGCGACGGCGGTCACGCATCGTTGCGCCAGGTCTGGTAGTCCCACTCGAACAGCCGATTCGATTCTTCCGGCCCCCAGGTTCCGGCCGGGTAGCTCGTGATGAACTCGCGCTCCTGCGCCCATGCCTTGATGATCGGATCGACCACGCGCCAAGCCCATTCGACCTCGTCGAAGCGAATGAAGTTGGTGGCGTCGCCGCGCACGATGTCGAGCAGCAGCGTTTCGTACGCATCGATCGAGCGTTCGCCGTCGCCGCGATAGCCTGCGTTCATCTGGATGACGTGCGTCCGCATGCCGAGACCCGGCTGCTTGGCATGGATCTCGAGGTGCATGCTTTCGGTCGGCTGAACGCTCAGGACTACCCAGTTGGGTTCCATCTGATCCAGCACCGTATCGCGGAACAAGTGCTGCGGTACATGACGGAAGCGGATCGCGACGGCTGATGTCTGCCGCGGCATCCGCTTGCCGGTGCGCAAGTAGAACGGCACGCCGCGCCAGCGCCAGTTGTCGATCAGCAGCCGCACCGCAGCGAACGTCTCGGTGGTTGAGCCCGGCTCCACACCTTGCTCGTCCTGGTAGCCCGGCACTGCCTTACCTTCAACCACGCCCGCACGATATTGCGCGCGGAACGCGTGAGCGTGCAGCGTGCGGCGGTCGATCGGGCGCACCGACCGCAGCACTTTGACCTTCTCGTCGCGCAGCGCATCGGCCTCGAGGGCCGGCGGCGGTTCCATGGCGATCAAAGTCACGACCTGCATGATGTGGTTCTGGACCATGTCGCGCAGCGCGCCGGTCTGGTCGTAGTAGCCCGCGCGCGTTTCGATTCCGGCCGATTCGCCTACCGTGACCTGCACGTGGTCGATGTAGTTGCGATTCCACAGCGGCTCGATCATCAGGTTGGCGAAGCGGAACACGAGCAGGTTCTGCACGGTTTCCTTGCCTAGGTAGTGATCGATGCGGAAGATCTGCTTCTCGTCGAAATGTTTGTGCAGCGTCTCGTTGAGAGATTTCGCGCTTTCGAGATCCTCGCCGAACGGCTTTTCGACCACGACGCGATGCAGGCCGCGCGGCCGATTCAGTCCAACCGCGGCGAGATTGTTCGCGACGGACGCGAAATCGGCCGGTGTGATCGCGAGATAGTAGATGATGTTCGAGCACACGCCGGTCTTCGGCTTGCCGAGCTCCGCGAGCAGACGCTTGTAGGCTTCGACTTCCCGCAGATCGCCGGCGACGTAACTGAACCTTGCGGCGAACTTGAGGAACAGCTCCGGATCGAAGCGGGCCCCGATTTTTTGCCGCACGCACTCGTCCATATGCTTGCACCACGCCTGATCATCCCAGGGGCGGCGGGCGAACGCGATGAAGTTCGTCACGTCGGGCAGCAGGTGCTGCGCTTCCAGGTTGTAGAGGGCAGGCAGGAGCTTACTTGCGGCCAAATGGCCGGTCGCGCCGAAGATCACGAAGCTGCACGGATAGAGCGTATCGTCTGGGGTCACGGGATCTCGCAAATCGGATGGTCAATGGAAGCCTAGCCCGGTTGCCATGGTTCTTCAAGAAACACGGTTTCCCGAGTAACTCACTGTACAACGATAGAATCGAGCCATGGTCAGGATTGCATCGAGCTCATTCCTGGTGCGCCTTGCCGCGCTGTTCGCACTGCTTGCGTGCGGAACCGCGCTCGCTGCCGAAAAGCTGGCAGCGTTCGACGCGGATGCGACGGCGACATCTGTGTCCGGCATTTCATCGGGCGGCTACATGGCGGTGCAGTTTCACGTGGCCCACTCGGCGACGGTCATCGGTGTCGGCGTGCTCGCGGCCGGGCCCTACTACTGCGCACAGGGGAACGCCATAACGGCGGTCAACAACTGCATGTCACCGAGCGTGATCGCGCCCGTGCCGCGGGTTGCCTTGCTGAAGACGATCACCGACACACTGGCCGGCGCCGGGCTGATCGATGCGACCGCGAACTTGAAGCGCGCGAAGGTCTGGTTGTTCACGGGCAAGCACGATGAGACGGTACAAGCGAGCGTCGTGCAAGCGCTGCAAGCCTATTATCGCGAGTATGTGCCGGCCAGTGCGATTGCGCTCGTCAGCAACGTCGACGCGGGGCATGCGATGGTGACGGACGATTACGGCGGACGCTGTGCAGCCACAGCGTCACCCTTCATCAACGATTGCCATTTCGACGCCGCCGGCAAGTTGCTCGAGCACATCTACGGAAAGCTCAATCCCGCGGTAACCAAGGACAGCGGACGCGTCGTCGCCTTCGATCAGGCCGAGTTCGTTGCCGGGTCGCCGTACGATGTGAGTCTGGCCGATATCGGCTACGCGTATGTGCCGAAAAGCTGCGAGAGCATGCGCTGCAAAGTGCACGTCGCGTTCCATGGCTGCAAGCAGAGCGCCGAAGCGGTGGGCGAGAAATTCGTGCGTCATGCGGGCTACAACCGCTGGGCGGACAGCAATGGCATCATCGTGTTGTACCCGCAGACGATCTCGCGTTCCGGGTTCGGCCTTTTTTCGTTCACATACATCTTGAACCCGAACGGCTGCTGGGATTGGTGGGGCTACACCGGCCCTGAGTACCACACCCACAACGGGGCGCAGGTGCGGGCGGTCAAAGCCATGATCGATCGGCTGACGCAGCCGCGCTGAAAGCTCACGTCATCGGTCGATACGCGAGGAGCGGGCGCTACTTCTCTTGAGGCGCGATGCGGCCCAGGATCATCTCACGGCTGACCAGCCATAGCAGATAGCCGTTCAGCAGATGCCATACGAAGTGAGTGCCGACCGGAAAGCGCGGACACAGTTCGAGGTCGACCGTGCGCAGCGTAAGTGAGATGCAGAATACGATCACCGCTACGCCGAACGTGCGAGTTGAGGCTGCTCCGCGCGAAGCCAGATACCCGGTCATCGTGAGCAGCGCGACCAGATAAGGAACGTATGCGAGCGAGCCGTTCAACATTTCGCGCGGGAACAGAAGCGGAAAGCCGAAGCTAAGCAATGCGAAGCCGATCGAAACCGTCAGCGCGAGCCCGAACTTTTGTTCCGCAGCGCGCCGCAAGAACGCAAACAGGAACGCGCAACAGAAGACGAGGATGAGCAGCGTATCGAGCAGGGCCGCCCAGCGCGTCGCCAGCGTGTGGAACACGACGCTGCCGATCCCGACCAGCAACACCAGCGGAATCAGGAGCAGAACATCATCGG
>Ga0070681_10007436_pt1 | contig 10706 bp, 7 predicted proteins | sample KBSC83BmetaG_FD_65650 | JGI IMG/M metagenome (GOLD analysis project Ga0070681, IMG submission 65650) | Corn rhizosphere microbial communities from Kellogg Biological Station, Michigan, USA - KBS C8-3B metaG | ecosystem: Host-associated > Plants > Roots > Rhizosphere | place: USA: Michigan...
AGCTCGAACAACTACCTGGCCGCGGTCGGCACGACCAAGGGGCAGGCGGTGAGCGTGGACCTGACCGCCGCCACCGACCTGCACTCGGTGGACGAGTTCAAGCAGCTCGCGATCAAGCAGAAGGATGGCGCCATCGTGCGCCTGCAGGACGTGGCCACGGTGGTGCTGGGGGCCGAGGACTACGACTCCAACGTGTCCTTCAGCGGCTCGCTGGCGGTGTTCATCGGCATCAAGGTGGCCCCCGATGCGAACCTGCTCGAGGTGGCGAAGCGGGTGCGCGAGCACATGCCGGAGATCCAGTCGCAGCTGCCCCAGGGGCTGTCCGGCACCATCGTGTACGACAGCACCAAGTTCGTCACCTCCTCGATCCGCGAGGTTGTGAAAACCCTGGTCGAGGCGCTGCTCATCGTCACGGTGGTGATCTACCTGTTCCTCGGCAGCCTGCGGGCGGTGGTCATCCCGGTGATTGCCATGCCGCTGTCACTGATCGGCACGTTCTTTGTGATGCTGGCGCTCGGCTACTCGATGAACCTGCTGACGCTACTGGCGCTGGTGCTGGCGATCGGACTCGTGGTCGATGACGCCATCATCGTCGTGGAGAACGTCGACCGGCACATGAAGGAGGAAGGCAAGTCGCCGTTCCAGGCGGCGCTGCTGGCCGCGCGCGAGCTCGGCGGACCGATCCTGGCCATGACCGTGGTGCTGGTGGCGGTGTACGTGCCCATCGGCTTTCAGAAGGGGCTGACCGGGGCACTGTTCACCGAGTTCGCCTTCACGCTCGCCGGCGCCGTCACGGTCTCAGCGATCATCGCGCTGACCCTGTCGCCGATGATGTGCTCGCGGTTCTTCAGCAGCGAGCAGGAGAGCGGCTGCTTCGTGCAGCTGATCGACCGCGTGTTCGATCGGGTGCGCAAGGGCTACGAGCGGCTGCTGGCGGGCGCCCTCAGCACTTACAGCGTGGTCGTGGTGATGGGGCTGATGCTGTTCGGCGCGACCGTGCTGCTGGGGATGTTCTCCAAGTCAGAACTCACTCCCGAAGAGGACCAGGGATTCCTCTTCTACCAGCTCAAGGCCTCGCCGTACGCCACCTCGCAGCAGATGCTGGGCTACTCGCAGCAGATGTTCGCGCTCGGCAAGACGTTGCCGGAGTACGAGATGATGTTCCAGATCACCACCCCCGGGCAGGGACTGGGTGGCATGGTGTTCAAGCCCTGGGAGGAGCGCAGCCGCCCGGCCCACGTGCTGCAGCAGGTGCTGCAGGGCATGTGGAGCGCGGTCGCCGGCGGCCAGATCTTCGTCTTCGCCCTGCCCTCGCTACCCGGCGCGCAGGGCGCGCCGATCCAGGTGGTGATCAGCACCACCGAGCCGTTCCAGAACCTCAACGAGGTGGCGCAGGAGGTGCTCAAGCGGGCGCGCGACAGCGGCCAGTTCTACTTCATCGACACCGACCTCAAGATCGACAAGCCGCAGTCGACGGTGGTCGTCAACCGCGACATGGTCGCCACACTCGGACTTACCCAGCAGGACGTCGGCAGCGCCCTCGGCGCGGCACTCGGCGGCGGGTACGTCAACTACTTCTCCATCGCCGGGCGCTCGTACAAGGTGATCCCGCAGGTGCTGCAGGCCGACCGCCTCAACCCGAATCAGGTGCTCGACTACTACGTGCGCGCCCCGAGCGGCTCGGTGATCCCGGCGTCCACCGTGGCGAGCCTCAAGCACGACGTGGTGCCCGAGTCGATCAACCGCTTCCAGCAGCTGAACTCGGCGACCATCTCCGGCGCCAGCGGCCTGTCGCAGGGCGAGGCCCTCAAGTTCCTCAAGGACACGCTGAACGACGTCGCCCCGAGCGGCTACCAGCTGGACTACTCCGGCCAGTCGCGGCAGTTCGTGCAGGAGTCCGGCGGCTTTGCCACCACACTGCTGTTCGCGGTGATCATCGTGTTCCTGGCGCTCGCCGCGCAGTTCAACAGCCTGCGTGATCCGATCGTCATCCTGGTGTCGGTGCCCATGGCGCTGTTCGGCGCACTCATCTTCGTGTGCCTGATCTCGAGCCTGAACATCTACACCCAGGTGGGACTCGTGACCCTCATGGGCCTGGTCTCCAAGCACGGCATCCTGATCGTGGAGTTTGCGAATACCTCGCAGCGTGCGGGCATGAGCAAGCGCGACGCCATCCAGCACGCCGCCGGCGTACGCCTGCGGCCGATCCTCATGACGACCGCCGCCATGGTGCTCGGCGTGTATCCGCTGGTCATCGCCTCGGGCGCCGGCGCCGCGGGCCGCTTCGCCATGGGACTGGTGATCTCGACCGGGCTGGCGATCGGGACCCTCTTCACCCTGTTCGTGGTGCCGGCGTTCTACATGCTGCTGGCGGCGGACCACCACGCCGAGGCTGCACGGCGCCACGACGAGGGGCTGGACGAGCCGACCCCGGCGTAGGGGTCGTGCGGCTCAACCGGCAGCCGCGCGCGCGCCGCGCTGCTGCTGGCGGCTGAACAGCTCGATCATCGCACGGTTGAAGGCCGGCAGGTCGTCGGGTTTGCGGCTCGTGACGAGTGAGCGGTCGACCACCACCTCCTCGTCCACCCACTCCCCGCCGGCGTTGCGGATGTCGGTCTTGAGCGAGGGCCACGAGGTCATGCGCCGGCGCTTGGCGGCGCCGCTCTCGATGACCGTCCAGGGGCCGTGGCAGATCGCTGCCACCGGCTTGCCGGCGGAGAAGAAGGCCTTCACGAAGGCGATCGCCTCGGGCCGCATGCGCAATGCGTCAGGGTTCATCACCCCGCCCGGCAGCACCAGCGCGTCGTAGTCGCGTGCGTCGGCCCCGGCCAGGTCCTGGTCGACCGGCACCCTGAGGCCCCACTCCTTGTGGTGCCAGCCTCGCACCTCGTCTTCCTTGGGCGAGACCACCTCGGTGGTTGCCCCGGCTGCATCGAGCGCCTTGCGCGGCTCGGTGAGTTCCGACTGCTCGAAGCCGTCCGTGGCCAGGATCGCGATCCTGAGGCCGGTAAGCTTGCGCTGGGTCATGGATGTGTTCCTCGATTGAGTGGCGGAGAGGTGGGATTGTCGAAGACCCCCTCCCGGCGCGGCATCGGCCCGGGGTGCGCTCTTGGGGTCGGCGGCGTCTTACGGCGCGCTGGCGCACGTGCTCGGTGGCGCCGCACCCTGCACTTGGGTGTGAATAACCCCCGGAATCCGGGGCTTATGTGCACTCATTCCGACCGCCCATAGGCCCCTCGGAGCCGTCCGTCGGAAGCCCCGTCCGGTGTGAACCAATACCGGTCTGCCGGGGGGCTCTTTTCAGTACATTGCGCCGCCATGAAGCGGCAAAACGGTTTCACGCTTACGGAGTTGCTGGTGGTGATGGCGATCGTCGCCATCCTGCTGGGCATCGGGGTGCCCTCCTATCGGTACATCACCACCTCCTACCGGATGTCCGCCGAGGTCAATTCGCTCCTAGGCGATATGCAGTTCGCGCGCGCCGAAGCCATCAAGGAGGGCCAGTTCGTCGTCGTCTGCGCCTCCTCGAGCGGCGCCGCGTGCACCAACACCGGCTGGAACCGGGGCTGGATCGTCTTCTCGGACACGAACAACGACCTGCAGCTGAATAACGGTGAGAGGCTGCTGCACGTACAGCAGGCGTTCTCCGGCACGGTTCCCGACGCCCTGGCCGCCAACGTGACCGCCGTGAAGTACAACCGCGAAGGGTTCGCGACGGCGACCGCAAATCTGCCGACGACCTTTACCCTGACCGAGTCGACCAACAACAACGCGTGGAAGCGCTGTCTGCTGCTGACCGCGGTCGGCACCGCCAGCACCCTGACGCACGTCGCCGATGCGGTTAACTGCCCATGAACGCGCGCCGCACGTCCCGTCGCGCCGACGGCTTCAGCCTGGTGGAAGTCATGGTCGCCGTGGTCATCATCTGCGTCGGCCTGCTCGGCATCGCCAAGATGCAGGCCCTCTCGCTGTCGAGCACCAGCACCTCGCGCCAGCGCGCCCTGGCTGCGATGCAGGCCGCCAGTATTGCCTCCGCCATGCACTCGAACCGCGAGTACTGGGCCGGAGACTTCCAGCTCACCGGGGTTAACCCCAGCTTCTCACTGGCGGGCACCGGCACGGTCACCTCCACCACGGATGCGGCCACGGCGACCCAGGCTCAAACCTGGCTGACGGCGAACAATATGACCTTCTGCCTTGGCGCCGTGGGCACCGCCGCCAAATGCGACGACAAGCAGCTCGCCGCCTTCGATCTGGCGCGCTGGTGGCGCAACGGCGTCGTTCCGATACTGCCGGGCGCCACGGCCACCATCGCGTGCAACTCACCTCCGGTGGGCAATCCCGCGCCGATCTCGTGCACGGTGGTGATCGGCTGGAACGAGCGCGCCGTCGCGCTCAACACCCAGTCCGCACTGGCCGGTCAGACGTTCGAGACCCCGACTTACACGCTGTACGTGGAGCCCTGATGGACCGGTATACCCGCATGCGCAGCGCACCGCGCCAGGGCGGTTTCACCCTGGTCGAGCTCATGGTGACCGTGGCCATTGCCATGTTCCTGCTGGCGGGCCTCGTGACCATCGTGCAGAACATCCGCGGCAGCTACTTCAACCAGCAGCAGCTCGTGCAGCTGCAGGACGAGCAGCGCTTCGCCCTCACGGTCCTGACCGATGCGGTGCAGGCGGCCGGTTACATTCCCAATCCCACCGGCAGCACCCTCGTCACGGCCTTCCCGAACGCGCCACCGTTCGGCCAGGGCTGGGTGTTCGCCGGCACCCACGCAGCCGGCGTCCCCGACACCCTCAGCACCCGCTTTCAGAGCGGCCCGAGCGCCACCAACAACCCCACCGGCGGGGTCGTGCTGTGCGACGGGACCGACACTTCGAACACGCCCCAGCAGGTCTGGACCGTGACGTTCAGCGTCGATCCGGTGCAGGGGCTGCAGTGCTCGGTCAACAACGCGCCGGCGGTGACTCTCGTCGGCGGCGTCACGGGATTCACGGTGCTCTACGGGGTCAAGCGCAACGTCGCGCCGGTCGACTATAACGTCGACACCTACGAGACCTGGGACGTGCTGGCGGCCTCGGGCAGCGACTGGGCCAACATCAGCGCCGTGCGCGTGGTCCTCACCTTCAAGAATCCAATAATCGGACCTAACCAGCCGGCCACCATCAACATGGAGCGTGTAGTCCAGGTGATGGCGCGCGGGGGGGTGCACACGTGAGCACCCGCACTCCCGCCCGGGTCGCGCAGCGCGGCATGGTGCTGGTAAGCAGCCTGCTGCTGCTGATCATCATCACGATCTTGGCGCTGAGCATGTTCCGCAGCCTCAGTACCCAGGAAAAGATCGCCGGCAACGTGCGCGAGAAGGAGCGTGCGCTGCACGCCGCGGTCAGCGCCCAGCAGTACGCCGAATGGTGGCTGACGCAGGGTAACAACACCGCGATCGGCGCGATCGCATGCGTCAACGGCTTTCTGACGGCGAGTCCTAACAGTGGGCAGATCTGCAACCTAAGCATCGAGGACCAGCTGGGCGGCCTCGTCCCCGTCACGCAGGGACCCTTTCCGTGGCCGATCCGGGTCGAGTACACCCCGCCGAACATGCTGCTGCAGTCGGCCAACCAGGCCTCGGCTGCCGGCAATCCCAACTACTTTGCCACCCCCGCCTTCTACATCGCCGATATCGGCCTTGCCGCCGACGCTGCGGGGGAGATTTATCAGATCGCCGCCTATGCCTATGGCAGTGCGGCCAACACGATCGCAGTCGTCGAAAGCACTTACGAGGTCCAGCAGGGCGTCGTTAACAGAGGTGGTTTGTGAAGTACCGCAACACTTGCCTTAAGGCCCTCATCGCGATCGCGGCCCTCGCCGCGCCGTTCACGGTGCAGGCCCAATCCGCCATCCGGGAGGACTTCACCGGGACGACTACCACCAACCCGTGGTGGTTCTTCAACGGCGCCTGCCTGACGTCCGGCACGCTGACCGGCGTCGAGCCCACGGTCAACTCGAGTGGCGTGATCACCTCCAACGGCCAGATCCCGGGCTGCAGCACCATCGCCAGCAGCTACTACAACAAGACTTCGGGCGAGGTCCTGGTGGGCGGCAGGAACGGTGTGTCCGGCGGTACCACCACCACTCTGCCCGACCCGGTCACGAACGGCGCGCTGCGCTTCACCAACGGCGCTCCGTACGGCTTCAGCGAGAACGGCGGCATCGTGTCCACGACGCCCTTCCCCACCGGCCAGGGTGTGGCGGTGACCTTCAAGACCGTCACCTACCGCGGCAACTCCGGCGGCGCGGGCGGAGATGGTGCCGACGGCATCAGCTTCTTTCTCATGGACGCGAGCAAGCTCAACACCAGCGCGATCACCGGCGTGGCGAGCGGCGATGGCAACGGTCTCGGCGCCTGGGGTGGCAGCTTGGGCTACACCTGCTCGAACTCCAACCCGCCGTACAACGGCCTGACCGGCGGCTACGTCGCGGTCGGCATCGACGAGTACGGCAACTTCCTCAACGGCATCACCAATACCCTCGGCGAGACCGGCACCAGCGCCACCGGCGACAATACCGCCAGCGGCGGCGGCTACCAGCCGGGACGTATCGGCATGCGCGGCGCCGGCAACGTCTCGTGGCTGACGCTGAACGGCGCCTACGGCGGCGCCAGCAACCCGGGCGCCACGAAGCCGTGGTACCCGAGCTCGCTCGCCAGCTCCTGCGCCAATGCCGGCGGCACCTACAGCTCCGCCTCCAAGACCTGCGTAAGCTGCAGCAACGGCGGCACCTACAACTCGGGCACCAATTCGTGCTCGACCACCAGCTGCTCGACCGGCACGTACAACGCCGGCGCCAACGCCTGCGAGTCCTGCAGCGCCGGCAGCTACAGCCTCGCGCTCAACCTGTGCGTCAACATCTGCCCGGCGGGCTGGACCTACCAGTCCGGTCCGAACAACTGCAAGAAGGGCGGCTCGACCCAGCCGGCGACCACCGCCGCGCCCACCGCGAGTGCCACGCAGTCGAGCTCGCTGAGCAATTCCGGCAACCCCGACTCGTTCTACGCGGTGCAGAACACGTGCCGCAACGGCCTGCTGTACAACTACGCCACGGCCAACGGTCCGGTGAGCGTCGGCGCCACCAGCCTCACGAACGCGGTCAATACCGGCAACGCCAGCGCCACCCCGGCCATCGCGCCGATCCTTGACTACACGGCGATCCCGGGCGCGTACGTGGTGCTGCCCTCGAACGTGCAGATCGCCAACGAGAGCGCGATGAAGCGTGGCGATGCCACGCCGATCTTCTACCAGCTGAAGATCTCGCAGAACGGGCGGCTGAGCCTCTCGTACGCGACCTGCCCGCCAGGCTCCAACAGCGGCTGCACCGCCTTCTCTTCGGTCATCACCGGGCAGAACATCACCACTTCCAACGGACCGCTGCCGGCGAACTTCCTGTTCGGCTTCGCCGGCTCGACCGGCGGCGCGAACAACATCCACGAGATCCTGTGCTTCCGCGCCGACCCGGCGACTTCGGCGTCGAGCTCCGCGGGCGCGAGCGAGAAGCAATCCGCCAAGCTCGAGAACGGCATCCAGGCCTACTTCGCCTACTACAACCCGAGCAACGGCTGGACCGGCCGCGTCACCGCCAGCAGTCTGGGCTTTGACGGCTTCGGCAACGTAGTGGTCGGCAGCACGCCCAACTGGGACGCGTCCTGCGTCCTCACCGGCGTCCCGAGCGGCTCGACCTGCGCAACGACCGGCCAGGCGGGTCTCGTCAACGCCCAGAACCCAGATACGGGGCGCAGCATTCTCTCCTGGAACGGCTCGACGGGCGTTGCGTTCCGCTACGCGAACCTGTCCGCGGGGCAGCAGACGGCCATTGACAGCGGCGACAGCGGGATCAGCGGTCTGGTGTGCAACGCCACCACCGCTTACAGCACCGCCGACCGCGTGAACTTCCTGCGCGGCACGCGCTCCTGCGAGGTGAACTCCGCGGGCGTCGGCGAGTTCCGCCGCCGCAGCAGCGTGCTGGCGGACGTGATGGACTCGAGTCCGATCTGGGTGGGTATGCCGACGGCCCCCTACACGGCCAGCTGGAAGGATCGCCTCAGCAGCTCCGATCCGCTGTCCGAGAACGCCAGCGGCGCGCCCACCTACCCGCAGTTCGTGGCCAACAACACCCAGCGCACCCAGGTGGTGTACGTCGGCGCCAACGACGGCCTCCTGCACGGCTTCCGCAGCGGTTTCTACGACCTGACGAACAGCAGCTGCACCAGCGCCAATCCGCCGGCGACCTGCTTCACCAACAACGACGGCCTGGAGCTGCTCGCGTACATGCCGGGCTCGGTGGTCAGCACCATCCATTCGGCTACCGCCGCCGTGGACTACTCGAACACCCAGTACGGCCACAATTACTTCGTCAACGCTACCCCGGGCACCGGGGACCTGTTCTACGGCAACAGCTGGCACACCTGGCTGGTGAGCGGCCTAGGGGCGGGCGGCCAGGCGATCTTCGCCCTCGACATCACCAATCCGGGCACGACCACCACCAGCGGCTCGAGCGGCGGCAACTTCGCCGAGAGCAATGCCGCGTCCCTGGTGATGGGCGAGTGGACCAGCGCCAACATCACCTGCTCGGGCAACGCCACCTGCGGCCAGAGCCTCGGCAACACCTTTGGCACGCCGCAGATCCGCCGCCTGCACAACGGCAAGTGGGCGTTCATCCTCGGGAACGGTTACGGCAGCACGACCGGCGATGCCGGCATTTTTGTCGGTGTCGTCAATTCGCCCACCTCCGGCAATCCGACCGTGACGTTCTACTACTTGAGCGCCGGTGCCGGTACCGCGCCCAACAACGGCATCGCCTTCGTGACGCCGGCCGACCTCGACGGCGACCACATGACTGACTACGTCTACGCCGGCGACCTCAAGGGCAACCTGTGGCGCTTCGACCTGACGAGCGCCACGGAGACGATGTGGGCGGTAACCCCGGGACCGCTGTTCACGACCACGACGAACCAGCCGATCACGACCGCGATCGTGGCTGCCTCAGGCGCGCCGACCCCCGGCGGGGTGCAGCAGCTCATGCTGCTGTTCGGGACCGGCCAAAAGACCGGCGTTACCAACACCACCGGCACGACCTACGCGCCCAACGGCCAGAGCCTGTACGGCGTGTGGGACTGGAACATGACCAGCTGGAACAGCCTGTCCGCGGCCCACTATCTCAGTCTTGCGGCCGGCTCGGCCGGCACCCTGTTGCAGACGAACCTGCAGCAGCAGGTGGTGGCCCTGGGCTCCTCCGGCGACATCGACATGAATACGACCGCGGCGGTGTGCTGGGCCGGTAGCAGCACCTGCAGCAGCGGTAACAACAAGTACGGCTGGTTCATCAACCTGCCGAGCACCCAGGAGCAGGTGGTGTTCAACCCGGGCCTGGTGCAGCAGGCGTTCACGGTCAACTCGATCGTGCCGGCCGTGAACACGCCTACCTCGTGCACCAATAACACCGATACCGGCTTCACCTACGTGGTCAATGCGCTGAACGGCGGCGCCTTCAGGCAGGTCTTCCTGCCGCCCAACCAGGTGAATAACGGCGCGGTGAACACCAACCCGCAGTACACCGACACGAACGCCGTCGCCATGCAGACCAACGCGACCGGCAGCTCGTTCGTGACCACCAACGCCACCGGCTACAGCTACCTGGTATACGAGACCAACCAGGTCCAGACCGGCGGCAGCGGCAGCAACCTGCAGGGCGGCACCCTGGGTCTCAACCTGCCGCCCAACACCACGGGCCACCGCGTCAGCTGGGTCGAGCTGCGGTAAGGCACACTGAGAGGAACGCCATGCAGACCGCTTCACCCGCCCGGCGCAACCGCGGCTTCACCCTGGTCGAGCTGATGGTGGTGGTGGTCATCGCCGCCATCCTGCTCGGCATCGCGGTGCCGTCGTACATGAGCCAGGTGCGCCAGTCGCGGCGCACCGAGGCGAAAACCGCTCTCCTCGACCTGGCCGGGCGCGAGGAGCGTTATTACAGCGTGGCCATCAATCCTGCGACCGGTCCGGCCTACAGCCAGCTCCCGAATGATCTCGGCTACAACGCGGCGGGCTGGCCGGTCCCGATCGGCAGCACGGGCACCAACTACTACCAGGTGAGGGTGTGCGTACCGGCGGCGGCCAACTGTGCCGGCGCGGGCCTCACCATGCCCGCGGGCCCTCCCCCGGCACCCTCCTACGTCGTCGTCGCGACCCCGCTCGCCAGCCAGGTGAACGACACCCTGTGCGGGACCCTTGCGGTCGACTCCGTGGGCCAGCAATACGCCACCGGCACGAGCGGGGCTCAGTATTGCTGGGGAAATTGAACTTGTCGAATCAGCGAATTAGGGTGAGAACCTCACGCTGTATCTAGGGAAAGGCGTGAGCTTGGCGTCCCGCTTCCGCTTCTCTCGCTCCTGCCCTCAGCCCATCGGGGGCTCCGTCCTCGGCGTGCCTCGCAGGAGCGCGCTGGTATCAGAGTTGCCATATTTTTTTCCTAGAGTCTGAGCTATATTTCGCGTGCAGCCGCTTGAGCGCGCTTGGATTCCGAACCGGATAACAAGAACTAACCGACGCCGCCATCATGCGCAGGCTCGAGCCGGAAGAACCTGCCTGACGGCGTCCTATTCGAGGTAGTGATGAACACTACATGGGAACAGCTGGAGAGCGCCGCCGTGTCGCTCG
>Ga0070681_10007437_pt1 | contig 10705 bp, 13 predicted proteins | sample KBSC83BmetaG_FD_65650 | JGI IMG/M metagenome (GOLD analysis project Ga0070681, IMG submission 65650) | Corn rhizosphere microbial communities from Kellogg Biological Station, Michigan, USA - KBS C8-3B metaG | ecosystem: Host-associated > Plants > Roots > Rhizosphere | place: USA: Michigan...
GCAGAAATATTCAGAGAATTATATCCAGTCCGGGGGGCTGAACGACTTCTCTTCTTACTACACGGCCAATTATCACCTGGCAAAGTTTGACTCCTCTCTATCCGCAAAAATGATCTTCTCGACCCATAACCTCGTATCGGATTTTTCTTTTAACGAGTTCCAACTGATCCTTTGCCGGAACGTGCTGATCTATTTTGAACGGGAATTGCAGTCCAAAGTATTTCAACTGTTCGACTATAGCCTGGAGAACTTTGGCTACCTGGCTCTGGGATCCAAGGAATCCCTGCGGTTCTCACCCATCGCCGCCCGCTACAAACAGGTCGGCCGGGAAAAAATATGGAGGAAGATGCATGAGGCCGGCTAGATTATTGATTATAGGGGGCTCCGCAGGCAGCCTGCAGGTGATCCTGGCGATCGTCTCGGCTCTTCGTCCCGGTATCTCGCTGCCGGTGCTTATCGTCCTGCACCGGAATAATATCTTCGAGTCCAGCCTCGAGGACCTTTTTGCCGCCCGCACTAAGATCCCTATCAAGGAAATAGAGGAAAAAGAACCGGTGCTGCCGGGGATCATCTACCTCAGCCCCGCTGACTATCATGTCCTGCTCGAAAAAGATGGGACTTTCTCGTTGGATTACTCCGAACGCGTTCATTTCAGCCGCCCCAGCATCGACGTCACCTTGTTGTCCGCGGCGGAGGTCTATGGTTCGGGACTCACCGCCCTGCTGCTATCCGGTGGCAATGCCGACGGCGCCGACGGAATGGCCTTTGTAAAGGAGAAAGGTGGCACCACGGTCGTCCAGGATCCCGATACGGCCGATGTGCCCTATATGCCCCAGCAGGCGATCACCCGCGCAAAGACGGATTTTATCCTGCCGGCAGATGAATTGCCCCGCTTCATTCGTGAACTGGCCAACCTTCCCCGCTGACCCCCGCACTGCGGCCTCGCTGACCCCCCGCACTGCGGCCTCGCTGACCTCCACACCGCGACCGCGCTCACAAATAACTCAACCATTTCTTCTCCGCCTGGTGATCCCGCTTATACCCCGCAAACCATTTACACAAAGGATACAACGCCACTACCACGGCGATCCATACTCCATAGACGACCCACAGGTTGAACCCATATCCCTTCAATTGGGCGTTGGCCGTCACCCAGGTGCCCAGCGATACCATATCCGAAGCCGGATGCCCGTCGATCATCGCCGCGACGACAGCCAGCGCGTGAAAAATATAAATATGCAACAGGTAATAGAACATCGGTACCCGGCCAAAGATGACCAGCTTCCCCGTGACGGCATTCAACGGCTTTTCGGCATACGCCAGGAAAAGCAGCGCCGGCCCGATGGTCATCAACACATACAGCAAGGAAGGCGGATATTTGGTGACATTCAAAAAGGAAAGGATCGTATACACCGTGTTACGCTGTACCGACCAGCGATAAGGGTCACCATAGATATTGGCCAGCCGTATCAGGATGAATAGCCCCACCAGCAGCCACCCCAGCCGCGTAAAATTTTTCTTCCGGGTCGCCGGTGTCACCCCGGACCCATACTGGCTGCCCAGGTAATACCCTACGGCGATCAACCCGATCCAGGGTAGGATAGGGTAGCCCATAAAGACCAGGAAAGACCCATAAGTAAAAGGCTTCTGTACATGCAGGAAGGACCAGAAGAGAGCAGACAGACCGTTACCCGCTGCCTGTGCACCGTCCAGATCGTCCAGCAGGTTATGACCGGCGATCAATACCAGCGCGAGGAGCAGAATGGAAGTGCGATTCAGATATACCAATGCTGACAACACGATCATGCTGACCCCAAAGGCCCAGATCACCTGCAGGATATACGCAGTAAAATGAAAGTTGAACAACCACCCCGGCGTCACGATAAACATCTCCAGCAGGATCAGCCACAACCCCCGCGTCAACAGGAAAAAGGATAACGCCTTCCGGCCGTTCTTCTGCCCATACAGATAGGCGGACATACCGGCCAGGAACATGAAGATGGGAGCGCAGAAATGGGTGATCCAACGGGTAAAGAAAAGAAAAGGAGTCGTTTGCTTCAGATCCAGGGGATCATACAAATAGGCCGCCCCATTAAAATAATCCCGGGCATGATCAAGCGCCATGATCACCATGACAAGACCCCGTAAAACATCGATGGATTCAATACGCCGGCGGGTGACCCCGCTCCGGGCTGCGATCCCGACCCCGCTCTCATTCCGGGCCGTGGTGGATGTGCTGACAGTAGACATGAAGAAGGTTTTGGTCGAATAAAATAGATTAGCACCAGCAAAGTTGCATATTTTATTCTAAAAAACCCTCAAAAAAAGAATTTAATTCGTATCTGGTAATCGCGCCGCACCCTTACGGCACCTTCCGGCCTAGGCGCTCACCCCCTGGCTGATCGCCATCTGGACAATGGCCTCCAATTCGCTGATATCGAATGGTTTTTGCAGGAAATAATCGGCCTTCGCCTCCTGTGCCAGCTGGGTAACATTACTATTGGCGCTAAAGAAAATAACGGGAATATCCTGCGTGACCGGATCGATTTTCAACAGACGGGTAGATTCGATCCCACCCGGCCCCGGGATCCAGTTATCCATCAGAATAACATCCGGATGATAGCCTTTTACCTGGTCCACCACTTGATTGGAACTGTTCGATGTCAGGACGTCAAAGCCCTTTTTCTTTAATACGATCGTACAGATCTGCAGGATATCCAGGTCATCATCCAATATAAGCACCCGTTTATTCATATTGTGGCAGTTGCTACACAAATATCCGCCTAAATTATCATGCCACAAAATGCGAAGCCCGGGCCAACCGCCCGGGCTTCGCATTTTACAAAAAGATTATTTGCGGATGAACAACGGCTTTAGCGTGAACCAGGCCAGCGCCGGAAAGAAATGCATCGGGATCACCATACCGGGAAATAGTTCCGGCGTATCGATATCCCGGGGCAGCCGCTCGGCTATCGGCGCCAGCAGGCTGGCAAAGCTGAGTAAGGAAAAGAGCAGGTTGAATACGATCTCTCCCTTATCCTTCAGCCAGCGGTTCAGCAGCCAGAACCCAATAGCCGCCAATACCCCGCCGACCAGACTGCCGGCTATGATACGAACCATTCCCGCCACCCGGGAGAAGTCCGCCTCATTGATCGAATAATACACCCTGGCATAAACGACCCCGGCCACACCGGCTAACAAGCCTGAAACGATACCTAATAACAATGCTTTTCGAAACATAGTATATGTGTTTTACAGCCATCGGTTATTTCGTCACCGGCACCGAGATCTCGACCTTGATATTGTCATCCACGTCGCCACCGGGCTTGCCGATCTTGAAATCATTCCGGTTCACCGTAAAGGCTCCCGCAAACATTCCACCCGCAGCAGTCTTTTTAAAGGTAAAAGGGATCGCTACCGGCTTCTTGATACCATGCATTTCCAGATCGCCCGTCACCTGGTAACCGCTACCGGTCTTGACGATCTTCTGCGAAGTATACTTGATCGTGGGATATTTCGCGGCATCAAACCACTCGTCGCTCCTGGCATGCTTGTTCTGCAACCCATTACCCGTATTGATAGACGCCACCTGGATCGTCACATTGAATTTACCGGCGCCGGGGTTGGCCTCGTCAAAGACCACCGTACCCGCAAAATCCTTAAACGCACCGCCGACGTCGCCGCCACCGGAGAAGCCGATCGAATAACCCGTCGCGATCTTCCAGTCGGCTGCCGCGATAAAGGTGAATGCACTACCGGCCAGGACCAGGACCGCCAGCAGGGGATACAATAATTTCTTCATGATGATGATTATTTTATAATTCCCCGATCAGTGCTTAGGAGGCTTTTACAAACTCTGCATTGGCATCCAGTCTTACTTCATCGCTCACTACGGCAGCAGGGAAATTGGGAGCGATGCCAAAATCGGAACGCTTGATGATACCCGTGACTTTCCACCCGGCTACTGTCTTCTTCTGCATGTTCTGTACCGTACCGTTCAATGTAGCCGTCAGAACTACCGTCTTGGTAACACCATGCAGCGTCAGATCGCCCGTTACCTCATAGGTCTTGGCGCCCGTCTTCTTGAAGGAACTGCTCTTAAAGGTAAGGCTGGGGTATTTAGCGGCATCAAAGAAAGCATCGCTCTTCAAATGGTTATTCCGCTGCTCGGAATGCGTATCGATACTGCCTACATCGGCTTTCAGCTCGACGGTGGCATCGGAGAAGTCATCCTTGCTGGCTGTGATCGTCGCTTCGGTGGTGTTGAAACTGCCGGCGATGTCACTGACGGTCTGGTGAAGAACGAGAAAGTTCAGCTGCGAATGCGCTTTGTCCCAGGTCCAGGTCTGTGCTTGACTGGCTCCGGCTGCAAATAGGATGGCGGCTGCGATAATGACGGTCTTTTTCATTTTTTTGTTTTTTGGTTGAATTTATAGATTATTTAATTCTATAACGAGCTCATCTTTTGAACGGCGGACCTTCTTCAGATGGACCAGCCGGTCGGTGGTCACATCCCGGTACCCCATGGCCAGCAGACACATGCTCCGCAACCCCTTCTCCGGCAATCCCAGGAACGTATCCAACTCTGCATTCCGGAAACCCTCCATCGGGGTAGCATCTACCCGCTCCTCCGCTGCCGCCGCAATGGCGACTCCAAAAGCAATATAAGTTTGACGCACCGCCCATTGGAATTGAGCTTCGGGACTCATCCCCGCAAAGCGCGCCTTTAACCGTTCGACCGTAGCCTGTAACGCCTCCGGACTCAGATCGCGCTCCCGCGCGATCTGGTCATGGACCCGGTCCAGCCGCTCCGGCGTCACCCGGTCCCAGGTGGCAAAAACCAGTAAATGCGAAGCCTCCGTTACCTGGGGCTGGTTGTTGGCGATCGGCTTTATCTGCTCCAACAATGTAGGCCTCTTTATAGCTACGATACTAAACGGCTGTATACCATTGGCAGTTGGCGCCAGTCGCGCCGCCTCCAAAATTGTATGTACCTTCTCTTCCGGAACACGCTGCCCATTCATCCGCTTGGCGGCATAACGCCAGTTCAACGACTCTATAAGATTACTCATGTGGTATGTGTTAAATTAAAATGAAAGATATTAATTGTAACACTGTTATAAATCAATCGATAGTAGCTTCAATCCCTCTTATAAAAGAGCACAGGACATCTTCCAGCACCTGCTCCGCTAATCCAGCATGTCCACCCACCGGCTGGGTCACCGACACCATATTGATCGACACCAATCCATGTAACATCGACCAGAAGGACTGATACTTCAAAAAGGGATCAAAGGTGGGTTTTTTCCCTTCGGGAACCATCGCCACAATACTGCTGGTAATCACTTGATTAAAGTCTACCATCGCCGGGATCTTGCTCACCGTCTCACAGGTCGGGATCCCCAACCCGAACATCAACTGGTAATACTCCTTGTTGGCAAAAGCAAATTTCCAATATGCCCGCCCCATGGCCCGGATCTGATCCGCAGGATGTACCTGCCCCGCCTTGGCCGTGGCTAAATTATCTGCTAATAATTGGAAGCCTTTCCTATTGAATTCCAATAAAATGGCATCTTTATTTTCAAAATGACTGTAGATGACCGGTACACTATATTCAATAGCATCGGCTACCTTCCGGATCGAAAAGGACGGCCACCCCTCGGTGACCACCATCTCCCAGGCAGCTGCCAGGATGCTCGTCCGCACCTCCTCTTTCTGCCGTTGTTTACGATCATTGATACCCATTTCCTAGTTGCGTTACTTTTTATAACAGTGTTAGCAAAACTACGGCTGTTTGACATCCCGGCCAAATTTATTTTGCCGGCTCCTCCTACTCCGCCCGGCAACCCCCGGCAACCCTCTACGGGCATCCCCTCTCCCGCTGACATTTCCCCCTCCGGTGGCACAGTTTTTTTAACCCCGCCCGCATGGATATGACAAAATTTTACGACAAACTTTACGACTGGATTCTTCGTGAAGGCCCCAAGATCATCCTCGGCATTATCGTCTTCGTGGTCGCCCAGTTCCTCATCCGGCTGATAAAAAAAGGGTCGCGACGGTTCATGACCAAGCGGGAATTCGACACTTCCCTTCAACCCTTCCTCATCAGCCTGCTCTTCGCCATCCTCCAGGTACTGGCCGTCCTGGCCACCATGCAGGTTATCGGGATCCAGATGACCATCTTCGCCGCCCTGGTAGGCGGTATTGGCGTAGCCGCCGGCCTGGCCCTTTCCGGCACCCTCCAGAATTTTACCAGCGGTATCCTCATCCTTTTACTAAAACCCTTCCGGGTAGGTGATCTCATTATTGCCCAGGGACAGGAGGGGGTCGTCGAATCCATCCAGATATTTTATACGATCGTCGTGACCTATGATAACCGGGATGTCATCATCCCCAACAGCAAGCTGTCAAATGACCTTATCATCAATATCACGCAGGAAGGAAAAAGAAGAATGGACCTGGACATAAAACTGCCCATGATCATCGATTATAAACACGCCGTAGAAGTAATAGAAAAGACCATCGCCGCCGACAAGAACCTGCTGACCGATCCACCGCCTCGCATAGGCATCAATCTCCTGGAAGCCGACGGCTACCACGTGACCATCAACGTCTGGACCCAGCCCCACAACTTTATCGATACCAGGCTCGACCTCCAGGCCCACATCCTCCAGGACCTCCGCGATGCCGGTATCAAATGGCCGGGAATGTAGAGCGCCGTCGGGTTGGTATCCCCTCGCCGCCCCGCACATCAACCTACAAAAAATCATCCGCTGCCCGGTAAGCCCGGATGAGCGCCTCTTCCCCTTCGATACCTTTTCCCGCCATCCCATGCTCCATCCCTAATACACCGCGGTAACCTTTTTCATATATATGCTTAAAAATATTCTTATAATTCATCTCACCCGTCCCCGGTTCTTTCCGCCCGGGGTTATCTCCGATCTGGAAGTAAGCGATATGCGGATACGCCCGGTCGATATTCGGGATCAGGTCGCCCTCATTCCGCTGCATATGGTACATGTCGAAAAGATATTTACACGAGGGGCTATTCACCGCCTCACAGATCATATAGGTCTGATCCGGATGACGTAAAAACAACTCAGGCGTATCGCTCAGGGCCTCCAACACCATGATCAACCCATGTGACTCCAGGATCTCGACGGCCCTTCGTAACGTATCGATCACATGGGCCGTCTGATACCCCATCGCCAGCTTCCGGTCATAATTCCCCGGCACCACCGTGATCCACTTGCCATGACAACGTCGCGCTACCTCGATGGCCTCGCGGCAGGACTGCAGGAATTTCTCCCGCCAGGCCGCATCCCCGGAACACAACGACGTACTCACCGGCCAATGATCGAAGTTCATCACAAATACCCCCATCGTCATTCCCAGCCGTTGCAACGCATCCCCGATCCGTGCCTGTTGCTCCGCCGGCCGGTCCATCATCCCATTGTCCTCGATCGCCCGGAACCCCTGGGCATGTGCAAATTCGATCTGTTTGATAAAGTCGGGTCCCGCATGTTCCTTGAATAACCCATCATGGATACCATAATTTAAATGGAAGGGACTCCCCTCCGGTGTAGTAGTCGCACCGGCACCCCGCATTCCTGATAACAAGGTGCCGCCTGCTAACAATGTCTTTCCCAGAAATTCTTTTCTTTCCATACTTAAATATAAAGAAAAAAAGGTGGGGTGCATCTTTCAAAAATGCACCCCACTTTTTTCACAATGTCCTGAACCGCTTCGCAGTTCAGGCAAGGCCGCACGTCAACTGCACGACCCTCTATTCGCCGGATATACGATGCCTAGCGACTGGCATAACTCTTTTCATGACCCCTCCTGTCGAGGTACATCGTATGATAAACACCCTTTTGACCTTGTTTTACCTTGACCGCATATAAGTCCGTCTTATTATTCCGGTCGATCTTGGTAAAACTGTGCGAATAGCGTCCCGGATATCTATCATTCAGGTGATGGATCACCCTGTCAGGAACCGCCGTCGCGGCGATCGGCATACGGGTGTCGACCCGATGGCCTTTCCTATCATAACAAGCGGTCATCGACCTACCTTCGTTCAGCCGGGTAAAACGTGCGTCCCATTTCCCATCACGCATGGTCCAATGGGTAGCCCGTGCATCCGGATAATCTTTGTGAAAGGAATTCCTTACATTCATAGGTACATTACTGGTAGCGGCCGATGCCCAGGAAACAATCCCTAAAAGACAAAGACCAATCATCATCTTTTTCATAACGATACATTTTAGTGATAAAATGAAGGCCTCGCTCGTTCCCTGCACTACGTTTGGGAACCTTCCTTGCTCGTTCGTACCTTTCGCTCTGCTCAGGTACGTTCGTTCCCTTCGCCTCGCTCGGAACGGCCGAGCCATGCTCGTCTCTCGGTTGTGGACGAGGCCCCTTTCAGGCTTCGTTGTTCGATAAAAAGGATTCAATAACCCTGCCACCACATACCAGGCTAAGGGACCTTCGTTGTGAAGGTGTCTTTTTCTACAAAAAAGGGTAATCCCAACCCCAACCCCATAAATTCCGCAGCAATCCTTTAAAAACATGTTAAAATCCTTATTTTCATAGTATATATCGTACACATGACACCGACAATAGCTTCTCCATCGACATCGTCCCAGCGACTCCATCCGCTCGATGCGCCGATAGCACCCCAACGACTCTATTCCCTTGATGCGCTGCGTGGCTTTGATATGTTCTGGATCATGGGCGGCGAAGAGATCTTTCATACGCTGGCCAAAGCTACGGGATCACCGTTTTGGCAAACCCTCTCTGAACAGTTTGACCACCCGGCCTGGAATGGTTTCCATGTCTATGACCTTATCTTTCCGCTTTTTCTATTCATTGCGGGTGTGGCTACGCCCTATTCGGTGGGACGGGCACTGGAAAAAGGCGCCTCGCGGCAGAAATTGCTGCTTCGCGTCATCCGCCGGGGCCTCATCCTGGTATTGCTGGGGATTATTTATAATAACGGCCTGAAAATTCACCCGTTGTCCGAGATCCGCTTTTGCAGCGTGCTGGGTCGTATCGGTCTGGCCTATATGTTTGCCAATATCATCTACCTGTATACGAAACAACGCGGACAGATCATCTGGTTCGTCGGTCTTGTGGTCGGTTACTGGTTGCTGTTGCTATTTACTTCGGCGCCGGGTTTTCCCCACGGAACACTGACGATGGAAGGCAACTTCGCTTCCTATGTCGACCGATCCATCCTGCCGGGCCGGCTATATCTCGGCATACATGACCCCGAAGGGCTCATGTCTACCCTCCCCGCTATCGGGACAGGGTTATTAGGCATTCTCACCGGCCAGTTACTAAAGAACAGCCCCCTCTCGCCAACAGCCAAGGTAATACGGATGGCCGGCATCGGTGTGATCTTCCTCATTCTGGCGCAGGTCTGGAATATCGTCTTTCCCATCAACAAGAATCTTTGGACCAGTTCCTTCGTCTTGCACGTAGGGGGACTCAGCCTGCTCCTGCTGGCGCTCTTTTATTATATCATCGATATAAAGGGGTATCGAAAATGGGCGTTCTTTTTCTCGGTCATCGGGATGAATTCCATCCTGATCTACCTGTCGCCCCATTTCATCAACTGGAAGTTCCTGACCGACGGCTTTTTCTTCTGGGTAGGCCAGATCATAGCTAACCCCTGGAACACCGTGGTCATGGTATTCTGTTTCCTGGCGGTCAAATGGGCATTCCTGTATTTCCTATACAAAAAGAAGGTCTTCCTGCGGGTATAAAGTCCGCCCGGTCAAGGCCCCTTGCCCGTCAGGCCAGAAGGCACTCCTTCGCCCGTCCAGCGGACGCTCGTCCGTCCGCCCGGTCGCGACTATTCCCCCGGCACGGCTACGGTCTTATTCATGAGCACATCGCTGAACTCACACATCTGATCCAGCAATGCAGCCAGCTCATCTCCTTTTTCCGTTAAGGAATACTCTACTTTCGGAGGGATCTCATCATAATCGATCCGGGTGATCAGGTTGTATTTTTCCAACAACTTCAGCCGATCGGACAGGATAGTATCGCTGATGTATTTGAGGTCGTCCTTGATGAGCTTGAAGCGGTTGTTGCCCTCCTGGATGCAAAACAGCACATCACTGAACCACCGCTTGCTGACCAGGTCCAGCAATTCGTTCAGACTACATTTTTGTTCAAGATAGGATTGGTTACGGTAGTTGGTCGAACTTGTCTTTCTTTCTGTCATAACCTTGTTGTTTTAATGAGCGTTGAGCCCGCCTACTGCTAATTAATAAAGTAGTATTATTAATAATATAAAACTTAGTGGCAGTCCCCCCTAAAACAACGGATTATTTTAAAAGCGGGTTGCCCGCATTTTAACCGAATATGATTGTATTTTAACCCTAGCCGGTTAATCCTCCCATCGGTTGGATACGGTCTCCCAACGGTCGGGGCGCGGGGTTTGCATGCCTGCAACCAAAGGACAGTTTATGAAAAAATCTCATTCCAAAACACCGGCTCGCCCTCCTAAGACCCGCCCCATCCGTAAATCCGGCGAGATACAACACAGCAACGACGAACGCATCGACCAGGATTTTCCGGGCTACCCACATCCGCCCGCCCAAAACCCAACAGTCCCCAACGGTTCAGCCAACGCCTTCCGCGGTACAGAAGAGGTTTCCGACGATGACGACGACGGCAGTTCCCTGCGTCAAAAATA
>Ga0070681_10007439_pt1 | contig 10704 bp, 13 predicted proteins | sample KBSC83BmetaG_FD_65650 | JGI IMG/M metagenome (GOLD analysis project Ga0070681, IMG submission 65650) | Corn rhizosphere microbial communities from Kellogg Biological Station, Michigan, USA - KBS C8-3B metaG | ecosystem: Host-associated > Plants > Roots > Rhizosphere | place: USA: Michigan...
TTCCTGAGCCGGCCACTCTCGTCATGATGGGTATCGGCCTTCTCGGTGTAGGCCTCACCCGGCGCAAGCGCGAGAGCTGAGCGAACTCACGACCTCACGAAAACGGCCCCGCCCTGGCGCGACCGTTTTCGGTGACACGGCATTCCGCGCCACCTCGCAGGCAAGTGGACCGCACCCCCGGCAGTCAACATCGAGCCGGAGCGGGCCTTGTACACGCTGTTTGGTGATCGCATACTGCGCCGGGCACCGAGCCACAATTTTTGGGGGTGATAACCCGTGAGGCCAGACGCTGCTATTCGAGTTGCGCTGTCTCGAAGTCGTGCCCCGCTGCTCTCCGCACTTGTCGTCATGCTCGTGATGTTCGCTTCGGCGGATACCGCTGTAGCGCATCACTCAGGCGCCATGTGGGACAGCGCGAAGACGGTGACTCTCGAGGGCATCGTCAAGGAGTTCCAGTGGAGCAATCCGCACTGCTGGATCCAGCTCCTCGTCAAGGAGGCGGGCGATGCGACCGGCGAACAGCAGGAGTGGAGCATCGAGATGGCCGCGCCAATTCAGGTGCGCCAAGGAGGCTGGAAGCCCGGGACCTTGAAGGCTGGTGATCGCATTCGCATCAGCATCCACCCCGCCCACGACGGCAGCCACGCTGGTAACTTTGTGTCTGCGGTCTCGTCTGACGGCCGCCCTCTGGGCACAACGTAATCGGAGCGACGATCATGAAGCGCCTCGTCACCGCGCTGTGCTTGTGCATGGCTACCTTCCAGGCTGTCGCAGGTACGTCAACTCAGGATCGCCAGCAGGTTTTTCGCAAGCTGCCCGACTGGACCGGCATCTGGATCGCGGATGATGGGGTCATGACGCGTCTGGGTCTGCGCAACGATGTCGAAGGCGACTCCGGCCCGACGTTCAAGGATCGCATCATGTCGCGGCCCGCGCCCTACAACGCCGAATGGCGGGCGAAAGCGCAGGACGCGCTGAAGAATTCGTCCAAATACCGTCAAGCCGGGAAGGAGTGCGGCTTTTATTTCCCGGGGGTCATGGAGTCGCCATGGGCTTTTGAAGTTCTGATCACGCCCGAGCAGACGCTGTTTGTTTTCGCCGGACGCGAGGTTCGTCATATCTATACCGACGGCCGCAGTCACCCGCCTAACGATGAGCTCTGGCCGCTTCCGTGGGGCGACTCCATCGGGCACTGGGAAGCCGACACGCTGGTGATCGACACGATCTCGGTGGTTGCGCACTCGGAACGTTTCCAGATGAATCCGATATTCAGCCCCGCCGCTCACTTCATCGAGCGGATTCGCAAAGTAGGGAAGGACCGCTTGGAAGACACGTTGACGATGGAGGATCCGGTCGCGCTCACCCAGCCCTGGACGATGAAGCTCCCCTACACACGCGTGACCACCATCGACCGGCTGATACACGGGGATTGCATGGACAACGATCGTAATCCGGTCGTCGACGGAAAACTGACAGTCTCCCCGCGTTGATGCACCGTACGGAGTACCTGTCCGGCGTCAACTAAATGAGACGGTGTACCGACAGTGCCAACTCATTGGATGATGTCGGGACACTTCTGGTTGGACGGCGGCTGAGCGACGCACACGACCCCATCAGGCAGCGCACGCGGCCCCCTGATCGGGATCTCGATGTAGTAGAACGCCTGGCGATCGACATAGACCGACGGTCCAATCGACCAGAACACTTGAGCCCGCAGCGATGGGGAGCCGATCGTGGCCAAAAGGGGCCCGACGCTGGCAGGGTTCGAAGGGGCGCTCAGTCCGAAGTAGTTGGGTAGGCCGTCGACGACCCAGCCGTTCTGCAACGTCACGTTGCTATCCAACACATCCACGCCGGTGGCGCTGGAGAACAGATCGAAGCCGCGCGTATGCCGGATCTCGCGGCTGTTGTTGATGTAGTCACTGGCGTCCGTCGGAGAGAGCGACGCCATCACCCTTATCAGCCGGTGATCGATGATGGGATCGAACTTGAATGGCACGAAATTGCTCTTGACCCCCCCGACGAGCACGTACACGAACCCGTTGTACGGCAGGGCACCCACGGAAGGATCCGGGACCGACGGATCCGGCACGGAAGTCGCGATCTGACCGTTGCCCCACAGCGCGCCTGGGACGAGATCCTGGTGCTGCAGATCCGGTCCGATGACGAAGTGCACCTGGCCCGACCCTCCCAAGCCGCTCCCGCTGATCATGATCGGGTCGCCCGGTACACCTTCGCCGGCCGAGAGTGTGTTGATGTGCGGTGCAGCCGGCGGTGTCAGGCGCGACACGGGCAAGCCGCGCGAGGTGAATCCGCTGCCTGTCGCCGGCACCGATTGCCTCAGGGCATCGATCTGGGGCTGCAGAGTGTGCGTGATGGCGGCCCGCCGCTGCGTCAGCTCGTTCTGCGCCGCCTGCACTCTTTGCCGAAAGGCCGTATCACGCTGTGCAAGCTCCCCTGCAGTGCGCTGCGCCTGCTGTTGCGGGCTCAGAACCGCGGGTGGCCGGGCCCGATACGCCGCAATTGCTGTTTGAAGAGCTGCTGAATTGGCGGGAGGATGCTGGATACTCACCGTGCCGGGGACTTGAGTGGCCGGGGCTCCCAGGGGCTGGATGGCGAGCTGCCAGAGAACACCGCGTTGCACGTCCTCCGGCGTGACGGTGTACCTGAGCTGCACGACACCGCTGCCCTGCTGCTGCAGCGGCTGCGCAATCGGCCCGGTAAGTTGCAATCTAACGGCAGTCGCCTGAGTCTGGACTACCACCGTGATCGGCCCGGGCTGTGTAACGGCAAAGCCATACATGCCCGGTTGCGGTGCGTACAGGTTGAAGGTCGCTGGCCATGCCGGCTCCCCACCCCCGGCCGGAGGCTGTGACCAGCCTGTTGATATCAGCCCGAACAGCCAAAGCAGCGCGCTGAGCGCAAAGTTGAGCGAGCGAGTCATGGCACGAGTGTTCCTCTGGTTTTGCGGAGCTTCTATGCGTCGCAGAGTCAGTCGCACGGTACTTCGCTTGGGTTCGAATGCGGCTCTGGCCGGCCCCAAGGGGCATGCAGGATAGCCTGACGGCGACCGGCAGGCCACAGTGCGGCTCAGGGCCAGAGTCAGAACCGTCGTATTTGGCATGATGGGCACCACACCCGTGCCTATATGCACTATGGACCCAATCCGTAGGCTCCCCCGTCAAAGCCACAGCGAATAGTAGACTCTCCCCCTGAAAGGGGAGATGTGATGAGGAAGTTGAGGTTCAGCGAAGCACAGATCGCGGAGATTCTGAAGGAAGGCGAAGCCGGGGTTCCCGTGGCTGACCTGATCCCAACGCACGGTATCAGCCGACCGACGTACCACACCCTCGAGCGTTACCTCGAAGTATCGGGGTCTCGCGCGTGACCGTTCACGCAGTCATCCAAGATACACGTCTGGTGTTCGAGACCACTCCGAGGGTGTTCTCTCCCACGGCGATTGATCGAGGCACGTCCCTCTTGCTGTCCCTCGTACGTTTTGATCGCAGTGACAAGGTACTGGATCTTGGGTGCGGCTACGGCGTAATCGGGATATACGCGGCAAAGCTCATCGACCCCCAGAATGTCTATATGCTCGATAATGATCGCGAGTCTCTCAGACTCGCCTCCAGCAATGTCACGCTCAACGACGTCGCTGGAGCGCATGTCGACTTCAGCGATGGCTTTCACGATCTCCGCGAGTCTGCTTTCACGAAGATCCTATGCAATCCTCCGTATCACTCCGACTTCTCTGTCGCAAAGCACTTCATCGAAAAGGGCTTCAACCGTCTGACGATCGGAGGCGAGATGTGGATGGTCACGAAGCGGGAAAAATGGTACCGAAACAAGCTGACGGCCATTTTTGGGGGCGTCCGAGTCCTCGCTCAGGACTCATATTTCGTGTTCCAGTCGACGAAAATGAGCGACACCTATGCCAGCTACGCATTCAGAGCAAAATGACACACGTCAATGTGGTCAGACCGGACGGTTACCCTCTAGCAGGCCTGCCGCCAACCAGGAATGTCGGTCGGTGCAGGCATCATAAGATAGGGCTAAGATTGCGAACCAGCCGTCCCTCCGTTCGATGACTATCTTGAAGCGATCTGAATTTGCCCAGCAGGCCGAGCGTGCTGTCCTGGCGCGATCCGGCCATGATGAGGGCGCTGTGTTCGCAGAGCCATGGGAGGCGGAGGCCTTCGCCCTCGCCGTAAAACTCTCCGAGCAGGGGCACTTCACGTGGAAGGAATGGGCGGCGACTCTCGCCGATGAGCTGCGGGCTGCCGTTGAGCGCGGCGAGAATGACGATGGCACGCGTTACTATCACTACTGGCTGGCGGCTCTGGAGAAGTTGGTGACGGTAAAGGGACTCGCCGATCCCAAGGCTCTGGAAAAGTGCAAGCAGGCCTGGGCCGACGCCTATCGGCGTACGCCCCACGGCAAACCCGTTGAGCCAAACAGGTAGTCTTCCTCGACACAACTCGGAACGCCACTGAGCGCAAGAAAGTCCGCGACCCGATCGCCCACGTGGCCCGACCGGTGCAAGTGCTGCGTGGCAGGGGGGAAGTCACCTTGAAGCTGACTTACTCAGGATCTCCGGATTCCGCATCTTTCTTGAGCCGGTTGGCGTTCTCGACTTGCTCGTGAGGAGGGGGTTGATCGGGGAATGGGAAGGCTGCTGCAGCCAACATGGAACCGGCTCTCGTGCCTTTCTTGGCCCAGCGGATGGCCCGGACGGCAAGCCAAACGAACGCGCAGGTGGCGAGCGGCGCGCCGCAGATCCACAGCAGTTGATTGAGCTTGTTCATTCCCTGCGATCCTGCCCTTCAAGGTAGCGTCCGGCGAACTCACCTCCCGGCTGAGGCGTGAAGCTGGGAGCATAGTGGCTACTACTCCACTTATCGGGTTGGTGGACACCCGGACACCATCGAGAAGGCGGCCGGACTGCCTCATGGTCCAGTAGTACGCTACCCATAGCCCCATACGCTACGCCCCAGCGACGTCAACGACACCAGTCCTGCCAGATGGTCCCTTGACATGAACCAGACCTTCAGAACGTGGTGGTAATGGTGGTGGCGATCATAACCACATGATGCGCGAATACCTGCCGCGAAGGAATCAGCAGCCCCTTGTTTGCGGGAACATCGCGGCAGGATAGCTAGCCGTCGGCGGAGACTCGGCGTAAGCGGCCGGCGATCCCCTATACCGAGCGGGCGGGGCCGGTGGTCGGCGTCGTTGGGTCAGGGGCCCATCTTGGCCCGGAGTCGCGCTCTGCGCTACCATCTAAGGCGTCAGGATGGACCCTGCAGAATGACCAATCCATACGCGCCCCTCGTGCTCGCGTACAAGATTCCGTTGATGCTCTGGCGCGGACGCTTACCAACAATATCGATCCGGAAGGATATCTCCGATACCAACTCGAGCGGATCTGATCACTGTCTTGACGGCAATTCGGAGTTCCGCGGCACTACTCGCGGATACCTACTCCACGCGATATGAGTATGACTGCAGCAACGAAAAGTGCGAATCCGGAGGCGCACATCATCAAGAGGGCCGTGCTAAAACTCACTTCGGATATGCCCAAAACGCCGTACCGAAAGGCGTTTACTATGTAAAACATCGGATTTGCCAGCGACAGCTTCTGCATCCAAAGCGGCAGCGTCGCGACTTGGTCGAATACGCCGCCGACATACATTAGCGGCGTGAGGATCAAGGTTTGGATCGTGGTCACCTGGGCGAAGCTGCTTGCAAACAGAGCGGTGATGAAGCCCGAAAGCGCAGATACCAGGGCGGCGAGACATACAACCGTGACGCTCGCGAGGACGGAATGAACGGCAACATGCGTGAAGAGTATAGTAACCATCAGAGCCGTGATTCCTACCAGGACTCCACGTATCACACCACCCAACACATACCCCAGAACTACTATCCAACCCGGCAGCGGCGTTACGAGGACTTCCTCGATGTAGCGGAAGAACCGCGACCCTAAGAACCCTGCGGCTGTATGACCGTAGGAGTAAGGGACAACCCACAGGATGACAAGGCCAGGCGCCAGATATTGGATGTAGGCGACGCCCTGTATGGATCCGACCCGCCTTCCGATGATTTCACCGAAAATTGTGAAATACAGAAGGGTGGATATTACCGGTGGTGCGAGCGTCACGCCCCAGAAGCGGAGAATGACGACGCACTCGCGCGAGACCAACGTCTTCAGTCCAGTCCAGGGCATGGGTTATAGGTTTCGGGTGATCACTGCCCGTCTTGGTCCGCGCGCGAACCAGGGCCGGGCCACTTACTTTTGGGGTGGCACTATACGAGCCTGACTTCGTCGAGGACGATTTGTTCGTCGGCTACGCGACCGAGCGCGACACCTAAGCGGGTGGGCAGCTCGAAGACGGACTCTTCATTGCGGCCTACCAGAGCCACCAGTACGTTCCGGCCTCGAGCAGCGAGTGCGCCGGAAGGAACAGGGCTGATAGCGCCCCTCGTCACCTGGCTGTCACCGGCGTCGATGAATACTTCGAGGCTGTAGAGATGGTCATTGAAGAGCGGCGGATTGCATAGGATCTTCGTGAAGTCAGCTTCATGGAAGTTGGCAAAGCCGGCGCTACATTGCACATGCGCAGCCGAGACTCCGTTCATGTTCGCGTTGATAGTCGCCAGTTCGATAGCGAGAGGATCGCTGTCTACCATGTAGACGTTCTCGGGCTGGCATCGTTTAGCCGCGTAGATACCCATCACACCATATCCACAACCGAGATCCAACACTTTATCCGTTGACTGCAGTTCGACTTGAGGCAGCAAAAATGCACTGCCCTGATCGACTGCTTTCGGTGAGAACAATGAGGGCTCCGTTTCGTACTCGAGCCGTGTGCCTGCAATGACTGCCTGGATCTTCATGCTACTGGCCGGCAAGTTTGGGGCAGCCAGCGAGCGCCTTACTCGCAATACGCAGTGCCGACCAGGGGTTCGACTCGCTTCCTCGGCCGAAACGAAGGTTCGACAACATCTCTGGTGACACCGTTGCTCGTCTCCTGCACGCAATCCGAATAGCGCAGCCGGTGCAATCACCCAGGAATACCGCGGTGTAGTGTTCGGCGGAATCTGCCGCTGCGTCGGGCCCAGTTTCGCTTTCCAGACGGCCCGGCTGCTCCGTGGCCCCGTTACCTTGCGTGCTGGGCGGCCCAGGTGGGGCGGTGGAGTCTGTTGCTACGTCGGGCCCAGCCTCGCTTCCCAGACGACCCGGCAGATCCCTTTCAACCGCAATTTTTCGCCCTCCAACCCTCGAATCTGGCCATCCACCCAATTCCAGCCTCACCTTGCGGCACGCGCGCTACCTTGCCCGCCTATGAATACCAACGACATATCTCTGCTTGGCTGGATACACACCTTCGTCTGCGCTCTGGCGCTCATCTCTGGAGCCTTGCAGTTGGCCGGCAGGAAAGGGACTCCTGCGCACGCCCGCCGCGGCAACGTCTACTTCCTGTCAATGGTCATCGCCAGCGTTACGGCGCTTTTCATTTTTCATGGGCAGGATGTGCTCATTCGACCCGGCAAGCCCTCGTACGGGTTCGGGCCTGTGCATTGGCTTGCCGTCATCACGCTGGCGGTGCTACTGCTCGGGCGTCTCGCCGCTTCCCGCCAGAGAGTAGCTTTTTTCGCCTATGCGCATCCCATATGCATGATCGTCACATACTGGTTCCTCGTGGGCGGCGCCATCAACGAAGCCTTCGTCCGCGTGGCCTGGGTGCGCCGGGCGGCGCTCGCAATCTCGCCAGCGGCGCGCAGCCTCGCCGGCTACAAGCTCCTCTACATCGTGCACTTCACGAATGACGCCTTCATAGTTGCGGCTATCGCCTTTGCGGTCTTTCAAGTCAGGCAATTTCGTCGTCAGTTGGCGTGAGGGCGCGGGCGGGTAGAATGTGCCCATGGTGCGCGCATTTGCAGGAATCCATCCGAGCTCTGGCTGGCGGTCGATATTCGCCTGCGGTCGCCGCGAGACTCACGCGGTCCATGGATCTCTCCGCTACCAGCGCCGCTCGTCGTGGCCGAGGAGGATATTTCTCGGCTGGCATGTGGTCTCCTTCCTTGCATGGAACTGGACCTTCGTGGAGCTCCGGATGCACCGGCTCATAGGCCCGGCTGGCCCGGTATTCGGGCTGTTGCTGTGGTTGCCAGTCATGGTGGCATGTGCACTACCGGTGGCGTTGCTCTGGGAGCGACATGTTGAGGGACGCCATCAACGAGAGATCGCCGGGCTGCACCGACACAGGCAGGAGACGAACCTCAAGCTGCTAGTGTTGCAGGCTCAGATCGAGCCCCACTTCTTGTTCAACACACTTGCCTCTTTGCGTGCACTTTTGCGTGAGGATGCCACACGGGCCGAAGCAATGGTCGATGCTTTGGTCCGGCATCTGCGTGCGGTTCTGCCTATCGCGCGCACAGATTCCGGAGCTTCAACGCTGTCCGATCAGTTGGCGATCTGCACAAGCTACCTGGAGATCATGGCGAATCGCATGGAGGGGCGCCTCGCATACGGCATCGACGTGCCGAGTCCGTTACTACAAACACCGTTTTCCCCGCTGATGCTTCTCACTCTCGTTGAAAATGCAGTCAAACACGGGATTGAGCCAAAGGTCGGTGGCGGGCACATTTGCATCGAAGCCGAGCGGATCGTCCACACTACCGGCTTTGCGGTCGCGGTGCGCGTCATCGACAACGGCGTTGGTTTGTCTGGCGCATTAGGACACGGGCTCGGACTGAGAAATGTGCGCGAACAACTGGCGTTACGCTACGGCGACCGTGCCACACTGTCGCTCGTCAGTCCGCTTGAGGGAGGTACCATCGCGTGCATCCAGATTCCGTTGGATGGGTCCGAACTCATATGAGCCCCACCGCGCTCGTTGCGGAAGATGAGGCGCCTCAGCGGCGAGAACTGTGCCGCATGCTCGCTTCACGTTGGCCAGAACTGCGAATCGTGGCCGAATGCCCGGATGGGTCTGCGGCCATCGCCGCCCTGCATGCACACCGCCCGACAGTAGCTTTTCTCGACATCCGAATGGCCGGCGCCAGCGGCCTGGAGGTTGCACGACAGGCGTGCCATATGGCGCACGTGGTGTTCACTACCGCATACGAGCAGCATGCGATCGAAGCATTCGAAGTCGAAGCAGTCGACTACCTTCTGAAGCCGGTCACCGTAGCACGACTCGACAGGACCTTGCAGCGGCTGCGAACCCGACTGAGCGAGGCTCCGAGAGACACGGGCACTGTGCTCGAAGCGATCCGCCAGGGCTTCCGCTCTGCACGCAGTGCGGACATCCCGTGGATAACCGCGTCGTTGGGCAATAGCATCAAGCTGATTGCAACGGACGATGTGCTGTTCTTCCGAGTTGATAACGGATCCACGTGGGTTATCACACGCCACGAGAAGGCCAGCATTCGTACACCTCTGAAGGAGTTGCTGCCAGAACTGAATCCCGACGTGTTCTGGCAGATTCATCGCGGCATCATCGTGCGTGTGAGCGCAATCCGCACCGTGCGGCGCAACGAGTTAGGCCGATTGGAAGTTGCACTCCACGATTCGGAGGAGACTTTATCAGTGAGTCAGGCATTTCAGTGGCGGTTTCGCGGGATGTAGCGCGGCGGCATGGCGTCCAGCTTTCGGGGGTCAGTCCAGTTTTAGGTGGACACGTTTGCTCTTACGATGTAAGCGTCCGGTGTTGCTTTCAATTACCCACATCTTCGTGCTTAGGCGGACACCTTGGATCAAGACCAGCCTTTCTGCACGAGTTCCTCCAGTCTGCGGCACAAGCCATCAAACAGTTCCGCGACGTTGACAGACTCCCCATCCTCTATCCGTTTCGAAAGCATCGTTCTCGGATATGCCAGAAGGCTGGAGTTCTTGTAACGAATGGCGGGATTGCGTCCGAACTCTCATCTTCCACCATCCACCAATCATAGCCTGCGTTCTCCTCTATGAAGACTTTGCCGAACGCAAGACCAAGTGCTTGGAGGGTATAAGTGGCTTCCCGTTCAACGGTACCCGCATCGAGCAGCCTTTGTATCAGCAGGAGGTCAGACCTCGATCCGGTCAGCTTTGATCCAAGCGCTTCGCTAATGACGTACTCAGCATGAATGAGCGCGCGGGCGATGGCGTCAATGTCCGAGTCGTTCGGAGCTTCGATCTTCTGATCGGTCGTCGCGCCGCCTCTTCTTGCCTTGATCTGAGGTGTTGCGCACTCAACAAATAGCCAATCTCGATATCGGTGAGCCGGGAGAGCCCTCGCCAGATGACAGTGTTTCCAGGCGGTGAGTCACCCGCTCGGTTCAGGTATCCGCCGAGGCAGGCCAGCCTGGTAAGAGAGCCATTTAGGGACGAGCTGTGAGATTTCGCCTCGCGAACGTTCGGAACAAGTTGATTCAGCCGCTCCACACCTCCAGCGGCGTAAATGCGAGGGTGGGCCTCAGATGTCGCGTGCACCGATTCAGCATCGTTATCCAGGAGATACGCCAACCGAGTATGCAGAACATGGCCAGTAGATTAACAATGCGCTCGGCCGTGCGCAGCTTGGACTGCCCGGCGCGGCAGCCGCACTTCAATATCTTGTGGTAGGTCTCGATTTTCCAGCGCTGCTCGACCCGTACCGTTACCTGAAGGATGTGCTGGAGCGACTGCCGACTCAACCGGCCAGTCGCATCGATGACCTT
>Ga0070681_10007442_pt1 | contig 10704 bp, 9 predicted proteins | sample KBSC83BmetaG_FD_65650 | JGI IMG/M metagenome (GOLD analysis project Ga0070681, IMG submission 65650) | Corn rhizosphere microbial communities from Kellogg Biological Station, Michigan, USA - KBS C8-3B metaG | ecosystem: Host-associated > Plants > Roots > Rhizosphere | place: USA: Michigan...
TCCTTCTTGTCCCAGCCTCTGATCTCGCCGCCGGCCAGCGATACGATTTCAACGATCGCGCCAGCCTTCTTTAGGCGATCGCGTGGTACTTCGAGTTCCGACTGTTCGAAGCCGTGGGTGGCCAGGATAGCGATCTTCTTGCCCTGCAAGTCCATGCGGTTCTCCTTCAGCGTGTGCGTGATTTCGCATCAACCGTCAGCAACAAGGATCGTTCCTGACGACCGCCGCGGTACCCAGGTTACCCGCGTACCGCCCCTAAATTCGGAACACTGGTGGGAACCGAATCCTCACATCCGTTTGAAGAGAACCCGGCCCTGTTCGGAACGGCCGCTATTCGCTGGTCGTTGGCCTCACTTGCCAGAATCCGGAGCTCGCGACGCAAATGACATGACGAAGGCCGCCTCCCAGGCCGCCTTCTTTTTGGGATCTTTAGATCGTGCGGGGATTAAACTAGGCTTTCTTGCCCGGCGGATCGCCACCGCGGTCGAGGCGGCTCACCCGTTGGGCGCGTTCCTTATCACGGGGCTGTTCCTGTCCGCGTTCATCGCGAACGATGCCCTGATCCTTCTTTTCCGAAGGCGATTCACCTTCTACCGCGCGCCGATACTCTTCCCTGGCTTCCTCAACCAAAGACCCATCGCCAAGCATTTGCCCGATGATCTGTTTTGTTTGAGCCTCGGCCTTTTGCTGAAATTTGCTCATGGCGGCCTCCTCTGCAAACCCTCCAATGCACAACCGCCACGGGCAGCAATGTTTCCCTTCGAACCGGCCAAGATGCAATTTTTGGCATTTTCGACGGCCGCGCCATCGTTCCTACTCTTGAGGCCGGTTCCGGCAAATGTAACAAATCTGTCGCAGAGCAAAACTAAACGGAGGCAACGGCAGACCGCCGCAATGCTTCTGATGGGGAGAACCTGATGCGCCGCACCACCGTGTTGCTGTCCGCCAGCCTGATCGCGCTCACCGCAACTGCCGCGTCGGCGCAGAACGCCGCGCCGCGCAACCTGATCCTGTTCGTGCCGGACGGCCTGCGCGGACGCATCGTGACGCCGCAGACGGCACCGGCGATGGCCGAGGTCCGCGACAAGGGCGTCCACTTCAAGAATTCGCACTCGCTGTTTCCGACCTTCACCATGGCCAACGGTTCGGCGATGTCGACCGGCCATTACCTCGGCGATACCGGCGTATTCTCAAACACGATCTTTACCGGCTACACGTCGGTGCCCGCCGGTGACACCGTCGTTCCCTTCATCGAAAATGACGCCGTGCTCGGCGACATCGACGAGCATTTCAGCGGCGATTATCTCAACGAGGAAACCCTGCTGAAGATGGCGCGGGCGCAAGGCTTCTCCACCGCCGCGATCGGCAAGCTCGGTCCCACTCTGCAATTCGATCATACCGACCGCGGCAAGAACTCGATCGTGATCGACGACGCCACCGGCGGCAAGAACGGCGTGCCGCTGTCAGACGAAATGAAGGACGCGCTGACCAAGGCCAACCTCCCGCTGGCGACGCCCGGGCGCGGCGACAACGGCAAGGCCGGGGACGCCAAGACGCCGGGCACCACATCGGCCAACGTCGCGCAGCAGGCCTACATGGCCGACGTCGCGGCCAAAATCGTGCTGCCGATGTTCAAGGCGCGCAACAAGCCGTTCGTGCTGGTGTTCTGGTCGCGCGATCCCGACGGCAGCCAGCACAACACCGGCGACAGCCTCAACACCACGACACCAGGGATCAACGGTCCGACCTCGATGGCCGGCATCAAGAACGCCGACAACAACCTCGCGCAACTGCGCAAGGCGCTTGACGAACTCGGGCTCAGCGCCTCGACCAACATCATGATCTCCTCCGATCACGGCTTCTCGACGATCTCGAAGGAGAGCAAGACCAGCCCGTCGGCGAAGATATCCTACGCCGATACGCCGAAGGACTTCCTGCCGATGGGTTTCCTCGCCATCGATCTGGCGAGGGCGCTGAACCTGCCGCTGTTCGACCCCAACAACAAGAACGCGGCGGTCTCCGCCGATGCCCACCCCAAGGCCGGCAACGGCGTGCTCGGCAAGGATCCGACGAAGCCGGACCTGGTGGTCGCCACCAACGGCGGTTCGGACTTGATCTATATTCCCGGCAACGAACGAAAGCTGGCGGACCGCACCATCAAGGCGCTGCTGGAGCAGGACTATGTCTCAGGCATTTTCGTCAACGACGAACTCGGACGTTTTCCCGGCACGTTGCCGATGTCGCAACTCGGCCTGATCGGCAAGGCGGTGACGCCGCATCCGTCGATCGTGGTCAATTTCCGCTCGTGGTCGTCGGGTTGCGAAGAGCCGACCAACTGCTCGGTCCATGTGGCGGATACCGTGCTGCGCCAGGGCCAGGGCATGCACGGCAGCTTCAGCCGCGGCGACACGCTGAACTTCACCGCCGCGATCGGGCCGGACTTCAAGTCGGGCTATGTCGATGCCCTCCCCGTCAGCAACGCCGACGTCGGCGCCACCGCGGCGAAGGTTCTGGGCCTGATGCAAAAGCCCAAGGGCACCCTGGCCGGCCGGGTCATGACCGAAGCGATGCCGAACGGCGCGACGCCGCAGGCCTATGCAGGGTCTGTGAAGTCGAAGCCTTCGGCGAACGGCCTGCGTACCGTGCTGAATTTCCAGCGCGTCGGCACTCAGCGCTATTTCGACACCGCAGGTTTCCCGGGCCGCACGCTCGGGCTGGAAGCGGGAGAGAACAAGAAAACGGCCGGACAATAATCTCTGCCACTGTCAGGCTGCGACGGCTTGACCAGCAAATTTAGCTTGAATTCTAGGGGCTGCGCTTCTTACTCTGATGGAACCGATTGCGTATGCGGCCCACGCATCGGCAGAAGCGCCATCGCCGATCCGCGTCATTCTGCCCTCCACGGCAGATGCCGCTGAGCCGCAGCAGGCTACGCAACAGACGGCCACCGCACAGCGGGAGCTGTCGCAAGCATAGCGCCGAACGCAAGGCAAAGCGACAGGCGATAAGAGCTAGACGCCTCCAACAGAGGGAGCAAGGCGAACACCGGGAGCCGCCCATATGGCATTTGGAGGCGGCGGACCCCAACAAAGGCGCGGCATAATCTGGCCGCCATCGATCAAGTATTTGCGCATTCTTCTGCATTGCGACGAGAGGACCGCGTAAAGGATTTGCAGAACAAATCGTCAGCTTGCGTGTTCAAATCTCTATGGCCAAGTTCTTTCTCGCTGTTATTGCGGTCGCGTTTGCGTTGCTAGTCGGCGCGTTTGTTTATGCGGCCTTCACCCTGTAGGCCGCCGCGACTGCGGCACGACAGTGCATGTCGGGCGGTGGGCTATTCATCAACCCGAAGATCCTCGACGCGCTTCAATCCCGCCAAACGGAACAAGCCAAGCACGATAATCGGGATCAGCATGGCTCCGATTCCCAACGCTAGGAGCGCCAACATTGCAGCACCTCTTGTTGTCCCTGCACGAGAGGCCCCAACTCGGGCAATCGGGAAACGAGCTGGGGCCTGTCCGATCAGTGGGAATGCGCTCGTGCGAGCTTCACTCCCGTTCGGTGTGCATTAATCATCCCAGTCATGATAACGGTGACGCTTAATGATCACTGTCCTGTCGGCGTCGCGATCATACCAACCGCGATGCCAGCCTCGATCGTGCGCATAGAAGCGTGCGCGCGGGCCATAATCATGGTCGGAATAGTATCCACGGTCTCCGCCAACGCGAAAGCCAAACTCTTGTGCGCTGGCGATCGTGGGCGCTGCAACCGCGACAGTCGCTAACGCGGCGAGAATATAGGAAAGTTTCTTCATCTACTCTCTCCACCAGTTAATTGCCCCGTTGGAGAAAAACGAATGATAGATACTGCCGTTCCGGTTCCCACCCCGAAACTTTCTTGAACAGATATTCATGGTTCGGAAAGTTGGAACGAACTAGGGCCCTGCCCGAATGTTCTGCGCTGAATCTGTATGCTTCGTGTGCAGTTTACTTTGTACAATTCGCACGCGAGACCGGGGTGCAGCGCGCGCCCAGCCTTCTCAGCGCCCTCTCTCAAGAGAGGAGCGCGGTTTCCAGCAAGGCTTCGGGCGCATCGCGCCGTGAGAAGGCGAAGTCGTATCTATCCGAGTCATTCCGGGATGGTCCGCAGGATCAGACCTCGGATGCGCAATTGCGCATCCGGGAATCTCGAGATTCAGGTGCGCAATTGCGCACCGTAGTTCTATGTTTCGCATCCCCGGGAATGACGGGTGCGCAAAACAGAAACGGCGGGGAATGCCCCGCCGTTTGAAATCCGAAAATCAGGATACCTGACTTACAGCAATCCCATGTCGAGCACGTTCGGCAACTGCGCGAGCGGCAGGGCCGCGGCGCCGACCACGGTCGCGACCATCGCGGCCAGCGTGTGGTTGCTGCGGCGCTTGCCGCGCATCTGGCCGGCCAGCCATTCCAGTACCTTGGTGTCGAACTTGTTGGCCTGGGCCGGCGCCCAGCTCTCGATGTCGGTGTTGGGCGACAGCGCCACCGTGCGCGGCGGCACCGGCAGACCGGACTCGGACGCGGTGTGATGGGCGACCGCCTTGGCGAGCAGATCGTCGAACCGGCCATCGTCGCTGCGCTCGGCGGCGGCGTCGGAGATTTCAAACAGCGCCTCGATCTCGGCGCGGCTCACCGGCTGATGTTCGACCTCGGTCACGGTCAGGATGCGCGCGCACCAGGCGGCGTCGTCGGCATCGAGCGTGCGGGAAAAATGGATGCGGCCCCTGGTGGTGGGTCCCTCGCCGGTGATTACGCCATCGCGGACGATGGTGAGCGCACGGGCTGCGGTCTTGCGGCAGGACGGTTGAAGCACACCGGACGTTTCAGCGGACTTATCGGTTGCCTTATCGGCAGCCTTGGCACTGGAGGCGGACATAGCTTGCACTTCTCAATTTCTTTTTCAGATCCCAGCATTTCCATGCGGGCGTAAACGACTGGTTAACGATTCGAAACTCGCATTCCGAGATTTTTAGATGGTTGCCAATTAGTCGCTGTGAACTCGGTCACGGTTCGAGCCGGCAATCCGGCCGGGCGTGATGCGGGTTATAGAAGGCAATATCGGGGCAGAGAGGGCTTTTATTCCCGATGTGTCGTTTTCGTCGCAGGGGCGCGGACGACAAGAAAGTGCTAGGAGTTCCCACTCACGGAGAAGGATTTCACCTTTTACGTGAACGGGTTCACATAACCCCCGCTAGACCGTATACTTCCCATGACGAATTTCCCTGTAAACTGAATGAGATGAGGTCGAACCATGGCACTCCAGATTGGCGCCACCGCCCCTGATTTCGAAGCCCAGACCACCGAAGGCAAGATCAAATTCCACGACTGGATCGGCAATAGCTGGGCGCTGTTGTTCTCGCATCCGAAGGACTTCACCCCGGTCTGCACCACCGAGCTTGGCGCTCTCGCGAAGTTGAAGCCGGAATTCGACAAGCGCGGCGTCAAGCTGATGGGGCTTTCCGTCGATCCGGTCGACAAGCATTCGAAATGGTCCGAGGACATCAAGGAGACGCAGGGAGCTGCACCGAACTACCCGATGATCGGCGATACCGACTTCAACGTGTCGAAGCTCTACGACATGCTGCCCGCCTCGACCTCCGGCGATCCGGCGATCCGCACCGCCGCCGACAACATGACCGTGCGCAACGTCTTCATCATCGGACCCGACAAGAAGATCAAGCTGGTGCTGGTCTATCCGATGACGACGGGCCGCAATTTCCAGGAAATCCTCCGCGTCATCGACAGCCTGCAGATGACGGCCAAGCATCGCGTCGCGACGCCCGCCGACTGGAAGCAGGGCGAGGACGTCATCATCTCCGGTTCCGTCAGCGACGACGAGGCGAAGACGATCTATCCTGCGGGGTGGAAATCGCCGAAGCCCTATCTGCGGATCGTGCCGCAGCCGAAGTGACTGTCGGATCGCAGCAGCGATCGCGATCGTCATTGCGAGCGAAGCGACTTGTCCGCCGAAACTCGACGAGCGAAGGCGGAAGCAATCCATTTCGCAACAGAGCAAGTGTGGATTGTTTCGTCACGGAGCCTGTCATCGGGCCGCGCATTCGCGCGACCCGATGGCTCCTCGCAATGACGCGTTATGCTGGGGTGCGGCGGTTGACCAGAAACACGGCGGCAGCACAGGCCGTCATGCCTGTTATCGCAACCGCATCGAGCTTTTCGCCGAACAAGACATAGGCCATCAGCGACGTCACCGCCGGGACCAGATAGAACAGGCTTGCCACCGAAGTCGCGGCCGAACGGCGGATCAGCCAGTACAATAGCCCGATCGATCCGATCGACAGCACCACCGCAAGCCAGCTCAGCGCGAGGACGAATTCGGTGGTCCAGTGCACCTCGTTGTTCTCGAACAGCCAGGCGCCGAGGCCGAAGAAAATCGTCACCGCGATGTACTGCACGAGATTGCCGGCGCGCCAGTCGATCGCGTTGCAATAGCGCCGCTGATAGAGCGTGCCCAAGGTGATGCTGACCAGCGAAACACCGGAGGCGAGCCAGCCCCAGCCCGCCTCGCCGCTCATCGGCCGGTCGTGCAGGATCAGCACGACGCCGGCGAGGCCCAGCAGCAGCCCGGTCCATTGCAGTGGCGCGACGCGTTCGCCGAGCCAGCGATTGGCAAGCGTCGAGGTCAGGATCGGCTGCAGGCCCGGGATCAGGGCCGAGAGCCCGGCCGGTATCGAATGCGAAATCGCCACAGCCGTGCCGCCCAGATAGAACCCGTGCACCAGGAGACCCGCAACGATGCTGTGCCCGATGGCGGCACGGTCCAGCCATTTCGGTCGGGCGAATGCAACGATGATCGCCATCAATCCGACCACGCACGCCATCCGGATCGAAAGATAGGTCAACGGTTCGGCGCTGTTGAGCACATATTTGGTCGCAATGAAGCCGGTGCTCCAGAGCACCACGAAAAGCGCCGGCGCCGTGCGCGCGGCGAATTTCTCGAATCCTTGATCCATTTGCGGCCCGTGTTGCCCGATCATATGCTACGCGGCAAGGCCAAAGCGCGCGGCCCGCTCGCGCGATATCCCATATCGAATCCGCCTGATTTTGAAATCTGCAATGAGGAAATGCCATGGACGTTCGCGCCGCTGTTGCCGTCGCTGCCGGGAAGCCGCTGGAAGTCACCACCGTCCAACTTGACGGGCCGCGCGAGGGCGAAGTGCTGGTCGAGATCAAGGCTACCGGCGTCTGTCATACCGACGAGTTCACGCTGTCGGGCGCCGATCCGGAGGGACTGTTTCCCGCGATTCTCGGCCATGAAGGCGCGGGCGTCGTGGTCGACATCGGCAAGGGCGTCACCAGCGTCAGGAAGGGCGATCACGTCATTCCGCTGTACACGCCAGAATGCCGGCAGTGCCCGTCCTGCCTGTCGCGCAAGACCAATCTCTGCACCGCGATCCGCGCCACGCAGGGCCAAGGCCTGATGCCCGACGGCACCTCGCGGTTCTCGCTCGGCGGCAAACCGGTGCATCACTACATGGGCACCTCGACGTTTGCGAATTACACCGTGCTGCCCGAGATCGCGGTGGCGAAAATCCGCGAGGACGCGCCGTTCGACAAGGTCTGCTACATCGGCTGCGGGGTCACGACAGGCATTGGCGCCGTGATCAACACCGCCAAGGTCGAGCAAGGCGCCAAGGCGATCGTGTTCGGGCTCGGCGGCATCGGCCTCAACGTGTTGCAGGGCCTGCGGCTCGCCGGCGCCGATATGATCATCGGCGTCGACATCAACAACGATCGCAAGGCGTGGGGCGAACGCTTCGGCATGACGCATTTCGTCAACCCGAAGGAGCTCGGCAAGGACCTCGTCCCTCACCTCGTCGACATGACGAAGTCGGGTGCGGACCAGATCGGCGGCGCCGACTACACGTTCGACTGCACCGGCAACGTCACGGTGATGCGGCAGGCGCTGGAAGCCTGCCACCGCGGCTGGGGCCAGTCGATCGTGATCGGCGTGGCGCCCTCAGGCGCCGAGATCGCGACACGGCCATTCCAGTTGGTCACCGGCCGGGTCTGGAAAGGAACGGCATTCGGCGGCGCCAGAGGCCGCACCGACGTGCCGAAGATCGTCGACTGGTACATGCAGGGCAAGATCCAGATCGACCCGATGATCACGCATGTGATGCCGCTCGCCGACATCAACAACGCGTTCGAACTGATGAAGCGCGGCGAATCGATCCGCGGCGTGGTGACGTTCTAGACAACCGGTGAGAAATCACACCAGCGCGTAAGTCGCGGCGGCCTGGGCGTGGGTCACGCCCTGCGCCGTCGGATTCCAGCCGAGCGCGGCCATGACCACGACGTCGTTGCCGCTCAAGGGCTCCGTGACGCCGGAGAAGCTGAAGCCGAACGGATCGGTGCCCATCGTGGCGTTCCAGTCGCCATAGTCGGCGGCGCCGGTCGAGGAATTGAAGCCGCCCAGATTGGGATTGCCGCTGTTGATCGAGAAGTACTGGACGTTGCCGCTCTGCTGCGTCAAGGCGCGGATCGGCGTTCCAGCCGAGGGATCGGCGTTGTTGGTCGAGGTGTAGCGGAACAGGTCGAGCGGGGTATAGACGTTCGGGCCGAGGCCGGCGCCGACCGAAGAGAGCCGGCCCATGATCTCGCTGAATTCGTGCTGGATGGCGCCGATCGCGTCATACTTGCCCGCGACCGCGTTCTGGTTGAACTCGAAGGGGATCGCGCTCGACAGGCCGATATAGCCGTCGAGGTTGGTGCTTGCGCCGTTGATGCCAAGCGCCTTGGCTTCCGCCGTCGTGATTGCGAAACTGCCGCCGCTGGTCGGGTCGCTGCCGCCGAGGCTCGCGGCTGCGGTGCCCTGCACCGCCGAATTGCCGGCATATCCCTGGATCGCAGTCGCCAGCGCGGAATAGCTGACACCGCGCGCATAGCTGACGCTCTGCGCGGCGGCGCCCGGCGAAACCGGCGAGCCGGCCACTTCGCCATACCCGACCTGGATGTTCACCACCGTGTTGTTGCCGAATTGGTTCGAAAGGCCGGCCGCGGCGGCGACAACTGCATTGCGGAAGCCGGCCGGCGCATTCGCCGTGCTCGAGCCCCAGGACAGGTTGAACTGCAGGCCGTTCGTGGCGCCGACCACCGTCGTGGTCGAGAGCTGCTTGTCCGTGAAGGAGGAAATCTGGGCGACCGACAGGCTGTCGGCCTGATTGGCAAGCAGCGACGCGGTCTGCTGCGCCGACAATTGCGCAAGGTGTTGCGTGGACAGCGCGCTGACGCTGCCGCCGCCGAGACTGCCGAGCTGCGATGGATCGAGGGCGACGAGCTGGACCTGCGACAGCTGGCTCACCTGCGCGGTGCTCAGGTTGGTCAGTCCGCTCAGTCCCTGCAACTGGGCGGTGGTGAAATCGCCGACATCGAGCGCGTTGAGGTTCGCCTGGTTGAGGCCGTTGAGCTGGCTCGCCGTCAGCGCTTTTGTCTGCTCCGACGAGAAGCCGCCGATCTGCGTCGCCGACAGGCTGTTGAGCGCTGCGACCGAAAGCGCGCGGATCTGGCCTTTGCCCAGCCCTGCGATCCCCGCCTGCGATAGGCCGGCGACGGCGGCCGCTGAAAGCTTCCCAACCTGCTCATCGGTCATCTGCGCGACCGCGGCGCGCGACAGGCCGCTGGTTTGCGTCGCGGTCAAACCCGCGACCTGAGTCGTGGACAGCCACCTCGGCTGATAGAATGCGAGGTTGCCGACGGTCGCGGTCGTCAGGCTTTGAAGCTGCGCGGTCGACAGCGCGCTGATGTCGAGGGACTGCAGCGACGACTGCGAGATGCCGTTGAGCTGGCCCGTCGTCAGCGCGCCGATCTGGGTCGGCGACAGCGCACCCGGATGCGCTGATATCAGCGCATCGGCCTGGGCGGTGGAGAGGTTGCCGATCGCAGTGGTGTTCAGGCTACGGACCTGCACCGCGGTCAGGCTGACGACGTTCAAGGCATTCAGATCCGCGCTCGTCAGGCTGTTGAGCTGCGTTGGCGTCAGCGCCTTGACCTGGATATTCGAGAGCGCGCCTACTTCCGTGGCGGTGAGATTTGCGGTCTGCCCGCCCGACAGCGCGAGGAAGGTGTCGTAGGAAATGGCGCTGATCTGCGACGGGCTGAACGCCGCGACCGCGGACGACGACAGCGAGTTCAGTTGATCGCCCGTGATGCCTGCAACCTGCGCCGTGCTCAATGACGCGACGTCGGCACTGGTCCATTGCGACACAATGGAGGTCGGCAGCACGGCGATCTGGCTTGCCGTGAAACCATTGACAGTCGAAGTCATGAAACGCCCTTGCTACGCCGCGCGCGACCACCGCGAAGCTGTGCGGTCGCGCCACGAGACCCGAAACTAGCGGGAAAGGGTTAAGATCAGGTCACAATGTTCCCGAGATCAGGCAGGTTCGCTTAACCACGCGAGGCACCAGACCAAGTCACGGGATCGCGCCGGTGAATCCCGGCTACCACTCTTCCGGGCAGGGATCGACGATCTTCCAGAGTTCGCTGCCGTTCTTGATCTTCTTCATCTCGGTGGTGAGCCCGCCGTTGCGGCGGATCCAGTCCTTTACGGTGTCGGGATAATAGGACATCAGGTCCGACGTCCCTTCCGAGCTCGTGACCTTGATGCCGAAGGTGAAGGCCTTGTCGTAATAGGCCTGGTGGAAGC
>Ga0070681_10007443_pt1 | contig 10703 bp, 19 predicted proteins | sample KBSC83BmetaG_FD_65650 | JGI IMG/M metagenome (GOLD analysis project Ga0070681, IMG submission 65650) | Corn rhizosphere microbial communities from Kellogg Biological Station, Michigan, USA - KBS C8-3B metaG | ecosystem: Host-associated > Plants > Roots > Rhizosphere | place: USA: Michigan...
GTCTCGTCGTGGTGTTTTTCGAAGGCGGCCCGCAGTTTCTCCGATTGAGCCGCTTTGGCCATCTTCGGCAGCGCCTTCAGGATCTGCTTTTCTGCGTAGTAAATGTCTTTCAGCGTATCGAGGAAAAGGTCATTGAGGTCGATTTCGGACATTGTGGGGAATCCTTCGCAAGGGGTTGATACCGGCCTCCAACAATCATTGAACCCATTCGTTCCTATGCGGTGAGGTCGGTCCAAATCTCCGGAAGCATGTCGGCCATGATGAGATCGATCTGCTCGGTGTAACGAAGTCGATACATGGTCATGAGGGCGTCGTGGCCCTCGTCCGAGGAACTGCACAGGCCATCCTGCAGAATGACGACGCGGTAGCCGAGGTTGACGGCATCCAGCACCGTCGACAGGACGCAGACATCGGTTTCGGCGCCGGATACGATCAGGGTCCTGACGTGCCGCTCGGCCAGGAAGTCCGCCAGCGGCGAGCGATAGAACGCGGAGTAGGCCGGCTTGTCGATGATGACAGCGGGCGGGGCGTAGCAGGCCAGTTCGGATACCAGATCGAGTTGCGTCGGATCGAGATTGTCGCGCGTGGCGGCGGCCCAGCGGCGGTAATAGCATTGCCATTGCCCGGGCGCTTCGTCGAAACGGAGCGGCGTGATGAAGCGTGAGAACACGGTTCGCGACGGGCAGAGGGCTGCAACCGCGGCGATCGTCGGCAACACCCGTTCCATCCAGGGGGTTTGCCAAAGTCCACCCCTGGAGAAGATGCGCTGCATATCGACGCAGAGGTGAACGGCATCCTTGATGGGAAGAGGCGCGGTCCCGCCGGGGGTGGTTTTCGGATTGTCGAACGTCACGCGGGCATCCCGTCAGGCGTCACGCCATCCCAGCTGCCAGGATCACTTGACGTTCCGGGCGCCGGTCGCGGCCTCCATATCGCTGCTCCCCGGTGCGGTGACGCTGACTTCGTGCCCTTGTCGCAATGCCAGCGACGCTGCGGCAACGGCGGCCTCAAATGCCGACTCCTTGGTTTGGTAGGTATTCGCTGCCTTGCCTTCGTGGTCGACATGCCAGGCTCCCGGCACGCCAAAAATCCTGTAGCTCGCCAATCCCATGTTATGGTCCTCCTGACACGCAAACGGCGCCGACGCAGCAATGTTCCTGACGGCTTGGGCCGTCTACTTCTTCGGCTCGAACCGCTCGATCTTGCGGGCTTGCTGCCAGAGCTCGACGGCGTGACCGTCGACCAGGCGCTTGGCGCGGCGTTTGGCTTCCTCGTCGTCGGCGCAAATGATCGGGACCCGGTGCGTGATATGTCCGTCGTCGCCGATGATGTAGGCGTAGTATCCGGCCATTATAGCCCCGACGGGTCTTGATCCGAGCCCCGCGAGCGCGGATGCCGCAGCAATTCGTTCAAGTGGCTCGCGGTATCGATCTGCGCAATCTTGCCGAGGAGAGCCGTGCGCTCGTCGCCGTCGCGCAGCAGCGCGGCTTTTTCTTCCAGTCGCTTCTTTTCGGCGGCGAGCCGGTCTTCAAACGAATGAGGTTTTGAGCGCTGTCGCTTCATGGGTCGGAAGTGAAGTCGGAAGCTTTCCCTGTCTGTCCGGCGGACAGACATACTAAAAATCAGCGACGGCAATTGTAAAGAGACTTCGTCAATTCGATCGGGCCCTGTTTCGCGGACGCGAATTTGGTGCTCCCGGCCGAAGGGTAAGGCTTTCTATTGCGCCGCCAAATATTTAGCCGCAGTCAAATGTCAGCGACGTGCTCGACATGATACCCCGCAGGGATGACCTGCCCGCCTTCCTCGTCCGCTACCGGAATATCGGTGACCAGGCCTTCAATCAGTGCGGCTTCCCAGACCTCTTTCTCGCTCGGGAAAGGGTTGCCGATCTGTCGATCGCCTTCGAACAGGGCGTACATGGCGCCTCCTGATTTGTGCTCTGCCGGCAGCCGTCAAACGCAAGGACGGCGCAGCTTCGGTGGTGGAATGCGGTCTACTTTCGCGGGCCTTCCTTCTTTGCGGGGGCCGGAGCACCGTCCTTCTCCCTCTTCAGGTTACCCTTGGTCGTACTCATACCGGTGGTGTCCATCGCGCCGTTTTGCTTGGCGCCGTCAGTCACTCCGGGCTTCTCCATGCCGGCCTGCGGCGCGGGCCCGGCGTCCTGCGCCAAGGCCGGGCTGCACATGGCAGCAAAGACCGTCACCGCGATAAGCCGTTTCATGGCCCGTCTCCCATTCGCAATCCTAGAAACCGCTTTTCTCTCGCAACGGCTGTAGCTCGTCATCCTTCTCCACCGGTTGTTGCGGCAAACGACCCGGCTCGGTCTTGTTTGCCTTTCGAGCGCGTTCCTTGTCCTTGGGCTGCTCCTGGCCCTTCTCGTCCAGAACGATCCCGTGACCTTTTTCCTTCATGGCTGATCCTCCTTGGGCCAACAACGCCTGACGTGAACTGGCGTTGCAAAATAGGAACCGATTTTTGTGCGGCGGGTTTCCTTGCTGAAGGAGAGCCGCCATGGACGGTTCGTTGTCCCGGTTGCTGGAAGAGTCCATCAACATCGCGTGGGTGTATCTGGAGCGGGTCAGGCGAACTCGGAAACGGGAACGCGGCGCGGTTTCTGACCGACACGATCGAGCACATGATCCGGCAGGGCCACCGGAACAGGATTTTTATCGCCAACAAGGCGATCGCGAAGTACCGCGAATCCAGAAACAGCGCCGTCCCGATCAGGGAGCACGCGTAGGAAAGGAGGGCCGCCATGGAAATCGTTTATTTCATCGGATCATTTCTGCTCCTGGTCGCGCTGATCTACGCGACGCTGAACTGGCATTACCGCGACCGGCGTCAAGACAAGATCACGGATCAGATCGTTCGCGACAGATACGAGCACAACCAAACCTGATTGGCGGCCTGAGCAGGCGCCATAGAGCGCGCGGTATTCCAGCGACGTGTCTCGGAGCTGGGCCCGCGCGTTCGCCACAAAAATTTCCCAAAGGTGAGACCGCAAAGGGGTAGCGCTATGCCGCGCGCTTCTTCCGGGTACGCGCCGCCTTCTTCGCGGACGCGGAACGCGCCGAGGCGGGCCTATTGGCGGATGCTTCGCCGCCGAGACGTCCCCCCTTTCGCGAGGGCGAATGATCTTCGGGCGAACCGCGGCCGGAGCCGCTCTTCTTCCCGCCGTGGGTTTCCTTGTTCACGGTGGCCCAGGCCCGTCGCTCGGCCTCGTCTTCGGAGACGCCGCGCTTTTCGTAGCCTTGCTCGATGTGTTCGGCCATCCGCTTTTGCTTGCCGGTGTAATTCGATTTGTCTCCACGGGGCACGGTAACCTCCATTTGCAGATCCATTTGCCATTTGAACCGGCAAATCGCGCCATCGTTCCAGTCGCGCCGGATGCAGGTGTCTGGACGGTTGGTTTGTTCTTGGTCCGGGAACCCTTTTGTCCATCGCAACGTTTGCTCTTGCGGAGGAAAAGACGATGAGCAAGGAAACGCCGAACGACGATCTCCGGCAGCGAACCGATAAGGGTTCGCATGCGCAGACCGATCAGCCCTGGAAAGGCAATCCGGAAAAGGAGCAACGTTCCGGCACCAAAAAGTCCGACCCGGACAAATGGCAGGAAACCAACACGCATTGAGCGATCGGGCTTCGTTGCGCGTCTTATTTCATCATCCGCAGGAACGCGCGGCGCGCGCACACGTTCTTGGGATTACTTGCCACGAGAGTTCCCGAGGAGGAGATGTCATGAAAAGAATGTTGAGCATAGCCGTTCTTGCGCTGGCGATATCGGCTCCAGCCGCGCTGGCGCAGACGGCGAACCCGGGTGTTTCGACGGCCCCCAGCGCCCCCAATTCCGGCGCCGGAATCGCCGGCCAACCGGGCAACAAGAACGGTCCCGCCGCCAGGCCGGGAGAAACGGTCGGCTCCGCCGCGGGCGCGAACCGGCAGAATTCGACAGACCGGTTGCAGGACACGTCGAACATAAAGGGCTTGCCGGGCAACAAGAGCGGGTCATCGGCCAAGGAGCCGGATCGCAAGTAGCTCTGTTGCAACGAGCATTCTGCGAAACGCGCCCAAGGCGCGCACAAAGAAAAAGCCGACGGGCGTGACGCCGTCGGCTTTTCCTTGCGACTGCCGGCCCGGCGTCCGGTTCCGTCGCATTCCGCACTGATCCTGCGCGGGGATGGTTAATCAGAAGTTAAAATGGAAAGTCGTGGCTATACGGGTCTCGGTACGACGGGCCGCGGTAATGGATTGCCGGGCTTCGCTCGCGCGCCTCAGTCGAACAGGCTCGACACCGATTCTTCCGACGCGGTGCGGCTGATGGCTTCGGCGATCAAGGGCGCGATCGACAGGGTGCGGATGTTGGCGGCCTTGTTGACCGCGTCGGTCGGCAGGATCGAGTCGGTGATCACGAGCTCTTTCAGCTTGGAGCCGGCGATGCGGGCGGCGGCGCCGCCTGACAGCACGCCGTGGCTGATATAGGCGTAGACGTCCTTGGCGCCGTTGGCGATCAGCGCGTCGGCCGCGTTTACCAGCGTCCCGCCGGAGTCGACGATGTCGTCGACCAGGATGCAGGTATAGCCGGCGGCGTCGCCGATCACGTTCATGACCTCGGATTCGCCGGCGCGTTCGCGGCGCTTGTCGATGATGGCGAGCGGGGTGTTGATCCGCTTGGCAAGGCCGCGGGCACGCACCACGCCGCCGACGTCAGGCGACACTACCAACACCTTGGAGAGATCGAAGCGCTCCTTGATGTCGCGCACCATCACCGGCGAAGCGAAGAGATTATCGGTCGGGATGTCGAAAAAACCCTGGATCTGGAGGGCGTGCAGGTCGAGCGTCATGACGCGATCGATGCCTGCCCGGGTGATCAGATTGGCGACCAGCTTGGCCGAAATCGGCGTGCGCGAGCCGGATTTGCGATCCTGCCTGGCATAGCCGAAATAGGGGATGACCGCGGTGATGCGGCGCGCCGACGAGCGGCGCAGCGCGTCGGTGATAATCAGCAATTCCATCAGATGGTCGTTGGCCGGAAACGACGTCGACTGGATGATGAAGGCGTCGGAGCCGCGGACGTTTTCCTGGATCTCGACGAAGATCTCCATGTCCGCAAACCGGCGGACAACCGCCTTGGTCAGTGACAGGTCCAGCCCGTCGGCGATTTCCTGGGCCAGCACCGGATTGGAATTACCGGACACGAGCTTGATCGAGCCGTTCTTGGCCGACATTGACGCTGCTCCTCGCGCCTTGCTGGATACCACGTTCAGCATATCGAGAATTCCTCGGAACCGGCGCGCTTCGATGGCCGAGGAGATATCAGGCCGGCGGCTCGGCTGGCAACCCATTGCCCCGGTTTTCCCGGGCAAAAATAGGCCGTTACGGGACTATCCGGGGGTATTGTTACTGGCTGCTGAAGCCCAGCGCGGCGACGCCAAATGCACCCTGTGCGGGTGCGGAAGGCTCCGCGCTCGCGACCGCAGGGCCGCGGGTGGGTGCGGGAACCGCGTCCGGGGCGCCGTTGATCATGTTGCTCAGCCCGCTCAGGCCCGCTTGCGCGATTTTCCGCAACAACAGGTCGTCGGCCGCCGCCCAGGCGTCGCGTCCGGCCTTGCCGGCCGGCTCTTCGCCGGAGAGGCGCAAGGCGCGCTGCTGGTTGTTGTCATAGACGTCCCAGACCCAGGCGATCACGGCCTTGCCGCGAACCACCTGCGCCGAGAGATAGCTGCGAACGCGGTAGGAAGCGCCGCCCTCGCGCGAGACGATCGACAGGTTGCGCAGCTTGGATTCACTGTCGAGCACGCCGACCATGCGGTCGAACACCTGCGGCGGCGGGCCGTCGATCGATTCAAAGGCGACGGTGGCGCCGCTGCCGCTGCCGCCGGCGCCGGGCGCCATCGCGAACGAGCCGCTGACAGCGCCTCCGCCAGCGCAGCCGCCGAGCGCGCTAGCCACGACCAGCAGCGCCGCGGCGATCGTCGCGCGCGGAACTCGCAGGCACAGGGTTTTGATGACGTCCCTCATCGTCCCCTGCGATATCGTTAAAATGCATTAAGGTCTAGGGCAACGAAACCGCAACAGCGTCCTCCGCGCGAAGGCACCGATCATCGGGATCGAGAAATTTTCGTGAAAGTTGAAGTACTTCCGCCACCAATTACGCTTCCAGCGCGATCGCGTGAACATGACGGCCGTAGTCGGTCTCGTTGCGATGGACCGAACGGCGGTAGCTGTAGAAGCGCTCGTCGGAATAGGTATCGACGCCGGTGTCGTCGATGACGAGCACGCCAGCCTGCTCCAGCCGCATCCGGATGTAGGCGGCGAGATCGAACATCGAATGGCCTGATCGGACCGACTGGATAAAGAAGGCGGCATTGCCGGCGTCGGCGGCCAGAAAGCGTTCGACGAATTCGCTGCCGACTTCGTAGGAGTGCTGGCGGATCAGCGGACCGATCGCAGCAACGGTTGCGCTGCGATCGGCGCCAAGTCTTTCCATTGCGTCGATGGTCGATTCCAGCACCCCCGTCAGCGCCCCCTTCCAGCCGGCATGGGCGGCCCCGATCACCCGCGCCGCGGGGTCGGCAAACAATATCGGTCCGCAATCGGCCGTGGTGACGCCGATCGCGAGGCCTTCGGTGCGCGTGACGATGGCGTCGGCGCGGGGCCGCGTCTCGCTTGGCCACGGGCCGGTCGCGACCACAGCGTCCGGCGAATGGATCTGGTGCACGCTGAGAAAATGATCGGGCGCCACCCCCATCTGCTCGGCCATCCGGCGACGATTTTCGAGGACATGCTCCGGATCGTCGTTCGAGCCGAGGCCGCCGTTGAGACCGCTGTAGATTCCGCCGGAAACCCCGCCCTCGCGGCTGAAGAAGGCATGGCGCAGGCCCGGAATGGCCGCAAGCAAGGATGAGCCGAAGATCATGGCGTATCGGTCCCCGGCGCCTGATCGTCGCTGAGGCCCGCCACCGAGGTCAGATGCGGCTCGGTGACCGCCATCACCTTGAACATCGAGCCCATGCCGCCGCGGCCGCTGTCGGTGAGCCTTTTCAATGCACCGGAAATATCGGCGGATACCTCCGCCGTGGTCTTGCCCATCAGGGTGACGGCGCGGGTCTCGATGCCGAGCCGCTTGAGGAAATCGCCCTGCGTCGCCGGGCCGTGGACTCGCGCGCCGAGATCTTCCGCCGCCCGCGTCAGCGCCTGGAAATCGACATGGGCGGTAACGTCGGCCTGGCCGGGGTTCTTCAGCGGATCGGCAAAACTGTGGCGGGCGATGGCCTGAAAAGTGTCGCCGGCATCGCTGCGCATATGGCCGTAATCGATGATCAGCGCAGCCCCATCCTGGTCGCGAACCCGGGTCGCGATCTTCATGATCTCGGAATCGGGCCGCCATTCGAACACCGCGCCAACGGGGGCCGCGCGCACCAGCGGCGGCAGCAACACTTCGAAGCGCGGCACCGGCTCGGCGCTGGCGCCGAACACCAGCCTGCCGTTGGCGTCGAGATTGACCACGCGCTCGTGCCAGCCGGTCTCGCGCTTGACCGCCTGATGGATCGGCAGCACGTCGAAATATTCGTTGGCGAGGATGACCGCGGGGCCCTCCGGTACCTCGTCGATGCTGTCATGCCAGGAGATGCTGCGAACGCCCGACAGCGTCGCCCGCTGCTTTTCGCGTAGCACCGGATTGATCTCGACCAGATGCACGCTGAGCGCCTGGTAGAGCGGCGGCAGCACCCGAAGCGCGCGCAGCGCGTCCGCCATCATGGTGCCGCGGCCGGGTCCGAGTTCGATCAGCCGCAGCATCGGCGGCGAACCGATCGCCTTCCAGACCGAAGCCGCCCACAGTCCGAGCAGTTCGCCGAACATCTGGCTCACCTCGGGCGCGGTGGTGAAATCGCCCTCGCGGCCGAGCGGATCGCGCGACACGTAATAGCCGTGCTCGGGATGCAGCAGGCACAGTTCCATGTATCGCCAGACCGGCATCGGCCCGGACGATTTGATCAGCTTCCTGATTTCCGACTGCAGCGGCGAAAATTCTGTCACGGCCTGCCTTGAATTGACTTCTAAGTATGTTCCGGCGTCTTTCGGCGCCATGCCATTACAATCAGGATGGCTCCGGCAATGATCATTGGCACCGACAGCAGCATACCCATAGTCAGGCCGCCCCACAAAAATCCGAGCTGGGGATCGGGTTCTCTAAAGAATTCGCCCGTAATGCGGGCAAAAGCGTAGATCGTGATGAAACTGCCGAGGATCAGGCCTGGCCGCTTCAGGGCGCCCATCCGAATCATGACTGCCAGGATCGTGAACAGCAGAATGCCTTCGAGCCCCGCTTCATAGAGCTGGCTGGGATGCCGCGGCAGCGGCCCGCCGTTGGGAAATACCATCGCCCAGGGCACGCTTGCGTCCGCCGGCCGGCCCCACAGCTCGCTGTTGATGAAGTTGGCGAGCCGTCCGAGGAACAGCCCGATCGGGCCGACCGCGGTGGTGATGTCGCCGAGCGACAGGATCGAGATGCCGTTGTTGCGCGCAAACAGCATCACCGCGGCGACGCAGCCGAGGAAGCCGCCGTGAAACGACATGCCGCCCTTCCATAACTCGAAAATCTCGCTTGGGTGCTGCGCAAAGAAAACCGGATTGTAGAACAGCACGTACCCGGTGCGGCCGCCGACGATGATGCCGATCGTCACCCAGAGGATGAAATCGTCGAGCTGCACCAGCGAAATCGGCGCCGGCCCGCCCCACAGTCTTTCCTTCTTCACCAGCGAGCGCGCGTAGAGCCAGCCGAGCACGATGCCGCAGATATAGGCCAGCGCGTACCAGCGGATGGCAATCGGTCCGATCTGCAGCGCGATCGGATTGAACAGGGGAAAGGCGATGGTGAGGAACGGCATCGTGTGTCGGCGTCTAGGCGACGAGGTTGCGGCGATAGAGCGCCAGCAGCCGTTCCCAATGCCGCTCGGCGGCGTCGCGGTCGTAGATCGGGCGTTTCGGGAAGGCGAAGCCGTGATGGGTGCCGGGATAGAGCTCGACCTCGTTCTTGGTGCCCTTCATGCCTCCCTTCACCTTCTCGATGATCTCCGGCGGCGCATAGATGTCGGTTTCGGCGCAACCGAAATAGAGTTCGGCCTTGGTCTTGCTTGCGGCGAGGTGCGGGCTGTCGGGCTGGTCGGTCGCCAGTTGCACGCCATAGATCGACGCCGCCGCCTTGACGCGATCGGTGAAGTGCGTCGCCGCGTTGACCGCATAGCGTCCGCTCATGCAGTAGCCGACGGTGCCGACAATCTTGGTGTTCGCCGCCTTCTGGGTTTCGGCATAAGCAAGCAGGGCCGTGGTGTCTTCCATGACCAGCGGAATGGTCAGCGAGTGCATCAGCTCGAACATCTTCTTGCGTTCGGGTGATTCCGGGTCGGGGTTGATCGGCCCAAGCTCCATGACGCCGGCGCGGTAATACATGTTGGGCAGCATCACGTAGTAGCCCGCGGTGCCGAGCCGCCGCGCCATGTCGCGCAGCTCCTCGCGGATCGCCGGCGCGTCCATGTAGAAAATGATGACCGGAAACGGCCCGCCGCGTTCGGGGTGGGTGATGAAGGTGGTGGTCTTGCCGTCCTTGGTCGCAATGTCGATCTGCTGGTCGATCATGGGCGTTTCTTGCCTGTTATGATTCTGGTTTCTGATTGGGCATCGAATACGATTGCAAGGAAACCGCGATATGACAAGACAAACGGGCATCACGTTTGGCCTTGAACCGCGCCCTTGATCTGGGGTCTTGGGATAGCCATTGTCTTGTCCGACGAAGTCTTGCGTGGCGATACCCTGCCGTGACCGGAGCGTTTCAGATGACCCAGACCAACAATCGGTTTTTCGACGAGATCGGCCGCTTGATGAACGACGCCGCCGGCGCGGCCCAGGGCGTCAAGCGCGAGGTCGATGCCGTGGTCCGCAACCAGGCCGAGCGCATCCTGCGTGATCTCGATCTGGTCAAGCGCGAGGAGTTCGACGCGGTCAAGGACATGGCCCGCCTCGCGCGCGAGGAAAACGAGGCGCTGAAGGCCCGCATTGCGGCGCTGGAAGCCAAGCTCGGCGGCTGACGGCTGCGGCTCTCTCAAATGGCAAAAGCCAAGCGTGATCTGCCGGTCATTGCGTTCAAATCGCAACAGGCCTGGGAAGCATGGCTGGCGTCGCAGCCTGCGGATTCCAAGGGATTGTGGCTCAAGCTTGCGAAGAAATCGTCGGGAATCGCCAGCGTTTCAAGGCAGGAAGCGGTCGATGCGGCGCTGTGCCATGGCTGGATCGATGGCCAGCTCGACGCCTTTGACGATGAATTCTGGCTGATACGCTTCACGCCGCGTCAATCCGCCAGCAAGTGGTCCGAGAAGAACCGCACGCGGGCGCTTGAGCTCGTCAAGCTGAGGCGGATGCGTCCTGCGGGATTGAGAGAGATCGATCGCGCCAAAAAGGACGGCCGTTGGGACGCCGCCTACGCGCCACAGAGCACGGCCGAGGTGCCCGACGATCTGCGCGCCGCGCTTTCGAAGAACAAGGGGGCAAGAAGCTTCTTCGAAACGCTCGACAGCGCCAACCGTTTCGCGATCCTTTATCGAGTCCATAGCGCCAAGAAGCCGGAGACCCGGACCGCTCGTATCGAGAAGTTCGTGGCGATGCTCACCGAGGGTAAGACGATCCATCCCCTGAAGGCCCGAAAATAG
>Ga0070681_10007446_pt1 | contig 10699 bp, 7 predicted proteins | sample KBSC83BmetaG_FD_65650 | JGI IMG/M metagenome (GOLD analysis project Ga0070681, IMG submission 65650) | Corn rhizosphere microbial communities from Kellogg Biological Station, Michigan, USA - KBS C8-3B metaG | ecosystem: Host-associated > Plants > Roots > Rhizosphere | place: USA: Michigan...
GCCGCCGCAGCGGAGCTGGGGTTGGGGTTGGGTTTGGGTTTGGGTTTGGCGCCGGCCTGCGCGGTCGCAGCCGGGGTGATGCCATTAGCTCTCTGCGCGTTGGCTGCGCCGAGTTGGGTTGCCAGGCTGGGCGTACCCTTGCTGGGTCCGGCAAGCACCTCTTCCACATTCACCGTGCGATCGGGCGCGATAATCACGCGGGCGTAAGGCTCGCGAGCAGTGATGCTCTCAATATGCAGCGACGCCGGCTTCAGGTTGTATTCGAGGCCGGCAATACGCAGGTCCTTCCACTTGATGAAGGACTGCCGGAGCTCGTCCACCGAGCGAAGCCCGGTCACGGCGACGTCACCCTTCGCTGAAAGGTTGCCGTCGGCGCTCTTCTTGATGTCGAGTTGGGTGGCGAGTTGTCCTGTCTTCAGTGTGATCGCCGTCCGCTGGGCGATGAGCGGCTGGAACATCGAGAGATCGAGTTTGGCCAGATCGACGTGCGCCGTGATATCGCCGCCGCTGGGCGCAAGCTGTGCTGTCGCGTTGAGAGTGGCGCTGCTGTTGATGGCGGTCTTCGCGGTCACATCCAACCGGGAGGACGGCGTGGTGTTGTATCCGGCGACGTGGATGTCGAGCGGGCTGAGTACGACCGCGATAGCCGGCGAGACCTGGCGATCCTCAGCGGAGACCTTGAACCCCTCGACCGAGATGTCCGGCACGGAAACAGTCCAGGCCGGGGACGAAGCAGGACCGTCCGCCGGCGCAGGAGATGTGGCATTCGCGGGTGCGCCGCCGGCCGGGCCCGTCAGCTCCAACAAATTCAACTGCCCGTGCGGGTCCACCCACGCGTTGACCTCACCCCCGGTGAGGCTCACCTTTCCGATCTCCACCGCGCGCCTGGCCAGGTCAACCTGCGTCTCGTGCACGTTGAGCTTGCTCAGAACGACATAGTCGGTGGTCCCCTGCCGGGGTCGCAGCTTCAGGTCCGACACCGTCGTGTCGTGAACATTGACCCTGATGGCCGGCGCGTCACCAACGCTGTCGAAGTTGTATTCGCCCTTTACGGCAATGACGCCCGAGGGAATATCCAGGGGCAGCGGCTGCTGCAAATAACTCCAGATGGTGCCCGCCCGGAGGTCCGCAACCTCGAACGTCCCATGGGACGACAGCGGCTCGAGAAGAATCGTGCCGGCCCAGTTGAGCCGCTCGCCCTGGGATGACGCTGCGCTCAGCGAATACTCGTTGTCGCCTTTCGCATCCTTCTTGGCGCGCGTGCTGAAGTTGTGCAGCTCGAACGCAATGGGCTCGAGCTCCGCCCGAAACGGTCTTGCGTGACTGAGGTCCTCGAAGGTTCCGCTCCCGGCGATGACCGCAAACCGGTCGATGTAGAGCCGCATGGGCTCCGTTGATTTCGATGGCGGAGTCGCAGGAGGCGTGCTCGCGAATCCCTTGCCGAGATCGGCGAGATTCAACGTTCCATCCTGACGGACTACCGTGCGCACGAGCGGCCGTTCGAGCAGGATCTCCCGGAAACTCGGCCCCAGTTTGAAGAGGCTCTTTACCTCGAGGTCGACGTGCAACCTGCCGAAGGCCAGCATCGGCCGCCCATCGCTGTCGGGCAATGAGAAGTCGCTGACATCGAGCTTGAACGTGAAGGGATTGAAGTGGATCTCACCGAGAGCGAGCTGGCGCTCGTAGTGCGTAGCCACGAAGTCGGTCAACCCGGTGCGCAAAAAGTGAGGCACGGCCCAGAAGCCCGCCACCGCATACAGCACACCGAGGAGAACCACTATAGAGGCGGCGATGATGTAGCGTCTGACGGTGCGCGTGATCATTGGTCACCACCCAGCCCCCTTGGGTACCGGTACAGGGGGAGGATTAATGACAGAGAAATTACGCTGGTGCCAGTATGGATAGATCGGCCGGACCTCACTCGCCGCATCGAGGCGAGCCATCTGGCTCGTATCCAGCGACCACCCGGCAGCACCGAGGTTTTCCCGCAACTGCGCCTCGTCTCTGGCCCCCAATACAATGCTTACGACCGTGGGGCGCTGCAATACCCAACGTAGCGCCACCTGGGACACGGTCCTGCCGGTTTCGGCCGCCACCTGGTCGAGCACATCGACAATGTCATAAAGCCGGTCCGAGCGGGCCCCGGCCAGAAAATCGGCATTGGTCAGCCGGCTCCCGGCCGGGAGCGGCTTGCCGCGCCGCATCTTTCCACTCAGCGCACCACCCGCGAGCGGGCTCCACACCACCGTTCCCACTTTCTGGTCCAGCGCGAGCGGCATCAGCTCCCATTCGAATTCGCGCGAAGCGAGCGAATAGTACGCCTGGTGCGCCACGTATCGCGCCCAGCCGTAGCGCTCGGAAATCGACAGCGACTTCATGAGGTGCCAGCCGGAGAAATTCGAGCACCCGATATAGCGGATCTTTCCACTTCTCGTGAGGTCATCGAGCGCACTCAACGTCTCATCGACAGGCGTGGTCGCATCGAAACCATGCATGTAGTAAATGTCGATGTAGTCCGTACCCAACCGCCGCAGACTCGCCTCGCACGCCCGGATGAGCGAGTAGCGCGAGGCGCCGATGTCATTCGGTCCCTCGCCCATGCCGAAAGTCCCTTTCGTCGAAATCAGAACCTCGCTGCGGCGGCCGGACAGCGCTGCGCCCAGCACTTCCTCGGCGCGTCCTTGCGAGTACACATTCGCGGTATCGAAGCAGCTCGCCCCGTGCTCGAGACAGATGTCGATGAGCCGCCTGGCTCCCGCAACATCGGTTCCGCCCCAGGCCTTGAAGAGCTCGCCTACGCCGCCAAATGTTGCGGTTCCGAAACTCAGTTGCGGTACTTTGAGACCGCCGAGATGTTGGTATTCCATGGCGGCTACCTGGAAGCCGCCGCAGGCGGAATGCGGGCCACACCCGCAATGATCCGATCGGCCAACTGCCCCAACGCGAGACTCATGGTGGCAGCGAGCGTCGTGGGACACGAGCCGCTGGAAGGCACGTGGATTTCCTCGGTAGCCGCCTGCGCGCCGGCCTGTTTCAACTTCCACACCGCACGGAGTGTTACGTTGCAGCTTGCATCGCCGTAAAAGTCGTGTATATCCACCGTTACCGATCGCTGTGGCTCCGCCGGAGCGCCAGGCATCCTGCGCGAGATGTCGTCGGTCAACACCCGTCGGATGGTGTCATCCAGCGGCGCGGCCCAGCGTTCCAACTCGGAGACATTGAGTTGGTTGGGACCGACCCTGCGCACGATCTCGGGCCGATCGATCTCGCCGGGAATGGTAACTCCGGAGATGACTACGTGACCCGCCCCCCCGGGCGCGGTCGCCTCCGCAGCCGTGTCGCTCAAGGTATAGAAATTTGTCGGCGGGCTGGAGGCGCAGCCACCCAGAAACAGCAGCGCAGCCAGCGAGGCGGAAACCCTGCCGTTCATCATCTATCTCCTTTCCGACCGCGTAGCAACGACTCGGGATGGCGGTCGAGGTAATCGGCAAGCACACGTACGGAACGGGCGGCATCGGACAGCTCCCGCATGAGCTTCGGCAAGTCGGTATTGCTCGAGCTGCCCAGCATGGTTTGTACCGTGGCGAGCGTGCCCTGGGCGGCGTCGGCGGTGTCGCGCAGACTCTTTATCAACGAGGTGAGGTCAGGCTGGATTTCCTGCGTGAGCTTGTCGAGATGGGTCAGAGTCTGATCGAGCTCCTGCAAGGCGTGGCCGAGCTGCGGACCGGAAGTCGCGCGATCGATGTTCTGCAATACCGAGCGCAGGCTCTGGAGGACATCCGCCAGATCGCCGGAAGCGGTCGTGGGGAACTCGAAGGTCTGGCCCACTTGCACGATCTGCGCCGGCGGCGCGTTGGGTGTCATGTCGAGAGCGACGGTCCTCTGTCCTGTCAGGAAGCTGAGCGAGACGACCTGTGCACGCAAACCATGCGCAACCAGCATCTTGAGCGTGTCTCTGACGGCGGCACGCGGATCGGCGCCCGCCGGCTGCTTCAGGTTCTCGATCTGCAGCCGCTCCGGATCGACCGCGAAAGTCACGTGGGTCAGCAGCTTGTGACGGTGATCGTCGTACTTCAGATGCGCTTCCTGGACCTCGCCCACCTCGTTACCCGCCAGCTCCACGGAAATGCCTGGCTGTACGCCACGCTGATTGCCCTCGAAATCCGCAACGTACACGACCTCGGGTCCGCGTGGCGTACGCAGCGCATGTTGCCTGTTGTCGTAAAGCCTGAAGTTGGCGCCCTCTTCACTGGGCCGCGCGGTCAGGACCGACAACGGAGTCTCGAATGCGACACCACCCGACAGGAGCTGCTGCCAGGAGGTGGCCCTGACCCGGATTCCCTGCGCACCGGCTGTCAGGTCCACGCCTCCGGCGTTCCAGAAGCGCGTCTGCGGGTGCACGAGGTCGTCCCATGGAGCGCGGATGAACGCGGTCACGGTTACGTGAGTGCCGTCCGGGGCGAGCGTGTAGCCCTCCACCTCACCGACCGACACGCCGTTGTAAGAGATCGGGGAACCGCGCGACAGGGAGCCGAGATCCGGCGCGTCCAACGTGAACGAGCGTCCCGGCGTGTCGGGCGAAAGAATCGGCGGCTCATCGAGCGCTACAAAATCCCGCTTCGGATCGCCATCCTTGCCGGGATACATCTCGATGTAACTTCCCGACACGATGGTGGAGAGCCCGGAAATCCCTCCAATGCCGACGTGCGGGGCCACGATGTAAAAACGGGTCTTCTCGTTGAGGTAAGGAGTCGACTGGCGCGTCATGCGTGCATGGACGATGACTCGCGACATGTCCGGAGTGAGCTCGACCGACTGCACCGTGCCGACGTCCACATCGCGATGTTGAATTTTCGTCTGGCCGGCCTGCAGTCCTTCGGCGACCTTGAACGCGATCGTGATCATCGGCCCGCGGTCGGCCAGTGAGCGCCAGCCCAACCAGATCACCAGGCTCGCGGCGACGATGGGCACGACCCATACCCATACAAACCATCGCCGTGGGCGGATGCGTGCCTGAACCTCGTCCCTCTCAGACGTTTCCGTCATGCCGCCGCATCCCACATGAGGCGAGTGTCGAACGATGTCGTCGCCACCATTGTAATGATGACCACGGCGGCGAAGGCGACCAGGCCGGAGCCTGCATGGACTTCGGTGAGCGCTCCGAATCGCAGGGCGGCGATCAACACCGACACGGCGAACACATCGATATTCGACCAACGTCCCACGATATCGATCATCCGATGGAAGCGCGTCCGCCCGACCAACAGGCGGGGTGAGCGCAGATGAGTGGCAACCAGCATCCAGGTCAGTCCGCAGAGCTTCAGGAGGGGTAGAATGATACTCGCCGAGAAGACGATGATGGCCAGAGGCCACAGATCGTTCTGCACGAGCTCGAGCACACCGCTCAAGATCGTGTTCTCTTCGGCCCGTCCGAGGCGAACCGTGGTGAGGACCGGAATGACGTTCGCCGGCACGTAGAGTAAGTAGCCCGCGAGGACGAGCGCCGTGGTGCGATGGAGGGCACCCGGCTTCCGCACGTACAGAGTGTTGGCGCACCTAGGACATTTCCGGCCTTCCTCGGTATGGGACACGACCAGGTCGCAGGCCGTGCACGCGATCGTTTTCCCGCCCTTGCGCCCATCGGCCCGCACGGGCAAGGCTTCCCACACCGTGCGCGCATCGAGCTGCGTCAACGCCAGGAGAAACAGCAGCGAGGCCGCCAGCAGGCACCAGCCGCCGATGTCGATTTCGATGGTGGAAACGACCTTGATGCGGCTGTAGGCGACGAATCCACCAACGAGGTAAACCTCGATCATCATCCACGGGCGCACGATCTGCACCCAGCGAAACAGCCGTCCGAGCGGGACGCCAACATGAAAGCGCAACGCGAACAATGCGAACACGAGCGTCGCGAGGTACACACACGGCAGGAGGATGCTGAACGCCGCAACCACCGCCGCGAGCGAGCCGAAGCCCTGGTCCCAGAGCGCGGTAACGCACGTTTGCAGCCAACTCTTACGCACCGCTCCGAGGCTCGACACGGTCATCAGGGGCCAGATGAGCGCCGGGATCAATAACACGAGCGCGGCGCCCGCCAGGGCCAGGGGGGCATCCACCCTGCCGGTAGCCGGCCCCGCGAGAGTGCTATCGCAACGGCGGCACACGGCAGTCTGCCGGCCGACGAGAATCGGCAGGAGCTGCATCAGACCGCAATCCGGACAAGCGACGCGTTCGGCGGTAGGTCGGAATTCTGGCGCTGTCATCCCCGCAAGACTACCCGATTACATTCAGCTCGCGCAGAGGGCGCTTGCCGGCAATCCGCTCAAAGCCGAGCGCAGATAAATCCAGCGTGGTGAAGCGGCCATGCAGCAGCAGCTCCGCCATACCCCGGCCAACCACGGGCCCCTGCTGAATACCATGGCCGGAGAACCCGTTCATGAAGCCCAGATTGGCAATCTCGGGGTGCAAACCCACGATCCCGTTGTGATCGAACACATTCATTTCGTAGTAGCCGGCCCAGGCCCGCTCGAGCCGCGCCGCTTCGAAAGCCGGCACTCGCGCGGCCAGCGCAGGCCATAGCAAAGACTCGAACGCCTCATAATCGGGCTCGAGGGGCGCATCGTCAGGGTCATCGGCAGGGGCCAACCCGGCGATGAAGCCGTTACCCTCCGGCCGGACCCAGAAGCCCGACGGGTCGATCAGCAGCGGAAAGGAAGCCATTCGAGTGCGACACGCGATGACATACACAGTCCGCCGGCGCGCGAAAACCGGAAGCTCCACTCCGGCAAGCCGCCCAACCGCTCGCGCCCAGGGCCCTGCCGCGTTGACCAGGTTCGCACACGATAGTCGCGAACCGTCCCCGAGCACGACCGCTTCGACACGCCGCCCCCGAATCTCCACGCCGGTGACCTCGCCGCGCAGAAAGCGGGCGCCCTGGCTGCGCGCCTTGCGGGCGAGCGCTGTCAACAGCAGGTAACCATCAAACCAACCCTCCCCCCGCAAGCCCAACGACCCGACGACCACATCCGCCGTCGCAAGCCATGGGAACCGGACGGTCAGCTCCGCCGGAGTCAACAGCGCAACTGCGGCGCCGTGTTGCGTTTGGATCGCGTGCGCCTGGCGCAAAGACTCCAGGCCCGCGGCGTCGTTGGCCAGATAGAGATAGCCCGCTTCGGTGAGACCGATGTCAGGCTTCAATTCGTCGACCGCGAGAAGCTCACCCGAAGCGCGCAGGAACTCGATGCTCGACTGCGATATGCGGATATTGACAGGGGTAGTGAACTGCTGGCGGATGGAGGCTGCGGATAGCGCGGAGGACGCCGTGGTATAGCCCGGATCGCGCTCGACCACCACCACCGAGGCAGTGGGCTCCAGGCGCGTCAACCAATAAGCCAGCGCGGAACCCATGATCCCTCCGCCGACAATGGCGATGTCTGCTCGTGTATCCAATCGCCACGCCCTCTCCGATCCGCGCAATCGAATCGACTTCAGAGTACGCCTAACCATCCTCACGGCACCAGCGCGACAGAGTATCGCCACTCGTGCGAACATCACCGGACATTTCACTTGGGGTGAGATTTTGCTGCAACTCGATGGTCCCGAGCTTGCCCGCCGCCTGGTCCGTAGTACGCTGATAGAGCGCCTGGAACGCGCTTTCGCCTCCGATGGCGCAACTCCGGTGCGGCAGCGCTACGAGCTTGGAGGCGGCAGCGTGGGGAAAACGCTGTTGGTCATGCCCGGCTGGCGCACCAACGGCGGCATTGGCGTGAAGCTGGTGACGGTATTCCCGGACAATGCGCTTCGCAGCCTGCCGGCAGTGCATGCGTGCTATATCCTGTTCGATGCAGACACAGGCGAGCCGCGAGCGATGCTCGACGGCAACGAGTTGACATTGCGGCGTACCGGAGCGGCCTCCGCGCTCGCCGCGAAATATCTCGCACGAGCCGACGCGCAGCGTCTGTTGATGGTCGGGACCGGTGAGCTGGCGCCTCACGTCATTCTGAGTCATGCAACGGTGCGGCCGATCAAATCCGTACGCATCTGGGGGCGCCGAATCGAGAAGGCGCAGGAGGTCGCTGCCGCTCTGCAGGGCCACGGATTCTCGGTGGATGCCTGCAGCGACCTGGAATCCGGGGTGGCCTGGGCTGACATCGTGAGCTGCGCCACGTTGAGCCAGGCTCCCCTGATCGAGGGACGCTGGCTACGTCCCGGCCAACATCTGGATCTGATCGGGGCCTTTCGTCCGACCATGCGAGAAGCGGATGACGCGGCCATCCGGAAAGCGGACCTGTATGTGGACACACGAGCAGGGGCTCTCGTCGAAGCCGGTGAGCTCGTACAAACGCTCGCCGCAGGCGTGATTCAGCCCTCGGATATCCGGGGAGAGCTCAGCGAGCTTGCCCGGCGCACTGTTCCGGGGCGCACCAGCCCCGACGCCCTGACTCTTTTCAAGAGCGTCGGTACGGCGATAGAGGATCTTGCGGCAGCCGAGCTCGCGGTCGAAGCCCTGAGCTAACCGATGCCGTGAATCCTGGTCGGAAAAGCGATCGGCATCACGCTCGAGAAATGCGGCACATCCTTGACCAGGGTCGGGCCCTGCTGTTTGCCGGCTGCATCGAATGCGCTCTGGTCGTTGATATAAATGTTGACACTGCCAATGTAGGCAGGCGGCGAGCCAGGCGCCTGCCCTGTGGCTCCCTTACGGAGCTCGAAGCGCTTGATCGCATCTTTGCCGTAAAGCTTCATGATCAGCGGCATGTGATGGGTCCGATAGTACTCCACGTCCCAACGCACACCCTCACTGTTGGGATAAAGGATGGTCAGGCACGTGTCGCCGAGCTTCATCGCGCCGGCAGGCTCGCCCATCTCGCCGTGGACCTCATCGAACTGGATGGTCGGCTGCGCGTTCGTGAAGTGCGGCACGTCGGCTACCAGCTCCGGGCCGTGCTTGGCGTTGTTGGCGTTGAAAGCGTCGAAATTCGCGATCCAGATATTCACCGCGGCGGAGAACTTCGGCGGCGGTGGTGCACCAGGCGCGGGCGGAATCGCCGGGGCCGGCATCGGTGGCACGGTGCGCAGCTCAAAGCGTCTGATGGAGCTGCCGTACAACTTCATGATGAGCTTCAGGTGATGGTCACGGTAGTAATCCGCATCGAACTTGATGTCATCGCCGGCCGGATAAACGATGGTCATAGCATGGGCTGCGTGGCCCGTGCGACCTCGGGGCTTCGCGCTGTCCGCTGCCCGGACTCCGGCAGGTAACGCGGCTCCAAACGCGGACGCCAACATACCCAGAGTGACAGCAGAGCCTGCGCTTTGCAGGACCTCCCGGCGGTTGTGTGACATGGTCTGAATCCCCCTTGTTGTTGACAAGAAGCTTATCAGACGTTCAGTCCTACCGCGCGCATCAACTCGATACCATTGCTCTTTGTTACGACGCCTGACCGCAGGATGAAATCGAATCGCATCTGCCCATCCAGCAACTCGTCCTGAAAATGCACATTGCGCAACGTGCCCGGCGCCAGTCCGCCGATGTCGGTCAGGGCGAGGTCGTGAGTGCTGACCAGGCCGATTGCGCCGGCTTGCGCGAAGGCGCGCACGATGCCTTCCGCCCCGATGAGGCGGTCCTTGGAGTTGGTTCCCTGCAGCAGCTCATCGAGCAGGAAGAGCACCGGCAGGTCCCGCTCCAACAAGCCGTAGATCTCGCGCAGGCGGGTGATCTCGGCGTAGAAGCGCGAGGCGCCCTCGTGCAGCGAGTCATTTACCCGGATGCTGGCGCCGACCTGCAACGGCGTGAGCCGCAGACTCTGCGCCCGCACGGGAGCGCCGGCCATCGCGAGCACGGTGTTGATCCCCACCGTTCTGAGCAGAGTGCTCTTGCCCGACATGTTGGACCCGCTGACGAGCAGAATGCGTGTCGGGGCTTCGATGCTCACGTCATTGCGAACACATTTCGCAGCAGGCAACAACGGATGCCCCAGCTCGGCAGCGGCAAACGTCGCAGGCCCTTCGGTGAGCTCGGGAAACGGGTCCAGCGGATGCTCGTAGCTATAGCCCGCCAGCGATGAGAGCGCTTCGAACTCCCCTAACGCGTCGACCCATTCGCGTATGACCTTTCCATGATCGCGGCGCCATCTCTCGGCAGCCAGAGCGACGTGGACGGAATAGAGCAGCGGAGTATCCAACATGCGCAGGAAGGGGTTGTTGCGGGCATCGGAGAAATCGATCACACGGGCGAGGCGTGCAATGGTCGCGGAGGCCGGTAGAGTGTGCGAGGAGAGCCTGCGCACCAGGCTCACCAGGGGCGGGGCGACGAACGTGTTGCGCTCCATCCGGATGAGCAACTCGGCAAAGAGCCGCAGGTCGTGGAACGCCCGGTCGGTGCCCTGGATCGCCCCGGTCATGCTGCGCCGGACAAAATAGGTCACGCCGGCTTCCACGAGCACGATCAGGATAAACGGGGTCATCAGTCCCAACACGCTCCAGACGATGGCCCCGGCAATGGCCAGCGCGGGCAGCAGGAGCGCGACCCAGAACAGCCAGGCGTGGGGTAATTCGTTGGGCGCTTCCGACCAGGCCAACAGCGACTCCGGATTCATACCCACCTGGGCATCCTCCCCGAGTACGGCCATTTCCTCCCGGAGGTCGAGACGCGCACGCAGATCCTGCACGCTCGTCTGCCTCTGCCTGATCGCGTCTA
>Ga0070681_10007447_pt1 | contig 10699 bp, 13 predicted proteins | sample KBSC83BmetaG_FD_65650 | JGI IMG/M metagenome (GOLD analysis project Ga0070681, IMG submission 65650) | Corn rhizosphere microbial communities from Kellogg Biological Station, Michigan, USA - KBS C8-3B metaG | ecosystem: Host-associated > Plants > Roots > Rhizosphere | place: USA: Michigan...
GACCCTCGGGTCCGGGAACCATTTCGTCGAGGTGTGCCTCGACGAGGCCGACCGGGTGTGGGTCGTCCTCCACTCCGGGAGTCGGGGGATCGGCAACCAGTTGGCCCAGGCCCACATCGCCTCGGCCCGCCGGCTGGCCAAGCTGGACCGCACACCGCTCGAGGATCCTGACCTGGCCTGGTTCACCCAGGGTACGGCCGAGTTCGACGCCTACATCGCCGACCTCCTCTGGGCGCAGGACTACGCCCGGGCCAACCGGGACCGGATGATGGACCGGACCCTGCGGGAGGTCCTCACGTTCATCGGGTTCGGGACGGAGGTCTCCCGGGTCAACGCCCACCACAACTTCGCCCAGCTCGAGACGCACAACGGGCGCCAGTTGTGGATCACCCGGAAGGGGGCCATCCAGGCCGACACCGGCCGGCTGGGGGTCATCCCCGGCTCGATGGGGACCCGCACCTACATCGTGGCCGGCAAGGGCAACCCGCAGAGCTGGAACTCCTGCTCCCATGGCGCCGGCCGGCGCCACTCCCGCACGGCGGCCAAGCGGCTCTTCACCGCTGCCGACCTGACCGCCCAGATGGCCGGCCGGACGTGGCTGGCGGACCGGGCCGAGTCGCTCATCGACGAGATCCCGTCCGCCTACAAGGACATCGACCAGGTGATGGCCGACCAGGCCGACCTCGTCGAGGTCCGCCACACCCTCCGTCAGATCCTCAACTACAAGGGCATCTGACCTTCCACCCGCCCGGCCCCCCACCGGGCGGGTGGCCGGTGGGGAGTGGTCCAACGGCAGGACGGGCGGCTTTGACCCGCCATGTCCAGGTTCGAGTCCTGGCTCCCCAGCCATGGCATCTCTGCACTTCTTGAAGTCGGCCTGCTGCGCAGGCGGGGGTTCCGTCGGCCGATTTCCCTTCCAGCCGGCCCGCGGCGAACGGCGGGGTTCCTTCCCTTTCACGGAAAACACGACCTCGCCGGCTCAGGTTCCCGGGCCGGGATCCGTTCCGGTCAGCTGCGAAGGACGGGCTTCCTTCTGGCGAGGGCCGTGCGGGAGACCGCCGCCGCCGTTCGACTCGGCACCGCCCGTCCGCCTCGTTCCCTGACCGGGTCCCAACCCATCGAGCACCAACCCACACGAGAGAGGAGGGGCGTCATGCCCAAGTTCTCGGGCACCACCCGGCGCCCGCTACGAGCCGACGTCACCGCCCCGGTCCGCACCCGCGGTCCGCGCCTCGTGACCCACGAGGGCGGCGCCGCCTCCGGCCGCGACTCGGAGTCGGATCTGTTCCTGCTGGCCGCCACCAACATGGTGGGTGAGGACACGTTCTACGAGCGCGCCGGTGATCGCGACGCCCACTTCGTCGCCCTCGTCCACCGGGTCACGGCCGACAACCCGGCGTTCATCGCCGGCGCCGACCCCGCCGGAAAGGTCGGTTTCGCCCAGTACCTGCGGGAGACGATGCTCATGCGCTCGGCGGCGGAGCTGAAGACGGCCAAGAACCGGGTTCACTGGGACGTGCGGGGATCATCGGCGGCGCTGCTCGACGCCGGGGCCCGGATGCTCCGCCCGGCCACCGCGGATCCCGAGCCGGACCGGATCTGGGACGTCCTCGCCGACCCCGAGGGCAACGAGTTCTGCGTCTTGCCGAGGATGAGATAGCCGCCGGAGACCATGGTGCCGGCGAGGATCACGGCCAGCCCGGCGCCGAATGACGCGCTCTCCCGGGTGCCTCACTCCGAAGCAGGGGTATCGCCGGAAGTCAGAATCCGCCGCTCGAGCCGTGGGAACACAGGGAAGAAGCGGACCCAGTCGGGGATCGGCGCTTCCGGCGCCGGGGCGGGAGCGGTGTCAACGTCGGTGGTGGGGAGGGGCGTCGGCTCGACGGTGTCCATCGGGTTCTCCTTGATGAGTGCGGACGGAGGGGATGTCGCGCCGGGGCCCCGCAACGTTGCGGGGCCCCGGTTCCGGAGAGGACGGGGGAGGGCGCTCGTCCTCGGTGCGGTGATCAGGCGTTGGCCAGAACCGTCTGGGGGGCGCCGGCGACGTCGGGCACCGGGGCAAAGGCCTTCTCCCGGGGCGTCTTGTAGGCGTGGTACAGGCCGGCCAGCGAGAGGAGCAGCATGAGGCCGCTGATGATGAAGGCGACGGTGGCGCCCTGGCCGCCCTTCACGCCGAAGACGCTGAAGCCGTACGAGGTCAGCAGCAGGCCCCGGAGCGTCTCACCCTGGAAGAGCGTGGTGCGGGCGTTGGTGGCGTCGGTGATCTGCTGATTCAGACCGGCGACCTTGGCGGCGTCGGGCGGGGTGGCCTTCTGAGTCGTGGCCAGCTGGGCCTTGAGGCCGTTGATGTAGTCGCCCTGGGTGGCGTACGTGCGGCCGGCGGCGATGGACTTGACGTGGAGGCCGATGAAGTGGTTGGCGTAGCACTCCGCCTGCTTGCCGGTGGCAAGGGCCTGGCCGGCGTACTTGACCAGGCAGGGCTGGGCCTTCTCCTCGGCGGTGAGGGTGTCGGCGGTCTTGAACTTGATGCCCTGAGCGAGCAGCTGGTCGTGGGTGTAGTTCTTGGCAAAGTTGGCGTTGCTGGCCAGCACCATGCCCATCACCAGCAGCAGCCCGGCGAGGAAGAGGCCGCCCACACTGAACATCACGTCGAGGGTCCTGCGCTTCATTGCGTGGCTCCTTTGGCTTGCGGGCCCTCCCCTGGTGAGGACGACCCGATCGTTACCGTGATCATCGGTCGACGGCGGGTGGCGACGGCAGAGCAGAACGGCCCGGATCCCGAAGGACCGAGGTCCCACCGCGACCGGGACGTCCTGGCCCCGTGCCGGCGGGATCCGGCCGAAGTGCCGGCCCGGATCGGGACCTTCGCCTCTGCCGCGGGCGGCGACCCGGTGCGATGGTGCTGGTAGGGCCCGATGGGAGCGGCCCGCCAGGTCTCGATGAGAACTCGGAAGGGAGGTTCGTCATGTTCGTTGTCTCGGCTGCCCTCGCCGCGTACGGCGCCGTCGCCGCTGCCACGGCTGCCGTCCGCGAAGCGCCCCGCTACGCCCGCTGGTACCACCGCGTCCAGCACATCTGATCCCGCCCCCCGGCGCGAGACGGCCGCCCCGGCGCTTGTCCCGGGGGCGGCCGTCCGCCGCGTCCACGAGCCGTTTGGCCAGGGCGTCGGGGCTTTGGCTACGGGAGCACGGCGGCCGAGCCCTCGACCAGCCGGGCCGCCAGCCGGTCGAGGAAGGCCTCGAGGGAGGCGGTGGCCGCCCGGTTCAAGACCGCCCGGTTGACGAGGCTGCCGGCCGCCCCGAGCGGCGGGCGGTAGTGCCCTCGAGCCGCAGTTCCGTTCCCCTGTCGTGGGGGCAGACCTGGAGCCCGCCGTCGAACGTCGGGAACAGCCCCGGGTGCTCGGCGGCTTCCCACCACAGGGGGAGGAGGCGCGTCCCGTCCGCCTCCTCGACGACCGGACCGATCTCGATCGCCGCCTGCCGATCGAAGCGCACCCCGGCCACCCGGACCCGACGGGCGAGATGGACGGCGACGCCGGCGGTCCCGGCGGGAATCCGCTTCACACCCGTCGTCCCTCCACGGAACCGGCGGCGCGTCGGTGGCGCGCCGTCACCCCTTCAGTGGTAACCGCCAGCCGGGTGGGCCGGTAGGGCCGTAAGTCCTCTCCCGCGCTCGGACGTCCGGGCCTGGCCGGGGACCAACGACCGGTGCAGGCCCAGGGCCGGGCGGTGCGAAGATAGTGGCGATGTGCCACCACGACGCGGCGCGGGAGCCGGCGGCGGCGATCGCCGAGACGCACGTCTCCGTCCTGATCTCGATCGGCGATCGGGTCTACAAGCTGAAGAAGCCGGTCTCGTTGGGATTTGTCGACTTCTCCGACCGGGGACTGCGGGAGCGGGCCTGCCACCGGGAGGTGGAGCTCAACCGGCGGCTGGCGCCCGACGTCTACCTCGGTGTGGCCGACGTCGTCGGGGAGGACGGCGCGCCCTGCGACCACCTCGTCGTCATGCGCCGGATGCCGGCCGAGCGCCGGCTGGCGCAGCTCGTTCGCGACGGCGCCCCGCTCGACGGTCTGCTGAACGACGTCGCCCGGCGCATCGCCGTCTTCCACGCCGAGGCTCCGACATCGGAGGAGATCGCCGCCGCCGGGCGGCGCGACGCCGTCGCCGCCGTGTGGGAGGCGAGCTTCGAAGCGCTGGCCCCCTTCACCGGAACGGTCCTCGACCCGGCCACCTGCCGGCGTACGGAGGATCTGGTCCGGCGCTACCTGGCCGGACGGGCGCCGTTGTTCGACCATCGCGTCGCCCTCGGCGCGGTACGCGACGGCCACGGCGACCTCCAGGCCGAGGACATCTTCTGCCTCGACGACGGCCCGCGGATCCTCGACTGCATCGAGTTCGACGACGGCCTCCGCCACGGCGACGTCCTGGCCGACGTCGCCTTCCTGGCCATGGACCTCGAAAGGCTCGGCGCCGCGGGCGCCGCCGACGCCTTCCTGGCCCGGTACCGGGCGTTCACCGGCGAGACGTACCCGGCGTCGCTGGCCCACCACTACGTCGCCTCCCGGGCCCACGTGCGGTGCAAGGTGGCCTGCCTGCGGCAGGGGCAGGGCGACGAGGCGGCGGGCGGGGCGGCCCGGTCGCTGCTCGATCTCGCTGTCCGCCACCTGGAGGCGGCCCGGGTGCGGCTGGTGCTCGTGGGCGGGCTGCCGGGCACCGGGAAGTCGACGCTGGCGGCGGCGCTGGCTGACGCCCGGGGCTGGTCGCTGCTGCGCTCGGACGAGGTCCGCAAGGACATCGCCGGTCTCGGCCACACCACGGCGGCGCCGGCCGCTCCCGGCGAAGGCCTCTACGCCCCGCACATGACCGATGCCGCCTACGGCGCGCTGCTCGACCGGGCGAGGACGGCGCTGACGCTGGGCGAGTCGGTCGTCCTCGACGCCAGCTGGTCCTCGGCCCGTCACCGCCATGCCGCGGCCGAGGTCGCCGCCGCCACCTCCGCCGATCTGGTGGGGCTCCTCTGCGTCGCTCCGAGCGATGTCGCGACCCGCAGAATCGGGGCCCGGCTGGCCCGGGGCGGCGACGCCTCCGACGCCACCCCGGCGGTGGCGGCGGCCATGGCGGAACGCTTCGAAGGTTGGCCGGCGGCGTGTCCCGTCGACACCGGCGGCCCGCTTCCCGCCTCGGTCGCTCAGGCGCTGGCCGGCGTGGGCGTCTGAGCCCCGTCGCGTGACGGAGCGGGGCAGGACCTTCGGGCCACCGGTCGGGACCTTCGGCCCTGCGGCCGGCCCACCCCGGCGTGCGATGTTTCGAGGGAGCCTGAGGCGAGCCCAGGCGAGACAGCGTCACCGGAAACGACGAGCGACATGTACATCGATGCCCGCACCCTCCTCGATCTGCCGTTCGACGACGCCCGGAGCCGGCTGCTGGCCGTCCGGCCCGAAGGTCATCGGCGGATGACCGTACCGGTCGCCGGTCGTCTGGTCACCAAGGCGGTCGACGTGGACCTCGGCCTTCCGGTCGAGGAACGCGGCCTGGTTTCGATCCCGTTGCGGTGGACGGCGACGTGGCCGTCGGCCGCCTTTCCCTGCTTCCACGCCGAGCTGGAACTCGCCCGTCTGTCGGACGGCTCCGCCGAGCTGTGGCTGCTCGGCCGGTACCAGCCGCCGCTCGGGCCGGTCGGCCGGTTGCTGGATCGTGCGGTGCTCCACACGCTGGCCCGGGCCAGCGTCCGCCAGGTCCTGGAGACGATGGCGGCTCATCTGCAGCACCCGGCGCAGGGCGGCTGAGCGCCTCGTCGCCTGCGGGATGGCGATCACCGGGCGGCAGAACCCGAGGGCCGCCGGCTCGGGGAGCGGGTGGGGGAAGGCCGCGGGAACAGAGCCGAGGAGTCCGAGGGCCCGTCCGAATCAAGCCCTTCTCCTCTGTGCCCGCCGGGTCGCCGACCCGCAGACTGCCGGTGCGGGCGACGGGATCGGAGGCGACGGCCGACATGCGGACGATGGAGGAGTGGGACGGCGGCGGACAGACCCTGTGCGGGGACCTCACCGGTTCGGACGACGCCCTCCAGGTGGCGGACCGCATGCTGGAGGAGGTGTCGCGCCCGAGGCGCTGATCGAGGCGGCGGACCGGGCGATGTACCGGGCCAAGGCCCGGGGTGGCGCCGCCGTCGAACTCGCCGGGTGAGCGGGGTCACGCGGCGGGAATGATGACCACCGGGCAGGCGGCGTGGTGGGCGACCTGCTGGCTCACGGACCCGAGCAGCAACCCGGTGAACCCGCCCCGGCCGCGGGACCCGACGACGAGCAGCGAAGCGCCCTTGGCCTCGTCGACCAGCGAGCCGGCCGCGGCACCGGCTACGAGCTTGCGTTCCACCGCGACGCCGCCGGCGTCAACGGCGTCGACCGCGGCATCGAGCAGCTGCTGGGCGTCGGCCTCGAAGTCCCCGAGGCTGATCTCGCCCATGTAGGCGTAGCCCGAGACGTACGGCTGGTGCCAGGCGTACACGGCCTCCACCGTGGCGTTCCTCCGGCGGGCCTCGTCGACCGCCCACCGCAGGGCGTCGCGGGCCGCCTCTGATCCATCGACTCCGACGACGATGCGTTCCATGTCGAGCTCCTTTCCCGGCCGGATCGCCGGGTCGGGCCGGTCGTTCACCAGGTGTGCTGGGCCGACCGGCGGATGAATTCCAGGATGGCGACGTGCTTCTTGGTGTCGAGGGCCATGAGCTCCACCAGCAGCGAGAACAGCGTCGTGTTCCGCAGCGGCTTGAGCTCCTTGGCCAGTTCCCGGAGCGCCTTGGCGTCGTCGTGCTCGAAGGCGAGGAGGCGGTCGGTCGCCTCGACCAGGGCCTCCCGATCGGCCGCGACCCGCTTGAGGTAGGGCACCATCGGTTCGTAGTCGCGGAAGTCGATGTCGGACCGGATGCGGTTGGCCAGCTCCTTGAACGTGCGGTGGTGGCGCGCTTCGTCCTCGAGGATCATGTCGACGAGGTAGCGGATGTGCTCGGGCCCGGTGTCCCGGATGGCGAGGTAGGCCTGGAGCAGGTCGAGCTCGCCCTCGACGTGCTCCTCGAAGTGGGCCAGCAGCTGTTCGTCCCAGGGAGACCCGGGGAGTTCCGTCGGTCGCCGGCCGGTCGTCGGGGTGGTCGTCATGGTTCCCTCCTTGTCACTGGGTGGACGGTCCGTTCTCGGACGGGTCTCCGCCGGTGGCCGCTACTTGACGACCATGGCGGTGACCATGCCGAACATGCCCTGGGCGGATTCGGCGTGGGGCAGGATGTGGCAGTGCCAGGCCCAGGTGCCGGCGGTGTCGGCGTGGATCAGCACGCTGTAGCGCTCCCCGGGGCCGACGAGGATCGTGTCGGCGTCGTAGGGCTGGACCAGCGGGATGCCGTCCTTGGCGATGACCGTCTGGACGAGGCCGTGGAGGTGCATCGGATGCGCCATCACGCCCTCGTTGAGGTAGTGGACGAGGACGTAGTCGCCGAGCTTGGCCACGACCGGGGCGGTGGCGGGGAAGGACTTCCCGTTGAGCGAGAGGCCGATCGTGCCGGAGTCGTTCAGCATCATCGGCATTTCCTGGCTGACCGTCACGCCGTGGGGCACCGGTTCCTCGCCGACGAGGAACGCACCGGCGAGGCCGTTGGGCACCTGCGTCACGGCGTCCTGGTGGGAGTGGTACATCCCGACCGCCGGACCTTGGGCGGTGAAGGCGTAGGTGAACGTGGCGCCGGGCTTGATCGGCGCCTGGGTGATGTCGGGCACGCCGTCCATGTCGTTCGGCGTCTTGAGGCCGTGGAAGTGGATGCTGGTCGACTCGGGCAGCTCGTTCTTCACCACGACTTTCACTCTGTCCCCGACGGCGACCTTCAGCGTCGGGCCGGGGACGACGCCGTTGTACGTCCACGCCTTCACGAACTTGCCCGGCTCGATCTCCCAGTCGACGATCTTCGTCGTGAGGTCGAACTCCTTCGTCCCGTCGGGCAGGAGGATCGGCGGGAGCAACTGGCCGCCGACCCCGGCCGTCTTGGCCGGGAAGGCCTTGGTGCGGGCGGCCATGGTGGCGTCCATGGCGTCGGCGTTGGTCGCCCCGGCCGAGGACGGCGCCGCCGCGGCGGCGGTCGATCCGTCGGCCATGACCATCAGCTGGGCCGACATGCCGGCCGCCTTGTGGCCCGGGATCGTGCACGACAGCGTGTAGTTCCCCGGGGCCAGCGAGGCCAGCGAGAGGCCGACCACGCCCTTGGGGTCGAGCGTCGGGGTGACGATGTCGGTGCCCTCGACCGACAGGGTGTGCTGCGCGGCGCCGTCGTCGATCACCTTGAGGGCGCCGCCCTTGTCGACCATCACCATCTTCGGGTTGATGGCGAATTCCGTCAGCGAGACCGGAGTGGCGTCGGCCGGGATGGCGGAGGCCGCCAGCACCGTCGACGCCGGCTGCACCGCCCCGCTCTGGACCTTCGTCCCGCCGCTGTCGTTCTTGTCCGAGGCCACGATCAGCGCACCGAGGGCCAGCATGAGCGCGATGACGGAGAAGATCGCCGTGCCGAGCCGCGTGAGGCTGACGATCTCCGTCACCGGTCGAGGGGTGGGCGGTTGCGGGGCGTCCATCGGGAACCTCCATGACCACGATTCGGTTGTCAGTGCCAGCATCGAGGACGGCCCGGGGGCCGAGCAGGAGGCGGAGGTCAGCCCGGGCAGGGCCAAAAGTCCCGAGTGCGCCATGTCGCCCGACGGGGCTGGGACCTATGGCCCTACTGCGGGGGAAGGGGCCGTGCGACGATCCTCCTGAGAGCGAGGAGGCGCATCGGCGATGGAGAAGACCGCGAGGCCCACGAAGCAGCCAGCCGGCGACGATCCGGTCATCCGGCTGGTCCACCGGGCCCCCGTCACCGTCCACCTCGACACGACCCTGCGCGCCTGCGCCCGCGTGATGGCCGAGGAATCGATCGGCGCGCTGCTCGTCATGGCGGGCGCCCGCCCGGCCGGCGTCCTCTCGGAGCGCGACATCGTGGCCGCGGTCGCCGGCGGAGCGGGTGTGGACTTCCACCGGGCCCGGGACTTCATGACGGCCGACATCGACGTCGTGCCCGAAACGGCGACGATCGCCGGCGCCGCCCGGGAGATGCTCCGCAATGAGATCCGCCATCTGGCCGTGGCCCGCGGTGAGCGGACCGTCGGCTTCATCTCGATGCGTGACGTACTGGCGGTGCTGGCCGGTCCCTCTCTGCAGTAACCGCGTCGTCGAGTTCCGACGCCACGATCTGCGTTCCCGCCGACCCGGCGCAGACGGCCGCCGCCTCGGCCAGCAGACCGATGGCCGCCCGCTTCCCGGTTCGTTCCACGAACCGGCAGGCCGACTCCACCTTCGTCCCCATCGTCGCCTCGTCGAGGCGGTGCAGCCGCAGCTGCCGCGGTGTCGCCCGCTCCAGGGGCCGCACGAAGGCGCTGCCCCAGTGCTCCGCCACGGCCGGGACGTCGGTGAGGTAGAGGAGGACGTCGGCGTCGAGCAGCGTCGCCAGCAGCGCGGCGGTGCGGTCCTTGTCGACGACGGCCTCGACGCCTCGGAGCGCTCCGTCGGGGTCGCAGCGGACGGGGATACCGCCCCCGCCGGCGCAGATGAAGGTGATCCCCTCGGCGGCCAGGCGTCGGATGGTGGCGAATTCCACGATGGCCAGCGGCTCCGGGGACGGAACGGCGCGGCGCAGACCCCGGCCGGCCGGTTCGAAGCTCCAGCCCCGCTCCCGGCTCAGGCGCTCGGCGTCGACGGGCGGGAGCACCGGCCCGACCAGCTTGCGGCGCTGCCCGAAGCCCGGATCGTCGGGGTCGACCTGGACCTGGGTCAGGAGCGTGACGACCTCGCGGTCGCGGAGCTGGTTCTCCAGTTCCTGCTGCAGGAGATATCCGACGAAGCCCTCGGCCTCGGCCCCGACGAGGTCGAGGGAGTGCTCGACCTCGCGCTGCGCCAGGGCGCTCCGGTAGGCGAAGAGCCCGACCTGGGGCGATCCGCCGTGGGTGATCACCACCCGGTGGCGGCGGGCGACCTCGGCGATCGCCGTGGCCGCCTGTCGGATCCGGGCCCGGAGCATGTCCGGCGTGGGCTCGCCCTCCGGGTCGGGCACGTTGATCCCTCCGACGGCGATCACGACCAGCATGGCGCACCTTCCCTGTCGGACATCGTCTCCTGTCCCAGCATGCGGCGCGGCCGGTGGGGTGCGGAAGGGCCGAAGGTCCCGCCTCGCGCCGACGGGTGACCCTCGACCGTCGTCCCCGGGCTGGCGATCATCGACACGGAATCCCCCGTCATCGAGCCGGAGCACACGAGGAAGCGACCCACGGAATACACCGTCCCCGTCAAAGCGACGCGGCACCCGCGGCCGGCAGAGATCTCGGACACGGCAACCCTTGCGGGTCAGGAGCCGTGGCCGGGACGCCCGCCGGGGGGGACGGCCCATTCGACCACCGCACCACCGGCGTCGCCGGCGCGGACGGTGAACCGCCCGCCGAGCGCCTCCGCCCGACTGGCCATGTTCCGCAGCCCGAGGCCCCGGCCGGAGCCGGCGTCGGCCGGCAGGCCCCGGCCGTTGTCGGCCACCCGGAGCGTGATCTCGTCCGCGCTCTCGACCGACACCGCCACCCGGGTGGCGCCGGCGTGGCGGGCGATGTTGGACAGCGCTTCGCGCAGCGTCGCCAGCAGCT
>Ga0070681_10007448_pt1 | contig 10697 bp, 8 predicted proteins | sample KBSC83BmetaG_FD_65650 | JGI IMG/M metagenome (GOLD analysis project Ga0070681, IMG submission 65650) | Corn rhizosphere microbial communities from Kellogg Biological Station, Michigan, USA - KBS C8-3B metaG | ecosystem: Host-associated > Plants > Roots > Rhizosphere | place: USA: Michigan...
TGGTGCTCCTCATTCGCTCAGCGTCGGCGGCGTGGTGACGGTGGTGGTCGTGGTGGTGCTACCGATGCCGGTTCCCGGCAGACAGCCGTTCGAGAATTGTGGTGTGCCGGCGACGTCGAGGTATTTCGAAACGATACCCGTGCAGCCTTGAACCGCGCCATTGCCTTGCAGGGATACCGTCTGCTTCGAGAAGTAGAGCAGCCCGGCCATGGTCCGCGTGCCATTGCCAGCAAAGGTATTGAGGGTGATCGGCGCCGTCGTCAGAGTGAACCCGGCGCCCGTGCCGCCGCCGGTATCGACCGTGACCGAGACAGGATTGCCCGGCACGACGGTATATGCCCCAGGATCCGTGATCGACAGGATTGCCGTCACGACGCCGCCAGCGACGGTGGCGGTGAACGTCGCCGCGGTGCCGGTGCCGCCGACCACGGTAAAGGTGCGCGTGCCGTTGGTATAGCCGCTTCCTCCGGCCGAAATCGCCACGGCGGAAACGCCGAACGGTGAAGGCGTGCCGCTGGAATCAAGGGACGTCGTTTCCGTCGCATGACGATCTTGGAAAAAGAGCACGCAGGAACCAGTGCAGGTGCCGGCCGCAGCATCTGCGCCCGGCGCATTCAGTGTGATCTTACCGCTGGTGATGTTGACGCGAGCATAGGTGTTCGCGCCGAATCGACCGGTCCCGACGCCGTTGGTCAGCACGAACGTCACGCCGGCCGTGTCGGAGGTGACGGTCGACTGATTGCTGGAAACGCAGAAGCCTACGCAATTGGCGTCGCCGCCGCGAATGTAGTAGGTGCCGGCCGGAAAATTGGTGGTTCCCGCGCCGTTCAGATTGATCGAGCAGTACACTGTGCCGACGACCGGCACGCCGGTCCACGCGACGCAATCACCCGAGGGAATGGTGAACGAAAGCCCGCTATACGGATCGGGCGTTGCGGTGCTGAGGCTGATGTTTGCGCCCGTCATCGCCGTGTTGGCCGGCGTGAACAGATCACAATGCGATCCGGGGCACGGCGTGCTGCTCGCCGCGACCACCAAACCTTTCTGCGCGGCAGTGCCGACGTGAATGATCGAATTGGCGCCCGAAAACGTGATGCTGCCGAGCGGCGTGCCGCCGACGTTTTGGTCGATACCGCCATCGGCCGCTATGCCGCAATTGGCGCGCAGATCGCCGTTGCCGCGTACCAGAATGGCATTGGCGGCATTGGCCAAAGTGAGAACACAATCCGTGCCGTTCGTCGAGGTGGTGGCGGTTGTCGTGCCGATCAGTGCGACGCCAAATGCGCCGACATTGGGAGCCGCGATGGTGGCGTTTGGTGCGACAACAGTCAGGATTCTGCCGAACATCAGCGACTGTTGCTGCGTGATCTTGACTTCGACGGCATTGGCGTTGCCGGCAAAGCGCGACGGACTGACTGGCGGCGAGATGACATCTACGGAGACGCCGTTCACACCATCTTGCCAGCCATTCATCGCGGCGACCGCTTTGGCCTGATTGATGCAGGTGGCGCCGCACGGCCCACCGGCCGGCAGCGCCCACGCCGCACTCACGGCAGCAGTATCGGCGGCCCCTTGCATGGACCGCCGAAGCTGATACCAGTGCGACACTTCGACGCCGACGCCGATCGACCCGAACAGGACCGACATGACGAGTGCGGTCGAGACCGCGACACTTCCGGCCGAGCATCGAAACATCTTCGACATGACCAAGGCCCCCGTCGGGACTTATTGCTGCTGCGTCTGGTCGTAGATATGGCCCCCTTCGAGTGGCAGACGTGGCACATAGACCTTGTTGGTGTGGTACCGGTCGATCGCTTTGCCGGCCCGCTGGCCGTCCATGTCGTTGGCGCCGGCCATGGCCGGGTTCGGGTTGACCACCTGAGCCGAGATGTTTGCCCGCACTGCATTGCCGAAGTCCGGCGACAGCGGCTGATGAGGATCGGCACAGGCGGCGAGAGCCAGGGCGGCGGCGAGAATGAGCGTGCGAGACATGGTCGTTTCCCTTTAGCGAATGATATGGCCGTATTTGCCGGTCAGCGTGCCGCCCCGAGGAGACAGGCCGGAGTCCGGGTTCTCCGTCTTCCCCATTAGGAAGATTGCGGCATCGGAAGGCGGCACGAAGCTATCGGTCGGAGCGACCAGCGTGTCGGCTGCCGCCGGCTGCACCAGCTTGGGCGTGATGATGATGACAAGCTCCGTCTCGTTTCGCTCGTACTGGCTGCTGCGAGCGAGGGCGCCGAGCACCGGAATGTTCATGATGCCGGGGATGCCACGGATCGTGTCGGTGAAGTTGCTCGACAGCAGGCCCGCGATAGCGAAGCTCTGGCCATCGCGAAGCTCGACGGTCGTCTTGGCACGCCGTGTCTGAATGCCGGGGATGACGAAGCCGTTCTCCGTAATAGAGTTGGTCTTATCGAGTTGCGATACCTCGGGGGCGACGATCAGGTTGATGAGATCGCCGTCGACGACCGTTGGCGTGAAGGCGAGACTGATGCCGAAAGGCTTGAATTCGATGCTGACGGTCGGCGTGACGCCGCCGTTCGTGACCGATGTCGGGATCGGAAATTCACCGCCCGCGAGAAAGTTCGCGGTGTCGCCCGACATGGCGACGAGGTTGGGCTCGGCAAGAATCTTGACCGCTCCTTTCTCTTCCAGCGCGTCGAGCGCTTCGGAGAAGGCGAAATTGCCGCTGACGACCCGACCGACCGCCAGGGCGAAATTGCCGAGGTTCACCGGATCGAGCGTCGAGATCGCGAAACCCGTGGGATTGGCGCTGTCGGTCTTGCCGACCGACAGGAACGGCTTGAAGCCGAGCGCCTTCGAAGTGGTGCGCTGCATTTCGGCGACCTTGACTTGGAGCATCACCTGCTGCGTGCCAGAGACACGCAGATGATTGATCACCTTGTCCTTGTCGGTGAACCGCTTGGCGATCTCCATTGCCTGGGCGACCTTGCTCGCGCTAGACAGCGTGCCGCTGATAGCGATCGAATCATTGATCGCGCGCACCTCAATGCGGTCGTCTGGCATCATGGCGTGGAACGCCGCCTTGACCCCTTCGATATCGGTGCTGACGACGGCATCCATCACGGCGAGCAGGCGGCTGTCCTTGCCGTAGACCGAAATGTTGGTCGTGCCAGGCGTCTTGCCGAGCACATAGAACGACCGATCGGTTAGGGCGACGGCATCGACGATGTCGGCATTGCCGACCGCGATCTTGGTCACCGGCTCGCTGACGTTGAGCACCTGCGACTTGTTGAGCGGGAGAGCGATCACCCGGCTGGGCTGGACCGCTGACTGCGGTGCAATGACAACCGGTTGCGAGACCGGCAGGCGCGGCGTCTGCGCCATGCTAGCGGAGATGGACATGAATGCCGCCATTGCGACGGCCGCCCCGAGAAAAAGCTTGCGAGCCATGACGATGATTGCCCTTCCTAAAAATGCTTGGCGATAAACGTCTTGCTTAGCTACTCGACTTCGGAATGGGCAACCTGAGCGGACGCCCGGCGAACCGCCGCCTTCTTCGACTGTTTCGGCGTGGTTTTCTCGGCCGCCGGCGAGCCGCTACCCCGAGTCACGTCGTAGGTCGTGCTTTCCGTTCCGCGAAATATCTCGACGGTTGGCGGCGGTGCTGCCGTCTTGACCACCGCTGGCACGATCACGGGTACGGCATCCTTGGGTGGCGTCGGCACGAGATCATCGACCGAAAGCCGCCGGCCAGCGACTGCATCCGGGTTGGCGTAATTGCGAAGCGAAAGGCTGAGACTGCCGATGGTGCCGGCGAGAGTGAGCTTCTGAGCGTCATCGGGCGAAACTTCAAGCGTAACTGCCTTGACGACGACGGCTTTGTCCTTCGTATCGTCGGCCTGCTGATCGATGCCGAGCACCTTGACGTTCTGCAAGAGAAGCGTGGTGTCGGCCTTTCCACGATCGGTGACATTTTGCGTGAGCATCACGTCCACCCGATCGCCCGGCTGCACGAATCCGGCGACGCCGTTCACGTCATTGACGCGGATCGCCGCAGCCCGCATGGAATAATCGATGAGCGTGGAGAGAATGGCCCGGCCGCCGTTGCCGGAAATCTTGCTGGTGAGAATGGGTTCGCCCGGTACCATGGCGCGGAGCACGACCCGATTGTCCTTGGCAACATCATCGATCGCGCTGAAAGCGCCCTGCGGCACTGATGCGGGCGGCATATCGACGAGTGAGAGCTTGGCAGGGGTGAGTTGATCGCCGAAATTGAGGGCGACCTTGGCGACCACGACATTTGCCATGCCGGTCGCTGCCGGCTTCTTCACCCAGGTAACGGCGGCAAGTCCAAGAAGAGCCGAGACGCCGATAAGGACAAGACCGCGAACTTTCATGTGCTAACCCCATCAAAGAAATGGCCGGCATGGCGTAGGCGATGTGTCGCCGCCCAACGGGCGGCGACACACTCGTGCCGACGACCGGACTTCTTAGCCCAGCGCGGTGGTCAGCGCCGTGCTGACGGCGGCGAAGACCGCCGCGAGGTTCGTGCCGACCGCCGTCGCAGCGGCGATGATGGCGACCGAAATGAGGGCAGCAATGAGGCCATACTCGATGGCCGCCGCACCCGAATCGTTCTTGGCGAAACGCGAAACGAACGTGCGCATATGCGTGCTCCAAATATGAGTTAACCTGCCGCGCGGCAGGTGGGGACATCCCCAGCCTTCAACCAGAAGGACCTCTCATTCATCCTTCAGTTGAAATCGTTTCACAACGCGGCAACCGAGATATTCCGATATTTCCATCTCCTGGTTCGAGCATTTGGGGTAGTCGCGCCGATGACCGGAAGCGGCGCGGCTGCCACTGCGTCGATGATTCCGCTGTGTTGTGCGCGAAGGTCAAATTCGGGTCGCTACAGGATCACCTGGGCTAACGGATTCGCTCGATACGGGGATCGAATCAGCATGTGTCACCATTGCGTGTGCCACGATAGATAGGTGCGTGCCATGCAGAACACTTCACTGGCCAGCAGCGTATGTGAGATGAACGGCGCTTCCAACGCCGTACCGGCGCACCGATCTGCTTGCCGAAACCCCCAGTTATGCGTCGCGGCGCAGATGCATATGAGGGCACCAGTCAACGCCGCGCCGACCTCGGCACCGGACACGCCCGACCGGGTTTGAAGCTCGAACGATGCGCTCCGTTCAACGTCAGCAAAGGTGGAAAGCGGACTTGCTCCGGTATCGCCAGTTCGCCGCCTTGTACTTGAGACCCCTCCGGGCTCAGGACGATCGGCAGCCGCCGCGGTTCCCGCACGAACGGCATGTCGAGCACGACGGCGGGCTTGCGCAGCGTCACCAGGAAAAGAAACCGCAGCGCCGTCAGGGTATGGTTGATGGTCGGCACGCCGGTGCCGCTTGCGACCAGATGCAGCCGGTAGCGGCGCAAGTCCTCGGCGCTCGCCGTGTCCGGCGAGGCCCTGAGGAAGGCGCTGAAGCTTTTGACGGCGCGGATGTAGCCTTCCTGCGTCCGCGGCGCGAACTTGCGGATCGTGATGTCTTCGATCATCCGCCGACGCAGCGGGCTGAGGGGTGCTTCGGTCATGGGATGCTCCTGAGGTCGGGTTGAACACACCCCGATCCTCAGACAGGACCCTCCCATGCCGTTAATGGCGTGCGCGCAGCGCTCTACCGCGAGAGCGGTTTAGTCCTCTGGCCCCTTGAAGAAGAGTCGATCAGGACTGAGAAGGTCCGCTCGATGGGGTGAAGCAGACATAGTCGCGGGGCGCCTGGAACCGACGGGGTTGACCCCCAGGTGAAATGCCCGATTCGGCAGGGACATGTTTACGCCGAACACTTACGCAGTCCCGAGACTTGACGGTCATGCAACGGACAGGGCCGCATCGAGCGCCGGCAATGCCATCTTTATCCCTGCGGCGAGCGCCTCGTCGCGCAGCCTGGAGAGCGTCGCCGCGAGATCCGGGCCGCTCGCACCGCGGCCGAAGGCCGCGAGGACGTGGCCACGCGCCGCAAGCAGGTCCGAGAACGGCAGGCGTTCGGCCTGCGTGTAGGCAGCGAGTGCGTCGGCGTGGCGGTCGATCTCGTCCCAGTCGCGCCCCTGAAGCGCCAGCTCGATGGCGTTGCGGTGGAACCAGAAATGGTTGTGGCTGACGCAGCCGCCGGCCAGGATCGCCGCGCCCTCGCGCAGCGCCGCCGCCCGCGTCGACGGGTCATCAGTCGCTCGGGCGAGAACACTGAGCGCGAGCGGGCCGCAGAAGCCGGCGCCGGTGTCGCGGGACAACGCGACCGCCTGCTCGGCCAGCGCACGGGCCTCGTCCCGGCCGTTGAGCGCCAGTGTCGCCTCCGCCTGATGCGCGAGGATGATCGCCTCGTAGCGCCGCGCGCCGAGCTGGCGCGCCTGCTCGAGCGCGAGCGGCTGGACCAGCGCCGCCGCCGCATAGTCGCCGCACAGGGTCAGCAGCAGACCGGTCGATTGCCGAGCGAACATCTCGGCGTGCCGGTTGCCGACGCGCAACGCCGCCTCGATGCCATCATGCATGTCCCGGAGACCATCCTTGAACTCGTTGAGATAGGCCCGAGAGTGACCGACCATCACGCGGTTCGCGATGGCGATCCGGCCAAAGCCATTGGCGTCGCACAGCGCGATGCAGCGGCGAAAATGACCGAGCGCAGTGCGCATGCGGCCTTGCAGATAGGCAGCGTCGGCCAGGCCGCTGATGGCGCGCGCCTCCCACTCGGGATCACCGGCGCGCAGCGCTCCGGCGAGCGCAGCGTCGTGCTCGGCGCGGCACTCCTCGATCCGGCCGCGCGCGAAATAGAGGTTGCCGCGATAGTAGTGAATCTCGGCGAGGCTGCGGTCGTCGCCGCGGGCGCACGCGGTCGGCTCGGCTTCGGCAAGCGCCGCCAGCGCGTCGTCGACGCGGGTGATTAGGCGGTTGGCGGCAGCGATGCCGATCAGCGCGGCGCAACGCTCGGCCTCGTCGCCGGCGGCGTCGAGCGCGCGGCGGTAGGCTTCGAGCGACTCGCGGCCCTGTCCGGCTTCGCGCAGCAGCTCGCCACCGAGCGCGGCGAGGTCGTGGCGATCGGCGAGACTTTTTGCCAGGACTAAGCCGCGCTGGACGAGTACCAGCGCGCGCTCCTGGTGATAGGCGCGCTCTTGGTCGACCGCCGCCTCGAGATAGGCGCGCGGCGCCGCGTCGTCCTCGGCGCGATCGAGATGGGCGGCGCGAAGCACGAGATCGCGCCGGCCATACCATTCGGCAGCGGCTCTATGGAGCTGGCGCCGGCGCGTCCGGGTCAGCGACGAATAGACGCCGTCGCGAATGAGGGCGTGGGCGAAGAGATACTCCTCACCGACTGGTCGGACGAGATTGTGCGCAAGGAGACTATCGACGCTCGCCGTTTCATCGCCGACGAGTGCCCGAACGACGTCGAGGGCGAAGCGCTGGCCGACGATGGAGGCGGCCTGGAGCGAGGCCTTGTCACGCGGCGCGAGGCGATCCATTCGGGCAACGACAAGACTGTGAATCGACGGCGGCACATCGCTCTCCTCGCCAGCCTCGGCATTGCGGAGCAACTGCTCGAGGAAGAGCGGATTGCCGGCCGCGCGCTCGATGCAGCGCAGCGCGAAGCGGTTGGTCGTCGAGATGAAGCCGCTTGCTAACGCCAGAGCCTCATGGTGGCGCAGCGGCGCCAGGTCGATGGTGACAATCGAGCGGCCCTGCGCCGCCGCGCGCCAGTTTTCGTCGAGCGGGTCGCCCTCGATCCGCGAGGTCATGATGAGGAGCGCCGGCACAGCGACGACGGCGCCGGCGAGCGCTGCGAGATAGGCGAGCGCTAGCCGGTCCGCCCAATGGATGTCCTCGACGACGAGAGCGAGCGGCCGGCGCGCGCTGAGCTTTTCGACGAGCGACGCCACGGTTTGCTGCTTGCCGCGATTGCGCGCGGCGTTGTCCATCGCCTCGTAGACGACCTGCAACTCGCCATGCTGCGGCAGATCGAGCAGATCATTGAGGAAGCCGCGTTGCGGTGCCGCAATGAGCCCTTCGGCCTCGGCCCCGAAGGCGGCGCGCAGCCGCTCAACCTCAGCGGAGCCCGGCGCGAGCGCAAGCAGGCTGGCGACGATCGTACGGATCGCATCGCGATCCCGGCCAACCCCGAAATCAAGCACATGGCCGACATGGCAGGCGTAGCCCTCGGCCTCGGCGAGCCGGCAGAACTGCTCTATCAGCCGGGTCTTGCCGATGCCGGCGTCGCCGCGCAGATGCACCACCGCCCCGCGCCCACAGGCTCGGCAATCGGCGATCATGAGGCGCAGCCGGTCGAGATCGGCTTCGCGCCCGACAAACGCACTGGTGCCGCCTTCGCGGATGGCGAGCAAGGCGGCGGCGCGCCAGATGCGGACCGGTTTCGCGATGCCCTTGACTGCGATCTCGCCGCAATCCTCACATGTCATCGAGCGCTCGACCGCCTGGTGCACCGCGTCGGAGATCAGCGTCTCGCCGGACCCGGCCGCGCCCTGCAGCCGCGCCGCCAGGTTCACGGCGTCGCCGGTCACGGTGTATTCGCGATGATGCGCGCTGCCGAGGCCGCTGGCGACGACCTCGCCGCTGGCGACGCCGCAATGCACCGCGAGCTCGACTCCGATCTCGAGGCTAAGCGCAACCATCGCCTGGTGAATCGCGAACGCCGCGCGTACCGCGCGCTCCGGATCGTCGCCATGGGCGAGCGGCGCGCCGAAGATCGCCATCACGTTGTCGCCAATATGTTTGTCGATCGCGCCGCCGAAACGCTGCACGATGGCATCGGCGACCTCGAAGAAGCTGCCGAGCAGGCGATGCGTTTCTTCAGGATCGCGCTCGCTGCTCAGGCGCGTGTAGTTGGCGAGGTCGGCGAAGAGGATGGTGACCGGGCGCCGCTCCCCAACCGCCGCGCTCGGCAAAGCCGCTACCGCCCCAAATGCTGGCTTGGCGGCTGCGACGGCGCTGCCGCAGCCGCCACAGAATTTCTCGTCAGCACTATTGACGAAGCCGCACTGGGGGCAGGCCACCGGCAGCGCCGCGCCGCATTCGGCGCAGAAGCGCCGACCCTCGCGGTTCTCGGTGTCGCAACGTGGGCAGCGCAACTCGCCCCCCGCCCGGTGCCTGTCGACGCTGCAATTGTGGACCACCATCGTAGCTTGTTCAAGGACGGCCGCGGCGCGTCAGCTCTCAATCCATCGTCGCAAGCTGCATGGCGTCTTGTGGCGCGCGGCGCAGGCACGCTTGCTGGACGGCACCCGTCGGAACGGTCACCGGTTGTCGGCTTCGTCCAGGAACGTCATCAGGTCCGCTCATGTTAAGGGTTATCGGATGCCTGCCGGGCGCGGACGGGGACGCGGCTTGAGCGGCAGGCGTCCGATAAGCCTTAACAGAAGCGGAATCTTTCGGTCCTATTCCCCACAGTCTGATCACTGCGAGTTTGCCGCCACTGCAGCAAACGACTCCTTCGTCTTCAGGTCCCGCGCAATGCCAATCGCCATCAGTTCCAGTGGCGCGGTTCCGGCCGTGAAGCTCTTGCTCTGTCCCAGATCGACCGGAATCGCATCGCCGCGCTGGATGGCGACGGTCTCGCCGTCCACGGTCACCCTGCCGTCGCCCGCCATGACATAATAGGCTTCGCTCATCTCGGCCCTTCGGCTGGTGCCGATGCTGGCGCCGCGCGGCACGAGCAGATGATCGACATAGGCCCAGGGGGTGTAGAACACCGCAGGTCCCAGCACCCGCCGGCGCAGCACCGTCCCCGATCCGCCGTTCATCTGCGGCACCGGCGTCAAGGCGGCGCGGTCCAGCTTCATGGTAATGAATTGCGCAATCGCGTCCTTCGCAGCGCCCACCCGCGCATCGCCCAGGTCGAAGGCGTCATAGACTTTCGACATGCTGACATTGATGTTCATGAATTCCACTGGTTGGTCGGTGGGATTGTAGATGGCGTGCGCGCTGCCGAGACGGCTCGGGGCGCCGACCGGCGCTGGAAGCAGGGTGGTGCGGCCGTTGATGGTAAACTCGGCCGCGCCGGAGAGAATGATAAACATCTCCTCGCAATGATTGTGGAAGTGCTCGCCGATGCCGCTGTGCGGGGCGATGACGCCGCGGTGCAAGAACAAGAGATTGGTGGAGAGCGACGTGTCGTCCAGCAGCGTCGCAACGTTCAACGAGCCGGCACCTTCGTGCACCGCTGTGATGTGCTGGGCCTTCTCTGGCACATAGTGGCCGATTCGCTCGGCCAGCGTCGCCGCCCGTGATGACGCGGCAAAAACGCACAAGGCACAGGCCAGCGCGACGGTATTCACGGATACCCTCTCCTACTCCTACCACCGGATTGTATTTACTGGATTGCTGCGGCGAAACCACTTATTCCACGCCGCAAGCCCCGCGGGCGACGGCAGATGGGATTCGAACAATCTGCGGAAGAGGCTGTTCCGCTCGTCCGGGCGCCGCCGAGTCCGCTTCGGGTCATCGCCAGACATCGACGCGATCTTTCGGTGTCCGGCGCGTGAGTCCGGCCGTGCGTTGGCGGCCATGGCCAGGGCCCGGTATAATCAAGCGGCACGTCAACTGGTCGAGACTGGTAGCCCACCCAGGAAGCGAGCATGTTTGGCCGGGCAATCTGCGAAACCAGCAGCTCTCATGCCCGACGGATACCGTGCCGGACTGCCGTTCGGAGTGTGTGATG
>Ga0070681_10007449_pt1 | contig 10696 bp, 9 predicted proteins | sample KBSC83BmetaG_FD_65650 | JGI IMG/M metagenome (GOLD analysis project Ga0070681, IMG submission 65650) | Corn rhizosphere microbial communities from Kellogg Biological Station, Michigan, USA - KBS C8-3B metaG | ecosystem: Host-associated > Plants > Roots > Rhizosphere | place: USA: Michigan...
TGCACCTTGAAGCCGGTCGACTGCGGATCGTCGCCCGACTTGATGGTGCCCTGGTCGTCCTGGAACCAGCCGGCGGCGAAGTCGACGATGGCGCTGATGTCGGGGTTGAGCGTCTGGAAGACGCGGCCGAGCGCGGCGCCGAAGCCGCTGCCCGTCGACGGGCCGGCGGCCGGCACGGGCGCCGCCGCGTTGGCGCCGTTCTGCTTCTTCTGCGCGGAGACGTCGGCTTGCAGCGCCTTTTCGATCTCGGCTTCGGAGATGCCGCCGTCGGCGGGCGCCGCCGCGGGCGCCAGATCGCCGGGCGCGCCGCCGTCGACGGGCGCAGCGACGCCGCCGTCGGCCTGCGCGTGCGCGCTCGCCGCCCAGCCGAGCACGACTACTGCGAGCGAGAGTCGCATCATCGCTTCCTCTTCATGAACGCCAGCCGCGGCGCAGCCAGGAGCAGGAACAGCGCGGTCACGATGACCATCGACGCCCCCGTCGGCAGCTGCCATTGCCACGACGCCCAATAGCCGATGAACGCCGACGCCACCGCGATGCCGACGGCGATGGCGAACGCCGACCACATGCGCGAGGCGACCAGCAGCGCCGCCGCCGGCGGGATCACGGTGAACGCGAACACCGGCAGGGCGCCGATGGCGCGCGTCGACACCGAGATGGCGACGGCGAACGTCAAGAACAGCAGGAGCGACCAGAAACCGGTGCGCAAGCCGAGCGTGCGCGCCATCTCCGGATCGAACGCCGTGAACACGAACTCCTTGCCGTAGAGGCCGTGCACCAGCGCGACCACGACCGCCGCCGCCGACATGATGTAGAGCTGCTCGGGCGGCACGGCGACGGCGTTGCCGTACAACAGATCGTTGACCTCGTGCGCCTCTTGCGTGACGTGCGGCGAGTTGAGGATCAAGATGACGCCCGCCGCGGCGACGAGATAGGCGATGCCGATGACGCTCTCGCCCGACAGCCGCCGGTTGCCGAGGTTGCCGGAAAAGACGCGCGCCACCACCGCCGCCGCGGCGATCGCCCACGGCACCGGGTGCAGATAGAAGGGCGCGTGGTGCGGATCGACGGCGAACACGCCGCACAAGAAGAAGGCGAAGGCGACGCCGACGCCCGACATCTGCGACATCGCCGCCGAGACGAAGACGATGCGCTTCAAGACGATGTAGACGCCGACGAAGGAGCAGAGCGCGGCGGCGATGATCGCGACCACCATCGGATCGCGCCAGAAGATCCAGGACGCCCAGAAGCCGGCATCGGTCATCGCTTGTCGTGCTCCACGTAGATGACGCTGTGCTCGTCGACGATGCGCACGGCGATCGGCTTGTCGTAGATGCGCGACAGGCGCTCCGAGGTGAGCAGCTCCTTGCGCGGCCCGACCGCGACCGGATGCTCGAGCCCGGCGACGACGACCAGCTCCTCGACGTGATCGGCGACCGCGCCGAGCTGATGCGAGATGAGGATGACGGCGATGCCGCGCTTGGTGAACGAGCGGACGAGCGTGAGCATCGCGTGCTCGCCGGGCAGATCGAGGCCGGTCGTCGGCTCGTCGAGCACCAGGATCTCGGGCTCGGAGGCGAGCGCGCGCGCGACCAGAACGCGCTGCCGCTGTCCGCCCGAGAGCGCGTGGAACGGCCGCTGCGACAATTCGAGCGCGTCGACGTCGACGAGCGCCTGGCGCGTGCGCTCGACGTCGACCGGGCGAGGACGGCGGCCGCGGCGCGTGAGCCCGTAGCGGCCCATGAGCGCGACCTCGTAGGCGGTGAGCGGAAAGCTGACGTCGACGGAGGCGCGCTGCGGCACGTAGCCGAAGCGCGGCCGCTTGCTCTCGGGAAACTTGATGTGCCCCTGGACCGGCTTGAGCAGGCCCAGCATGGTGCGCACCAGCGTCGTCTTGCCGCTGCCGTTCGGGCCGACGATGCCGATGGCCGCGCCGGCGGCGATCGACAGGTTCACCGGCGGCAGCACCGGCCGGCCGTGATATCCGACTTCGACGCCCGCCAGCTCGACGAGGCTCAAGGCTGCACGCTCACGCCCGCGCCGCTTCGACCAACGCCTTGAAGCGCTCCATCGATTGGTGGGTCTCGCCGTCCAGCTTGTCGAAGATGGGGCCGGTGATGAGGCGCGCGCCGATGCCGGAGAAGCATTCGCGCGAGGTGACGCGGGTGGTCCCCGGATTATTCACCGCAAAAGAATAAAAGTGATCCCCGCGGACGCCGAGGCGGCCTCCGATCCATCGGACGAGCTCGCGCGGCCGATATTCTTCGATGGTGACGTCGACGGGAAAATTGGCCGGACCGGCGGCGAAGGCGAGGCGCAGGCGGCCGCCCGCGCGCAGCTCGCCGTCGACCGCGCGCAGCATGGGGAACCAGCGGGTCCAGGTGGCGAGATCGGAGAAGACGCGCCAGCAGTCGTCGGGTGTGGCCGCCACGTCGATGGCGTGGTGCACGGTAGGCATCGGCGCGCACTCTACCGCAAGGTGGATTCCGTGACTATACTGGCGCGTCCGATGCCGAAGAAGTCGAAACCCGCCGCTCCGACCGACGCCGAAGTGGTCGAGGGCGAGCTCGTCGATGCCGACGAGCCCGTCGACGTCGAGCCGGGCGAGCCGGACGCGGCCGAGCTGGCCGACGAGGAGGTCCCCAACGACGACGCGCTGCCGCCGGTCATCGTCGACGGGGACAGCGACGACGACGACGCCCCCGTCGAGCCCGCGCACGCGCTCGTGCCCGAGCCGAAGGGGCGCTCGCTGGCGCGGCTCGATCCGCTGCAGCTCTACATCCAGGACATCCGCCGCTATCCGCTCTTGTCTCGCGAGGACGAGCACACGCTCGCCAAGAAGTTCGTCGAGACCGGCGACGTCGAAGCGGCGCGGCGCCTGGTGACCGCGAACTTGCGGCTCGTCGTGAAGATCGCGCACGAGTATCGCCGCGCGCACCGCAACCTCCTCGACTTGATCCAGGAGGGCAACGTCGGCCTCGTGCAGGCGGTGAAGAAGTACGATCCGTACCGCGGCGTGAAGCTGTCGTCGTACGCGGCGTGGTGGATTCGCGCGTACATGCTCAAGTTCATCTTGTCGAACTGGCGGCTCGTCAAAATCGGCACGACGCAGGCGCAGCGCAAGCTCTTCTTCAACCTGAAGAAGGAGAAGGACAAGCTCGAGCAGATGGGCTTCGACACCTCGTCGAAGGCGCTGGCCGAGGCGCTCAACGTGCCCGAGCGCGAAGTCATCGACATGGAGAAGCGGCTCGGCCAGGGCGAGATGTCGCTCGACGCGCCGCTCGGCAAAGACGACGACAGCGGCCGCTCGCACCTCGACATGCTCGAGTCGGCCGGCGACACGCGGCCCGACGTGCGCGCCGAGGGCGACGAGTTCCGCGTCTTGTTGCGCGGCAAGCTCGAGGAGTTCGCCAAGACGCTGCGCGGGCGCGAGCTGACCATCTTCGAGGAGCGCCTCCTCACCGACGAGCCGAAGACGCTGCAGGAGATCGGCGAGAGCTACGGCATCTCGCGCGAGCGCGCGCGCCAGCTCGAGAAGCGGCTGACCGACAAGCTGAAGAAGTATTTGCAGACCGAGCTCGGCGACGCGGTGCAGATCGCGATGGGCCTCGAAGAATGAGCGAGGACGGGACGAAGCAGGAGGGCGCCACGGCGGACGAGGGGCCGCCGTCGGCAGAGCAGGCCGGCAAGATCGGCACGCTCTACGTCGTGGCCACGCCCATCGGCAACCTCGACGACATGACCTTGCGCGCCATCAAGGTGCTGAAGGAGGTGCCGGTGCTCGCCGCCGAGGACACGCGCTCGGCGCAAAACCTGCTGCGCCACTTCGAGATCGCGCGGCCGACGCTCGTCAGCTTCTTCGAGGGCAACGAGGCGGGCCGCACCGAGCACCTGATGGCGCGGCTGCGCGGCGGCGACGACGTGGCGATCATCTCCGAAGCCGGCACGCCCGGCGTGTCCGATCCGGGCGCGCGGCTCGTCGCTGCGGCGGTCGCCGCCGGCGTGCGCGTCGTGCCCGTGCCGGGCGCCTCGGCCGCGCTCGCGGCGCTGGTGGCGTCGGGATTGCCGTCGGACGAGTTCTACTTCGTCGGCTTCCCCGCGCGCGACGGCGGCCCGCGCCTGCAAGCGTTCGCGCGCCTGCGCAACGTCGAGGCGACGCTGGTCTTCTACGAAGCGCCCGGGCGCGTGGCCGCCACGCTGCACGATCTCGCCGCCGTGTTCGGCGACGAGCGACGCGCGTGTGTGGCGCGCGAGCTGACCAAGGTGCACGAGGAGCTGGTGCGCGGCACGCTCAAGGAGCTGACCGCGCGCTTCAACGAAGCTCCGCCCCGCGGCGAAGTCACCATCGTCCTCGAGGGCGCCGCGCCGTCGGCATCCGAGCAGCCCGCCGTCGACGTGGAAGCCGAAGTGAAACGCCGGCTCGCCGACGGCGAATCGCCCAAAGAGATCGCCGCCGCCCTCGCGCTCACGAGCGGCAAGCCGAAACGCCAGATCTACCAGCTCGCCGTCGCCCTCAAGCGCGACTGACGATCCCCGGTTCTCGCCCGCTCTGTTCGTCCGACGAGGAGAAGGGCACGGAGGCCGGGCGTGAAGTGCCCCGCCGCGGCGAGTTCCGCAGCCGCGGCAAGGGGTGGAATCGAGCACGGAGGATCGCCGGCGAGGACTGTTTGAGCCGCGGCGGGGCACTTCACGCCCGGCCGGAGCCTGCGCTTCTCCGAGCTAAAATTGGATCTGGCCCCAGATGCTGAAGTTGTACGTGTCCATGTTGTCGACCTTGTAGCGGCGGCCGACCTGGTCGACGACGGCGCGATACGCCGGATTGAACTCGGGCGCGTTCATCACGCGCCCCGTGCCGCCCGCCGCCGGCACGCCGATGTCCTCGCCGGTGATGAAGTGCGCCTCGTCGTGCGTGTACTCGAACGCGGTGCGAAAGCGCGCGTGCTGCCCGACCTGCACGCCGAGCCCGATGTCGGCGCCGAGCGACGCGTAGTTCTCGATGGTCGTGATGCCCGTGTACGGCTGCCCCTGATAGGCGTTGGTCGTCAGCGCCGGATTGCACGCCGGGTTGTACTGCGCCTGCGCCGCGTCGCACGCCAGCGCCGGCGACGACGCCAACAGCTCCCACGCCTCCGAGTAGCCCTTGCCCGCGAAGTGCCCGTCGAGCCGCCCGCGCACGTCGATGAAGATCTTGTGGCCGTCCTTCGGCCGCTCGAACGGCACCAGCTCGGCGCCGAAGATGGTCCCGCCCTGCTGCATCGGGTTCTTCAGCGACTGCGACGGCCCGTAGTCCTTGAACAGCGAGTCGCCGCGCGCGATCGGGTACATGTACCAGAACGCCATGTACGGCTCGATCCAGCGCCAGCGATGCGAGATCGCCGTGCGCGCATAGAGCCGGTGCACGCCTTCGGAGACGGCGTGGTTCGCGCCCGGCCGCGCGCGGTCGTAGGCCATCACGTTGCCGATCGAGATCTGCGGCTCGATGGCGAGGATCCACGTCGGCTTGGTGTCGTCGCGCTTTTGCGACACCGGCGCCCACGTCAGCCCGAAGTTGAACGTGTCGAACGCGTCGCCGCCCGAGCCGCCCGACGCGCCACGCGCCGCGCCCATCAGCACCTGCGTCCCCGCCGGCGCGCCGATGATGCCGTCGCGGATGGTCGTCGAGTTCATCGCGTTCACGCAGTCGGGCATCGGATCGGGCGCGAAGCGGCACGCCGATCCCGCCGACTGATCGAACCCGTACGTGTTCTGCTGCGCCAAAATGATCGGCAGCTCGACGTGGAGCATCAGATCCTGGAACAGCCCGACCTCCGCGCGCAGCGTCAGCACGTCGCGCGTCTGCGCGTAGACCAGATCGCGCAACACCGCGATCGACTCCTGCGCCGGCGACAGCCCTTCGAGCTCGCGCTTGATCTGCCCGCGCTTCTCGGTGTGGTCGTAGCGGACGCGAAAGCGCACGTCGAACGGGTTGTCCTCGTCGAACGCGCTGGCCACGTCGGTGACGTCGGCGGCGTGGGCCACCACGGGCGCGGCCTCGACCGCGGCCGCGACGAGCAAGACTGCCCACGCGCGCCGCATGGCTGCACCGTACCGGCGCGCGCGCGCTGGGTCAAGTTTGCTGTGTGGGATATGTGCGTGCAAGTACCCCGAAACCCTGGAGTCTTGTCCGCGATCGGGGAGGTCTCCCCCACCCCCCGGGGCGCGCGCGCCGCGTCGCTGGATTTGTAAACGTCCGTCAGGTGAGGCGCCTCACGCCTGGAACAGAACTCGCATCGCCGCGCCCATTGAAGGAAGGAAGAGGGGGACATGCTCTTCTCCGCCGCCGCCAGCAACGAGCCGATCCAGTTCGGCCCCTACCTGCTCACCGAGTGCGTGGGCCAGGGCGGCATGGCGGTCGTGTACAAGGCCACGCGCCACGGACCGAGCGGCTTCACCAAGACCGTGGTGGTCAAGGCGATGCTGCCGTCGCTCTCGAGCCAGCGCGAGTTCGTCGCCATGTTCTCCGGCGAGGCGCGCCTGATGGCGCAGCTCACGCACCCCAACATCGTGCAGGTGCACGACTTCGGCGTGGTCGACGGCATCCCGTACCTGGCCATGGAGTACCTGCCCGGGCGCAACCTGTCGCAGCTGCGCGCGGCCGTGACGGCGCGCGGGCTGCGCATGCCGGTCGGCTGCGCGCTGGCCATCGCGCGCGACGTCTGCCACGGCCTCGGCTACGCGCACGACTTCCTCGACGGTGAGGGCAAGCGGCGCCAGATCATCCATCGCGACGTCTCGCCGTCGAACGTCATGGTCTGCCGCGACGGCTCGGTCAAGCTGCTCGACTTCGGCGTCGCCAAGATCATCGGCCAGTTCGACTACGACGTGACGCAGTCGTTCAAGGGCAAGTACGCGTACATGTCGCCCGAGCAGGTGAACCATCAGCCGATCGATCGGCGCGTCGACGTGTTCGCCGTCGGCATCGTGTTGCACGAGCTGCTCACCGGCAAGCGGCTCTTCGCCGCGCAGACCGAGCTCGAGACGCTGCAGCGCGTGTCGGCGGCCAAGGTGATCGCGCCGTCGGTGGACAACGCCGACGTCCCGCGCGCGCTCGACGCCATCGTGAAGAAGGCGCTGGCGCGCGATCCCGGCGAGCGCTACGCCTCGGGCGCGCAGCTGGCCGAGGCGCTCGAGTCGCTCGACGCGCTCGCCTGGTCGCGGCGGCGGCTGGCGGCGTACGTCGCCGAGCTGTTCGCCAACGACTGGATGGTGGTGTGCGAAGTGTGCGGCAAACAGGTGCTGCCCGGCGAAAACTGCGCCGAGTGCGGCACCGCGGCGCCGCCCACGGACGCGCCGGTGGCGCTCGATCCCGAGTCCGAGGCGCGCGCGCGCTCGGCGCGGCAGGCGCTGCGGCCGCTCATCGATGCCGGCGCGCACACCGACCCGCACGAGATCGAGCCCGTCGACGAGGCGCTGGAGGCGCTGCCGCCGGCGGGCTCGGAGCCGCTGCCGCTGCCGCTGCCGCCGCCGCCGCTGGCGTCGCGGCGGGCGCCCAAGCCGCGGCTGTCGGTGGTGCGCACGCCGCTGCCGCCGCCGCTGGTGCAGCCGCCGCTGGTGCCGCCGCCGGCCGCGCCGGCGCCGCCGGCCGCCGAAGATCGCACCGAGGAGACGCCGTCGCCGCCGGTGCACGTCGAGGACGAGCGGCAGCGCGCCTACCAGAGCGGCGAGATCGAGATGAAGAGCGCGCCGCCGATCGATCCGGCGCTGTTCCCGCCGCCGGGGCCGCCGCGGCTGTTCGTGGTGCCGGCGCCGGAGATGACGCCGCTGCCGCCGCCGTCGCCGCTGGCGACGCCGCGTCCGGCGGGGCCGCAGCCGCTGTTCGTGGTGCCGACGACCGGGAGCTTGCAGCTGGTCAAGCCGCCGCGGCTGGTCTGGTACACGAGCGCGGCGGCGGCGATCGGCCTCGTCGCGCTGGCGATCGCGCTCGCCGTCAGCCATCCGGCGCGCGAGCCGCTGCCGCCGCCGGCGATGCACGCGCAGACACAGGCGCCGACGGTGGAAGCGCCGGCGCCGCGGGTCGAGGCGCCCAAGCCCGTCGTCGCGCCGATCGCGCCGGCGCCGAAGCCGGCCGCCGTCGAGCCCGTGCAGCCGAAGCCGGTCGCGCACGTGCCGGCGCGCCGCCACGTCACGCGCGCGCACGCGGCGCCGGTCGCGTCGTCGCCGTCGCCGGCGTCACCGGCGGAGCCGGAGCGCACGGTCAAGGAAGGCCGCATCGTCGATCCGTTCGCGGGGCTCAAATGATCGCGCGCCTCGCGCTCGCCTGCGCCCTCGTCGCTGCCGTCGCCGCGCCGGCGCACGCCAACGACAAGCGCGCCGCCGCCGCGCACTTCCAGAAGGGGCGCGCGCTGTTCGAGTCGGCCAGCTACGCCGCCGCGCTCGACGAGTTTCAGCAGGGCTACTTCGCCTATCCGCTCGCCGGCTTCCTCGTGAACATCGGCCAGTGCCAGCGCAAGCTCGACCGCCTCGACGACGCCGCCGCGTCGTTCCAGAAGTACCTCGACTCCGACGGCACCGATCCCAAGCTGCGCGGCGAAGTGCAGGACGCGCTCGCCGAGATCTCGACCGAGCGCGATCGCCGCGCCGCCGTCGAGCTCGAGGCGCGCCGCCAGCGTGACGAGGCCGAGCGGCGCCAATCGCTCGACGAGCCGCGCGTCGCCGGCGCCGATCTGCGCGCGCACCCGCCGCTCCAGCCCGCCGTCGCCTCCGCCATGAGCGCGTCGGGCGCGCCCGCCGCCACCGTCGAGCAGCATCCGCAAAAGAGCCACAAGTGGGTGTGGGCCGTCGTCGGCGTGCTCGCCGTCGGCGCCGCCGCCTCGGCGGTCGCGGTCGGCATCGTCGAGACGCAGCCGTCGGGCGCCCGCGCCGGCTCGCTCGGCCTCCTGGACGGACGCCGATGACGACGCGCGCGCTCGTCGTCGCTGCGCTGCTCACGGCGGCAGGCTGCCGCTCGGCACCGACGACGGTGCGCGTCTCGCTCGCGCTCGGTGCCGGCGTCAGCGGCGACGATCTGCAGCTCACCGTCTACGATCGCAACGGCCGCGTCGTCGACGCCTCCGACCTCGGCTCGCCGAGCCGCCTGCCGGGCGACGTCGTCGTCATGCTCTCGCCCGGCGCCGGCGAGGCGCGGGTGCTCGCGGTGGCGCTCGCCGGCGGCGCGCCCGTGGCCGTCGCCGCCGGCCGCGTGCCCGTCCTGCCCGCGCACGAGATGACGATCGGCCTCACCGTCACCGCCGGCATGCTGCCCGACTCCGACGGCGACGGCGTCCCCGACGTCCTCGACAACTGCCCGACCACGGCCAACGCCGACCAGGCGTGCGGCGACGGCAGCAACGTCGGCGACGCCTGCCGCACCATGCCCGGCGGCAGCGACGGCGGCGTCATCGGCGGCGGCCCCGGCGACGTCGACATGGCCGGCGGCGGCGGCGACGACGGCGGCGTCATCGTGCCCGCCGGCTGCGGCAACGGCGTCCTCGACAGCGGCGAGCAGTGCGACGACGGCGCCAAGAACAGCGACGATCCCGCCGCTACGGCCACCTGCACGACGATGTGCAAGACGCGCGCGACCTGCGGCACCGTCTCCGGCGCCACCGGCGCCAAGATCGATCCCGCGACCGGCCACTGCTACGTCGCCTGGCCCGGCCCCATCAACTACGCCTCGGCGCAGCGCGACTGCCAATCGCGCGGCGGCTACCTCGCCGTCATCACCTCGTCGGCGGAGAACACGCTGGTCAGCGCCATCGCCGGCCTGTCGCAGATGTGGATCGGCCTCGAGATCACGCACGGCGCCACCGACAGCTACCACTGGGTCGACAACGAGATGTTCCTCTACGCCGCCTTCGCCACCGGCGAGCCCAACAACGGCTCGGCCAACGGCGGCCGCGCCGAGGACTGCGTCGCCCGCGGCGTCGCCGGCTGGGCCGATCTGCCGTGCGGCTTCCCGTCGACGGGAAACCTGCCGTCGTCGCCCTCGTTCGCGCTCGGCTTCGTGTGCGAGAGCTCGTGCGGCAACGGCGTCCTCGAGCCCGGCGAAGAGTGCGACGGCGGCCCCAACTGCACCGCCAACTGCTACCTCAAGCGGCCGTGCACCGAGCCGGGCGCCTTTTTGTCGCCGGTGAACGGCCACTGCTACTTCGTGCAGAGCGGCTCGGTCAACTACGCGACGGCGCTCAACAGCTGCCCTGCGGGCACGCACCTGGCGACGCTCGCCGACATCGCCGAGAACGAATCGGGCATGGGCGCGGTCATCGGCAAGAACGACGCCTGGATCGCGCTCAAGGCGGCCTCGACGCTCGGCAGCTACGACTGGGGCGCGCCCACGTCGGAGGCGTTCAACTCGCGCCGCTATCACGGCTTCACCGGCGCCGAGCCCAACGAGAGCTCGACGCCGAACTGCGTCCGCGTCTCCGACGGCCTCGGCTGGCGCGACATCAGCTGCAACAACACCTACGACTCGTTGTGCGAGCGCGAGTGACGTAGCCGCTACTCGCGATCGCGCAGCCCGAACTCCTTCATCTTGTTCTGCAGCGACTTGCGGCTGATCTTGAGCTTGCGCGCCGCCTGCGTGACGTTGCCGCCGGTCTCCTCGAGCGCGCGCACGATGAGCTCGCGCTCGACGCGCTCGGTCTCCTGGCGCACCAGCTCCTTGAGCGACGAGGCGCGC
>Ga0070681_10007451_pt1 | contig 10696 bp, 4 predicted proteins | sample KBSC83BmetaG_FD_65650 | JGI IMG/M metagenome (GOLD analysis project Ga0070681, IMG submission 65650) | Corn rhizosphere microbial communities from Kellogg Biological Station, Michigan, USA - KBS C8-3B metaG | ecosystem: Host-associated > Plants > Roots > Rhizosphere | place: USA: Michigan...
AGCGGTCCAGGGCGTAGACGGTGCACGTCTCGGGCCGGTCGAGCACGAGGCGGGCAGTGTCGTCGAGGTGGCGGCGGAGGCCGCCGTAGTAGTCGAGCCACCAGCGGGCGGTGGCCGGAAAGACGAGGTAGCGGGCGCCGCGGCGGCGCAGGTCCTCGAGGGCGGCCACGGCGGCGGCGCTGTCGGTCGGGTGGTGGCCGGCCCAGCGGCCGTCGGCGGTGCGGGGGAAGTGCCAGCCGACGCGGCCGTCGACGTCGGTGAGGCGGTCGTCGCCCCGGCTCACGACCGCCAGCACCGCGCCGGCGGGCACGACGGTGCGGACCAGCGCCCGCGTCCGGTCGACGAGCCGGGCGTAGTCGGCGGCGTCGAGCGCCGGCTGTGGAGCGACAGGTTGATCGGGTGCGGCGTCGTCCGGGACCGGATCGGGGTCGGGGGACGGGCCGTCGTTGGCCGCCCATGGCGCCGCCGGGAGCTGTCCGAGGCGGCGGATGACCTCGCACTGGCTGCGGATCAACAGGCTGCGCAGCTCGGCCACTTCGCTGTCGAGGTCGAGGACGCAGCGCTGGAGCGCGGCCACGAGCGACGCCTGCTCGGCCAGCTGCCGATGGAGGTCGGCGACGTCCCCGCCGGGCGGTGTCACCTCGTCGTGCCGCGTCATTTCGCCGGCCGTGCGGCGGCCGGTCCGGGTGGCGGTCACAGGCGGCCTCCAGGCAGGGGATTCAGCGCGAACACCGTGCAGTCGGCGGTGGCGCGCTGGGTGCGGTGGACGGTGCGGAGCCGATCGGCGAAGCGGGCGTAGTGCTCGAGCCACCAGGCCGACGGCGCCGGGACGACCAGATGGGTGGCGCCCCGGCGCACGGTGTCGTCGAGGAGCGCCACGGCGGCGGCGTCGTCGGCCGGGTGGTGCCCCGCCCAGGCGCCGGAGGGGGTGGCCGGGAAGTGCCAGCCCGTCCGGCCGGGCAGGTCCAGCAGGTCGTCGTCGCCGCGGCTGACGACGGCGACGGTGGCGCCGGCCGGGACGGCGGCGGAGACGTCCGCCCGCACCCCGCTGACGAGCCGGCGATAGCCGGCGCCGGACGCCGGCGCCATGGCGGCCCGGCCGGACCGCTCGTCGAGGAGCCGGCGGACGTGGTCGAGGGCGAGGGCCAGCTCGTCGTCGTCGTCGACGCCGGCGGGGGACGGCGGCGTGGGGCGGTCGCCCGTGGTCAGCGCCACGACGGTGCCGAGCAGTTCGGCCACCTGGGCCGCCCGCCACTGCAGGAGCCGTTCGGCGGCCTGTTCCCGCTGGCCGTCGTGGACCGAGGCCAGCCGCGGGTCGGCGTGGAGACGGACGGGATGGGTGTCGCGGTAGCTCACTCGCAGGAGGCCGTCGTCGGCGTAGAGGCGCAGATCGTCGGGCCGGACCTTGGCCGCCCACCGCTCCCGGTAGAGGCGGCCGTTGGCCGCCGCCACGGCGCCGCCCCGGCCCCGGGTGGCGGATTCGAGGTGGACGACGACGCTCTGTGCGCAGTACCGCACGCCGTGGCCGGCCTCGCCGAGCCGGAGGCAGAGGTCGACGTCCTCGTGGCCGTTGTGGAAGGCGGGGTCGAACCCCCCGGCGGCGGTGAAGACCTCGCGCCGCACGAGCAGGCAGGCCCCGGTCACGGCCTGGAAGGCCCGGGACCGGAGGACGGCGGGGTGCTCGCCGGGGAAGCCGGCGTAGGCGTGGTGGGCATTGCGGTCTTCGCCGATGACGAGCCCGGCGTGCTGCACCGTTCCGTCCGGGTAGAGGAGCCGGGCACCGACCACCGCCGCCTCGGGGTGGGTGTCGGCTTCGGCCACCAGCGCCGCCAACCAACCCGCCCGGGGAACGGTGTCGTTGTTGAGGAACACGACGTACCGTCCGGAGGCGGCGGCGGCGCCGTCGTTGCAGGCCATGGCGAAGCCGGTGTTGGCGGCGTGGGACACGATCCGGACGGGCCGGGCGGCCAGCACCGCGGCGGTGTCGTCGGTCGAGGCGTCGTCGACGACGATGATCTCGGCGTCGACTCCGAGGGGCTCGGCGACCAGCGCGTCGAGGCAGGCGGCAGTCAGCCGGGACCGGTTGTGGACCGGGATGACCACGGACGCCGTGGGGGTCACGAACGGCTCCCCACCATGTCGCCGTCGGCGTCCCAACCGTCGGTGGCGGTGCCCGCTATCGCCTCGACGAAGGCGAACAGCACGCAGTCGTCGTCGTCGACGACGACCTCGGCCGCCGTCTGCAGCCAGGCGGCCAGCCCGGCGTAGTGGCTCAGCCACCACCGGGACGGCGCCGGGAGCAGGAAGTGCGTGGCTCCGGCCTCGGCCGCCGCCCGCAGCCCGTCCACCGCTTCGGCGTCGCTCCCGGGATGGTGGCCCGCCCAGTCGCCGTCGGCGCCGGCCGGGAAGGGGACGGCGGGGTGGCCGAGGTCGAGGAGGTCGGCGTCGCCTTTGCTGGCCACGAGGACGCGGGCGTCGGCCGGCAGCGCCCGGCGGGCGGTGGCCCGGATCCGCTCGACCCGGGCCCGGTAGTCGGCGTCGTCCCGGCGGCGGTGCCCGGTCCAGGTGACGCCCCACTTCTCCTCGAAGCGGCGGCGGTTCTCGTCGAACAGCGCGGCGTGCTCGCCGGTCGGGACGAGCCGGCCGAACGACGCTTCGCCGAAGTGGTGGACGAAGACGTCCTCGGCGCACAGCAGCCGGTAGCCGGCCCGGCGGAGCCGCTCGGCGTAGTCGTCGTCCTCGAACAGGCCGATCCCGAACGCTTCGTCGAGGAGGCCCACCTCGTCGATCACCGACCGGCGCAGGGCCAGGCAGAACAGCGCCGGCATGGGGATCTCGAACGACCGGCCGGCGAAGCGCTCGGCCCGTTCGGCGGCGAAGGACAGGAACTCGCCGTACGTCTCGTAGCCGGTGGGGATCTCGGCCTCGTTGCCGATGCGGCCCGTCACCGGGCCGACGGCCCCGACCTCGGGGTCGTCGAGGTGGGCCAGGAGCCCCCCGAGCCAGCCGGGCGCCACGATCGTGTCGTTGTTGAGGACGACGACCACTGGGCCGCTGGAGGCGGTGATCCCCTGGTTCACCGCCGCGGCGAAACCACGGTTGGCGCCGTTGCAGATCACCCGGAGGCGGGGATCGGCCAGCGCCAGCCGTTCGAGGTAGGCCGGGGTGCCGTCGGTGGAGGCGTTGTCCACCACCACGACCTCGACCTGCCCGTCCGACTCCGGGCCCGACGGCCCGCCGCCCGCCAGCACCGATTCGAGGCACAGCCGGGTGCAGGCCACGTTGTCCCAGGTGACGACGACGACGCTGACCGCCGCCGGTGACGGTTCGGGGACGTCGCCGGCCGGGGCGGGCACCCGCCGGGCGATCACGCTGGCCGTGGTCGCCTCGGGGAGGACCAGCGGCCGGCGCGAGACCGGGGTCAGCGCCAGTTCGGGCGGGGCGGCCGGCGCGCCCGGCGGCCGCCAGGCGGGCGGGCGCCGGGCCGGCGGCGCCAGCCCGAGATGGCCGAGGAGGTCCCCCAGGACCTTCTCGGCGGCGAAGTATTCCCGGGCGACGTCCCAGGCGGCCTTGGAGTGGCGGGCGTAGTCGGCCTCGATGCGGTGCAGCGCTTCGGCCGCCTCCAGCGGCGTACGGTAGGAGAACAGCCCCTCGCCGGTCGGGAGGGCGTGGCCGAAACCGGTGTCCTGGGTGACGACCGGCCGGCCGGCGGCGAGGTAGGTGGCGCTCCGGTCGCTGAACCAGCCGCTGCGGAGGCGGACGTTCTGGTCCTTGGCCACCGTGAACTCGCCCCGGGAGCCGGCGATGTAGGCCCGGTAGCGGTCGGCGTTGCGCGACACCTCGGCCGCCGGCCGCACCCGCCATCCGTTGGCCTCGAGGAGGCTGCGGTCGTCGTCCTCGAAGCTGGCCAGGGCCAGCTCCAGGGGGACGCCGGCCAGCGCCGCCACGTCGAGGAACCGGAGAAACTCGTGGTGCTTGCTCCAGTGGTAGGTCTCGCCGCCCAGCTGGATGTCGCGCCAGGCCTGGCGCCAGTTGCCGATGGTCGTGAACGCCGGTCCGGCCGGAAGGCCCCGCGACTCCCACAGGTCAACGAGGACGGGTTGCCGGGTCGGCAGGAACCGGAACTGTTCCGGCACCGGGAGGCCGCAGTCCGGCTCCCCGAGGTTTTCGCCGAAGGTGAAGAACGCCACGTGAGGCTCGAGGAAGGCGATCGTGCGGCCGTGCCGCTCGGCCAGCTCCGCCTGGAGCTGGCAGGGGTCCGACTCGACGTACACCAGCCGGCCCGTGGCGGCGTGCTCGGGTCGGGGTTCGGTCCCGCCGTGGAGGTTGAAGATCACCGCCGCCTCGGCGTAGAGCCGGTCGAGCTCGTCCTTCGACAGCCCGTGGCAGCGGCCGTCGGCGTGCAGCGCCTGGAAGGCCCAGCGGCCCTCGAGCCCGAAGCGGCGCATCACGCCGGCGATGAAGTCGGTGGCCAGCTTCGAGCTGTCGTCGTCGGGCCGGGTCATGAGCATCGACGGCGTCCGGGCGTGGGCCTCGACGTAGTAGGCGTCGAAGCCGAGGCGCTCCAGCCCGAGGAGGTAGTGGACCGTCTGCCACACGACACCGCCCACCGGCATCTTGCTCATCATCCCGAGGACGACGGCCTTGGGCCGGCCGGCCACCGCCGGCAGCGAGAGCCGGCCCGGTTCGGGCGCGGCGACGGCCGCCGGCGCCGGCGGCGCGGGAGGAGCGGGGGCGGGGACCGCGGCGGCCGCCCCGCCGTCGCCGGGCCGGCTCGTCTGCGCCTCCCACAGCGACCGGTACAGCCCGCCGTCGATCTTCACCAGGTCCTCGTGGCGGCCCTGCTCGACGAGCCGGCCCTTGTCCAGCACGAGGATCGTCGTCGCCCGCCCGATGGTGGACAGCCGGTGGGCGACGATGAACGTCGTGCGGCCGGCCATCAGCCGCTCCAGGGCGGCGAGGATCACGCCCTCGGTGCGGGTGTCGATCGACGACGTCGGCTCGTCGAGGATGAGGATCGGGGCGTCCTTGAGGAACGCCCGGGCGATGCAGACGCGCTGGCGCTCGCCGCCCGACAGCATGGCGCCGCGCTCGCCCAGCTTGGTGTCGTAGCCGTTGGGCAGAGCGCTGATGAAGTCGTGGGCGTTGGCCAGCTTGGCCGCCTCCACGACCTCCTCCATCGACGCCTCGAGGCGCCCGTAGCGGATGTTGTCGGCGATCGACGCCAGGAACAGGAGCGGCTCCTGCAGGACCATGGCCACGTTGAGCCGCAGCGAGTCGAGGGTCAGGTCGCGCACGTCGTGCCCGTCGACGAGGACCCGTCCGCCGGTGGGGTCGTAGAACCGGGGAATGAGGTTGGTCAGCGTCGTCTTGCCCGCTCCGGTGGGCCCGACGACCGCCACCACCGACCCGGCCGGCACGTCGAACGTCACGCCGGCCAGCGTCTGGCGCCGGTCGGGATAGGCGAAGTCGACGGCCTCGAAGCTGACGCGGCCTTCGACGCGGTCGAGGCGGAGGGCACCGGGCCGTTCCGTGATCCCCGGTTCCTGGTCGAGCAGCTCGAGGGCCAGCCAGAAGTCGACCAGCTGCTCCTGCCAGGCGCCCATCGTGTAGCTGATCGTTTGCAGCGGCCGGTAGACGCTGGCGATGTAGCCCATCATCACCAGCAGCTCGCCGACGGTCAGCTTGTGGGCCAGCACGTGGGCGGCGCCGAAGCCGAGGACGAGGGCGGTGCCGGCGGCGGTGATGACGTTGACGGCCAGCGAGAACAGCGTCTGGGTGACGGTGACGCCGATGCGGAGGTCGATGGCGTGCTCCGCCTGGTCACTGAAGCGGCGCAGCTCGTGGTCCTCCCGGCGGAAAGCCAGGATGACCCGCAACATCTGCATCGCCTCGTGGACGATCGACAGCGACAGGCCCTCCTGGTCCCGGGTGTGGATGAGCCGGGGTTCAACATGTTTGGCATAGAACACCGTCGAGTAGTAGATGAACGGGACAACTGCCAGGGACAGCACGGCCAGCAGCGGGTCGAGCCGCAGGGCGATCACGAACATCCCGATCAGCGTCAGGACGCTCTGGGCCAGCGCCGGGATCTCGACCACGATGCGTCCCAGCGCCGTGGTGTGGGTGTTGATGTTCTGGGCGAAGTACCCGGCCCGGTGGGTGTCGTGGTACGACAGCGAAGCCTGCTGGGCCTTGGCGAACAGGTCGCGGCGGAAGTCCAGCCGGAGACGGTTGTCGAGCTTCGTGCTGACGTACTCGGTGACGACGTTGAGCAGGTTCGACGCCAGCGCCAGGACGAGGCCGAACAGCGCCGCGGCGACGATCAGCGCCTGGGCGCCGTGGCCGAACAGCGAGGCGATCCAGCCCTTGGCCGCCTTGCGGCCGAGGACGGTGTCGACCAGGAACGCCATCGGCCACGGCTCGGCCAGGCTGACGGCGACCCCGGCCAGCATCAGCCCGACCGACACCCCCGACAGGCGCCAGTAGCGGCGCAGGTAGGGCACGACCCGGCGCAGGTGCTTCCAGGAGCGGGCTCCGGGCGCGGCCAGGTCGGAGTGCTCGTGACCGCCGTTCACGGCTGCTCCTCCCCGGCCGGCGCCGCGGCCGACGACGCCGCCGTCTCCAGCGCGGCGCGGACCCGGCCGCCGCTGCGCCGGATGCCGACAGCGACGTCGGCGGCGCACACGGCGGCGACGGCCAGCGCCGCTCTCGGCCCGGCCGCGGCGGCGCCGGCGGCCACCGCCGCCAGCGCCACTGCCGCGGCACCGGTTCTCAGCCGCCGCCGGACGCGGACCTGCACGAACCCGGCGGGGAACCCGGAGGTGACGACATCGCCGGCGACGAGCGCGGAGGCCGTCACGACGCCGTCACGGGCCTCCCAGTCGCCGGCGGCGGCCACGGGCAGCCCGGCCCGGCGGAGGGCGGCGATGATCCGCTCGGTCGTCGCCGCCCGGTCGCCTTCGGCCGGGACGGCGACGGCCCCGCCCGGCAGGCGGCGGACCGGCCCGGGCAGCTCCACCGGCGGAAGGTCGCGCCGGGCGGCGGCCGCCGTCGTGGCCCGGCCCCAGTGCCGGACGACCGGCTGGGCCAGGCACAGCGCCGCTACCGACAGCCGGAAGGCGACACGGTTGCCGGGCAATTCCGACGGCGGTTCGGCCCGGGCCGCGTCGACCGCGAACAGTGCCGCCAGCGCCGCAGCGCCGGCGGCAGCGGGGACGCCGCCCGGCCAGGGCGCCAGTGCCGCCAGCGGCGCGGTGGCCAGCCCGGCCAGCGCCAGCGGCACCCCGAGCTGGTGGGCGGCGTCGAGACCCGACCCGCCGGCGCCGTAGACCGACTGGTAGGCGGCCGTGCCGTACCGGCCCCGGTAGACGCGGCCCCGGCGGTCGGACGCTTTTGCCGCTGCTGTCAGGGGGTTGTAGATCCGCCCCTGCCAGCGCGCCGCGCCGAGGCCGTTGAAGCGGGCCGGGTGGCGGGCGGCGACGAGCGCCTCGGCCCGGCCGTAGCCCCGCTGCTGGCGCAGGTAGGTCCGGGCCCCGGGGCGGCGGTGGTGCCAGACCAGCGCCGCGGGGTGAAAGGCGATCTCGTGGCCGGCGTCGAGGACCCGCCAGCAGAAGTCGACGTCGTCGCCGGCGGCGGTGAAGACCGGCACGAATCCGCCCGACTCCTCCAGGACCGCCTTGCGGAAGGCCATGTTGCACCCCGGCAGGTGCTCGGCCCGGTCGTCGCCGACGAGGACGTGGACGGGCCCGCCCGGGGCGCGGGCGACGCGCTGGGCGCCGGGCGGATCCGACGGCGGCGGCACGTTCGGGCCGCCGGCACCGGCCACCGGCCGCCCGTCCCGCTGGCGCTCCCCGAAGGCCAATGCCAGGAAGTAGGGCCATTCCGGCGCCGGATAGGCGTCGGCGTCGAGGTAGGCGACGATCTCGCTGCGGGCCGCCTCGAAGCCGGCGTTGCGGGCCGCCGACAGCCCGGCGTGTCGGATGCGGACGAGGCGGGCCCGGGGGTGGCGCAGCGCCACCGCGGCGGTGTCGTCGGTGGAGCCGTCGTCGACGACGACCACCTCCAGGCCGGGATAGTCGAGGGCGCAGGCGTGGCGCAGGCACTCGTGGAGCGTGGCGGCCGCGTTGTAGGCGCAGACGACGACGCTGACCGGCGGCCAGCCGCCGGCCGGGGCGAGATCGGCGACGGTGCGGTCGTTCCAGCGCTGCGCCACCGCCAGCGCCGGCCGGGGCGAGCGGTCGTGGCGGGTCAGCCCGAAGCGCCACCCGGTGACCGGTTGTCCGCCGACCCACCAGTCGTCGGTCCAGGAGAACAGGCAGGCGCCGGCGACTCCCCGTTCCACGACGGTGGCCAACTGCCAGTCGATGGCCTCGGCCTGCCGCTGTTCGCCGCGGCCGCCCGGGCTGTCGTGGCCGGCGTGGAGTCCGGTCTCGCCGAGGACGAGCGGCCGGTCGCCGGCCAGGTGGTGGAGGCGGGTCAGGTACCGGGACAGCGCCACCCGGTCCTCGAGGAAGACGTTGAACGTGACGAAGTCGAGGTCGGCGATCGCCAGGTACTCGGTGGACGGGTAGTTGGCGTAGGTGACGAGCCGGTCGGCGTCGGCGCTGCGGACGGCGTCCACCAGCTCCCCGACGGCCGCGGCGACCGGGGCGGTGCCCAGCCACCGGACGACGTCGGCGGGGACCTCGTTCCCGACGCAGACGGCCAGGACGGAGTCGCAGCCGGAAAGCCGCTCCGCCGCCTGCCGGACGGCCGCGGCGCCGGCCCGGGTGATGCTGCGCTGCTGACGCCGGGAGGCGCCGGCCAGGTAGCGCCAGTCGACCCAGTGGGCGCCGGCCAGCAGCCGCAGGCCGTGGTCGGCGGCGAGCTCGAGCAGGTCGGCGGGCGGCTCGGTGTAGGTCCGGACGACGGTGAAGCCGGCCTCGGCCATGTCGGCGAAGTCCCGCTTGATCCGGTCCCGGGCCGGCACGAGAGCACCGTCGTCCCGGGGAGCGAACGTCCCGTACGTCACGCCCCGGAACCGGAAGCGCCGGTCACCGACGGCGAAGAACTTCCCGTCGACCCGGACCGGCCCGCTGTCGTTCCCCGGAAGCTTCCCGATTGCCACTGCGACGAGATCGGCCAGTCGCCCCCCGGCGTTGAATCGGGCGAGGCGGCCCGCTTCCCCGTCAACCGCCCATCTTCACTGCCCGTAACGGCGTTCCACCCGGAATCTTGGGCCGGGCTTAACGGTCGTTTGACGTGGGGAACGGCCGTCCTGCCGTCCGGGTTGTTCCGGACGGCAGGACGGGGGACTGCTCAGTCGGGGTTCGCCCGGCGCCGGGGGAGCGGCCAGCGGTCCCAGACGATGGCGTAGAGGATTCCGGCCGCGGCCACCTGCACCAGGGCCGTCGTCCCCACCCAGAGCTCGACCGGGTACTGCGTCCAGTCCTGGCCGGCGTTGCCGAGCGCCTTGAGGCCCCAGTAGACCGCCGCCGCCACGGCCGCGGTGGTCACCGCCACCCCGAACCCGGCGGCCGCCGGCGATTCCGTGCTGAACGGCCAGGCCTCGAAGAGCAGCGAGGCGACGATCACGCCGGCGACCAGCGACCCGCCGACTGCGCCGATGACCGGAATCGACCACTTGAACAGGTCGTGCATCAGCAGGTACGTGAGCCACCCGCCGCCGATGACCGTCACGTTGGCCGCCAGCAGGCGGGCGCCGGTGGCCTTGATGGCGTTGAAGGGCCAGCCGCCGAGCACCAGGCCGAAGGTGACCTGCCAGGCGACGATGCACACCAGCCAGCCGACGATGTCGAGGGCGTTGACCGGCCCGTTGGGGTTCCGAAGCGAGAGCAGCGACCGGGAGGCGGCGGGGACGAAGTTCCAGTTGGCCGCCAGCCGGTAGCCGAGGAGGCCCACGGCCCAGCAGCTGGCCAGGGCGGCGATCCCGGACCAGACCCGGCCGAGCCGGTCGAAGGGCTTGCCCTCGTTGATCAGCGTGAGCTGCGCCATGGCCACGAAGACCATCCCGGCCAGCGGGAACGTGAACGGGAAGCCGGTCAGGTGACCGGCGGCCTGATCGGTGGCCTGCGAGAACAGGCCGTCGATGTCGACCTTCCCGACGATGGCCTGCCCGGCGATGAGCAGCCCGAAGGCGGCGGCGGCGATGATGAGCGTGTTGACGGCGAGCTTCGCCGGGCGGTTCAGCCGGTCGGCGGGCCAGCCGCCCCACCAGAGGGCCACCACGACGAGCACCGGCAGGGCGTAGGTCACCAGCGGGATCGACACCTGCAGGGCGGTCTGCGGGCCACCGGGGGCCACGGCGAGCAGGGCGACGAGACCCGCCACGATGACGGTCCCGGCCAGGCCGGCCCAGGGCTGGCGGCTGAGCGCCGGTCCGGGGGGTGGCTCGATGATGACCTCGACGTCCGCCCGGGCCGGTGCGGTCGAGAGCGTTTCGAGGTCGACGGGCGACTGGGTCTCCGACATGGCTCGCCTTCCTTCCCGTGCATATGGATTGGAGGAGATCCCTCATGCCCGGGATACGCCCGCAGGTTGGTGTTGCCCTGAAGTGGCCCTGTGCCGTCGCTGATTTCCGGCCGCAGGTTCTTCAAGAACCACTCACGATTTCTTCAGTCCCGCTTCAGTGGTCCTCACGAGAATTTCATCATGACCACCGCAACGACCGACGCCGGTCTGCGCGTCCTGCTCG
>Ga0070681_10007455_pt1 | contig 10693 bp, 11 predicted proteins | sample KBSC83BmetaG_FD_65650 | JGI IMG/M metagenome (GOLD analysis project Ga0070681, IMG submission 65650) | Corn rhizosphere microbial communities from Kellogg Biological Station, Michigan, USA - KBS C8-3B metaG | ecosystem: Host-associated > Plants > Roots > Rhizosphere | place: USA: Michigan...
GGCTCATCGCATCCTGGAGCTGTAGAAGGTTCCAAGGGTTAGGCTGTTCGCCTATTAAAGCGGTACGTGAGCTGGGTTCAGAACGTCGCGAGACAGTTCGGTCCCTATCTGTTGTGGGCGTAGGAGATTTGAGAGGACCTGTCCTTAGTACGAGAGGACCGGGATGGACGAACCTCTTGTGTTCGAGCTGTCATGCCAATGGCACCGCTCGGTAGCGAAGTTCGGTTGTGATAACCGCTGAATGCATATAAGCGGGAAGCACTCCTCAAGATGAGATCTCCCAACCCGTAAGGGATAAGAAGGGCCCAGGTAGACTACCTGGTTGATAGGCTGGAGGTGGAAGCGCAGTAATGCGTGTAGCTTACCAGTACTAATCGCCCGTTCGGCTTGACCATAAAATTTACTCGGTGCAGACGAAGCTCTTAGCCAATAGCTTTTAGCTCTTAGCTAGAACCTGAGCAGAAGTTAGAAGTTAGGTGAGAGCTTCGGCGCCGATGCTTTTGTGAGAAAGCAACGCTGCGTAAGACGGCTGAAATCGGAAGTAAGCAAGAAGAAAGTAGGCCCGTCCAATCTATTCAGTTGTGAGAGATCGTTCTCAGGATCTTTTACAAGTTTGCGGTGGTTCGGCCCTGAGTTGAGCGGGAGCTCCTCATTTGGCGCGAACCGAGCTAAATAGCGAAAAGCTAGTAGCAGCCGCTCAAGACGTCGGTGATCATACCGCGGGGGTTCCACCCGTTCCCATCCCGAACACGGAAGTTAAGCCCCGCTGGGCCGATTGTACTGCACGCGAAAGTGTGTGGGAGAGTAGGTCGTCGCCGGCATAAATAAAGGCCGTTGAGAGAAATCTCGACGGCCTTTTCCTTTGCATTTATGACATCCAGACGCTGCAATGGCGTTTTGACTCTTTCCACTTTCCCTTCTTCTTTTCAAACACGATAGTTGAACCATGGCCGCAGAGCCCACCACACACAAAACTGAAGCTCATAGCGGCATATCTATGGCTCTTGTCAAACGCCACCTCTGAAAGTGTAAGTAGTCCCGCGGAAAAGCCAGCTTCGACGGCGCTGTTCACGTCCTTGCCTTGACGGATTTCCTGCCCCGGATCGTTTTGCTGAACGGCTTCTCCCTGTTGTTCGGGATCGACCAGGTGTATGTTTCCCGGCAATGCAGTGCGAGGATCGAACCGGTGAACCATAGAGTTGTACCTGCCATCCGCCTCAAGCTCGACACCTTTCAAGCAGTCGTCGTCACTGGGGGCGAAGGTTGACGTGAGGTTTGAGAGATTGAGCCGCACAGTGCTTCCGTTGTTGTATGAGCCAAGGAATGTCCGGTAAATAGCGAGTTGGTCTCGTTCCATTGGCGATTGGCTGATGGCCGGTTTCTTGAGTTCGCTTAATGAGGGTGATGCAACGAGCAAGATTAGAAATGCGAGTATTCGATTTCTGTTCATGCTGCTAGCCTCCAGCAGAGTCAAAGACACCACGGAGGATCCACCCGTTCCCATCCCGAACACTGAAGTTAAGCCCCGCAAATAACGCTTAGGATTTCGGCTGCGGGCTCCCGCTTCGCTCACGCCCGCAAGGCGCCTCAAGTTAAGCCCCGCTGGGCCGATTGTACTGCACGCGAAAGTGTGTGGGAGAGTAGGTCGTTGCCGGCATAAATAAAGACCACATTCAGAAATGAATGTGGCCTTTTCCTTTCGGGGCAGGTTTCAGGGGTTTCAAGTTTCAAAGTCATTCATTTCAAAGTCATTCAGCGGGGCAGTGCAACGGGCCCTGCGGGGGCGAACTCCGGGCGGTTGATGACCAATATAGGGAATGGGACTACCGACTTGATTGCATCGTAGATTTCGTCTCTCACCCGGTCCGCAGCATCGATGCTCTCAGTCGCAATTGTATTCCCAGATTTCGTCAGATCTTTCGACTCTCTCTGGGGTCCCGAGACTGGCCAACCTGCTCGATTACGAATTTTGGTTCACGTCTTTTGGCCGTTTGCTCGGGCGGTTCTAGAGAATACGGAGCCAATTCGTGCCAGTTCTCAGGCGTGGTAGTCTTGCCCTCCGGACACATTTTGGTGTGCGGTTTGAAGATAATGATCTTGTACAAATATCGATCGCGCTTCTCTGAGTCGTATGCGAATTCAAACGCAATCCCGCGATCCTCTGCAACCCAGAATACTAAAGGTCGGTCTCCCAACGCCACACTAGTCGGCCCAAGCAGGACATATGCTCCAAGCCCTTTGTAGTAACGTCGCACCTTCTCGGGAGAATCATACATTGTTACGCCATTCACGGTGTGAAAGCGCGTTGTGGCGGACTCAATCTGGGTAACTCGTCCGTCTACAAAACTAAAGAACACATTTCCTGAATCTGCCACCCAGTTGTATATATCACCGCATTGGTCTTTCCATTCTTGATCCGTTGTGGGTTTAAGTGAAAAAAGCTTGTAAACCTTTTCACGAGCATCAGCAATCTTTAATCCACCAAAGCCAATCCCCGGCTCGATAATCTCATCAGCATGCTTCTTGACGCGCGAGTGGTGTTCTGCTCCGTTCCCCATGCGCAGCATCCGCTGAGCCTGGGCAAGCCAAGAGAACAACGTTATGCACAATGCAAGGACCAAAAGTCCGCGCCGTCTCATCCACTCTCTCCCAGATCCGATTGTATTACTCAAAGCAGCTTAAGGCGATGCTAACGACACTTTGCAGCGTCTACGAGATCACTCCACGCCGCCATCGCACGAGCATAAGAGCCAGGCTCACCTTCATGGCGTCTGCACATTCTGCAGGTGATCTTCGTCAGCTTCGAGTTTAGCTGTGTACATTCGAGTGCGATCCGCCTTGATTTCGATCCGTCTGCACATTGGCAGTGAAGACCCCTCACCCACAAAAACATCATATAAGCCGGGCCGCAAAGAAATTTCAAAACAACCCATCTCGCGCGGGCTTGACTGCGGCTGAAGATTGCCCAAAATGATCTCTCACATACACGAACGCATCTCTTGCAGGTGTATTATTGTCCCCCACGAAGACCCGAACAACTAATTTACCTTCTTTGCTCCCTTGACCAATTGCCACAATCGAGCAGACCATGCAAGCCGCTATTATTAGAATCTTAGAACGACAATTGTTCACGCAGAGTTCTCCTAAGAAATCGGGAAACGTGGGGACAGACGGATGGAGTGCACCCCCGTGGATATTCAAAGCCGGTCCTTCCAGTAGCTGGGTCTTCTGCTCGCGTGCGAAACTGCGACGATTTGAATTTCTTCCGGTGAAAGGATTCGATAAATCAGGACGAACGGGAATCGGTGCAGAAGGAATCGGCGAGTGGAGTGGAGACCGGTTGCCCAGCGGGTTGGTGCTTCAACGATCTGCGTGATCGCGCGCTTCACCTCTGCATCGAAATTACGGGCTGCATCAGGGCTGCGAGCCAGATACCAATCGAAGGCAGCGTCATATTCGAGTCCGGCGTCTTCATGAAAATGCGCCCTAATGCGCACGGGGTAGTTTTCTGAGATTGCGCTCGCGCACTTCCTCCCAAGGAATGGTCTTTGCTCTGCCCGAGTCGAGTTCCTCGATGCGACGCTTGACTTCTTCGTCCCACGCCGCTTGTACCCCCTCATCCACCTTGCCGCCCAGGCTAGAGATCAGGGAATCGGCAAGCGCTTCCTGTTCCTCGACGGAAAGGGACAATGCTTGTTCGAGCAGCTTCGATACTTCAGGTGTCATCTGCGCCATAAAATTCGCTCTCCAATATCATAACGCGGCGACTATGCTCTCCCCATCGGGAGCACGCAATTTAGGCCCGCTCGCCGAATGTACTGGACGCGAAAGTCGTCCGCCCCTACACGATAAAATAAATCATCATGAGCAAAGTTCGCGTGTCTTCCTTTTCCATTTCTATCGACGGCTTCGGGGCTGGGGCTCGGCAGGATTTGCAGAATCCTCTGGGCGTGCGTGGGCCTGAGATGTTTTCCTGGTTCTTTCAGACGGATGTCTGGAAGAAGATGCAAGGCGAGAGCGGCGGCGGGCAAGGCGTCGACAACCAGATGGCTGAGCGCGCGTTCGAGAATGTCGGCGCGTGGATTTTGGGGCGGAACATGTTTGGTCCGGTGCGGGGGCCATGGCCCGACGAGTCATGGAAGGGATGGTGGGGCGATGAACCTCCGTATCACGTTCCCGTCTTTGTCCTGACGCATCATGTGCGGAAGCCGCTCGCCATGCAGGGCGGGACTACGTTTCACTTCGTCACGGACGGGGCTGAGTCGGCGTTGAAGCGGGCCCGGGAAGCGGCCGCAGGCAAAGACGTGCGCATCGGCGGAGGCGTGTCGACAATCCGGCAGTATCTTCTTGCGGGGCAGATCGACGAGATGCATTTGGCGATGTCGCCGGTGTTGATGGGTGAAGGCGAGCATCTGTTTGCTGGGATCAATCTGCAGCAGCTTGGGTTTCGCGTGGCCCAGAGTGTTGCGGGAGAGAATGCGACCCACATCTTGATCGAGAAGCGGCAATAATTCACGCCGCGTTCGGGCGTACTGCGGGATGCCCCGCCCCTCTTACACTCGCTTCGCTCGCGGGGCGGACGAGGCGTCCGCCCCTACACGAGCAGTTTCAGGCTGCTGCTTGCAGGTGATAGGCTGGCACGAAGGTTTCGGCTACGAAGGTCTCATAGCTGGTGGGCGTGGTGTTCTCGCGGGTGCGGGGTTCCAGGGCAAGCATGTATCCGGAGTTCAGGGAGGCCGCCATCTCCAGAAGCAGCCTGGCGGCTTGATCGGACATTCCCATCTCGACCATGGCGCCGCGGGCCTGATCATCGCTTAGTTGGACGTACTTGAGATCGGGCGTGCCGATTGCTTTTCCAAGAACGGCGGCGACTTCGTTGTACGAGAGGTCGCGCTGCCCGAGCAGTTCGCGGGTTTGTTTGCCGGTAACGGTTGGGTGAAGCAGGGCATCGGCGGCGGCCGTTCCGATGTCGCGTGTAGCGATCATGGGAAGCTTCAGATCCGGACGCAGCGGTCCGACGCTGTAGCCCATCTTGCGAATCGCGCTCACCTGGGGAAGCGTGTTCTCCATGAAGTAGGCGGCGCGCAGGTGAAGCACATTCGCGCTGCTGATCTGGTTGAGCTTTTGTTCCAGATGATGGAGCCCCAGCACGGGACCGGTTCCACTGGGTTTGTCAGCTCCAATGCTGCTTAGGGCGACTACATTCTTCGTTCCCGCTGTTTGCACGGCGGCGGCGATAGCGTCGCTGACCCGATTGGAATAGCCCAGCGGATCATTGCTGGTGATATTGGGTGGAATCATTACGTAGGCGGAGTCAGCTTGATCGAAGGCTTTGGTGAGAGCCGCGGTGTCGCTGACGTCGGCAACAAAGATCTCCGCACCTTTGGCGGCGAGAGGTTTTAAGTGAGCGGCATTTCTGCCGATGACGCGAACTTTCTGCTCGCGTGCAAGAAGATTCTCGGCCACTGTATGTCCAGTGTTGCCGCTTGCTCCCATGATGACGTACATAGTTTTCTCCTTCCCCGGGTTGGATGCTCAAGGTACGGATTGGACTCGGCTGATTCGACCACGTCAGGGTCGCCCACCACAGAAGGGACAGGGCGGCACGGAAGGATTTTCTCTTATATTTATTCTGAAGACTCCGTCGATGTTCTCGCGAAGAGCTCGCAATCTGCGCAACCTAAGGGTGGGAGCAGGCGCAACCACTTTGAGATTGCTCAGCTCAGAGACTTTTTCCTGGGCACGAACATATCTGCTTCGGTGAGTCCGCATTTATTTGCCATCTGGTAGCAGTAGTAGAGGTGGGCAGCGCCTTGGGGAGTGCGGGAGTCGGTGCCGAAGGTGAATTTCAGGCCGGCCCGCTTGGCCAGCGTGATGAAGCTCGCGTCGGGGACATGGGAGACTTCGTTGATTTCGATGGCGATGTGTTTCGAGCGGGCCAGGTCGATAATGCGCTGCATTCTCGGGTTGGTCCAGAGGTCGGCATATTGGCGGGCGATGGGGACTGGGAGGAAGGTGGGCCATCCGAAGATGTCGATAGGTTCGGTAGTCATCACCTGCTCGATGAATTGCATGTAACGGGACATGAAGGCTTGCTCGTCGTCGACCATGGTGTCGATTTGCCAGATCGCGAGGAAGGTGCCGTCAGGATTGGGAAGCGTGAGGGCGTCCATGAGGATGTAGTCGAGTTGATCCAGCAAAGGCTGGGAGAATGCTTTCGACCAGCCGGGATAGACCGGCTGCAGACCGATGTGCACGGGATATTTGCGGAGAGTGTCGAGATATTGCTTGAGGTCCGCATCGCTGTTGAGCTTGTAGCCGGGGCCGGGATGCTCGACGATGCCGATCTGGACTCCACGTTGTTTGGCCAGATCGACGGCTTGCTCCATGGAGAGATGCTCGCTGAGGTGGACGTGATAGTCCGTGACGGGGAAGGCCGGCTTGGCTGGGGGGCCGGAGGATTCGCGATTGCTGGGCGCTAGCGCGCGTGAGAGCTGCGGTGGGGCGGCGAAAGCGGCTCCGGCTGCGGCTGAGGTTTGCAGGAAAGTTCTGCGAGAGTAGGAATGGGACACGTTCGATCTCCATTGAGAGCAGTGAGAAACTCTGGAGCATATCGTTGCGGCAGCAGCATGGCAGTGATGGCGGTCACGATGTGTAACGGCTCGGTCTATTTCGGGCGAATGGAGCGGGAGGAGCGGATGCCAACCAGGAGGATTGCAGAGAGGACGGCGAGGGTTCCGATAGCGGTGATCGCAATGAAATCGATCACGACTTGCTCCATACCCAGGGCTTGCAGGATGGAACGGACCACTGCTGCGGTGATGATGGCGGGACTGGGTATGGACATTGCGGTCTTCTCTCGTTTGGAAGTTAAAATCCCCACCCTACGAAAGGCGCGTAGGGTGGGCACCTTTTCGGTCATTTCACTTACTGGGCTGGGGTTGCGGTGGGAGTGGATTCGGCCTGGACCTCCGGCTGAACGGGGTTGATCTTCACCGTGTGCAGGATCTGTTCCAGGCGGTTGAACACGCGGTCGCGGTCCACATGCTTTACCAGGCCTTCTTCGCTGGCGTCGGTGGTGACGTTTAGCGCGAACTCGTAGCAGGCTCCGTTCTGATACAGATGGAAGTACTTGGAGTCGCTCTGGCGCGTGCCTTCGCCGGAGACGGCTTCGGTGGCGCGGAGTTGCATGTCGCCGATGAGAAGCTGGTTGGCGGCAAGCGCCTTCGCAGTGGGTTCGGTGCTGGACGGGTTTGAGGAATCAAGCTTCGCACTCGAGTCCTGGGGCGCATCCTTCTTCACGTCATCGACCTTGGCGGAACCGGTGGTTGCAGTTTCGGGCTTCACTTCGGTGATGGGAGCTGGGTCAGACTTCGCAGTTGACTTCTGGGCCGGCACGGCAAACTGACCGCATTCGTCCGCGGTGAGACTCTTGTGCACGCTCACGTTGAAGAATGCGGACGAGAAGTCTGTGTTGCCGTAGTTCGTTTCTGGCAGTTCGACCGCCGCGAGAGCGACTCCGCCGGGCTGCACGAAGTTCATCGGAATCGGATTCGACAGGATGAACTGGGTGGCAGCGTCGCCGGTCTCGATGGCATAGCGCCGCGGATATTCGAAGGTCACGCCGTACGTTTTATCGGCATAGTTCACGGTCGCAGGTCGTTTACGGACCACAGGTTTCCTGGGCGCTGGCTTGTTCTCGGCGTGTGCGACGGGCATTGTCGGCATGGGCTGCGGTTGCGCCTCTGCTGCTGGAATCGGGTTGTTGATGGTTACGGGTTTCGGTTTGTCGCTGGAACATCCGACTGCGATGGAGCAGATGATCAGGACGGCAGCGAATACGAACGCGCTGGCGTTCTTGCCCCAGGTCAGAAAACTGGTCTCTCGAGTGTTGCTCAGGTTGATACGGGTCATGTTGGTTGCCTCCTGCCGGCTAGCGGCACCATGCGTAATGCAAGAGAGGGACCAAGGAAAGGTGATTGACTCTGAGGGGGTTACGAGGATGCGGAAGCTTGAGAGCGTGGCCCGCGAGACACGTTGTGGCGGGGGCAACACGCTGCCTGGTTACATCCTATGTTCCGGCAGGAAGTCATTATCCGGATCTATCTGGCACTGGTTTCGGTGATGGGCAGGGCGTCTGCGGAGTCAGCAGAGACCTCAGAATGGAGCGGGAGGGCGGCGCGGACGGCTGTGCCGGGACTTAGTGCCTCGATGTGGAACAGGCCTCCGAGCTTGAGGACGCGCTCGCGCATGCCGGTGATGCCCACGCCGTTCTGAGCCGCAGAGCTGTCGATTCGGCGCAGGCGGGCTTCTGGAATTCCCTTGCCGTTATCGCGCACTTCGATTTCGATGTGATCGCCCGTACGGGTGAGGCGAACGGTTGCCGCTGAGGCCTGGGAATGACGGTGAACGTTGGTGAGGCTCTCCTGCAGGATGCGGAAGAGGACAAGTTCTCGATCGCGCGAAGGGCGGTCCATGTTCTGGGGGATGTCGCAATCGATGTGAAGCCCGCTGCGCCGGGCAAATCCTTCGACGAACCAGCGCGCGGCGGGGGCGATTCCGGCTTCATCGAGCAGCGGAGGATGCAAGAGATAGGAAGTAGTTCGCACTTCCTGCAGCGCCTCATCGGCCAGTGCGTTGAGATCGTCGATCAGGGGCTGGAGAGCGGTAGGAGATCCTTTGACCTGCCGGATCAAAGCGATGGACATCTTTACCGCGGCGAGGGTCTGGCCGACGGTATCGTGGAGGTCGCGTGCGATGCGGCGGCGTTCTTCGTCCTGCAGCGTCATCAAGCGGACGGAGAGTTGCCGGAGATCGATCTCGGCCTGCTGGCGGACGCTGATCTCGGATTGCAGGCGGTCGAGAGCCTTCGAGAGTTCCTCGGTACGCTGCAGCACCCGCGCCTCTAACTGGTCGTGCGCCTTGCGCAGGTCTTGCTCGGCGCGCTGCCGCTCGCGTGCCTCCCTGGTCAGAGCCTCAATCGTTTCGTTCAGGCGCAATTGCTTATTACGGTTGGCCCCCCCGAGGGCAATCAGGACGGCGGACACTAGAAAGAAGCCGATCGTGGCGTGAATTTCTGAAGAGTGAATCACCGCGAACGAGTGGCGTGGGTCCATGAACCAGTAGAAAATGCCAAGGAATCCAATCAAGCCACTGAGGGCTGCCGGGACATAGCCGCAGAGCACGGCGCAATAGGCCACCGCGATGTAGACGGTAACGTAAAAAGCGACGGGTCCCAGCAGCGGATCGAGCAGCCAGCGGAGCAGGATCGCGGCCACGCCGGCGGCAAACGCAATCGTATAACGCCGGGAGACATTCTTGGGCGGAATGGGTGTGAGGTTAGTGAGCATCTGCGCTGCGACTGCGCCTTGCATGCAACTCACCTGCTGGGTTGGTTGGAAGGAAACACCGGCGGGCACGGAGCACGCAGGTGCACTATATCGTGCGGTGCGAACAGAACCCCTTGCGCATTCTTTAGGGTGGGATGCGGCCCGGGCGTATGGGGGTTGTCCAACGGAACTGAGGTAGAGTTTAGGAGCTCTGCTTAGACTTGTGAGATTGACCTGCATTTCTGAATCTCAGCGGGGGCTCAGTAGAGGTATCTGCTGTGTTCCTCTATGCCCGCAGTGGTGAAGAAGCGAAAAGCGTATGCTCGGGACGCGCTCGAGCTTGTTCTGGAGCATTCTGGTTTACATTCTCTTACGTGGAGCTTTCATCATGAACCATTTCTCGCGTTGCTTGCTCGGTTTGTTCTTGTGTCTGGGGTCGGTGGGTTGGGCTCAGGAGAAGGTCATCATCGATACCGACATTGGCGACGACGTGGATGATGCCTTCGCGCTGGCGCTGGCGGTGAAGAGCCCAGAACTGCAGGTGCTGGGAATCGCGACTGCATTTGGCGAAACCGAAGCGCGGGCAAAAATTGTGGACCGGTTTCTGGCAGAAGTCGGGAAGTCGGATATTCCTGTGTTCGTGGGGAAGCCTGCGGGAAAGACCCCGATGTCGCAGCGCATTTATGGCGAAGAAGGACACTTCGCCAAGAGTTCGCATGCGGACGCGACGGATTTTCTGCTGCAAGAGATTAAAAAATATCCGAGCGAGATTACGCTGGTCGCGATTGGACCGCTGATGAACGTCGGCGAAGCCATCGATCGCGACGCGGCAGCGTTTCGCAAGCTCAAGCGGGTTGTGATCATGGGAGGATCGGTCCGGCGCGGCTATGGGGATTACGGGTACAACGAGCATTTTCCTCCTTCGCCGGAGTGGAACATCTTGAATGATGTGAAGTCGGCGCAGAAGTTATTCGCGTCAGGGGTGCCGCTCTATGTCATGCCGCTGGATTCGACGCAGTTAAAGCTGGACGAGGTGAAGCGCGCCTTTCTGTTTACGCGGGGGACTCCGGTAACCGATCAGCTGGCGATCTTGTATCACTTGTGGGCGCAGGAGACTCCGACGCTGTTTGATCCGATGACGGTGACGTTTGTGTTGAAGCCGGAGTTGTGTCCGGTGACGCCAATGCATATTCGGGTGGATGAGAAGGGATACACGCGCGAGGAGCGGGGGACGCCGAACGCGCAGGTTTGCCTGAATTCGAATCCGGAAGATTTCTTCCAGTTCTATTTGAGGAGAGTGGGGGAACGGTAGCGCGGGTTTTTTCTGCGACAAAGTCAAAATCCCCACCCTACGAAAACCGCGT
>Ga0070681_10007458_pt1 | contig 10691 bp, 10 predicted proteins | sample KBSC83BmetaG_FD_65650 | JGI IMG/M metagenome (GOLD analysis project Ga0070681, IMG submission 65650) | Corn rhizosphere microbial communities from Kellogg Biological Station, Michigan, USA - KBS C8-3B metaG | ecosystem: Host-associated > Plants > Roots > Rhizosphere | place: USA: Michigan...
CGCGGACGCGGTGAAGAAATGCAGAGTGCGCGCCGACTGCCGGCCTCCGAACAGCTCCGTCAGAAAGTGCAGGCGCGCATCCATCCCCGGCGACATCGTCAGTCCGGTCAGGAGCATCAGCGGCAGCAGGCCGAACACCACCCCCAGGTAGCTGAGCTTTTGCAGGACGTTGTAGCGGCGCGCCTCCTCGCCATGCGGAAAACGCAAACGCAGGTGATCGATGAGCGAGCGGCCGATGTGCCGCAGTTGCTCGCGATCGGGCGCAAGCACACGGCTCACGCGACCGCTGAGCAGCGCGTACCCCAGATAGAGGAGACCGTTCAGCACGAACAGCCACGCGAAGAAGAAGTGCCAGCGCCTGCCGCTCGCCAGGTCCTGGTAGCCCGGCAGAGTGATCCAGCCCGGGAAGGCCGGCGCGTCACCGGAGCCGAAGCTCAGGAACGGGTGATCGAAGGGGGAGGCTTCGCCCCAGTAGAGGGCCGGATGAGCGTTGAGAATCTGCAACCCGCTAAGCAGGAGCACCAGCAGGCACAGCGCATTCACCCAGTGCGTGAGACGCACGGTGAGCGGATGCCTATAGAGAGCGACGCGCCCGTCGCTGAGGGCTCGCTCGGTGCCCGACGTAGGCTGTTGGCCTGAGGCGGTTGCGCTCATGCTCACATCGGTGGCTTCGCGCCGTTCTCGCCGATGACGATCCCATTGGCATTGAACGTGCCGTCCTTGCCCGGCGGAGCGATGAGGAAGGCCGGTATTCCAGGCTTGATCTGTGACGGGTCACCGTCGGTGAACTGCACGATCGGCACCCCTGGCGGCACGATGATCCTGCGCTCGCCGTTCGGGTAGCTGACTTGGAGCTCCCGCCCTTTCGGATTGGTCGTGACCTTGCCCACGGTACCGTTGGTCATCATCGAGCCCGGCTTGGAATCCCAGCCGTAGTGCCCTTCACCCGCCTTCACGCCCGGCGGAAACACGTGCACCTCCAGCGAGCGCCCGCTGCCGTCCTTCTGCGGCATCTCCGCGGTACCGATGAAACTGCCCGGCTGGATCGCGGAGACGTCGACGGGCTTGAGCACGGTCACCCGCCAATTCTGAGCGAGGTGGATGGTGTCGGTTTTACCGGCGTCGGTCTTCAACGTGAGGGTGTCGTTCGCAAGCGAGACGACGGTGCCTCGCAGGACCGGGGGAGGTCCAGGCGGCTGGGCCAGCGCAATGCACGGGAACAGGAGACTGGCGAAACAGAGTAAGCGGAGTGTTGTTTTCATGACGCACCTGGGCTTTGGCGATACAGGACCGGTTCAGGTCATTCCCCGGATGATCGGACACGGGGACACTTTTTCGAGGCTCGAGCGTTATCTGGAGCAGAGGAGGACTTCCCATCATGAAGCTTCGTACTTGCGTTTCTGCGGCCCTGGCCGCCGTGAGCCTTGCAGGAATGTCCGGCTGTCTCGTCTCGGGAGGGGGCTATTACGACGCCGACGTCGCACCCCCGCCGCCGCGGGTAGTCGTCGAGCCGTCGGTTCGCCTGGGCTACGTCTATGCGCCGGGCTATTGGCGCTGGACCGGGCATCAGCATGTGTGGGTCAACGGACGCTACATGCACGAACGTCGCGGATATCACTGGCGTCCCGACCATTGGGAGCAGCGAGGTCGGCGATACCACTTCGAGCGAGGGCACTGGGAGCGCTGATTTTTCACATCTCACCGCGCACGGGCTTCCGCGGGGGAGCCCGTCGCATTTCGCGTGCCAAAGGCGCGTTGCAGCCACGGGTCCACCGCCACCCTTCCCGGCCCGGCGATGGCGAGCCACAGGAACAACGCCAGGTACTCGAACTCGTCGAACCCGAGCAACGTCTCCAATGAGTCGACGTCGCCCCACTTCGCCGACTTGATGGCGACGATCATGACGATGCCGAGCGCACCCGCGGAGATCCGCGTGAGCAGCCCCAGCAGCAGGAACAGCCCTCCGAAGAATTCCACTCCCGACACGAAGGGGGTCAGGATGTGCGGCAAGGGGATGCCCCATTCGATGAAGTTCTCGGTCACCTGAGGCAGGTTGTTGAGCTTGCCCCAGCCGCTCCAGAGGAAGACCCAGCCGACGGTGATGCGCGCGAAGAGCGGTGCCAGCCACCGCAGATGACTCGCAACTCGCTCGGGCCAGTCGATCAATGAACGGACGATGAGGTTCATGGAGGCTCCCGGTAAGACTCGTTGCCGTCAAAGACCGGCACAGGGCCCGGCTTATTGCGGCGGAGAGGGCCTTTCTTTGCGTTTCCGCAACAGTGCGCCGGACGGCCCCGCCGAAGTAAACTCTGCCGGCGACCGAAAAGCCAATCTCCTGCCGGACATGCGCAATTCTGGACCCGAAAAGCCGGTCTCCTCCACTGTGACGCCCGTCGATGACGCCGACGGACTGTCCCGGCTGCTGGAATCCCTGCGTCCGGACCTCCTGCGCTTCGCTCACTGGCTGGCGCGGGACCGGGCGATCGCCGAGGACATCGTCCAGGAAGCGTTGCTGCGGGCCTGGCGCTCGCGTGAGAGCTTGAAGGAAGCGGCCTCTGCGCGGGCTTGGCTGCTGACCATCGTCCGTCGTGAGCACGCGAGACTGTACGAGCGCAAGCGCCTGGAGTTGGTCTCTTTGGATGAGGACATCATCGACCATCCTTCGCTCACAACTGGAGACGACAGCGATCTGCACATGCTCCGCACCGCCATCCTCAAGCTGCCGATGGAGTATCGCGAGCCCCTGATCATGCAGGTGCTCGGAGGATTCTCTACGGAGGAGATCGCTCGCGAGATGAGTTTGTCGGCCACCGCAGTGCTGACTCGCCTATTCCGCGCGCGCAACCAATTGCGCGCGCTTTATGGCCTGGAACCGAAGCCGTGAATTGCCAGCACGCCACCTTGCTCATCGGAGCAGACCCCTACGCGTCCTCCCCGGAGTTGACGGAGCACCTGCAGAGCTGCCCCTCTTGCGCGGAGTTCCACCGGGAAATGCTGGCTCTCGAGACGAACATCCGTCGCGCATTGGACACCCCTCCCCCCCTGGCGTCCAGCGAGAGGACCAAAGCACGGGTGGCCGATATCAGAGATGCCCAGCGAGCCGCCGACGCAAGCCGCCCGCGACCACGGGCAACCCTCTGGCGAGGATGGGCTGTTGCTGCGACCGTCCTCGTCGCTTTGGTGGGCGGCCTGTGGGCTCTACGACCCTCGGACACGCTTGCGCACGATCTGGTCGCCCACGTGGGAGGCGAACCCAACAGCTGGTACAGCACGCAACCCGTGGACGTCCGCTCCCTCGAGACCCAGCTGCGCAAACTGGGAATCGCCGATTCGAATGTCACCTCACGCGAGGTCATGTACGCGCAGACGTGCTTCTTCCGAGGGCACTTCGTTCCGCACCTCGTCGTGCATACGTCCAAGGGGCCGGTGACCGTCATCCTGTTGCCGGACGAGCAGGTGAAAGGACGGCAGAGTTTCAGCGAGGGCGGCTATGCAGGAGTCATCGTCCCGGCGCAGCACGGGAGCCTCGCGGTTTTGACGCGAGGAGGCTCTGCCGGCGAGGAAATTGCGAAGCAAATGTGGTTCACCGTGGGACCGCCCGCAGCGCCGGCTCCATCACGATGAGGTGATTGCTTCCGCAAACCTCACGAGCGCCGCACGCACCTGCGGACCGAAGGTTACATCGCAGGCAATGCCCGGAGCGTCCAGCTTCGTGCCAAGCAGTGCTACTGTGATGCACGCCGAGTCGATCAACCGTGCCGACATCGTCTGCAACGTGAGCCGCAATGATTCCTGGGCGTGAGTGCTGCGCTGTGACGCGTTGAAAAGCGCCACCGGCTTGTCGGGAAACTCACTGCAACTGACGAGCCAGTCCAACGCATTCTTCAGACTTCCGGGCACACCGCGCGCGTACTCCGGGGAGCAGATGAGCAGCCCGTGCGCCTCTGCGATCCTCCGTCGCAAATCGAGCACCTCCGGCGGCGGGGCTTCCCCGTCGAGATCGGGGTTGAAATGCGGCAGACGGCTCAGCCCCTCGTAGAGCCGGAGCTCCATGCGCTCGGGAGCCAGGCTCTGCGCCGCCTCCAGCAGGTGAGTGTTCGACGAGGCCGCTCTGAGGCTTCCCGAGATGGCCAGTATGCGGATGACATTCATCGCTGGATTGTAGCCGTGATAACTTCCCGGAATGGCCGACAAGTACGAGTCATTTGCCGAGCTGGCGGCACGGGAGACGCATGGCCGCGACTATCGGATCCGTGCGCTCGAGCGCAAAGGCTCGCCCGTCATCGTGCTGGCGCCGCACGGCGGGAGCATCGAGGTCGGCACGTCGGAGCTGGCGGAGCTCGTGGCAGGAACGGAGCACAGCTTGTTCCTCTTCGAAGGCCTCAAGACAGCCTATGGCGCGAACCGCGATCTGCACATCACGAGCCATCGCTTCGATCACCCCCATTGCCTGGCGCTGGCCGCCACGCGCGACGTAACGCTTGCCATTCACGGTTGCCGCGGCGAATCCCATATCTACCTGGGCGGTCTCGACCTCGCGCTCACAGCCCTGCTGGGGAAGCACCTCCGTGCCGCCGGTTTGACCTCGAGCATAGACGGACATCGCTATCCCGGCCGGCATCCACTCAACATCTGTAATCGAAGCGCGCGGGGCCGCGGTGCGCAGCTGGAGGTGACGAATGACCTGCGAACCGGCGGTGCCCGACCGGTCATCGCAGCAGCGGTGCGTGCAGCGATAGACAACTATCTCGCTGCGGCCGACGCGAGCAACTGACGCGCGTCGCGAAGAGCCGGCTGTCCCTCGTCAACCGTGTGGGACAAGTGGGCTACCGAGTTCTCGAAGGCCGCCTTTGCCTGCCTCGCATCGCCCTTCCTGGCGAGCACTTTTCCCAGGCTCAACCAGGCCAGACCGACGCGGTTGGAGTAAGGGACCCCTCCCTGCTGTTCCTGGGTGAGCTGCAACGCTCGGCGCGCATCGGCCTCCGCGGCCGGGAAATTCCCCTCGAACGCGTAAAGCTCCGCCCGAATAGTGCGCGTGCCCATGGTCACGTAGGGCAACCCCGGAGCGTCGATCGCCGGGTCCAGATCTGCATGCGCAGCGGCAGGCTTGCCTTGGAGGAACGCCAGCTGTCCCCGCTGAGTCTGGATGGCGATCATCGTTGGCGATCCCGGCGGGGCCTTGTCGCCGACGACCTCGGCCGAGCGGTCGACGAGAACCCGGGAATCCGCAAGATCGCCCTGCTCGCGTGCGATGTTTGCCAGGCCGAGCAGACAGTAGGACCTGACCAGCACTTTATCCGTTCGGTGGGTTTCGGCGTCGCACCGGAGATACTCGGTGCGAGCCTCCTCCAGTCGCCCGATCCCATCGAGCGCCTTGGCCCGGTTGGCGAGCAGATAGGAGGGAATGGGCGCCGTAGGATCGTTCTGCGCCAGAATGGCGAGCGTTTGATCGTAGAGCTCGAGCGACCGCTTGGGCTCTCCCACTCCATCGCTCATGACCGCCCAGTTGTTCCGCACTGTCACCGCGTCCGGGCTGCGCTCGCGCCCCGCATGCACGAACTCGGTCAGCGCCTGCTCGTAGTAGCGGTTCGCGACCGCGTTGTGCCCTACCAGGTGCTCGCCGTAGCCGACACTGCCGAGAAACAGTGCATGCGTGACCGCCGGGAAATTCTTCGCTTGCGACAGACGCTCGAGCGCCTGGTAACCGTACTTCACTGCGCTGGGGCCATCCTCGTTGTCTTGTGCGATGTATGCGAGATCTTCCAGGCACCAGGCCGATTGCAGCGGAGCCGTGCCGGGATCCGCGATCACTTCCATGAGGACCGGCTTGGCTGCCGCAACATCCCCCTGAGCCGCTACGAACATTGCGTGGTCGCACCTCAGCTGACGAATCAAATCCCGGTCCGTGGACGCGCGAGCCGCGGCGAGAGCTTCGCGCAACAGCGGCACGGAGCGCGAATCGTCTCCCATCGTGTGATAGTGCTGCCCCAGCATGTCGAGCACCGCAGCGCGATCCACAGGATCGCCCTCGTACTGGGATCTGACCAGCGCCTCGCTGCGCGCCAGCATGTCGCTGACCGATACAGGTTTTCCCGCTTGCGCCGCTTCGGTGATCATCACATCCAGAAAGTCCGTGACAGCGGCATTTCGTGAGGACAGGGCGAGTGCGCGGTCGCGTTGCAGGTCGGCCTCGTGCGCTTCGAGCATCGCAACCCCCGCAACGGCGAGAATCGCAAGCGCGCCTGCCGCCGTAGCGGCCACCGGGAGCTTGTGCCGCGCCACGAACTTGCCGGTCCGATACCAGCCGCTGTCCGGCCTGGCAGCGACCGGCTCATGGCGCAGGTAATGCTGGATGTCCTTGAGAAAAGCATCGGCGGACGCGTAGCGCTCGGCGGGGGACTTCTTGAGCGCCTTCAGGACGATCGTGTCCAGATCGCCGTGCAGAGTCCTGACCAGTCCCTTGACCGTCGTGGCGCGGTCAGCGGCCGCAGCCTCACTCACCGACTGGCTCGGTCGCTGCGGATCCGCTGTCAGAATCGCTTCCTCGAGCAGGGCACGTGAGCCACGCTTGAGACGATACGGGCGGTTCCCGGTCAACAGCTCGAACAACAGCACACCGAGGGAGTAGATGTCGCTGGCCGTCGTGACGTGCTCCCGACCGACCTGCTCCGGGGAGGCGTAGTCGGGAGTCAGCGGGGCGGCACCCAACTGGGTTCGCAACGCTTCACGGCCTCCCGGCTCCCCGGCCGCTTCGGACTCGATGAGCTTGGCGATACCGAAATCCAGGAGCATCGCTTGCCCGTCCGCTGCGACGATCACATTGGTGGGCTTGATGTCGCGATGAATGACGAGATGCCGATGCGCGTATTGCACGGCCAGCAATATCTGCTGGAAGATTTCCAGGCGGCGGCGCACGTCCAGGCGGTTGGTATCGCAGTACCTCGTCAAGGGCAGCCCGGCGACGTACTCGAGCGCCAGGTACGGCTGGCCCGCATCGCTGAATCCCGCGTCGTAGAGGCGCGCGATGTTGGGATGAGCCAGCTTCGCCAGGATTTCCCGCTCGCGGCCGAAGCGTTCAACCAACTCCGCGCCGTACGGTCCGACGTGTGGGAGTTTCAACGCCACTGTGCGATTGAGCACCCCGTCGCTGCGCCGCGCGCGCCAGACCGCGCCCATCCCGCCTCGCCCGATCTCTTCCTGGATGGTGTAGGGACCGATCTGCGTTCCGGGAGTCAGCCCGGGAGGGGGTGTCGGGCTCTCTTCGTCGGACAGCTTCGGAAGCGTCTCCAGAAAATCCCGAGTCTCCGCCGCCGCGTGCTGGCGCAATAGCTCGCGGAGCTGGCCGCTGTAGGCGAGGTCTTCGGCAGGGAGCGACTCGAGCCAGCGCTCGCGGGATTCCGGTGCGACGTCCAATGCCGCATCCAACAGGCGCGACAGCGCAGGCCAATCTCCGGGCGCAACCCGCACGATGCACTTACTCCTGCATGGCACTGAACAGCAGCAGGCGGGCCTTCTCCCAGTCCCGGCGAATCGTCCGGGCGGTCACGCCCAGCACCGCGCCGATTTCCTCTTCGGTCAGCCCTGCAAAGTACCTCATCTCCACCACCTGGACGAGCCGCGCGTCGAGCTTCTCCAGCTCACGCAGCATCTCATCCACTTTGATGAGCTCGTGCTCGCCGATCGTCGCCGCGTCGGGAATGTCGGTGCCGAGAGTCACGTGCAACTCGCCACCTCCGCGCCGAGCACTCAGGCGCTTGCGCACGGAATCGATCACAATGGAGCGCATCACGCGCGCCGCATACGCCAGGAAGTGCGTCCTGTCGCGCATCTCGAGCTGCCCCAACTGCACCAACCGCAGGTAACACTCGTGTACCAGCGACGTTGTGTTGAGCTCATCGCGCTGCGCAGTGGAATGCAGTCGGCGATGCGCCAGCTGATGCAGCTCTCGGTAGGTCAGCTCGAATACGCGATCCATCGCGCCACTGTCGCCATCCCTGACGGCCTGTAGCAATCGCGTGAGATCTCCCATGCCTGCGATCTTGAAGCGCTCCGCCGCGCCAGGCAAGACGGCGCCGCGCGAATGTCCGCTTCGGCCGACAGATTTCGTTTCCCTGAATGAGGCAGTACAACCTGCGTCCAAGTACGGGGCGCAGATGCCTGGGGAGGTCATATGCAAACGAACGGTCGACGCGCCATTGCAGCGCTCGTGAGCACGCTATGTGTCGCAGGAACATCCCATGCCGCGGGCGGCCCTGCCGCGTTATTGTTCAATCTCGAGCCCTTGTTCAATCTCGAGCCCTTCCGCGACTCCAGCGGACTCGTGGCCACCTACGATGTGAACGGGCGCATCGACACCCGCAACCCCTTCTTCCAGAGCCTGGGGACAAACGGTCGTAGCTGCGCGACGTGTCACGTGGCCAGCCAGGCCATGAGCATCTCTCCGTCCGATGTCAGGCGCCGCTTCGAGGCGACGCACGGGCAGGACCCGTTGTTCGCCCCGGTCGACGGCGCCAACTGTGCCACGGCGAAGCGCAGCGACCGCGCCGGCCACAGCCTGTTGCTCCAGCACGGACTGATTCGAGTCGCGTTGACCCTGCCCGAGGGCACGCAATTCACCATCTCTACTGTCCACGATCCGTACGGGTGCGCTCTCGCAAGCTCCGCCGGGCAGGTCACGGTCTCGGTCTACCGCCGTCCTCTGCCGGCCACCAATCTCAGCTTTCTCAGCGCAGTGATGTGGGACGGGCGGGAGACTAAGTCCGTCCTCACCGGCGGCGACACGTTCCTCGCGAACCTCAATGCGGACCTTGCCGATCAAGCGAACTCCGCAGTGATGGGGCACGCGCAGGCGAGCGTGCCGCCCACAAGCAAGCAACTCAACGACATCGTCCGCTTCGAGTTGGGCCTGTACACCACGCAGGTGTGGGATGAGTCCGCCGGCGCTCTGTTTCTCTACGGCGGGCACGGCGACCCGGTGAGCCTGAGCCGTCAGGACTACTATCCCGGCATCAACGATTCCCTAGGCGGCAATCCGACCGGAGAGGCCTTCGATTCGAGCGCCATGCAGACGTTCGCCGCCTGGACGAATGCCGGCATGACACCGTGGGATCGCAACCAGGACGGACACGCGCACGCGCGCAGAGCGGTGGCCGCCGGCGAGAAGATCTTCAACACCGCCCCCCTCACCATTACCGACGTGCGCGGGCTCAACGATAACGCGGCCCTGGGCAAGCCGGCCTCGATACAAGGGACGTGCACGACGTGTCATGATTCTCCGAACGTGGGCAATCACTCCATGCCCGTCCCTCTGGATGTCGGCGTCGGGCATCCGACGCTTCCCAACTTCGAGTCCGATCCCAACATCGCCGCGGCGCTCGCGGAGGTGGACGCCGCGGATCTGCCGGTGTTCCGCATCGACGGCTGTCCGGATCCGTTCCATCCGGGCCAGGTCAACCCCGTCTACACCACCGATCCCGGCAAGGCGCTGATCAGCGGGCAGTGCGCGGATTTGAATCGCATGAAAGGGCCGGTTTTGCGAGGCCTGGCGGCGCGGGCGCCCTACTTTCACAACGGCGGAGCGGCGAATCTGCTGCAGGTGGTGGAGTTCTACGACAAGCGCTTCAACATGAGCCTCACTGCGCAGCAGAAGTCGGATCTCGTGGCCTTCCTCGGCAGCCTCTGAAGCGCTCCGGCGTGCCGGCGCATCAGCGCGGCTGAAAGGCGGGATCCCCGAACCGCCACAGCAGGAAGGACCACTCGTCCGCGAGCAGCCGCTCGGACTGCTCGATCGTGCCGCCGAAGTGGCCGCTGTCGAAGTCCACTCGCAACAGCACCGGGCGGTCGCTCGAAGTGGCCGCCTGGAGGCGGGCCGTCAACTTCGCCATCTGCCAGGGATCCACCCGCGGGTCGTTGATGCCCGTTTCGAGCAGCACGGCGGGGTAGGCAACGCCCTCGCGCACATGGTGATAGGGGCTCATGGCATAGAGCGCGTGAAAGCCCTCTTCCGTCCTGACGCTGCCGAACTCCGGGACGTTGATCGGGCCGTTGGCTCCCGTTTCCGCCCGCAGCGCATCCGCAAGGCCGGCGTGATCGATCGCTGCGGCAAACAGATCCGGCCGCCAGGTAATGGCCCCTCCGACCGCCAGGCCGCCGGCGCTGGCGCCCTGCAGCGCAAGCCGGCTCGGGCTCGTATAACCGTGGTCGAGGAGGTACTGAGCGCAGGTGAGCGTATCGAACACGGTATTCAGCTTGGTCCGCTGCATGCCCGCTCGATGCCACTCCTCGCCGAATTCTCCCCCGCCGCGCGGATGCGCGACGGCGAACACCCCACCGCGCTCGAGCCACGCCAACAGCGTTGGGTCGAAGTACGGCTTGGCCGTGCCGGATGAACCGTAGGCCCCGTAACTGTCCAACAACGTGGGATGATTGCCATCCAGCCGCGCCGACTTCAGCACGAGAATCGTGAGCGGAATACGCGTCCCATCGTGGCCGATCGCCATGACCTGACGCTCATCGATCTGGCTGAAGTCCACTTTCGCAGCGGCTTGCCAGCCCGTGTCGTGTGCCGCTCCAGTCGTGCCGTCCACATGCAGAATGACATTCGGATGAATGTGCGAGCGCATGCGCAGAAAGGCTCCCGGAGATTGCGGTCGAGTGGAGAGCGCCCGAATCGCACCGGTGAACGGCAGCTC
>Ga0070681_10007462_pt1 | contig 10689 bp, 10 predicted proteins | sample KBSC83BmetaG_FD_65650 | JGI IMG/M metagenome (GOLD analysis project Ga0070681, IMG submission 65650) | Corn rhizosphere microbial communities from Kellogg Biological Station, Michigan, USA - KBS C8-3B metaG | ecosystem: Host-associated > Plants > Roots > Rhizosphere | place: USA: Michigan...
CGTCTCTGAAAAGAAGTGCAAGCATGCAAGCGCCTTTGTTATACTATTAATATGCTCTATCACTTCGTTGCCGCAGATCGTGCAGGCAAAGTACAGGAAGGCGATCTTGAAGCCAATAATTTGAACGACGCACTCCGCTTGATCGCCGGCAAATCATTGCAGCCGGTTTCCGTGAAGCCCATGTCGCAGTCGGGAACCGCAAAATCGGCGTTCCGCGGAAAGATCACTGTTTCAGATAAGGTATTCCTCACGAAATATCTCGCGCTCATGCTTCGCGTGGGCACCGATCTCCTTTCTGCTATTAATATTTTGATCGCCGATTTCGATAAGCCCGTCATGCGGGATTTTTTGATCGAGGTGCGCGAAAACCTGAGCCACGGCAAGCCGTTTTACGAAGCATTCGCGCAGCACGAAAAAGTGTTTTCGCCGACATTCGTGAACCTCGTGAAGGCGGCGGAAACATCCGGCAATTTGCAGAAAACGTTTGAAGATTTGAGCAACAACCTTGAAAAGGAAGCGGCGCTCCGGAGCAAGGTGAAGGGCGCGCTCGTGTACCCGATCATTCTGCTGTTCGTCGCATCGGCGATCATCATCTTCCTCGTCACGTTCGCATTGCCGCGCGTGGCGAATGTTTTCTCGCAGAGCGGCATCAATCCGCCGTTCTTCTCGCAGGTGGTCTTCACCGTCGGCCTCTTCCTCGGCAGAAATATGCTGATCATCCTTCCTTCGGTTCTCGCCCTCATCGGTGCAGGCTATTGGGCCGCGAACTACACGAAAACCGGCGGGCGGGTTTGGACGAAGGTGATCACGAATTTACCGGTCATCAAAGGGATTTACAGCGATATCGCCGTGCAGCGCATGGCCTCGACCATGAGTTCGCTCATGCGCGCGGGATTGCCCGTTGTCGACACGATCACGGTTGCCGCGGAAACCGTGGGCGTGCGCGACTATAAAGACGCGCTCTTGCGCGTCGCAAACGACGGCCTCGCGAAGGGCCTCACGATCGGCGAAGCGTTCCGCAGAGAACCCGTGTTTCCGCGCATGGTTTCGAACCTCGTCGCCATTTCCGAAAAAGCGGGACACCTCGATGAGGTGCTCACCACGCTTGCGGATTTCTACGGCACGAACATCGATGCGAACATCAAGGCGCTCGTGTCGCTCCTCGAACCGATGATGCTTCTCACGATGGGTCTCATCGTCGCCGTCATTGCGCTTTCGATCATCGTTCCGATCTACCAGCTCACCACCAATTTCTAATTCATGAAAAAGACGCGGCGGGGATTCAGTATGATTGAAATCGTCGTCGTTGTCGCGATCATGGTTGTGCTGGGCGTCGTGGGCATTTTGAACCTCGGCACCCGGAAGGGGACGACGAACCTGCAGGACGCCGCGAAGCAGATTGCGGCGGTGCTGCGCGAGGCGCAAAGCAATTCGATGACGCAGTCGAAGGGCGTCGCGTGGGGCGTCCGCTTTTCGAACGTCGCCTCGCCCGGGCCGTTCTTCGCGCTTTTCAGTTCGAGTTATTCGGCTTCGAATACGGCCGGATACTATCGCATGCCCGACGCGGTCTCGTATGTCGCGGCCAGTCTTCCCGTTGGTTCCACGACCGACGTCATCTTCAATCAAGTTTCCGGAACGCTTGCGGCGACCCGCACCATCTCTATCTATCTCCCGGGGCAATCCACGCAATCATCCACCATCACCGTTGCACCGACCGGCGCCATTTCTTTTTGATTACGCCATGAAAACCCATCCCCGGAGCGGCCAGTCCATTCTCGAAATTCTCTTCGCCGTAGCCGTGGGCACCGTGCTCGTGATCGCGGGCATCGGTCTTATCGTCCCCGCGCTCCGGACGGGAAACGGCGTGAATAATGTGCAGGTTTCCGCGGCGATTGGGCAGGGTCTCGTTGATAACGTGAAGGCATGGTCCGAAGCGGACTGGCATAATGTGCTCGGTCTCGCGACCGGCACGACGAATGCTTATTCTTTGAACACGGCGCAGTCTCCCTTCGTGAGCGTACCCGGATTTGAAGCCGTGAAGATTTCTTCAACAACGCTGTACCGCTACTTTTACGTGAGCGACGTGTATCGCACCTCATCCGGAGCCGCAACGACCACCGTTTCCGGTTCCACCTACGACCCTTCGACAAAACTCGTAACCGTTGTCGTTGCGCCATCCAACACAAGCTCGGCTGCGCTTTCGTTTGCGACGTCATCGTGGACGTCGACGACGCCCGTGCCGGTCGCGATGAATAACGATCACACGTTCCAAAATTCATGGTCGAATCTCGTGACGACGAACGGCTATTTATATGTGATCGGCGGAAAACCGGGCACCGGCATCACGCCGACGACGACTATTTATTATGCAAAGGCAACGCCGTCCGGGCAGGTCGGCGCATGGGCAAAAACGACCTCGTTGCCGGCTCCCTTTGATGCCGCGGTGAATGCCGCGGGATACAACGGATACGTGTATGTTTTGGGAAGCGGCTTGCCCGGCACGGCGACATCGAGCGTATATTTTGCGAAAGCGAATTCCGACGGCGGCCTCGGCGCGTGGACTCTAACGACGCCGCTCACGGGTATCATGAACGGCGGCACGATTTTCGCGGCGAACGGATATTTATATTATGTCGGCGGATTCAATAACAACAACACGCTGTATGCCCCGATCAATGCGAATGGCACGCTCGGCTCATGGACGACCGGCGTTCCCGCAACGGATCCGACGAATGCGCGGGTCTGGAGTCCGGGCGTGTACTACAACGGCTATTTCTATATCGTGGGTGGCCATTTGAGCAGTACGGGAACCTCCACGAACACCGTTTACTATTCGAGCGCGAGCACGGGAGGCGCACTCGCCGCATGGAAGCAGACGACGAGCATGCCTGTTCCTTTGAACGGCACGCCGGTTGCGATCGGCGGCCGCATGTACATCCTTGCAGGCGATGCGCAAGGGAAGACCGTTTATTCTGCGGCGATCAATACGGATGGCACGCTCGGAACCTGGACGCAGGGTGCGAACCTGCCGAACCCGGGCAACGGATATGATCTTTTCGATTTCGTTCTCGTTGGCAATTCTATTTTCTCCATTGTGCCGTTCACGACGACGGTGCAGTCGGTTCTTGCGCCTCTGCCCTCGGGAGGCACTCCGTACACGTTCTTTGTGACCCGGAATAATAATGAAGGATTTCTTCAGAGCGACTGGTCGGGAGGACCGGGCGATACGGGGCCCCTTACCGCGCCGGGCAATGATTTTAATCAGGCTTCAACGTCGATCATTTATACGAACGCCGGATCCATTGCACTTGCGGGCGGCGCCGTAGGGACTACGGCATTCGTGCAGGGCGCGAGCTCGGCGGCTACCTCGAGTATTTCGGCCACGCTCGGCTCGGCCATCGCGGGAACGAATCACATGCTCGTCGTCGGCGTCGCCTACTGGGGAAGCGTGCATATCGAGGCCTCCGGACCGCCCACGGATACGCTTGGCAATGTATTTACATCCGTGAAAAGTTTCACGTCTCCCGCTGGCGTCACGGTCGCGCTCTACGTTGCCGCAAAGGTGAACGGGGGACAGGACACGGTGACATTCAAAACATCAAGCGCGAACGAGACGGAAATCTCGATGATCGTCGCGGAATTTTCGGGTGCCGACGAAAAAGTCGTTCCGGCCGCCGCAACTGCCGGAGGATCGGGCACGAGCGCGAAAACAAATTCCGGAAACTTTTCGCTCGCGAGCGGCAATCTTGCGATCGGCGTCATGTCGCACGATAATACGGAGACTTCAACCGTTGCGAACGGATATACGCTCATTGCCGATGCAACGGACAGCGCTAATTTCGTGCAGCCGCTCTCGATGGCATTCAAGATCGCGGCCTCGACGGCGAATTCCTCGAGTTCGTTCACGCTCGCGAAATCCGACGGCTGGGCCGATATCGCCGCTTCGCTCACGACGGGGCACGGACCGTTCGTGCTCGTGCAGTCGACATCAACGACCATCGGCACGCTCGGCAATAATACGAACGTGACGCAGGTTTCAAAAGCGTTCCCGGGGAGCGTCGGCCCCGCCGATCTTCTTGTTGCAATGATAGCCACGACGAACGGCCAGCCCGCAACGACGACGGCGCCGGTGACGGATTCTTTGGGCAATGCATTTTTCCCGGCGGGATCCCTTGAATCGACGAGCGACGGTTTCGATAACAGCATGATGTACTATGGGTTCAACACATCCGGCCTTACCGCAAGCGATACGGTCACGTATAAAAATTCCGCCTTCAGCGCGCTCACGATCACGATCGGGGATTTTGCGAATGTCGGAGGCATCGACAAGTTCGACATCGAGAACGACACCGGAGCGCCGAGCACGGCTGCCGTCACGAACATTATGGCTCCGTCTCAATCGGGCGAGGTCTTAATCGGCGGCGGCACATGGTCGAACCAGCAAAACTTTGTGTTCACCGGCGGATCGATGAGCGCCGTCGCGTCGCCGCAGATCGATGCTGAGGCGAGCGCGCCGCTCATCATGGAATATCAGTTTCTTACGGGCAATCCGCAGGCGCAGGCCGAATACGACATGAGCCTGCCCTCTGCCTGGACGGCGCATGGCACGCTATTCACGGCGCGCAATACATTAACGGCATCTCCCGGCACGCTTGAATCGGCGACGTTCGACACGGGCGTAGGGAGCGGCGCGCAGCTCAACTCCGTTCGCTGGGAGGGGACGCAGCCGGCGTCCACGACCGTCAAATTCCAATTCGCGGTCAGTAACTCTCCGGGCGGCCCGTGGAACTATAAGGGCCCCGATGGCACGGCGAATACCTATTATTCGCCCAACCGGCACGTGACGATGCCGCTCACGCCCTATTCCCAGTTCAGCAATTCCGAATATTACCGCTATGAGGTGACGCTTATGCCTGATTCGCTTCTCACGACCGGTCCTACGGTGAACGACATCGTCGTGAACTGGAGTCCGTAGCGCTAAAAAGGATATAATAGAATGGTGAAAGGACAGGCCTTCCTTGCGCTCGTGTTTCTCATCGGGTCGATCATTATTCTGGTCGGTGTTACGCTTGCGATCATCATCAATACATCCGTCGACACGAGCTACGGATACCAGGCCGCGATCCAGGCGCAGGCGGTCGCGACGGCGGGCGTGGAAGATGCTCTTCTGCAGCTCGATCGGAATCCCTCGTTTCCGACCGGCAGCTATTCGTTTTCAGTTGCTTCAAGCACGGCGAATGTCTCGATCACGCAGGGTTCGGGCGCGACGGCCGGGAAGATCACGATCCTCTCGAGCGCGACGGTAAACGGGCGGACCCGCAAGCTGAGCGTTGTTGCTGCGCAGGACGCAACGACAACGGGCGACATTAATATCATTTCGTGGCAGACGACGCAATAACCGATCACCGTGAACCAGATCAAATATCTTTTCCAAAAAATTCTTTCATTCCTCCGCGTGCGCAGCATGGCGGGCGGTCTTGAGGTGAGCGACGAGGTACTTCGTCTTGTATACTTCGACGGCAAGAAATGGCAGATGGCGGCAATCCGGATGCAGCCCGGCATTATGGAGCACGGGAAGATTAAAGATGGAGATGCATTCGTCGCGGCGCTCACCGCGCTGCGCGGAAAAATCGCGGATCTCGGCGCGAAGAATAAAAAGAAGATGAACGTCGTCATTTCGATGAGTTCAGTGAAAGTGTACAGCCAGACGTTCTCGCTTCCGTTCGTGCAGGGGCAGGAGCTCGACAATGCGGTCCAGCTCAATATGCAGATGCTCTCGCCGGTGGACATCGCCCAAATGTACGCGAGTTCGGAAATTCTGAAACGCGACGAGGAAGGGGTGAAGATTGAAATTCTTGCCTCATTCATCGACCGCAAAATTGTGGACGACGTGATTGCAGCGCTTTTCCGCGCGTCGTTCGTCGTGGTGGGCGTCGAATCGCGTCCGCTTGCCATGATGCGCATTCTCCGCGAAAAAGGCGCCGGCATCGACATCGAGAAAACATATCTCGTCGTGAACATCGACAACTCGGGCCTCGACTTCCTGATTGCGCGCGAAGGAAAGTTGTATTTCGAATATGCAAATCAATGGCCGGAAATTGCAGACGACAAGGGCCAGATTTCCGCCGCGCGTTTCGAAGACACGCTCACCTCAAGCCTTCGGCAGGTGGTCAATTTCCACGACCAGCATTGGAAGGAACCGCTCGCGGCCATTATTGTTTCGGCTGCGGCCTTCGAGGATCAGGCCGAGGTGGCGATCAAGCGCGGTTCGGCGCTACCTATCATTCGCCTTTCGCTCTACATGGGCCAGCCCGTTTCTTCCGAGTGGCTCGTCGCCCTGGGATGCAGTCTGCGCGGCATGGGATCGCAAACGGAAAAGGAGATCAATCTTCTCGGCGAAGGCGCGCAGGACGCATTCAAAAAAGACGAATTCATCCACTTCCTCAACCTGTGGCGCGTTGTCGTGCCGGTTGCGCTCTCGCTTCTCATTGTGACGTACGCGCTTGCATCCGGATTCCTTGCGAATACGCAGCGCTCGATTGAATCCCAATCCGATTTCACGCTCGCCACGGCGCAAGTGAATGAAATCACCGCGCTTACGGCTTCATCCACCGAATTCAATCAAATGGTCTCGCTCCTGCAGGTTCTCGAGAGCGGGCAGAAGCCGAAATATCTGGTTCTCAATCGCATCCTCGGCCTCGCCGCGACATCGAGCGTGGAACTGAATCATATCGTTTTTCAATCTCTCGACGCGCCGATCTATACCGGCGGTTCCGCGCAGGACGAAAATAATATTTTGAATTTCAAAAAAGCGATCGAATCCGACCCGAGCTTCGCGAACGTAAGCCTGCCGCTCACGAGCATCCAGGGCGCGGTGGGCACCGGCTTCACATTCACGATGACGTTCAATCTTTCTCCGTCAGGCCTGCAGTGATGCCGCAAGCCGGTCCGCAATGTCCGCGAAGACCGCCTCAAGCGCTTCGCGGTCTTTTTTCTTGATCGGTTTCAAGACGAATTCTCCGGCTTTCTGCCGGATCGTTTCCGCCGCCGGTCGGATGCCGATGCGCGCGCGCATGAAGTCTTTCGATCCGAGAGAGCCGATGATCGATTCGATGCCGTGATGGCCTGCCGCATTCTGCCCGGCGGCCACCTTGAGCGCGCCGATCATAAGATCGCTGTCGTCATGCATCACGAAAATTTCGCCGGGATCCGCGTGTGCCATTTTCGCCGCCTCCTTCACTGCCCGGCCCGATGCATTCATGAATGTGAGAGGTCGCACGAACATCATTCCTTCCGTTTTCGTATATTCAAAGAGGTCTTTGTACCGGGCGAATGCCGGTTCGGCGCCGAGCCGGGCTTTCGCCGCATCAAGCGCGAGAAACCCCACATTATGGTAGGTGTCTTGATATTCCGCGCCAGGGTTTCCGAGGCCGACGATGAGCTTATATTGCATTTGCTTGATTTTATCACATTTTATCTCTTATAATGAGTACCATATTCGACCCGTACACCGCATTCGCATGCGGATCGAACTGTAATTTATGAGAAAATTTTTAGCATCGCTTCTCGAAGTTCTGGAGATCGCCGTCATCGCCGTGGGAGCGGTGTTCATCGTCCGGACCTTCCTCGTGCAGCCGTTCCTCGTTTCGGGGACGAGTATGTCGCCCAACTTTTCGAACGGCGATTATGTTTTGACGGACGAGCTCACGTACCACTTGCGGGGACCGGAGCGCGGCGAAGTCGTCGTGTTCCACGATCCGCAGGATTACTCCACGTATTTCATCAAGCGGGTGATCGGGCTCCCGGGCGAACGGGTGACGATCAAGAACGATACGATCACGGTGTTCAATAAAGAAAATCCGAACGGCCTCGTGCTCGACGAGAGCTATTTGCCGCAGGGAACCATGACGTCCGGCACATACGATTACACGCTCGCATCGGGCATGTACCTGATGCTTGGCGACAACCGTCCTTTCAGCTATGATTCGAGGAGCTGGGGCCCTCTTCCGCAGAAAGACATTGTGGGTCTCGTGAGATTTCGTTTGTGGCCGTTGAACGATGTGCAGGCATTCGCGGCGCCGAATTATCAATAACGAAGCATGAAGAACGCAACTATGCCCGCAACCAACAACAAGAAGCCCCCGGAGAAGGAAGTAGTGCGCACGTTCCAGGCTCCGAAGGGCATGCACGACATACTCCCATCCGACGAATCATACTGGGAAAAAATAGAAGGCATCGTGAAGGGGCTCGCACGGGCCTACGGCTTTTCGCGCCTCGAACCGCCGGTTCTCGAATATGCAGACCTCTATAATAAGACGTCCGGCGAAGAGAGCGATGTTGTTGAAAAAGAGATGTACGTCCTTAAAACAAAAGGAGGCGATGTTTTGGCGCTCCGGCCCGAATACACTCCCGGCATGTCGCGTGCGTATCTCGAGCACGGCCTCTCGCGCCTCGGCCAGCCGCAGAAACTGTTTTACTTCGGACCGGTTTTCCGCCACGACCGTCCGCAGCTCGGCCGCTACCGCCAGTTCGTGCAAACCGGTTTTGAGGTTTTGGGCGGCACGAATGATCCGGTGTACGATGCCGAAATCATCGCGATCTACGCCGACCTTTTGCAGGAGCTCAAAATAAAAGAGTTTACATTGAAGATCAATTCGATCGGCTGCCGCATTTGCCGCCCGATCTATAAGAAGCAGCTCTTCAACTATTACAAGAACCATGAAAAGGATTTGTGCGAGGATTGCGTAAAGCGCCTGAAGACGAATCCGCTCAAGCTTCTCGATTGCAAAGAAGAAGGCTGCGTGAAGCTGAAGGAGAAGGCGCCGAATTTCCTCGACAAGCTGTGCGTCACCTGCAGCAATCATTTCAAAGAAGTGCTTGAATATCTCGACGAAGTGGGCATTCCGTACGAACTCGATCGCCATCTCGTGCGCGGCCTCGATTATTACAGCCGTACCGTGTTTGAGTTCTTCGCCCAAGGCGAAGAGTCCGCGATCGGCGCGCTCGCAGGCGGCGGCCGCTACGATTACTTAATGGAAACGATCGGCGGACACCTCACGCCGGCCATGGGCGGCGCCGCGGGCGTTGAGCGGATCATCAATGTGCTCCGCGCGAAGGAAATCGCCGTGGCGCCGAAGGCGCAGCGGAAAGTGTTCCTTGCGCACGCGGGCGAGCTCGCAAAGAAAAAAGCATTCGCGCTGCTGCGCGATTTACGGAGCAAAGGAATCGGCGTTTCCGAAGCGCTTGCAAAGGATTCCCTGAAGCTCCAGCTTAAAGTGGCCGACAAAGAAGGGATCGGCCTCGCGCTCATCCTCGGCCAGAAAGAAATTTACGAAAAGAGCATCATCGTGCGCGACCTTGTGAGCGGCATGCAGGAAGCCGTCCTCCTCGAAAAATTGCCCGACGAAATCAAGAAGCGCCTGAAGCAGTAGTATTCTGCGATGAAGAGCGAAACCTGCCTGTTCTGCAAAATCGTAGACAAGAAAATTCCCGCGCACGTGGTTTATGAAGACGATCACGCGCTCGCGTTCCTCGACGTCACGCCGCGTTCGCCGGGCCATACGCTTGTCATTCCGAAATATCATGCAGCGAATATGATTGATCTCCCCGGAGAAGAAGTGGGGCCGCTTTTTGCCGCCGTGAAGCGTGCAGATGAAATGATCGTGAAGGGCCTTGCGCCCGACGGCGTCACGATCGGCATGAATCAGGGCGAAGCGAGCGGACAGGAAGTCGGACATTTGCACGTCCACCTTATGCCCCGGTTCGCGGGGGATCACGGGAGCGCAATCCAGGGCGTCGTGAAGAATCCGCCCAAGGAGAGCATCGAAACGATCAAGGAAAAAATAACGGGAGCGGGGCAATAATAACGAAGCATAAAAAAAGGCGCCAAGAGAATCCCGGCGCCTGTTGCTCCCCGTTGACGGGAGGGCCTTCGGAGTTCGCATCCATTTCCTTACGCTTTCATTTCATACGATTGGGGCGCCCTGGATGTTATGGGTTCAGACCCCGACGCGGCGATTGACTTGTTCCTTATTTCCGCTATACTGTTCACCATGGCTATTGAAGCACGAAAAAAAGAGGGCGAATCCGGAACCTCGCTCCTGTACGCCTTCACCCGCAAAGTGAAGCGCAGCGGCATTTTAAAAGAGGTGCGCCATCGCAAGTTCCATGACCGTCCGACGAGCCGCATCAAGCGCCGCCAATCGGCGATTCATCGCGAAGAGAAAAAGGCTGACATCGAACGGCAGAAAAAACTTGGATTGATATAGATGCAAACGAAAAAGGAGCTTTGTTAGGGTCACACGAAGACTAGCGACCTCAACAAAGCTCCTTTTTGTTTGCGCCCGTCTCCATCCGGTCTTTTTACCGGCCGATTCCCAGTTTTTCTTTTTCGAATTACAATAAGGATATGGCGTTATATCAAAAATTGAATGATGATCTGAAAGGCGCGATGAAGAGCGGCCAGAAAGACCGGCTCGAGGTTTTGCGCTTTGTGCTTTCGGGCGTGAACTCGGCGAAGAAAGAAAAGGAGGCGAAAACGCCGGGCATGGAGCTCACCGATGATGAGGTTATTGCAATCCTCCAGAAAGAAGCGAAGCGACGCAAAGAGGCAGTGGAACTTTTCAAGCAAGGCAAGCGCGATGATCTTGTTGCGAAGGAAGAAGCGGATCTCGCGGTGATCTATGAATA
>Ga0070681_10007464_pt1 | contig 10687 bp, 11 predicted proteins | sample KBSC83BmetaG_FD_65650 | JGI IMG/M metagenome (GOLD analysis project Ga0070681, IMG submission 65650) | Corn rhizosphere microbial communities from Kellogg Biological Station, Michigan, USA - KBS C8-3B metaG | ecosystem: Host-associated > Plants > Roots > Rhizosphere | place: USA: Michigan...
CGCGCCGCGAGCGCACCTTGCGCCGCGTGGAGCCCCGACGGCGTGCACACCGCGACGATGTCGCAGTCCGCGCGCTGCAGCATCTCGTCGTAGGACGTGAAAGCGGCCACCCCTTCCTGCGCACCGGCGGCCTCGGCGCGCTCCGGTACGATGTCGCAGACCGCGGAGATCGTCAGACCGTCGACCTTCCGCAGTGCGTCGAAGTGGTTCTTGCTGATGCGTCCACAGCCAACGAGCGCGATCTTGAAGTCGCCGCCGGCGCGAGTGCGTGGCATCGTCATCGGCTGGATGGACGACGGCGGATGCCAGTGCCCGCGCGCTCGTACTCCGTTCCGCAGGCCTGGCAGCGACCTTCGCCGGAATCCGGAAGCCTCTCGCCGCACTGGCACATCCAGCCAATGCGCCGCGCGGGAACGCCCACCATCAGCGCGTAGTCTTGTACGTCCGTCGTCACCACCGCGCCGGCGCCAATGAAAGAATACTCACCGAGAGTGACTCCGCAGACGATCGTGGCGTTCGCGCCGATGCTGCTCCCGCGCCGAACGCGCGTGGCCCGGTACTCGTGTTTTCGCGAAACGTGGCTGCGCGGGTTGAGCACGTTGGTAAAGACCATCGATGGACCGCAGAACACGTCGTCCTCGAGCTCCACGCCCTCGTAGATCGAGACATTGTTCTGAATCTTGCAATTGTCGCCGATGCGCGTGCCGTTCATGACGACGACGTTCTGCCCCAGGCTGCATCGCGCGCCGATGACGGCGCCCGGCATGACGTGACAGAAGTGCCAGATCTTCGTGCCCGCGCCGATCGTCGCGCCCTGATCGACGTAGGCGGATTCGTGAATGAACGGCTGCTCCGCGGAAGTCAAATCACACCTTAATCGGTCGGAGCGATCTGGCTCTGCCATTCCTGAAGGGAGCGCACGCTCGCCTCGCGCGACTTGAGCGCGAGGATCGCGTCAGACGCCGCACTCGCCGCGGACATCGTCGTGGTGTAGGACACCCGGTGCACGATCGCGCCCTGACGGAGCCGGTAGTCGTCGATCTGTGAGTGCTTGCCTAACGGTGTGTTGATGAGGAGCTGGACATCGCCGTTCACGAGCAGGTCGTAGCAGTTCGGCCGGCCTTCGTGCACCTTGAGAACGGCTCGCGCGGGCACGCCGCGGCCGCGCAGATAGCGCGCGGTGCCGAGCGTCGCGAGGATCTTGAAGCCCATCTCGTGGAAGCGGCGCGCGATCGGCGTCACGGTCGGCTTGTCGGAATCGTTGACGGTGATCAACACGGTGCCCGAAAGCGGCAACCCGTTCGCGGCGGCGATCTGCGATTTCGCGAACGCGCCGCCAAACGAGTCCGAGATCCCCATGACCTCTCCGGTCGAACGCATCTCGGGGCCGAGAATCGGGTCGGTGCCCGGGAACTTGTTGAACGGGAAGACCGCCTCCTTCACGGAGACGTAGGGGGGCGCGATCTCCTCGACGAAGCCGAGCTTGTCGAGCTTCTCGCCGAGCATCACCCGCGCCGCGAACGATGCGAGCGGTACCCCGATCGCCTTGGAGACGAACGGAATGGTGCGGCTCGCCCGCGGGTTCACCTCCAACACATACACGACCTTGTTCTTGATCGCGTACTGCACGTTGATCAATCCAACAACACCGAGCGCCTTGGCGAGCGCGATCGTCTGCTCGCGCATCGTCTGCATGTCCTTCTCGGTGATCAGATACGGCGGCAGAACGCAGGCCGAGTCGCCCGAGTGAATCCCCGCGTCCTCGATGTGCTGCATGATCGCGCCGATGACGACCCGCTCACCGTCGGCGATCGCGTCGACGTCGCACTCGAAGGCATCCTCGAGGAACTGGTCGATGAGGACGGGCTTCTCCTCCGAGACGCGCGCGGCGGTCGCAAAGTACTCCTCGAGCGAGTGCGGATCGTACACGACCTGCATCGCGCGACCACCCAGCACGTACGACGGCCGCACGAGCACGGGGTAGCCGATTCGCTCGGCCGCCGCGAGCGCTTCGCCAACGCTCGTCGCCGTCCCGTTAGGCGGCTGGTTCAGCCCGATCTCGCGCGCGATCTCCTCGAAGCGCCGGCGGTCCTCGGCGATGTCGATCGAGTCCGGGGACGTGCCGAGAATCGGCACGTTGGCCGCCTCGAGCCGGCGCGTGAGCTTGAGCGGCGTCTGCCCGCCCAGCTGGACGATCACGCCTTCGGGCTGCTCGCGTTCGATGATCTCGAGCACGTCCTCGAACGTCAGCGGCTCGAAGTAGAGCTTGTCCGAGGTGTCGAAATCCGTCGAGACGGTCTCCGGATTGGAGTTGATCATGATCGTCTCGAACCCTTGCTGCCGGAGCGCCATGACGGCGCGAACGCAGCAGTAGTCGAACTCGACGCCCTGCCCGATGCGGTTCGGGCCGCTGCCGAGAATGACGACGGAGCGGCGACCGCTGCGCGGCGCCTCGCTCTCCTCGTCGTAGCTCCCGTAGAGATACGGTGTGGCGGACGGAAACTCACCAGCACAGGTATCGACCATCTTGTACGACGGTCGGACGCCTAACGACCAGCGCCGCTGTCGCACCGCGTCTTCCGTCTCGTCGCGCAGCTCGCCGAGCTGGCGATCGGAGAAGCCCATCCGCTTCATCTCGCGGAGACGATCGGCCGATGCCGATCGCGCTGTCGCGTACCGCCGCTCGGCGTCGATGAGCTCCTGCATCTGCCCGAGGAACCACGGGTCGATGCCGGTGAGCTCATACACGTCGCCGATCGGCATGCCGCGATCGAGCGCGCGCTTCACCTGGAAGATGCGCTCGGGCGTCGGCTGCCGGAGCGCGCTCCGCAGCGCCTCGATGGAATCGTCGGCGAGACCGTCGTCTGCGGCGCGAATCGCGACGTTCCAGCCGTAACGACCCGTCTCCAACGCGCGCAGCCCTTTCTGAAATGCTTCCTTGAACGTGCGGCCGATCGCCATCGCCTCGCCGACGGATTTCATCTGCGTCGTGAGGCGCGGATCGGCATTGGGAAACTTCTCGAAGGCAAAGCGCGGGACCTTCACGACGACGTAGTCGAGCACAGGCTCGAACGAGGCGGGCGTCGTCTTCGTGATGTCGTTCGCGATCTCGTCGAGCCGATACCCCACGGCCAGCTTCGCGCCGATGCGCGCGATCGGGAATCCCGTCGCCTTGGACGCGAGCGCCGATGACCGCGACACGCGCGGGTTCATCTCGATCACCAGCATCTCACCGTCGCGGGGATTGACGGCGAACTGGATGTTACATCCACCAGCGGCCACACCAACCTCGCGAATGATCGCGACGGCCGCGTCGCGCATGATCTGATACTCGCGATCGGTCAGCGTCATCGCCGGCGCCACCGTGATCGAATCGCCGGTGTGCACGCCCATCGGATCGAGATTCTCGATCGAGCAGACGATGACGACGTTGTCCTCGTGATCGCGCATGACCTCGAGCTCGAATTCCTTCCAGCCGATCACACTGCGCTCGATGAGGATCTGCCGCGTCGGCGACTCGTCGAGGCCGTGGCGCACCGCCTCCTCGAACTCGGCGCGGTTGTAGGCGATGCCGCCGCCCGTTCCGCCTAACGTGAACGACGGCCGGATGATCGCCGGATAGCCCGTCCGCTCGACGATCGCCATCGCCTCGTCGACCGTCGTCGCGATGCCGCCCGGCGCGACGGCGAGGCCGATACGCTGCATCGCCTCGGCAAAAAGCTTGCGATCCTCGGCGATGGCGATCGCACGCGCATTCGCGCCGATCAACTCGATCCCCAGGCGGTCGAGGATTCCGGATTGGGAGAGCGCCATCGCGACGTTCAGCGCCGTCTGGCCGCCCATCGTCGGTAGAATCGCGTCCGGCTTCTCCCGCTCGAGAATCAACTCGACATACTCTGGCGTCACAGGCTCGATGTAGGTCCGATCCGCGAACTCCGGATCAGTCATGATCGTGGCCGGATTCGAGTTGATCAGGATGACCTCGTATCCCTCCTCCTTCAGCGCTTTGGTCGCCTGCGTTCCCGAGTAATCGAATTCGGCTGCCTGTCCGATGATGATCGGACCGGAGCCGATGACGAGAATGCGTTCGAGGTCAGCGCGTCGCGGCATGAATGAGGTCGTCGATTATGTCGGAACGGCTGCGGGTTGGCCGCCAGCCAGTGATTCGTGCAAGCTTGGCCGGGGAGCCGACGAGTACAGGCACGTCGACGCCGCGCACGAGCGCGGAATCGGTCGTAATCTCGGCAGCTACGCCGACTCGCAGCAAGACTTCTCTCGCTAAATCCCCGGCACTCACGCCTTCACCGCTGCACACGTTGTAGACCTCACCGGGAGCTCCTCTGTCCGCGAGCAGCAGATACGCCTCCACCACATCGGCCACGTGAAGATAGTCGCGCACGGAGTCGCGATTGCCCATCACCAGCCGCGGTTCGGATGCATCCCGCAGCGCCAGTGCGCGCCGGACGAGGGCCGGCAGGAGAAAGTGCTCGGCGTGGCCGGCGCCCGAGTGATTGAAGCTTCGGGTGCAGATGACGCGGACGCCCTCGGCACGGCACATCTGCAGGCTGGCGATTTCCTGCGCCGCCTTCGACGCGGCGTAGACGTCCTGGGGTCGCTGCTCAGCCGTTTCCTCGAGGGGCATCTCACCCGCGTCGTGGCGGCCGTACTGCGTCGCGCTGCCAACGATGACGACGATCGGATCGAGCGTTCCCGCGGCCTTGAGCGCAGCGGTCGCGGCCAGCAATCGAACGGCGCCGAGGACGTTGATCTCGTACGCCGTGGCCGGCGCGTCGCGCGCTTCCGGCACGAAGCTCATGCCCGCGAGGTGAAAGATCAGCTCGGGACGCGTCTTCTCGATCGTTCGTCGGAGGATGTCGGGATCGCGGACGTCGCCCTGACGCCACTCGACGGCCTCCAGCTCACCCGGCGACAGGATGCCCGGTACCGGAGCATGGAGCCCGAGCGAGACGACCTTTGATCCCCGGCCAAGCAGGCCGCGCGCCAACCACTGGCCGACGAAGCCGCTGCCGCCGGTGACGAGGGCTGTGGCGCTCACCGCCGCGTCGATCCTCCGCTCACTGCGCGGAGTACCGAGCGAGGTCGGCGCGAACCATCATCTCGATGAGTTGCTCGAAAGTCACGTCGGGCGCCCACTGCAGTGCCTTCTGAGCCTTCGACGCATCCGCGACGAGCAGGTCCACCTCGGCGGGGCGGAAGAACCGATCGTCCTGGACAACGAACTCACGATAATCGAGCCCTACGCAGCGAAAGGCCGTCTCGCAGAGCTGTCGCACCGACCACGTCTTGCCAGTACCGATGACGTAATCGTCGGGCGTGTCCTGCTGGAGCATCAACCACATGGCCCGCACGTAGTCGCCGGCGAAGCCCCAATCGCGCCGAGCCTCGAGGTTGCCGAGGCGAAGCTGCCGCGAGAGCCCAAGCTTGATGCGCGCGACGCCATCGGTGACCTTGCGCGTCACGAACTCCAGGCCGCGCCGTGGGCTTTCGTGGTTAAAGAGAATGCCGGACACCGCGTAGAGCGCGAAGCTCTCGCGGTAGTTCACGGTGATCCAGTGGCCGTACACTTTCGCCACGCCGTACGGGCTACGCGGATAAAACGGCGTCGACTCCCGTTGCGGCGATTCGTGCACTTTTCCGAATTGCTCGCTGGAGCTCGCCTGATAGAACCGTGCGTTAGGCGCCGCCTTCTTCATCGCCTCCAGCATCCGCGTTACGCCCAGCGCGGTGAACTCGCCGGTGAGCACGGGCTGGTTCCACGACGTTTGCACGAAACTCTGCGCCGCGAGGTTGTAGATCTCGTCGGGCTTGCAGTCGCTGACGACGTCCGTGAGCGACGTCTGGTCGAGCAGATCTGCCGACACGAGCTCGATGTCATCGACGAGATGGCTGATGCGCTCGTAGGGAGTGGTCGAGCTCCGGCGCACGATACCAACGACTTTGTAACCTTTCTCGAGCAGGAACTCGGCGAGGTAGGATCCGTCCTGCCCGGTAATTCCGGTTATGAGTGCTGTAGTCATGCTTGAGGGTAATGGCTGCGAGCAAGCTCGGTGTCAGCGAATCGCCAGAGACGGCCGATTGGGACGAAAAAAAGGGGGAGCCGAAGCTCCCCGTTTTTTCTGCCAGCGGCAGGACGCGTGGTCACGCCGCGGCGACGCCTCGCGGTGCCCGCTTGATCTTGCCCGCGGCCAGGCAGCGCGTGCAGACCTTCACCTTCACCGTCTTGCCGTTCTCGTCGAGCACGCGCGCGACCTGCAAGTTCGGCTTCCAGGTGCGCCGCGTGGCGTTGTTGGCGTGCGAGCGGTTATTGCCGAACGCGACGCCCTTCTTGCACGAGTAACAGCGGCTTCTATCGATCGCCATCGGTCAGCCCTCGATCAGTTCGATGCGCGCCATCTCGGCGCCGTCACCCTTGCGGTGACCCGTCTTGAGGATGCGCGTGTACCCGCCATTCCGCGTAGCGAACTTCGGGCCGAGCTCCTGAAAGAGCTTGTCGGCCGCCGCGCGCTTCTGGATGTGGCGGACGGCGAGGCGGCGCGAATGCAGCGTCCCCGTCTTCGCCTTCGTGATCAACTTCTCAACGAAGGGACGCAGCTCCTTCGCTTTCGCCTCGGTCGTCTCGATCGCGCCATGCTCAATGAGCGAGGTGGCGAGATTCCGCATGAGCGCGAGCTTCTGCTCGCTCGTCCGGCGAAGCTGGCGCCCCGCTTTGCGGTGCCGCATTCGTCATTCCTCCATATCGTCAGGCGCGGCCGCGGCTGCGCGGCTCGCCGGCGTGCCCCAGTCGAGGATCCGGACGCCATCGCCGTTCTCCTCGTAGCGCATGCCGAAGTTCAATCCCTCACGCTCGAGGAGATCCGCGATCTCCTGCAGCGACTTCTTGCCGAAATTCTTGACCTGGAGAATCTGGCTCTCCGTCTGGCGAACGAGATCGCCAAGGGTCCGGATGTTCGAGTTCTTCAGCGAGTTCACCGACCGCACCGACAGCTCGAGATCGTCGATCGGGGTCTTGAGCAACTGGGCGAGCCGCGCTGCATCTCCTCCCAGAGAATCGTTCGACATCGCCAGAGGCGCCGACGAATGCGACCCGAATTCGACGAAGTACTGGAAGTGCGTCTGCGCCAGAGCAGCCGCGTAGCTCACGGCCTCTTCCGGCGAGATGGTACCGTTCGTCTCGACCGTCAGCGTCAGGCGATCGTAGTCGGTACGCTGGCCGACGCGCGTCTCGGCGACGGTGAAATTCGCCCGCCGGACCGGATTGTAGATCGAGTCGATGCGAACGAGATCGACGGGAAGGCCACGGTCGATCGGATGCTGATCGGCCTCGATGTAGCCACGACCCTTGTTCACGTAGAGGTCGACGTTGATGTCGCGGTCGTCCTGAAGCGTGAAGAGATGGTGGGCGGAGTCGACGACCCGCGCGCCTGAGGAAACGACGATGTCGGCCGCGGTCACGGGGCCGGCTTCGCTCTTCGAGATGCGCAGGACGGTTTCCTCGACGTCATCGGCGAGCGTCAGCGTCAGCGTCTTGAGGTTGCCGATGATCTGATGGACGTCCTCGACGACACCCGGAATGGTCTGGTGCTCGTGAACGACGCCGTCGATGCGGAAGCCCCAGACGGCGGCGCCGCGGAGCGACGAGAGCAGCATCCGACGCATCGCGTTGCCGAGGGTGTGGCCGAAGCCGCGCTCGAGCGGCTGGAGCCGGAACTCGGCGACGTTGGGGTTGTCTTCACGCTTGCTCGCTTCGACGAGCTGCGGGCGGACGAGTCCGCGGAGATCGATGGTTGTTGCCATTAGTAAATCCTCATGGTCATACCGGACATCGTCCGGCATCGCCCTGCCCCGCCCCTAACGCGCGGCAGGCTCGAATGGGTGTTAGGGACCCGACCGAACCGGGCAGAGAGCAGAGGGCTGTGTGCAGAGGGTAAAACCACACTCTGCGCTCTGCCCTCAGCGCTCTGCTATTTGGAGTACAACTCGACGACCAGTTGCTCCTGCGCCGCAATCGGGATGTTCGGGCGCGTCGGACGCTCGAGCATACGGCCACTGAACGACTCACGATCCACGGCGAGCCAGGACAGCGGTGCGCCACGCGAGGCCTGGTCCATCGACGCCTGGACCGCGACCATCTCGCGCGATTTCATATTCACGCGGATCTCCTGGCCGGGCTGCACCTGGAAGCTGGGAATGTCCACCGTGCGCTGATTCACCTCGACGTGGCGATGGCGGATCAGCTGGCGCGCCGCCTTGCGGCTCGCGGCAAAGCCGAGCCGATACACCATGTTGTCGAGACGACTCTCGAGCGCGGCGAGCAGATTGTGGCCGGTGATGCCGGGGAGCGTCGTGACGCGCTCGAACGTGTTCGCGAACTGCGCCTCGCTCACCCCGTAAATGCGCTTGATCTTCTGCTTTTCGCGGAGCTGCTTCGAGTACTCCGACGACTTGCGCCGGCGCGCCGTGTTCTGTCCGTGCTGACCGGGCGCGTACGGACGACGCTCGACCGGGCACTTCTCGGTGAAGCACTTGGTGCCCTTGAGGAAAAGCTTCGTGCCTTCACGCCGACACTGCTTGCAGCTCGGCCCTACGTAGCGGCCCATGACTCAGACTCTCCGACGCTTGGGAGGACGGCAGCCGTTATGCGGAATCGGCGTGACGTCCTTGATTGACTTGACTTGTAGACCGGCCGACGCGAGCGCCTGAATGGCCGACTCACGACCGCTGCCGGGACCCTGCACGCGCACGTGCACGCGCTTCACGCCGAGACCCAACGCCTCGCGTGCGCACTGCTCCGCGGCGACGGTGGCCGCGAACGGCGTGCTCTTCTTCGATCCCTTGAAGCCCGCCTTTCCGGACGAGCCCCACGCCACGGCATTGCCATGGCTATCCGTGATCGTGACGGTGGTGTTGTTGAACGTCGCGCTGATGTGCGCAACGCCCTCCGCCTCCACGACTCGCTTTGCTTTTTTTCCAGTTGCCATATTCAGAGTGTCATCCTGAGCGAAGCGAAGGATCTAGCCTGATTGAGTAGATCCCTCGTCGCTGCGCTCCTCGGGGTGACGAAGTAACTCGCGTTACTTCGTCACCTTCTTCTTGCCGGCGATCGCGCGGCGCGGTCCCTTCTTCGTGCGAGCATTGGTGTGCGTGCGCTGACCGCGCACCGGCAACCCGCGGCGATGGCGGATGCCGCGATATGAGCCGATGTCCATCAATCGCTTGATGTTCATTGCGACTTCGGTACGGAGCGCGCCCTCGACCTTGTAATCACGCTCGATCACCTGGCGCAGCTTGTTCACGTCGGCGTCGGTGAGATCGCGAATACGCAGCGACGCGTCGATTCCCGCCTTGCGCAGGATGTCGACCGCGTTGCGACGGCCAATGCCATAGATGTACGACAGACCGATCTCGACCTTCTTCTCACGCGGGAGATCGACGCCAGATATACGAGCCATGTTCAGCCTTGACGCTGCTTGTGCTTGGGATTTCGCTTGCAGATGATGCGAGTGACGCCGTTGCGCTTCACCACTTTGCAGTGTTCACAAATCGGCTTCACGCTTGTACGGACTTTCACAGGCGCTCCACGGGATCGGAAATACGTGTCTGTAAGTACGAGCAGGCCAGTTCGTGGCCAGACCCTAACAGTAGCCGGGGCATTGACTTCATGCAAGTGAGCCTGCCATCGCGGGATACTACCCCAGCTGCGATAGAATCTCCCGCATCGCGGCGACGCGATCTGACGCTGCCGTGACGGCGCGTCCCACCACCACGTAGTCCGCACCAGCCGCGACCGCTTCCGCTGGAGTCGCCGTGCGCGACTGGTCGTGCGTCGCCCCTCCGGCCAGCCTGATCCCCGGGATCAGCAGCTGGATCGATGCGCCGAATCGCGCCTTCACCGCCCTCGCTTCGCGTCCGCTGCAGACGACCCCGGCCGCGCCACCGGACTTCGCGATCCCGGCAAGCCGCACGACTTCGGTGTCAACCTCCACGGGCTCCGCTCGACCCCAAATCCGCGCGATCCCCGAAGCATCGAGCGAAGTCAGGAGTGTCACGGCGAAGACTGCGCAGTTCCCAGCGCTATTGGCCGCCTGCACGGCGGCGCGAATCATCTCCTCGCCGCCGGCGGCGTGCACCGTCACGATGCGCGCTCCGAGCGATGCTGCTCCACGCAGCCCGCCCGCAACCGTGTTCGGGATATCGTGCAGCTTGAGATCGAGAAACACGTCCGCTTCCCGCGCCCGCAGCTCGCGCACCACCGCCGGACCGCACGCCGTGAAGAGCTCCGAGCCCACCTTGTAGAATCGGCAGCTCTCCCCGAGCGCGTCCACGATCTCGAGCGCCGCGGTAACGCCGGGGACGTCGAGGGCGACGATCGGCACGGCACTCACGCGGGCCTCCATTCCAGCTTTCCTACGATTTCGCCTAACGAGCGCACGCCGTGCCGGGCGCACCAGGCCTCGAGCTCCCGCACGATTCGTGTCGGCGCTCGGGGATCTCGCATCGCCGCGGTGCCGATGCCCACCAACGAAGCGCCCGCCATGATGTACTGCAACGCGTCCGTCCCAGACGTCACGCCCCCGACGCCGATGAGCGGAGCGTCGACGGCACGGCTCACGCGCCACGTCGCGAGCACACCCACCGGCAGCAGTCCGGGCCCGCTCACGCCGCCCGA
>Ga0070681_10007466_pt1 | contig 10687 bp, 7 predicted proteins | sample KBSC83BmetaG_FD_65650 | JGI IMG/M metagenome (GOLD analysis project Ga0070681, IMG submission 65650) | Corn rhizosphere microbial communities from Kellogg Biological Station, Michigan, USA - KBS C8-3B metaG | ecosystem: Host-associated > Plants > Roots > Rhizosphere | place: USA: Michigan...
CCGCGTGCAAAAGGGAGACCTCGTTATTATTGCTGCATTCGGTCTGGTGGAAGAAAAAGAAGTTGCGTCATACTCGCCGCGGATCGTGCTCGTGGATGCTCTTAACCGTCCGACACTGAAAGAATCAGACCAGGCCCTGGTCGGAGCTGATTAGTATCAGCTGGTAATTCAACCTGCCCGCACAGCTTGAGCCCGATGCAGAACCCCGGTTTACTAACTCAATCAACAACTCGCAACGAGTAGCGTCGTTATGAGACGACTTCCAGCGCTCGCGAAAGCCATGGCGCTGCGGAAATCTTTGTTTAAAACTGATAATTAGAGGAGAAAGTTTTATGGCAACAGCTACGCTTCCAAAAGCCCGAAAGAATCTTGGTATCGAAGGCAAGAAAGCGGAATGGATGGCGGAAATGACGGGCAAAAGTATGGACCGTTGGGTGGAACTCGCGAAATGGGCCGCCAAAAGAGTGCCGCCCGGCGCCGCCATTCTTGATGTTGCAACAGGACCAGGATATTTGTGCATTGAACTCGCAAAGCTTGGTGACTATGCTGTAAGCGGCCTGGACCTCAGTCACACTCTTGTAGAAATTTCAAAAGAGAAGGCTGCCAAGGATGGCGTGAGCGTCGACTTCAGGCAAGGCGACGTTTGCAACATGCCTTTTGCCGATAACTCTTTTGATTTTGTTCACTGCCGCGGGGCTTTCAAGAATTTCGGCGATCCTTTAGGAGCACTGCGGGAGATGCATCGTGTTCTAAAACCAGGCTGTGAAGGTGTGATTAAGGATCTCAATCGCAATGCTCCACGAAAGGCCCTGAACCAGACCATCGACACGTGGGGCCTTCCACTGCCCAACAGGCTTCTCACCAAGCTTTTGTTCCAGTTTCGTGTGCGCAACTCTGCGTATTCGAAGGAGCAGTTTGAGTCAATGCTTGTGCAGGTTAAATTCAGCCGTTTTGAGATCCAGCAAAATGGCATCGACATCGATGTATTGATGTGGAAGTGATTGCCGCTTGTCCCTGCAACGTTTCCATGTTCGCTGGTTCTCTGTTTAATCGTGGAAGGAGCAATTTATGACAGCTTTTGAAAGCGTAGCTTCAGAACAAAAAAAGTGGTCGCTGACCGACAAAAAACTGAAGCTCAACCTGGAACGGTCGCGCTATACGATCCTTGCGTTAAGCGTAACAGGTGCGGTATTGATGGCCCTAGCGGCCCAATTTCACGCTTCGTATCCGGCCATTTCGAGGCTGGCCGGCTATGCGGCGATGATGGCATTGGTTCTGGTGGTAGTTGTGAGAAGCAAGGGGCTCAACCGGGGATTAGTGCAGGCGTGGGTGTTCGCGGCCGCCGCTGCACAATCGCTCACGAGCGAAATGTTCCGCTATCGCACATCTACCGGTCCTTACAATGACCAGCTTGGCGGCGATCCCGATGCTACTCTGTTGGAACGCCGGGATAAGATCCTTGGCCGGATAAAGTCTGCCCAGAGATATGCTGTGGATCCTGGCCCGCAAACAGCCCTTTCTTCTGGACCGTTGGATGCGGATGGTTATATTTCTGAGCGTGTCAATATCGGCGTCAATGCGTACCAGAAGTGGGCCGGTCACTTTGTTTCTGCTCAAGGTTCCTGGCAGAAAATAGAGTCGTTCCTGGCCATCGCCGGTGCACTGTTGGCGGCAGTGTTGACTTTTACCAACTACCAGATTTATGGGGCCTGGATAGCTGTTTGTATAACAATGGGACTTGCAGTCGGTGCTGACGCTCTGGCGGAGCGATATGCTCAGCTCACTATCGAGTATGGAGCTATGCCGGATCGCCTCACCGGTATTCTCAATCGTTGGACTCTTCAGCGTGGAACCTTGGACGAGTTAGTGGAGCGAGTCGAAGCGGCGCTTCTTGGAGAGATGCAGACCTGGGTCGCCAGTGCTGACGAACTGCAGAATGATTCTGCCGTTGCGCCGGTCAGGGCCCCAGCATCTCAATCGGTTCTTCATTCAACGGCCGCGCGTACCGCACATTTGAACTGAGTTTCTTGCCGGCCGGTGATTGAGTTAGGCCTCCAGGCCATTCCCTATATGTAGATCGCACCTGAACCCATGCGTGTCATTGGATTTTTTGCGCGTAATGCGCCATACAGGCTATTGATCTCGATAGCCATTGGTGTGGCTGGCGGTCTCGGCAGTGCGGGGCTTCTTGCCGCCTTCACCAATGTATTGAAGAACGCGGACCGCCATTCCTCCTTCACCTGGGGATACATTCTTCTTGCTCTTTGTTTGATGCTGCCTCTGACCAGGTTTGCGTCAGAAATCATCCTGATGCGTTTGACCCAGAGGGAGTTTTGCGGCCTTCGTATGAGGCTGAGCATGCGGATTACTCAAGCTGCGTTGCGTGATGTTGAAATTCTCGGCACAGAACGCCTCATGGCTGCCTTCGGTGAGGACATCCCTAAAACTATGTACGGCCTGAGCATAGTGCCTGAAGTGTGTATCAACCTGGCAATCTCCATAGGTGGGCTTGTTTACCTAGGATGCTTGTCCTGGCGAGTGTTGCTGGTGGTCCTGGGTTTTCTCGTTCTGGGCATACTGTTCAACCAGTTGCCTGCTTTATGGGCAATGAAATTCTTCAAGGTGGCTCATCAGGCATCGGAGGCCTTGTTCGGTCACCTTAAGGACTTGATCGGGGGAGTGAAAGAACTGAAGTTGCATTCGCTGCGCAAAACAATATTTCTTTCTGAGATCCTGCGCAACACAGCCAATTCGCGGCGCAACTCTTTCGTCGCGGCATTCGACATTTATTCAATTGCGGCAAGCTTCGGGCAGATGCTTGTTTTCATCGCCATTGGGTTAATGCTGTTTTCTTCGATTGCCGGCCGCCCCAGCACGGCAATACTCGCCGGCACGGTGATTACCTTGCTCTATATCACCCAGCCTCTGCAACTTTTTATGAACGGGCTGCCGTTTCTGGCCAATGCCGATGTAGCTTTGCAAAGGTTTGAAACTCTGGTTCGCCAACTCGAGAAGCCTGGTGTTCAGGAACAAACTCAGGAGATCGTTGAGCGTGTCCAGTTTAAATGTGAAGAGCTGACATTAAAGACAGTCACCTATGCGTATCACAGCTATGAGACCAGAGAATGCTTTTTTCTTGGGCCTATTGACATGAGCTTGAAAGCAGGCGAATTGGTGATACTGGCAGGAGGAAACGGCAGCGGAAAAACCACCTTGGCCAAGGTCATTACTGGACTCTATCCGGCTGAAAGCGGAGAAGTCCTTATGGATGGCCAGAAAATTACCGGTGAACAACAGGAATTTTATCGGCAACATTTTTCCGCCATCTTCTACGACTCCTATCTTTTTGAAAGCTTGCTTGGCCTGGAGATCCCTGATTTGGATAGTGAAGCGCGGAAAGGACTTGCGCGATTAGAGCTTGGTCATAAAGTGACTATCAAGAATGGAGTTTTCTCTACTACTCAATTGTCCCAGGGACAGCGAAAGCGTCTGGCCCTGTTGACCTCAATTTTCGAGGATCGCCCTATTTATGTTTTCGACGAGTGGGCTGCGAATCAGGACCGGAGGTTCAGAGAATATTTTTATCGCGAATTCCTGCCGGAGCTGAAAGCAAAGGGCAAAATCATTTTGGTCATCTGCCACGATGATCATTACTTTGATGTAGCAGATCGCATCATCAAGGTGGAGTCTGGAAAAATAATTTACGACGGAGTCCCTTCCGTATCCTGAGCAAATGCGGTTTTTTGGCCGGTAGTCACCATTAGGACATCTGCCATGGGTAGCCGGGTACGCGCCCGGACGGGTGTGCTGCTTTCAGGTGAATTATGAACATCATTATCCAACTTATTTTGATCATAGGCTGCGCACGCATGGCTGGGGCTCTATTCAAACGCATTGGGCAGCCTCAAGTTTGCGGCGAGATCGCGGCGGGCCTGATCCTTGGACCGTCTGTCTTTGGGGCGCTATGGCCCCATGCCCAGCGCATGATATTCGATCCGGTTGCCGGCTCGCATCTGAGCATTATCAGCGAAGTTGGCCTTATCTTCATCATGTTCTTGATTGGCATGGAGTTTGACTTCGGGCACCTTGCTACTTCTATGCGCCCGGCATTTTCCATTTCCGCGGCTGGCATTGTCCTGCCATTCTTGCTGGGGCTTCCCCTCGGGAAATGGATTTATTCCACCATGAATCTCCATGTTGACCGGATCGGATTCACTCTGTTCATCTCGATGGCCCTCAGCATCACGGCCATGCCCGTACTCGGCCGCATTATGATCGAGTTCAATCTTACGAAGACCAGGCTGGGCGCTCTTACAATCACGGCGGCGGCCATGGATGATACTGTTGGCTGGCTGCTGCTCGCGCTCATCTCTGCCATGGTGTCCGCTCAGTTCCATCTTGTTCCGCTGCTATTATCAGCCGCTGAGGTCATGCTTTATCTCTTGGGAATGATCTTCATCATCCGGCCATTGATGGTGCGATGGACGCGCTCTGTAATGCAAAACTCTGATATCGGGCTTTCATCCAATGCCCTGGCCCAGCTCATCATTTTCTTTATGGCGTCTGCGGCAGTTACACATGCAATAGGCATATTTTCTGTATTCGGCGCATTTGTAATGGGAGGTATTCTCCACGATCAAAAAGCGTTTTGTGCGGCTGTTAACAACCGTATGAGCGATTTTGTCACTGTTTTTTTTCTGCCCATTTTCTTTACCTTCACCGGCCTGCGCACAGATATTGGCTCTCTGAGTGGGACTCCAGCTTTGCTTGTTGCTGTAGTAGTGGTGCTGGCGGCCACGATCGGAAAATTCGGGGGTTGCTCCCTTGCAGCACGGCTTAGCGGGCTTTCTTGGCATGAAGCTTTTACGGTTGGGACCATGATGAATACGCGCGGGCTGGTGGAATTAGTCGTATTGAACACGGGATATGATCTTGGCATTATTCCCAAGCCGATATTTTTTATTTTCGTACTGATGGCTGTTGCAACCACTTATATGACTTCACCTGCCCTGCGGCGCCTCATTCGCGGTACAGAGCTGGAGGTGGACTTTAATACTTCCCCATTTATGCAAGGACGCGCAATACGTAGCCACGTTTCTACCGGAAGCTCCTCGGCTGATTAATTTGCATGCTTCAGCCGTATCGAAAAGGTGGTTCGCCGCCGCCAACACAAAACAAATAATTTTTGTTCTGTATGGAAGCCGAAAGGCACATGCCGGAATAACATACCTGATTGTCTTAGCTGAAGGGGTGGATAAGATGACAGATGCTGATCTTACCTCAGTCCTTTTTGTGCTCCTGCTACTGGTGACATTGGCGCAATTACTGGGGTCGTTGTTCGTGAAACTGAGGCAGCCCAGGGTCATAGGAGAGATTCTGGCCGGCATCTTGCTGGCGCCTATCCTCTTTGGCCGATTTCCCATCGTATCCGGCATTACACAAAGCCTAAGTGGCCAAAGCAGCCAGAGCAGCATTCTCAATTTTGTTTACTGGATGGGCCTGCTGCTGCTCATGTTCTTTTCCGGCGCGGAAACACGGCAACTGTTTAGCCGCGATGAAAGACGGCAAGTAGCATGGCTGGCGATTGTAGGCACGGGCGTACCTTTTGGTCTGGGCCTGGTGGCCGGACCGTGGCTCATGCATCCGGCTTTGGCTGGTCCCAACGGGAACCGCGTTTCACTCATAATTATTCTTGCCGCCGGAGTGGCGGTTACCTCAGTTCCTGTGGTTTCCAAAATTTTTGCCGACCTTAAGATCCTTCATACCAGGTTTGCAAGACTGGTTCTTGGTGTAGCGGTACTGGAAGACATCGTATTGTGGCTGGCATTGGCCCTAGCCACGGCTTTTGCGGGAAAAACGGTTCTGGATCCGCTGCGGATGTCATGGCAATTGGTGATTACCAGCGCGTTTTTTATGCTGGGACTGACGATCCTCCCCAGGATTGCGAGGCGGATCAACGAGTCGCAATCGAATGTTTTTGCCAAAAACTCTCCAGTTGCGTATGTATTGGCCGTCCTGCTGGTGTACTGCGTGGTGGCCGGGGTATTGAAGGTAAGCTTGGTATTCGCGGCCTTTCTGGCCGGGTTTGCTGTGGTGCATAGAAACCACCGGATGTTTTCCGATGCGCTGGACGCGATAGCCAAGGTTTCGTTTGCCTTCTTTATACCTGTGTACTTTGCCATTGTCGGACTGAAGCTGGATCTGCTGCGGGGATTGTCGCTGTGGATGATAGCAGCATTCCTGATTGGGAGTTCCCTGGTCAAAATTACATCGGTGACGTTAGCGGGAAGAATCGCGGGATTTCGCGGCCTGGATTTGATTAATCTGGGGGTTACCACAAATGCGCGGGGAGGTCCGGGTATCGTGCTGGCAAGTGTCGCGTTTGATGCAGGGATTATCAGTGCGAAGTTTTACACCACCCTTATCCTGGCCGCGGTTTTGACTTCGCAATTTACGGGAGCATGGCTGGATTACGTGTTGCGGAAAGGCTGGCCGCTGTTGACGGCTACTGTGCCTGAGAAGGCAATCCGTCCTGCTTCAGATATTCCGCTGGCTACCTGAGGCGAAAAGGATTCTCTGCCGGTGGTGCGGTCCCCGGAATCGTCCTGAAGTTGAGCAGCAAGTATCACGCGTTTGTCCAACACGAAATTCTTACTCATCAAATGATCAAATGCATTTTATTTTTGTGGCGGCGTTCTCCCATGGCGGTAGCAGCGGTTATGCTCGCCAATCTCATCAACGGGATTAGCAATGTTGGCATCCTGGTTTTAATTAACATCGTCCTGCAGGGCAAGCCAGTTTCCAAAGGCGTTCTCATCTGGAGCTTCGCGAGTTTATGTCTTTTGGCCGCTCTAAGCCGGTGTAGCGCTGAACTTATCCTTACACGCCTTGCGCAGAATTCGCTCGTTAATCTGCAAATGCAATTAGCGGGCAACATAGCCGAAGCACCGCTACAAAACTTGGAAGAGTTGGGGATGGCACGGCTGGTGACGGTATTGACCCATGATTTACAGGTGCTCACAGATGCTCTGGTGCTGGTTCCTGTTACTTGCGTCAACCTGGCTATCCTTGCAAGCGGTCTCATTTATTTGGGCTGGCTTTCACAGGCCGTGCTGGCGGTCATTCTGGGGTTCATTGGTATATCTTTTTTGATCTATCGGCTGGCAATGTTTAGCGCGGCAAAATCTCTGCGGGTGGCGCGGACGTCAGCCGACGGCCTCTATCATCACTTCCAGTCAATTCTGGCAGGAATCAAGGAACTTAAGCTGCACCATCTGCGCCGGCAAGCATTCTTTTCACAAGTCTTCGAAGTTTCTGCTTCCGCTGTGCGCGACCGCAATATTGCTGGTTTGACAATGTCCATTGGGGCCGGCGCCTGGATGCAAATGTCGGGGCTGGTGCTTATTGGCATGCTGCTGCTCGCATTACCCGTCATAAAGCTCAGTATGCCGGATCGGATTAGTTACACGATCACTCTTATATTTATGGTGGGGCCCCTGCAGGTGTTGCTGAGCCGAAATTCCGGTTTTAAGCTCGCAGAGATCGCGCTCCAGAAAATTGAGGATCTTCAACGTAATCTTGCTGCCTTCCACGCCGAAATGGATTCTGCCTCACAGCCCGATTCCGAGCGTGAGTTCAGGCGTCTCGAAATCCGGGATCTAACCTATGCTTACGCGCGCGAAAGCAAGACGGGGGAAGTCGATAACTTTGCCTTAGGACCCGTCAGTTTGAGCCTGGTTCCGGGAGAAGTCGTATTCCTGGCGGGCCCTAATGGCAGCGGCAAAACAACCTTGGCAAAAATTCTTGTGGGCCTTTACGCCCCGGTACGCGGGGAAATATTTCTGAACGGCCACGCTGTCACAGACGTAAACAGAATCTGGTATCGGCAACATTTCTCCGTTGTCTTTGCTGACTTTCACCTTTTCGACCGCCTGCTGGGACTTGAAAAGGCTGAGCTCGACCAGGAAGTAACTGGCTATCTTACTCAACTGGAACTTAACAATGCTGTGCAGGTCAGCAATGGCATTTTCTCAACGACCAGACTTTCACAGGGCCAGCGCAAGCGTCTGGCTTTGCTGACAGCTTTCATAGAAGACCGTCCTGTTTACGTATTTGACGAATGGGCGGCGGACCAGGATCCTGCCTTTAAAAAGATCTTTTATCATGTCTTTCTGCCCGCATTGAAGGCCAGAGGCAAGGCTGTATTGGTGATCAGTCATGACGAGCGTTACTATGGCATAGCTGACCGGATTATCGAATTGAATGACGGCAGAATCATCGAATTATCAACTGTGCATAGTGCTTAAATTGATAACTGGCGCTGATAAAAGAAAACCTGTAAAACTATTGAGTCGTCATGGAGGGAAATATTTATGTTTCAGAAGATACTGCTGGTTGTTGCTCTATTGACCAGCTTCGCCTGCGCACAAGACCGCGTTTACGAGCTGCGCACTTATACCGTTAGTGAAGGCAAACTTGAGGCCCTGAAAGCAAACTTTCGGGATCACAACATCGAATTGCTCAAGCGCCATGGCATTGAGAGCATTGGCTATTGGGTCCCGAAAGATCCTGAAAAATCCAAAAATACCCTCATTTTCATGCTTGCTCACCCAAGCATGGAGGCCGCTAAAAAGAATTGGCAGGAATTTCTTGCTGACCCCGATTTCAAAAAGGTCGCGGCCGCCTCAGGTAATATCGTAAGCCATGTCGATGTAGTTTTCATGGATCCCGCCGATTTCTCTCCGTTAAAATGAAGCCGTTGATGTTCCGCTATCCCTCACGCAAAGCAACAATGGGACTTACTCTGGTCGCACGATATGCAGGGATATAGCTGGCCAATAAAGAAATTAGCAGCAAAACCAGAGGGACCCCGATAAAAACAATGGGATCGAAGGCGCGAATCTGATAGAGGAGAGTTGAAATAGCGGGAGCAGCCACTGCGGATAAAATCAGCCCGGCACAGAGTCCAACACATGCAAGCCATGCTCCCTGCCCTAAAATGAGCTTGAGAATATCGCCTCGCTGGGCCCCCAACGCGATACGCACTCCGATTTCCTGGGATCGCTGTCCTACCAGATACGAGAGCAATCCGTAAATCCCAACAGAAGCCAAGAGCAGTGCCAATAAAGCGAAGGCCGCCACTAATTCGGCTGAGAAACGGCGCGGTGCAAGAGAGGTTTCCATTACGTCATTCATGGATCGAATGCCGAAAACAGGAAGACCGGGATCAACTGCCCGGATTTCATGTCTAATTTGTTCTTCCAGAACGGAGGGAGCAAGAGGTGTACGTACTACCAGATTTAGAGTTCTGCCCAGGCGCTGATAAACAGGCAAGTAGATATGTGGCACGCCGTTAATACCCAGGCCGTCTTGTTTAATGTCTTTGATAATACCGACTATTGTCAACCAGGGTAGCCGCTCATCCTGACCCAATCTGATACGCCTTCCTATAGGATCCCTGTTTGGCAAATACCGTCGCGCAGTGGTCTCGTCAATAATTGCAACGGAAGGTTTGTCAGCCTGATCATCCTCGCCGAAACGCCGGCCCCGCATTAAAGGAGCCTGCAGGATGTTGAAATAGTCAGGACTCACACGAATTGCCTCTGCAGTGAGTTTTTTAGAGGGATCGAGCGGCATGTCTTCAATAGTCAGGTTGGTGCTGACGGCTGGAGGTGTGCCGGGCAAATCTGAAGTAATACCAGCCATTTCAACACCAGGAATTGCACGTATCCTTCGCAGCAGTTCCCGGACGAAGGTAGTCTGATGATTGATATCCAGGTATGGATCAAGTTTTGGATCGTTCGGTATGGGAAGCCAGATGCTGGAAACTACAATATGTGTAGAGCTGAAGCCCGGGTCCTCCTGCAAGATACGCCAGAATGTACGCATCAACAGGCCTGCTCCAACCATTAGCACCACTGTAAAAGCCAATTCAGAAATGATGAGCAACCCGCGCACACGGTGAGCCTTCACACTGTAGCCCGAACCGCGTGCGCTTTCACGGAGTGCGACAAAGATATCTGTTTTTGCCGATTGCAACGCCGGAGCAAAACCGAATATCACGCCAGTAAAAACGGAAATCAATGTTGCAAAGCAAAGGACCTGCCAGTCAATGCCGACTTCATTTAGGCGCGGAATCCTAAATGGCACAAATCGCATTCCGAAATGTAGAAGGACTTGGGCGGTCAGAACGCCAACCACACCAGCAATCAGGGCCAGGAACACTGATTCGGTCAGCATTTGACGTACCATGCGATGGCGGCTGGCTCCCAGCGCCAATCTCATGGATATTTCACGCTGCCTTTGGGAAGCACGCGCCAGAAGAAGATTTGCAATATTGACCGAGGTAATGAGAATTACCAGGATTACTGCTCCCATGAGGACCAGCAACAGGGGACGCACATTACCGACAAGGGATTCCTGCAGGGGCACAATTCGTGGCGTCCAGTTGGAACCCTTGGGATAATCGGATGCAAAGTCATTTCTGACATGGCGCGCCATGACGTCGAGTTTGGCTTGTGCCTCCTGCATGGTGGCCCCAGGTTTAAGTCTCGCTATTGCGAACGGTAGAAAACGTGCACGGCGCACTGGCGGCGGGGCAGGATCCGCCTTGAACGATGTGGTCAGCCATACTTCAACATCAGTCGCAACTGTTCGGCCCGGATGACGAAATTGTGGAGGAAGAATG
>Ga0070681_10007467_pt1 | contig 10687 bp, 10 predicted proteins | sample KBSC83BmetaG_FD_65650 | JGI IMG/M metagenome (GOLD analysis project Ga0070681, IMG submission 65650) | Corn rhizosphere microbial communities from Kellogg Biological Station, Michigan, USA - KBS C8-3B metaG | ecosystem: Host-associated > Plants > Roots > Rhizosphere | place: USA: Michigan...
CTTCCCCTCGCCAACCATCGTTCCGTAGCCCGTGGGTGTGAAAAAGCCGCCGATGCCGGCCCCTGCGGCGCGAATACGCTCGGCGAACGTTCCTTGCGGCACCAACGTGTACTTGATCTCGCCCGCAATCGCCTGGCGCTCGAACTCCTTGTTCTCGCCGACGTAGCTGCCGATGAAATGCTTCACCTGCCTGGTGCGGACGAGCATGCCGACGCCGAAGTCATCAACGCCGGGGTTGTTGCTGATGACGGTGAGGCCGCCGGTCCCGCGCGCGTGTAGAGCCCGGATGAGGTTTTCAGGAAGTCCGCACAGCCCAAAGCCGCCGCACATCAACGTTGCGCCTTCGGGAATGAGGGCGACCGCCTCCTCGGCGCTCCGCATCACCTTGTTCATATCAGCGATTATCCTTCATCAATTCCGAGCGCCATCGCGCCGCCTCCGCGAAGATGGTCTCCAGCGCGTCGCCGCTGCGGAGATCGCCGCGCAGTTGTTGCAGACGCTGGATGAGGCAGTCGAGCGCCTCGCCGATTGCATCGGCATTCGTCAGGCAGATGTCGCGCCAGACATCCGGCGGGCTGGATGCCAGCCGCGTCGTATCGACGAGGCCTCGTCCGGCCAGCCGCAGGCCGTCGCCGTGCGCCGCGCTGCCGACGATGTCCATCAGGGCACTGGCCGCAAGCTGCGGCAGATGGCTGAGGAATGCCATCAGCCGATCGTGCTCCTCGGCCGAAAGAATCGTCGGCCTGGCGCCGAGCCCGCTGACGAACCGCGACAGCCGCTCGACGACGTCTGACGATGTGTTGGTATCGGGCGTGAAAATCCAGGGACGTCCGGTAAACAGATCTGGACGTGCGAACGCAAACCCGCCGCGCTCGCCTCCTCCCAGCGGATGGCTGCCGACGAATGCGCGGCCCGCAGGTAGTGTCCGTGCGGCGCTGACGATGTCGCGCTTCGTGCCGCCGACATCGGTCACGACGGCGTTGCTCCGCGACAGCGATCGCGCGTCAGGGCCGGCAAGCTCTCGAAGCAATTCGATGTTTTGACGGACTGGAGCCGCGAGAACGATCAGCGACGATTCCGGCAGCGCCTGGATGTTCGGGAAGCCGTGCTCAATCGCGCCCGCGCCAAGCGCATGCGCGAGGACAGACTCGGAATCGACACCGAATAGCCGCGATTCCGGCCATCGCTCACGCATCGCCAGCGCAATCGATCCGCCGATGAGACCGAGACCGACGATGGCGACGGAGGGAAATGGGGGGTCGGTGGGCACGACTCAAATCCCAATTACCAACTCCCAACTCCCAGGCAGCACGTGGAAGTTGGGAGTTGGATGTCGGGAGTTCTCAACGAGCCCATCCGCGACGGGCGACCGGCTCGAGGCAGATGCTGCGGCCAATCGCCGGCGCGATGATGCGCAGCTCCGCCATCAGCCGCTCGAATTGCGCTGGGAACATCGACTGTGCGCCGTCGCTGAGCGCCCGATCGGGATCGTTGTGCACTTCGATAATCAGCCCGTCACAACCGGCGGCCACAGCGGCACGCGCAAGCTGCGCCACCATGTCGCGGCGTCCCGCGCCGTGGCTTGGATCTGCAATAACCGGCAGGTGGCTCAGCTTCTTGACCACAGGGATTGCGGAAATGTCGAAGGTGTTGCGCGTCGCTGTTTCGAAGGTGCGAATGCCGCGCTCGCACAGAATGACGTCGCTGTTGCCGCCGGCAAGGATGTACTCGGCCGACAAGAGCCACTCTTCGATGGTTGCCGAGATCCCCCGCTTGAGCAGGACCGGCTTGCGGGCGTGTCCCAGCTCCCGCAGCAGCGTGAAGTTCTGCATGTTCCGGGCGCCCACCTGGAAGATGTCGCAGTACTTGGCGATCAGCTCGATCTGGCTGATGTCCATGACTTCCGAGATCACCTTCAGGTTGTGCGCATCCGCGGCGCGGCGGAGCATCTGCAGGCCCTCTTCGCCCAGGCCCTGGAACGCATATGGCGAGCTGCGCGGCTTGAAGGCGCCGCCGCGGAGAATCTTGGCGCCGGCGCGTTTGACGGCGGCCGCAGTGGCGTGCACCTGCTCTTCGGTTTCAGCCGAGCACGGGCCGGCCATCACGACCACCTCATCGCCGCCTATCCGCACGTCGTCGATCGTGACGATGGTGTCTTCGGGGCGGAAGGTTCGGCTGGCGCGCTTGTACGGCTCGGTGATGCGAAGCACCTCGTGAACGCCGTCGAGAATGGCAATCAGATCCGGATCGACCTTCTGTGAGCCGACGACCCCGAGGACGGTCCGGGTGACGCCCGACGACCGGTGGACGTCCATACCCAGCTCGATGAGACGCTGGATGACCGAGTCAATCTGCGCCTCGGTGGCGCGCTCATTCATCACTACGACCATATAAGTACTCTCACTCTCCAATTGATGGCCCGAAGTCTCCACCTGTCGAACCCGATTCGCGTTCCGCCCGCCGTGCCTCGTCGATGATGCGTTCGAAAATCCGGACCACGGCGTCGGCCGTGAGCGGCCCCGCCAGATCCTGCGCCGACTGCCGCACCCTCTCGAGCACCCGCTTTTCGCGTTCCGGCTGGTACACCGCCATGCCGAGCTCGTGTTTGAGTTTGCCGATTTCCACCGCGCAGGCGACGCGCACGTTCAGCAGCCGCACCAGCTGGTGGTCGATGACGTCGATGCGATCGCGCAGCTCATCGATGCTCAGGACTTCAGCCAACGCACATACTCCTCTACGCGGGTATTGAGATCGCGAGAACCGCCTTCGCGAGCGATGACATCGACCAGGGCGCTTCCGACCACGGCGGCGTCGGCCCACTGGCCAACCTCGCGCACGTGATCGGGCTTCGAAATGCCGAATCCGAGCGCAACCGGCAGATCGCTCACCTTGCGAATGCGGTCCACCATCGCCTGTGCTCCTGTCGCCAGCGTCTCCCTTGCCCCGGTTACACCGAGCCGCGAGATCGCATACAGGAAGCCGCTGCCAAGCGCGGCGGCCTTGCGCAACCGGTCGTCGGTCGTCGTAGGACTGAGGAGAAGGATTGTATCAATCCCCCGTGCGGCCAGCATGGTTCGTGAGTCGTCTGCTTCCTCGATCGGCAGGTCCAGGATGAGAACGCCATCGACGCCCGCGGCGCACGCGCGGTCGGCGAACTGCTTCGCCCCGAGACGAAGAATCGGGTTCGCATAGCTGAAGATCACAATCGGCGCGCGAATGTCGCCGCGCAGCGACTGCAGCAGATCGAGCACGCCCGACAGCGTCGTCCCGGCAGCGAGCGCGCGCTCGGTCGCGCGCTGAATGACCGGCCCATCCGCGAGCGGATCGGAAAACGGCACGCCAACCTCGATGACGTCGGCGCCGGCGCGATCCAGGGCGCGCAGGATGCCCGCCGTTCGATCCAGATCGGGATCGCCCGCCGTGATGTAGGTCACCAGACCTGGCGCCTGCGCGTCGCGAAGGCGTGCGAACGTCTGCCGGAGGCGCGTCATTTCAGCGCCTCCATAACGCTCTGCACGTCCTTGTCGCCTCGGCCGGAGAGGTTGACCAGCACGATCGATCCTGGCGCCAGCGTCGGGATCAGTTGCATCGTGTAGGCAATGGCGTGCGACGACTCGAGCGCGGGCAGGATCCCTTCGCGCTTCGCCAGCGCCTTGAAGCCGTCGAGGGCTTCGGCGTCGGAGATGTGCGCGTACTCGGTGCGCCCAAGCTCGCGCAGCCAGGCGTGCTCCGGACCGACCGCCGCGTAATCGAGACCAGCCGAGATCGAATGCGTCAGCTCGATGTTCCCCGCATCGTCCTGCAGCACGTAGGTGCGTGTGCCCTGGAGAACGCCGGTACTCCCGCCGGCAAACCGTGCGGCGTGCCGGCCCGGCGCAATCCGTTCGCCGCCTGCTTCGACGCCGATGAGGCGGACGGATCGATCTTCGAGAAAGCCGTCGAAGATGCCGATCGCATTGCTGCCGCCGCCGACGCAGGCGACCACTGCGTCCGGCAACCGGCCGGCTTGTTCGAGTATCTGTGCGCGCGCCTCGCGGCCGATGACCGATTGGAACTCGCGAACCATCAGCGGGTACGGGTGAGGTCCCAGCGCTGATCCGAGCAGGTAATACGTGTCGGTGACGTTGGCGACCCAGTCGCGCATCGCCTCATTAATGGCGTCCTTCAACGTCTTGCTGCCCGCATCCACGCCATGAACCGTCGCACCGAGCAACTGCATCCGGACGACATTGAGCGCCTGGCGGCGCATGTCCTCGGTGCCCATATAGACGCGGCATTCGAGGCCGAGCAGCGCACACGCGGTGGCGGTGGCGACGCCGTGCTGCCCCGCGCCTGTTTCCGCAACCACACGGCGTTTCCCCATTCGTTTGGCGAGCAGCGCCTGCCCGAGCGCATTGTTGATCTTGTGCGCGCCGGTGTGCGTCAGGTCTTCGCGCTTGAGGAACATCCGCACGCCGGTTGTCGACAGATTGCGCGTCTCGTACAGCGGCGTGGGCCGTCCGACGTAGTGCTTCAACAGCCGGTCGAACTCGGCGCGGAACGATTCGTCGTTGCGGGCCGCGTAGTAGCCAGTCGTCAATTCCTCGATCGGTGCCACGAGCGTCTCGGGCACGAAGCGGCCCCCGTATGCGCCAAAATAGCCGCGGGCGTCGGGATCACGCCGCCCGAACACCGGTCGATCCGCCGGCGCTGTCGTCATCGCTTGGGTCAATTCAACTCCTCGAACGCACGCCGCGCGTTCGTCACGAAACGGGAAACCTTTCCGAAATCCTTCACGCCCGGCGCCGCTTCGACACCGGACGAGACGTCCACGCCGAACGGATGCACGGCGTGAATCGCGCCGGCGACGTTTTCCGGCGTGAGTCCGCCCGCGAGCACCACCTTGCGCGTGTGCGCGATGGCCGCCGCCTGAGCCCAATCAATCGATGTGCCCGTGCCGCCGCGACGGATGGGATCGATGTTGTCAACGAGCAGCGCCGTAGCTGGCGCCCACAGTTCCGACGCCTGCGTCAGGTCGGCGACGGAGACGGCGCGCAGCACCGGCCAGTCCAGCACGTCCGCATAGGCAGGCGGCTCGTCGCCGTGTAATTGCACCGCCGTGAGGCCGACCTGTCCCACCGTCGTGCGGATACCACTCACCGGCTCGTCAACGAAAACGCCGACTCGCATCACGTGCGAAGGCAACCGGGAGCTGATCTCGGCCGCTTGTGCGGCGGTGACCGCTCGCGGACTGCGCGGCCAGAAGACGAATCCTATGGCGGTCGCCCCTTGTTCGACGGCGTGCAGCGCATCCTCCACACGCGTAATGCCGCAGACCTTGATAAACATGGGGCCGGGAGTCATTTGCCGAGAACACTCCGTTCTTCGAGCGATGACTGTCCTCGAGCACTGACTCCCGACCCCATTAACCGGCGAAGCGCGCCCGCCGGATCCGGATCCGTCATGAACCGTTCGCCGATCAGAAAGGCGCGGTAGCCGGCCGCCGCGAGATATTCCAGCTCTTCGCGCGACTTCAGCCCGCTCTCGCTCACTCCAATCACCGTCTTCGGCAGACGCGTGGCCAACCTGTTCGACGCCTCGACGTCCACGGTCAGTGTTCGCAGGTTCCTGTTGTTCACGCCGATGACGCGCGCTCCGCTGTCCACGGCGCGGCCGAGCTCGTCTTCGTCGTGGACTTCCACGAGCGTCGCCAAATCGAGCTCCCAGGCACGCTGCTGCAGCCTCATCAGATCCGTCTGCGCGAGCGCTGCCACGATCAGCAGCACGGCGTCGGCACCTGCCGCCCGCGCTTCGAACAACTGATATTCGTCAACGATGAAGTCCTTGCGAAGCAGCGGTACAGGAACGGCCGCGCGAACGGCGGCGAGATGCGCGAGCGAGCCGTCGAAGAACGTCGGCTCCGTGAGCACCGATATTGCGGCGGCCCCGCCCTGCGTGTAGTGCGACGCGATGGCGACCGGGTCGTAACTCGTCGTCAGGACGCCCTTCGAAGGCGAGCGCCGCTTGCACTCGGCGATCACGTTGATGCGATCCGTCCTGCCGAGCGCGGCTTCGAACTGCGGCCCCTGTGGCTTTGCCGCCGCTGCTCGACGCTCGATGACCGCGAGCGGTTCGATCGCGCGCCGTGTTTCGGTGATGCGTCGCGTGGCGGCAACGATGGTGCGCAGCAGGTCCGGCGCTCCGACCTGGGGCGTGGTCCGTACGCTCATACCGCGGTCTCCGCGCGCGAGCTGGCGGCCATCTGTTCGAGCCTCTGCCTCGCAGCTCCGGAGTCGATGGCCGCGGCGGCGATCCCGATGCCCTCATTGACGGTATCTACGCGCCCTGCGATGAATAGTGCTGCACCGGCGTTCAACACCACCACATCACGCCTTGGGCCTGGAGCTCCGGACAGCACCTCGAGCACGATTGCGGCGTTCTCCGCCGCGTCGCCGCCCTTCAGAGCCGCGGGCTCCGTCTTCGCGATGCCGAAGTCCGACGGGTGCACGTAGAACGTGTTCACCGCTCCCGCGCGGCACTCCGACACCTTCGTGTAGCCCGTTGTGGAAATTTCGTCGATGCCGTCGGCGCCGTGCACCACCCAGGCTCTCTTCGATCCCAACATCATCAAGGAGCGCGCGAGCAGCTCCGTGAGTTCAGGGCGCGGCACGCCGACGAGCTGATGCGTCGCGCCCGCCGGGTTGGTGAGCGGACCGAGCAGGTTGAACGCGGTGCGGATACCAAGGTCGCTGCGCGTCTGGGCTGCGTTCTTCATCGCCGGATGGAACGTGCGGGCGAAGAAGAAGGCGATGCCCGCGTCGCGCAGGGTGCGTTCGACGATCGGCGGCGGTGCGGCGATGTTGACGCCGAGCGCCTCGAATACATCCGCGGACCCGCAGCGGCTCGAGACCGAGCGGTTTCCGTGCTTGGCCACCGGCACACCGCACGCCGCGATGACCAGCGCCGCCGCCGATGAAATATTGAAAGTGCCCGATCGATCGCCGCCCGTTCCGCAGGTGTCGAAGACACCGGCCAGCGGCACGGTCAGCGGGATCGCGTGCTGGCGCATGCTGCGTGCGAAGCCGACGATTTCGGAGGGACGCTCCCCTTTCATGACGAGCGCGGAGAGCAGCGCACCGAGGGCAGCGGGATTGGCGCGCCCCTGCATCACCTCGTGCATGGCAGCCGACGCCTCGTCTTCGGTGAGGTCCTCGTGACGCACGACTTTGTCCAGTACGGCGGTCAACATCACAGTTCCAGGAAGTTCCGCAGGATGCGCCGCCCTTCGTCGGTGAGCACCGATTCTGGATGGAACTGGACGCCATGCACCGGGTACGTCTTGTGGCGCACCGCCATGATGGTGTTGTCGTCCTTCGTGCACGCGGCGACTTCGAGCTCACCCGGCAAGCGTTCGTTCGAGATCACGAGCGAGTGGTAGCGGCCAGCTTCAAACGGAGCGCTCAGCCCGGAGAACACGCCTTTGCCGTCATGGACGACAGTCGATGTCTTGCCGTGCATCGGTGTGCGCGCCCGGCAGACGACTCCACCGTAGACGACGCCAATCGCCTGATGCCCCAGGCACACCCCGAGGATCGGCGTCGTCGGTCCGAATCGGCGGATGACATCTACGGAGATGCCAGCATCCTCCGGCCGTCCCGGGCCCGGCGAGATCACGATCTGCTCCGGCGCCATCGTCGCGATCTCGTCGAGCGAGATTTGATCGTTGCGGCGCACACGCAGGCTGGCACCGAGCTCTCCCAGGTACTGGACCAGGTTGTAGGTAAACGAGTCGTAGTTGTCGATCACCAGCAGCATTTACAACCCCGCTTGTGCGAGCTCGAGCGCGCGGATGACCGCGCGCGCCTTGTCCCTGGTCTCTTCGTATTCCGCGGCCGGGTTGGAATCGGCAACGATGCCGGCTCCGGCCTGCACGTACGCGTGCCCCTGCTCGATCAGCACCGTGCGGATGGTGATGCAGAAATCGAGGTTGCCGGCGAAATCGAGATAGCCGACAGCGCCGGCGTACGGGCCGCGGCGCCGGTTCTCGAGCTCCGCGATGATCTCCATCGCGCGCACCTTGGGTGCGCCCGAGACCGTGCCGGCCGGAAAGCACGCCACCAGCGCGTCGAGGCGGTCGCACTCGTCGGCAAGCCGCCCTTCGACGATCGACACGAGGTGCATCACGTGCGAGTACCGCTCGAGCGCCATGTAGGTGGGAACTTTCACCGTTCCGTAGGCCGACACACGGCCGACGTCGTTGCGTCCGAGGTCCACGAGCATCACATGCTCGGCGCGCTCCTTCTCGTTGCGCTTCAACTCGTCCGCCAGCCGGCTGTCTTCTTCCTCCGTGCGCCCGCGCGGACGTGTCCCCGCGATGGGATGTGTTTCAACACGGCGCCCTTCCACGCGCACGAGCATCTCCGGTGACGAGCCGACAATCGAACGCTCTCCCAGCCGGATGAAATACATGTACGGCGACGGGTTCACGTGGCGAAGCGCGCGATAGACCGTGAAGGGATCCGCCGCCAGCTCCGTCTCGAAGCGTTGCGACAAGACGACCTGATAGATGTCGCCGGCGGCGATGTACTCCTTTGCGGTGCGCACCATCTCTTCGAACCGCTCGCGAGATACGTTGGAGGTCACATCGATGGGCGCCTGATCCCGACACGGCGGCTTCGACAGAGGCCGATCCAGCTCGCGCTCGACGAACTCGATCTTCGCGCACGCGAACTGATAGAGCGACTCGAGGTCCTCATCGCCCGTGATGCGCGCGTTCGCAATGATCAGAATGCGGTGCCGAACGTGATCGAACGCCAGCACGGTGTCGAACAGCATGAAGCCGCCTTCGTCTTCTGGCTCGCCGGCCGACTGCAGCGTCACCGGCTCGAACCACGCAGCGGCGTCGTATCCGAGGTAGCCGACCGCGCCGCCGGTGAATCGCGGCAGGCCGGGCACGAACGGCGAGTGGAAGCTTGCCATCAGCTCCCGCAACGTGGCGATGAACGGCTTGTCCGATTCCGACGTTTGTCCTGCGCGATCGACGATGGTCTTGCCTTCACGCGCGCGCAGAATGAGAAACGGATCCTTGCCGAGAAACGAATACCGGCCGACGTGCTCGCCGCCCTCGACCGATTCCAGGAGGAACGCGTAATCGGAGTGCTCGGCGATCTTCAGGAACGCCGATACAGGCGTCAGCAGATCCGCCACGATCTCCTTGTAGACCGGGACGAACGTCCCCCGCTGCGCCAGTTCCTTGAATTCTTCGAACGTCGTTACGCGCATCGTTGCACCATGCGGCTGTACGCCGCGGCTTTCATAACTCCTAGCCGGGGCCGTTCGCCGGTCCACCATTCGAACTGCCGCTCTGCCTGCGCGATCAGCATCGGCAGACCGTCCAGCGTCAGGCATCCCGCGGCACGCGCCTCGCGACGCAACGGCGTCTCCTCGTCGCCGTATGTCAGGTCGTAAACCAACCGCCCGTCGAACGGACCGCCCGGCAGCGGATTGTCCTGGCGAGCACTTGGACCACCGAGCGGCGTGCAGTTGACCAGCAGGTCCCACGAGCCCGCGGCCGGCGGCCACGGCTGCGCGACGGCACCGCACGCCGCCGCAACTTCCGCCGCCTGTTCCGCTCGTCGTGCGTAGACGACGACCCGGACACCCCGTGAGACCAGCGCTGCTGCGGCTGCCCGCGCGGCGCCGCCCGCTCCGATGACAGCCGCGCGCGATCCCAGCAGCGATTTGCCGTACATCGTGTCGAGCGGCTCCAGGAATCCGGCGGCGTCGGTGTTGGTTGCTTCCCATCCACCGTTGTTCCGTCGCAGCGTGTTGGCCGCCCCGATGCGACGGGTCAGATCGTCGGCACGGTCTGCCGCCTGCAGGGCGTCGAGCTTGAACGGAATCGTGACGCTCGCGCCCTGTATCGACAGGGCATCGGCGAACGTGAGGAAATCGTCGAAGTCCGCCGCGCGAAGCGGAACGTAGACCGCATCCATGCGACCGGCGTCAAACGCGGCGTTGTGCATCACCGGCGACATCGACTGCAGCCCAACGCTGCCGACGACGCCATAGATCGTGGTCGTGGGATGGACGGATGCAAATCGGAACTCGTCGATCATCCGCGCTGCGGGAATCTGACCGGGAGCGATCGCATTGCCTGCGTAAGTCCACTTCGAACCGAAGCGGGCGGCAAGCATTCGCGACGGCAGCCCGGCATCGCCCATCGCGATCACCACCGCGTCGCCGTCACGCGCAATCGGCAGCAGCGGCAACGTGTCGCTCAGGCGTGCCGCCGCAACCGCGATCTTGATCGTTGCCGCGCCGGTTTGTCGCATCGCCAACGCCTGACTCTCAACGTCGCGAGGCACCCCTTGAAAGTCGTGCAACGAGATAAGTACGCGCCGCGGATCGCGCCCGACGAGGTCGTCGAAGCCCGCGCGCCATTCGACATCAACGAACTCCGCGCCGCCTTCCAGCGCGCGGCTCAGCAGCTCTCGCCGCGTCTCTTCGCTGCCATCGAAGCGGCCGCCCTCCCAGGCCGCCCGGCAGGTAACGATGGCCGGCTTCTGTCGATTCCGCAGCGCACCGGTCACGTCCACGTCCTGCACGCCGTCGAGACGGAGCTCGATCATGTCGGCCCGCGTCGCGGCGTCGCGGGCGGCGAGCAGCTCGGCCATGTTCCGGCCGGTCACGGTTTCGACGAGCAGTG
>Ga0070681_10007468_pt1 | contig 10687 bp, 9 predicted proteins | sample KBSC83BmetaG_FD_65650 | JGI IMG/M metagenome (GOLD analysis project Ga0070681, IMG submission 65650) | Corn rhizosphere microbial communities from Kellogg Biological Station, Michigan, USA - KBS C8-3B metaG | ecosystem: Host-associated > Plants > Roots > Rhizosphere | place: USA: Michigan...
CCGATGTGGCTTTTTTGAAGTTTGAAGACAGGGCAGAAAAGGCGGTTATCCACATTTTACCAATATCTCCGAAACTAGTTTTTATTGGGTGCGCAAAATTCGGTGTCCCGATGCATCGGCGTACCGAAACAACTATTGGCGTTGACACATTAACCCGAAGTGAAGCCGAGTATATGGTTCAAGCAATTTGTCTCTCGGGCATTACCGCTATTGCGTGCAACACACGAACGCATGACATAACTGCGCTGCGCCAACTCGCCGTCCAAAGGGGAATCCATTTCATGAAAATTAAGAATTTAGATACAGTTTTATCAGCGGGGACAAAGGATATGAACAAAAACATAATGCTGATGCTGGCCACAGACGAAGAGCACACAAATTATAAAAAGTCATTTGTGGAGAATTGAAGCGTGAAAGTAAAAACCTCCAAAGAAACCGTTGAGAAATTGGGCGAATTTCTCAGAACGTATGACGCCTCCACAGAGCAATTCCTGAATGACCTGCCGACGCCCGAAAAGTACGCAATTTTGGCGATGGCGTGGACTGTGCAAGGGAGGTATGAAGATTTTGAAGAGGCACACGACGCGGCAATGTACGAAGTTTCCGCTACTGAATTAACAAAACACTTGATGGACTTTCCTCATTTGTGGTGCCACCTGCAAGATGCTGTCGCGCTCAAATGGGATTACTTTGAGTTTCCCGAAACGAATGAAAAAGACGAATTTGATGAGGATGGGTAACGTGAAGATTGAGTTAAGAACAAACCGTTTGTTATGACTCCCACTTCACAAGAACTTCTCAAAGTGCTGCCTCATATTCGCTTTGAAATTATGTCGCTTTTGCTGGTGCCAGAACATGACACCAAAAATGATGCGCTGCGCGAATCGGTTGCACTACGGCAGATGGTAAGCGCGAGATTGCTCTATTCTTTTTTTACGACACCGAAATCAAAACGAAGCAAGGATGATGTCTTGTCGGATGATTTTGGTTTTGCGCCCGAGGAACTTTACAAAACGAACGCGCAAAAATTGATGGAAGAATTTAACAAGCGTATTTTTCATCTCACATACAGCCGCTCTCATGGGCCATGGCAAACAGGAGTTTTGCTTCCACCCATAAAACAGCAGTCTCTAAAATTTATTGATTGGATTATCGCGTATAAGGGCATCCCCATCACAATGATTGAGCGCAACGAATGGCGCACACTCAAAAGCAACATTGGGGCAAACGTGCCGTTGCAACACCAGTCATCCAACGTGGCCGCGCCAATAATTGCCGCGCCGTTCCCTACGGATATTCAAGTTAAATTGAAGAGCTAGCCAAGTTCGAGCGGTTTCGCGCCAAATAACACTATAAACCCGCTAGTTTTCCGTGGTGATTTCCGCCTCTCGTCGTCTGGCCAGCGGCCAAAAGTGGGGTTAAATTATTTTTTGGAATGGGCCGCAAATGAGCGCAATTGGGCCGCCATACCGTCGATTGTTTCGCGACGACTCACGATGGCTAAACGGGTCTCGACGCGTTAAAAGGCGTTTAAACAAACCGATGTTTTCAGGCCCGACACCACCCTGCTCCGCCGCCATACAAACGGATATTTGCGAGCGGTCACCAAAACGGTCACCTGTTTGTTACGGACGGTAGCAATAGCGTACGCACGGATTAGGCTTGAACGTTGGCGATTGTGAGTGCACACTCCTATCGTTAATGGCTAGCGAAACCCGAGCCCTACCTCTGGAGCCAAAATTTTTCCCTTCCGATTCCAGCGCTTTGCGCAAGTGCTCCATCATCATCAGTTCTGGCCCGGTTTGGCGCTTCGCTTGGCAACAAACGCCTTGTATGCAGTTTTCCAATCGCGGTGATGCGCCGTGATGTATTTCTCGATCTCGGTTTTGTAGGGCTCGAAGACCGGCCCCAGTTCTTCGACGTTCTTGACATCCAAAGCTTCTTCGCGCGCTGCGTTTAACTTCGCCAGAATGAACTTGTCGTCTTCCGCCGTTAGTTCCGGGATAATTTGGTGATACGTATCAAACGTGCGCTTCGCCTGGCCATGCGTCAGTTCTTCTTTCACCGCATCGATCTGTTCCGGCGTCAGGTTCGCCGTGAGTCCCGCGTTCAATTCTTCGCGCACATTCTTCGCGGGCGCAAATCCCGCATTGTGCGCTTCCCGCACTGCCTTGAGGTCGGCCATTAACACGGCGCGCAAACGCGCGTTCTTCGCGGCATCGTTCATTTTCAGGTCGTCAACCATTCCCGTCACGCGTTTTTCGAGCGCTGCATCCGAGGCCGCCGTGGGTTTGGGCGATACTTCCCGCAACGCCGCCGTCTGTTTTGGCGTCAGATCAGATTCCGTCACACGAATCTTCTCCCGGCCGATACGCAGCAATACGGCGTTCGTGTGATCGACCCCCATCGTCGCGACAGACGGCGCCCGCAACGCTTCTTCTGTTACATCCGATAGCTGTTTCAACCGGCCATGGATCCCGATAACTGTGTCTTTGGTGACGATCACCTGACGTTCCACATCGTGGCCAAGTTTGCTGTCATTCCAGCGATACAACAAGATCAGCGATTGGTCCGGATTCACTGTCCGCGACACCACATGAATGCCGACCGTAGGTGACAACGTCGGGTGGGTGGCAACCGCAGCCGCTGGGGAGATGTTTGCGGTCTCCGCCGACGAGGTGAGTCCTGCCGCCAACGTCAAACCAAGCGAAATCAACAGACTTAAATGTTTCATAAATTTTCGTGGGATTTAGTAATGTGGACGAAGCCGAAAAAGCAAAGTTACGCGATTGGCAAAGAGCGCATTGAATCTGGCAGATTTTGTGGTGCCGCGTGGTTTCCGTATCGCCCGGGTTTTTCCCGCAAAAGACAGCCGGTTTTGGCGGTGATTGGTGAAATGCCCGCAAATCTCCGGTTTTCCACCAGTCGTCAGAATTTCTCAGGCCCCTGAAGCAATATCTCCGGCGAATGGCCCAACGAAAGGTTGGGGACCGGTTGTTTTTGCTAAAGGGCTTTGGGAATTTCCTCCCGGCGTGGGCGCACCAGGAGAATTAGAAGCCCGCCAATCAGCGCCGCGGCGGCGCAGATGGAGAATACAACGCCCAGCGAGATGCCGCGATCGCGCATCGCTCCCATCAGGACAGTGATGCCCGCTCCAGCGGCAACGCCGACCAGGTTCATTATACCGTATCCGACGGCGCGATTTTCCGGGCGCACAATCTGGCAAAGAATCGGCATGTTGTTGGCATCAAAAAAACCGAAACCGAGCCCAAACAGGATCATGCAAACAATGGCGAATCCAAGCGAACCGACGTGCCCGAGGCCGATGAGCGCCGGGGCACATAATCCCATGCCGATCGCGCTCACATAAATTCTTCCGCGTGGCGTGAAACGCATGGCGCGATCCGCCAGCGCTCCGCCGATCAACGCGCCAAAAAAGGACGCAAGGGTGACGTATCCGGTGGCGGACATTCCGGCGGGGCCTTGTTGCAAATTGAATTCCGTGGAGAGAAATGTGGGGAGCCAATTTTTGATGGCCCAACCCGGAATGCCGGGGAGCGTGAAGTAGACGATTAGAATAAGAAACGCGCCGGTGCCGAGCAGGGCGCGCATGGAATTGCCGACGCTCAATTCTTCTTTTGAAGTTTCCGCTTCGGGAGCGCGGGCGGTTCGCAGGGCGAACATCAGGAATATGGCGTAGAGAACTCCGGCGCTGCCAAACCAATAAAACGCATCGCGCCAGGAGGCTTTGTCCGCGATGTAACCGCCCAGGCCGCCGAGGGCTTGTCCCGCGTAGATGCCGCACATGTGGATGCCGATGGCGCGCGAGCGTGTCGGGCCAGTGTGAAAATCCGCGATTAACGCGAGCGCGGCGGGAATGTAAAACGCCTCGCTCATGCCCATCAACGCGCGCGTCCAGGCCATTTGGGTAAACGTGTGCGCGTGCCCGGTGAGCCAGGTCACGAGCGACCAGATGAAGACGCTGAGAATGACCATCCAGCGGCGATTGAATCGGTCGGCAAGATAACCGCCCACGGGACTGAGAAACGCGTAAACCCACATGAACAGCGCCATGAGAAAACCGAAGTCGGCATCGCTGGCGATCGTGGGAATATCGGCGCGGATGGAGGTTCGCATGGTGGCGACCATCATGCGATCGAGGTAATTCAATAACGCAACGGGAACGAGCATCGCCACCACCGCCCACGCGTAAAACGAACCACGCGAGCGGTTCATGGCGCCTTCGTTCCCCACACTTCCGGCGTGCGATAGCCAGGCCGCGCTTCGCCGTTCGGTATTACAAACATATTTTCCCAAAACGTGACCGGAACTGTGGCGCGGGAAATTGGCGACGAGAGATCGTTCGTCCATCGATTCGCAAGCACATCGTAAGCAAGGATTGTTTTGGGGAAACCGGGGTGAGCGGATTTCGGTTCAAAGTTTACCAATTCGCCGTCATCTCCGCTGACGATGAGCAATTGATTTTCGTGAAGAATGGCCGGAGACGGCGCGGCGACGGCGGCGCGCGGAAGGTCGGCAAGTTGTTTCCAGCCAAGGCCAGGGGTGTATCGATAGGCATCCTTGAGATAGTGGCGAACGGGATTGCCCTTCGTGTCGCCACTCAAACTCACGCCGCTGAAGAGGTAAAATGATTTATCATCAGCACCGGCAACCGCGAGCATCCTTCCCGGGCCGGGCCACGGATCCAGATGCCGCCATTGCGGCGTCGGCTCGTTGAGATCAAGTGCCAAAAAAATGTTTAGGGCGTTTGTCGCCGTCGGTGCAGCCGTGCCTCCGGCGATGTAAAAAACATTTTTGACCAGCGCGCCACAGGCGTTCGCAATGGGCGACGGCAAAGGCGGGAAATTCTTCATTACAATTTTGCCGCCACGCCAAGTCAGCAGGAAAACGTCTTTAAAATGCTGATGCGCGTCCGAGCCGCCGGCACAAAGCACGCCGTCTTGAACCGAAGCAGAAACTCCATAGCCGAGTGGGTGCGGCAGCCTGAAGCCAGTGAGCCATTTGCCGTTTGGCTGAAGCAGAACATAGATCGCATCGTGCCAGACTTTTTGGCCACCGTCCCAAGGCATGGCTCCAGGAAAATTGGCTCCGCCTCCGACGATCAATGCGCCACCGCTCACGCCCGCGAATGGTCCGGCCAATCCGAGATGGTCAGGCACGGATGGCAATTGCTGCCATTGAATTTTATGAGATTCAGCTTGGGCAAAAGCAACAGGCATAGAAAAAACCAGACAGATAAATGCCAGCCATTTGCAACGGAGCCGCTGGCGGGTTCGATACATCATGGAGCAGCGGTGGCGGCGTTTTCCATCCAGATCAACGGGATTCGCGCCAGGGTAATGGTTTCGTATGCCGTTTTGTCGCCGCACTCAAAAAGGCAGCCGATCGATTGGTCGGGCAGGCGCGTCAAACAGGAGTAAGCGGCGGGACCCTCGTGCAGCAGCTTGCTCACAGCCCAGGTCGCGCCTTCGTCATAGCTCAATCGCACGGTTAGTTTTTCACGTTTCAAACTGGCAGGATTGGCGAACAGCAGTCGGCTTTTCCCGGCGTCATCGGGCCAGCTATAACGAAAGAGGCTTCCCTGACAAACGGGTTCAACAAGCGTGGCGTCAAAGCGAATCGGCGACCAGCTGGCGCCGCCGTCTTTGCTGGTGGCAACGACGCGTTGATTGCGGTTGTGATACGAGCGCATGTTTTGCATGAGGTCGCCATTGGACAATTCCGCGACCGTGGACTCATTGGTTTTTTTGTCTTCAATGCCACCGATGCGCCAGGTCTTGCCGTGGTCGTCCGAGTAAATCACATGCGAACGGCTGACCGTATTAGTGCCTTCTTTGCCGCTGCTTTCAGAATGATTTGCGGGAATCACCAGACGCCCGCGGTGCTCTCCCCTTTCCAATTGAATGCCATTTACCGGGCCGGTGGCATACCAACCCCAACCGGGTTCTTTCACCGAGGCGGTAATCTCTTCGGGTTTCGTCCAGGTGAGGCCATCGTCCGCACTGTGGCAGATAAAAACACGCCGCCCCTGGCGGACAGCTTTCGCGCTGATTTGCTTTTCATTAATGGTTCCGCTATTCCAACACATCAGCAGCCAGATGATCCCGGTTGTGCGATCGACAACCGGAGTCGGATTGCCGCAGGTGTTTTCGTCGTCAGACCAAATGAGCTGTTGGGCACTCCAGGTTTTTCCGCCATCGGTCGAACGTTTGAGCAAAGTGTCGATATCGCCAGAATCGCCGCGGCCTTTTTTGCGGCCTTCACAGAAGGCGAGCACGGTGCCGTTCGTAGTGACAACCATCGCGGGAATTCGATACGTGTGATATCCGTCCTGCCCCGCGGTAAAGACGGCGGAAAATTCCGGCGCTGTCTCAGCCCGCGCAACGGCTGCAAACACCAGGAACGGGATTACCGCCAGCCATTTTCGATTCAGCATTATCGAGATTACATCACGCAGTTTCATAAATTGCCAATTCCGGAATCATTTCATGCGCCATGGGCCGGAGTTTTTCCGCTTCGGATTCGGGAATCCAGCGATAGGGCCAACGCACCCGTGTGCCGGCATTGCACCATCCGCCGACTTCCGCGAGCAGTTTGTCCAGGGCGAAATTGCTATAACCGTGTACGTCGCGAAAGGGAACGATGCAGCGCGACATAAATTCCTGAAAGCGCCGTTCCAAATCCAGCGCGGCCTCCGGCGCAGCCGCCATCATTTCCCACCACGTTTGCGCGACTCGCGGTTGCAGGCAGGCGATATTGGAATAAGAGCCGTGCGCGCCGAGTCTCCTGCCGGTGGCCAAATGGTGACCGGGAACGAACACCGAGAGTTCCTTCATTTCGACGCGCATTTGCTCATACCAGGCCGCGTCGCCACCCGCCACTTTGACGCCGAATATCTGTGGAACCGCTTGCTTGAGCCATCCAAAATCCTGGGGCGACAACACACGTTTGGCGTGCGGTGGATTATACAACACGAGGCCAACGGGAGCAGCTGCTTCGGCGAACCGGCGGAGGACCGCCACGGTTTCGGCGTCATTCGGTTTCCACCAATCGGGTAAAATGACCTGGATGGCGCCGGGATTGAATTTGCGCGCGCAACGAATGCGTTCGAGCGCCAGTTGCGGGCTGACGTGGCACGCGCCGATTTGAAACGGAACGCCCGCCTGCTCGCAGCGCCCGGCGACAAGGCGGTTCAGTTGTTCGAATTCTGCTTCCGTTTGCGACCAGAATTCCCCCGTGGTGCCGTTCGTGTAAAGGCCGTTCACGCGCGCATCGAGCAAGGCGCTAATTTGCGTTTCCACGCGCGTCCAATCAATTGATTCATCGGGATTGATGGGCAGCAGAATGGTCGCCCAATTCCCGGTGATGTCGCTGGCGGAAAGCGGTAACATTCAGAATCGACTAAAAATTTAGCGACGCAAAACCATTCATTTGGCGCTCGCTCCCGTCAAAGATGCTTGCTCGCGCGTCGCGGAAGGCAACGCAATGGGAAAACCCACCGACTTCAATTCCCGCGTCAGCGATTCCAAAGCTTCCGGCGAAAGGTTTTGCAGCGGCGTGCGCACGGGACCGCAGTCGTAACCGATCATTTTCATCATGGCCTTGCCGGCCGCCAGGCCGCCGCGGCGATTCATCACTGAAATGATTTGAATCGCGGTGAATTGGAGCGCGCGCGCGGTTTCATGATCGTTGGCGTTGTACGCATCCATCACGCGATGATAAATGGGCGCCATGTAATTATAAGTGCTGCCCACGGCGCCAGTAGCGCCCATGGCCAGGGCCGCGAGAAGAATCTCATCGCGGCCGAATAGAATATTGTAGCGGCCGCCATCGAAGTTAAGGCAGCGGCTGTAATCCATGAGATTTTCATGGGTGAATTTGATGCCGGCCAGATTGGGGATCTTTTCGCCCGCCACTTTCAAAAAATCGTGCATGGGCAAGTCGGCCCCAGTCATCGCCGGCATGTGATAATAATAGAAAGGCAGGCCCGGCGCGCCGGCGGCGATTTGCGCGCAAAAATTCACGAGCTGATCCACATTCGTCGCTCGGAAAAATGTGGGGCCCACCGTGGCGAACGCGCTCGCGCCTATACGCTCGGCATGCGCGGCGAGCGTCTGGCTCTCGCTGATTGTGTGATGCCCCACGTGCACGATGATGCGCAGGTTGTGCGGGGCCGCGGCCATCCACTTTTCGGCGACCTGCAGGCGCTCATCGGTCGAGAGCGACATGCCCTCGCCCGTGGTTCCGCAAATGAACGCACCGTTGACTTTATTTTCCACCAGCAATTTTGCCTGACGCTCGATCATGGCAAGGTTCACACTTCCGTCCGCATTCATCGCCGTGAATGGGGCGGCGATCAATCCCGTGAGTTTTTGTTTCATAAATATTTTTCCAAAATCATTGTGGCGCCGAACTGTGCGATTGCAGCCAGATCAGGTCTTCGTTGTTCGGGGAGGACACATTCAAGGCCATGCGATGGCCTTGGTTCAGAGGCGGCATGGTGCGGCTATCGTGCCAGCGCTTGATTTCCGCATGGCCGTCCGCGTAAGACAAACCGGCGGCTTTGCCGTGATAGCTGGCGGGGTAGTTGACAAAGGAAATCGTGCGCGGCGCGTTCGGGTAACCGGTCATGTCGACTGCAAAGTAATCGTCGTCGATGCTATCCTCGCGTTCGTCGATAAATACCCACGTCTCGGTGGGGCCCGGAATGGTGAGGTCGGTGGTTTTTTTATACACACGATAACCGGGAGAAACTGAAAGCCGGCCTTCCGATAGCCAGCAATTCATGGATATCGTCCGCACGCGGTCGCGCGCGACGCCGTTATACACTGAACTTGACCGGTCGCCGGGACAATGGAAGGCATTCACGCTTTTGCAATAGGGAAAAAGCAGGCTCTGCTGAATCAGCGACAAATCGATGTTGTCCGGGCCGTTCGCCATATCGAGCACGCCCGAAACCCAGGTGGTGGTGACGCCGCTGTTGCCCGCCTGGTTTTGTTTATTGGGCGCCAGCGTTTCCTGGTTGTCCTGCGCGTACATGATCCAGGCGATGCCGAGTTGGCGCGCGTTGTTCATGCATTGAACGCCCACCGCTTTTGTTTTGGCGCGACTCAACGCCGGCAGAAGCATGGCCGCGAGGATCGCGATGATGGCGATCACCACCAGCAGTTCGATCAACGTGAAGCCTCGCGCGCGTGGCATTGTTTTTTTTGAGTTGGAAATGGTTTTCATGGCCGTGGATTGGCGTGGTTCAATTTATCCGCACGCGGAAAAATTGGGCTGGCCCGTCAAGATTGAAGGTGACTGATTTGACCGTGCCATCGCCGGGAACAGTTTGCACGTCGGTCCACACGGCATCCGCACCCACGGAAGGCGAGGACTGGACGACATACGAGTGACCCGACTGTGTGCTAAATCCGAAGGAGATCGTGCCGGGTCCATTGGTGATATTGATCAGGGCCACCGGCGTGCTGCCGGTGGTCGCGGACAGGGGAATGAACCACGACGGATCCAGAGCGGCGCTGCTCACACGAATCTGGTCGATGTCGCCATCGTAACGCGAGGAACCGCTTTGTTGCGCCGCGATCCAGAGATCCTCGTTGGTGTTGCCGACGAGAGCCGTGGGCGAAGTCCAGGTGACCGTCACCGCGGGTCCGTCGAGCTTATAATCGCGATAGACGCGCAGTTGTTTGGCAGCCGCATCATACACCGCCGCGATGTGATGCCATTGGCCATCGTAAAGCGACGTGGTGCCGTTGGCCGTTTTCAATGCCTCGCCGTTATTGGCGGAGAACCGTTGCAATCCGGTGTTCGCAATGCGCCAATACCACTCGCCTGGGTTGGCAACCTGCTTGGCGAGAATGCAGCCCTGGCCGGATTGACTGCTGGCGCTTGTCCGGATGATCGCTTCCATCGTGATGCTCTGAGTTGAGGTCCAATTGAAAGCATTGTTGGGATCCGGAACCGTGATGATGTTCGTGGCCGTCGCCGCGTAGGTGAAATGTAATGCCGAAGTACTTCCGTGATTGGTGTCGCCCACGACATAAACCGGTGTGGTGGCAGTGTCGCCCACCAGGTAAACCGTGCCGTTGTGGCCGTTGCCGCTGGAGTCGATAATCGCGCCGGGGGTGGTATCCGCGGAAGCGCCGGGCGCTTTTTCGTTGAATTCATATCGCGCCACGACCGGAATGCTCGCCACCACTGTGAAACTCCATGAGTTGGTCCACGAATTTGCCGGCACGGCGGTGTCTTTGAAGGTCACGATCGCGGTATGCAAGCCGACGACAAGCGGTGCGGCCGGAGTGTAATCCAATTGCGCCGTCGAACCGTTTGATGAACTGGTCGCGGTCGAGGTCACGTCCGCCGCGTCCACGAATAATTTCAGTGTGTTCAATTGCACCGAGGTGTCGCGATTTTGAATGACCGCTTCGATCAGGGGAGTTGGCGAAACGTTGTTGGCGTTATTGCCCGGGAGCGTCGCCGCCAGGACGGGTGGGAGAGCCACCGATTTCTGCACGAACTGATTCGTCGTCAACGCGCCGCTGCTGATGCGGATCAAATCAATATCGCCATCCAGGTCGCTGCCGCCGTTGATGAAGCTGCCGATGAACAAATCCGCGGGGCGTCCAATCGGGCCGGTGAAAACATGAGTGCCGGTCGCCTCCAA
>Ga0070681_10007470_pt1 | contig 10685 bp, 11 predicted proteins | sample KBSC83BmetaG_FD_65650 | JGI IMG/M metagenome (GOLD analysis project Ga0070681, IMG submission 65650) | Corn rhizosphere microbial communities from Kellogg Biological Station, Michigan, USA - KBS C8-3B metaG | ecosystem: Host-associated > Plants > Roots > Rhizosphere | place: USA: Michigan...
AACCGATTCCACGAGTTTTTTTGTGCGGAATACCTCGGCATCATTGGCGGCGAAGCGGTCCGCGTACTCGGCGGGCCACACCTGGTGGTCGGTCTTGCCCAAAACATCGTTCGGCTTGAGTCCGAATACTTCTTGCGCCGCTTCGTTGTAGAACACATATTGTCCCTGGTGGTTTTTCATGAAACCCACGCCGGGCAAATGCCGCATGAAAGCGGCGAACCGCTGCTCGCTTTCGCGCAACGCTTCTCTGGATTCCTTGCGGTCCGTAATATCGAAGCTGGTGCCGACGATAGTGGACACTCGCGGCTCGTCATCCGATTCCACCAGATTGAGATTCGCTAGAATCAAAACCGCCTCGCCATCTTTTCGACGGAAGCAAATCTCCTGTTGCGTGACAGATTTCTGAGCGTCCAGACGGTTCAAGATGTCATCACGGTCCGCTGACCGTTCGTAGAATGCGTCTACGTTCATCGCAACCACCTCGGCGCTGGACTGATAGCCAAGCATCCTCGCGAAGGCCTGATTGCATTCGAGAACGCGGCCATCCAGCGTGGTCCGGAGGATACACGCGAGATTTTCTTCGAATAGAAGGCGATAACGCTTCTCGGAAGCACGCAGGGCTTGCTCGGCCCGCTTGCGTGCGGTGATGTCCCGAAATATCGCGATGGCCCCGCGGCGGGTTCCGCGTTCATCAATATACGGCCGGGCGGTTACCGTCAGCCATTTTCCTTCCGGCGTGCGCGGAGCGCGTATGAACATTTCAATAGCGTCGAAGTCCGCACCAGCCAGAGCGCGATTCAGGGGCAGCTGATCTGCAGGAAATGGGGTTACGGCATCCGGCAAAAAGATCGCGCACGCACGAGACCATTCCGCAGCGGAGGTGTGCAGAGGATCGATGCCGGCGATGTGCTCGGCCGCTTTGTTCCTTAGTACAAAACTTCCGGCTTCATCCACAAGAACAACGCCCTCCGCCATGTTTTCCACTATGAATTGGAGAGCATGCGGCCGGAGGTTTACAGGATCCGGGCCCAAGGGCGTTAGGCTGCTCATCGAACATCCACCAGCAAATCTGGCGAGATGGAAAATCTCTCAACGGACACATCTGGCATAGGACCTCTGGGGAATTTGATCGTAGCAACGCCTTGCATCATTTTCAAGAGCCGGAACATGATTTCTCATTCGAAGCTTTCAGCCCGTGTGTTATCTTGCAGTCAAAATGGACGAATTAGGTCTTAGTCGAGTGAAGGTCTTCCTCAACGCAAACATCATCACCGATACGGGTGTGATTGCCGATGGCATGCTTTCCACGCGGGGCCGGTTTATCGAATACCTTGGCGAGCGCCGCAACGATCGCGTGCCCGCGGGTGCTGAAATCGTCGACGTGGGCGGCCTGTTTCTCTCGCCAGGATTTGTGGACATTCACATTCATGGCGGCGCCGGCAGTGATTTCATGGACGCCACCGCGAGCGATATCGAGACGGTTTTCCGTTACCACGCAGCGCATGGGACGACGAGCCTCTGTCCCACTACTGCGACCGCGCCACTCGATGAAATTCTTACGGCGCTCGAAGGGTTGGAGCGCTACCGGAATGGTCCGCAACTCTTCGGGCGAGCACTCGGAGCGCACATCGAGGGGCCGTATCTCGCGATGACTAAGCGCGGCTGTCATTTGCCGCAATTTGTTCGTAATCCGGATGAGCGCGAATGGAAGCAGATTCTGGAGCGGGGGCCAATCGCTTCGATGACATTGGCGCCCGAACTCCCAGGCGCCCGCGCGCTGGTCGAGGATTTGCATAGTCGCGACGCGAATGCAAATGCGGGCCACAGTGAAGCCTTATATCAGGAAATCCAGGAAGCCGCGGACTGGGGCGTGCGGCACGTAACCCACCTTTATTGCGCGATGACGGACGCTATGAACAATCGCTGGCGCGGGACGCCGAATCCGCGCAGCGGCGGAATCGTGGAAGCCGTGTATCTCGATGACCGCCTATCGTCGGAGCTGATCACGGATGGCAAGCATCTCTCACGCGAGATGCTGCAGCTGGCATTCCGCAACAAGGGTTACGAAAAGCTCGCGATCGTGAGCGATGCGATGCGCGGCGCCGGTATGCCGGACGGCGAGTACACTTTTGGACCGCGGGACGGCATGGTCGCGGTGGTTAGGAATGGCGAAGCGCGCATCCCGGACGGGACCGCGCTGGCATCATCGGTATTTCCGATGAATGAGATGGTGCGCGTCTTTTGCGAGCTGGTGGGCTGCCCGCTCTGGCAAGCGGTACGAATGGCGTCGCTGACTCCGTCGGAGATTGTGCACCGCGCAGATGAGATTGGCAGCCTCGCGCCAGGGAAACTGGCAGACATCCTGCTCATTGATGATCAAGTGAATGTCCGGGCGGTGTACATAGGCGCCGTGTTGGTTCCTACGGACTGATGAAGACAAAGCTGTAGCGATCGCTCACTTGCGCGACGGCCATGCTTCGAGCATCTTGCGAAGCAAGACCAGTTGGCCGAGGTGATACGCATTGTGATCCGCGACCAGAAGTGCCTCCCGCAGAAGGGTCTGTCCCTCGCCGTGTGGAACACGAGCCAAGAGATCGTGCCTGGGGTTCGAAACCAGCGCCATCATGGCTTTCAGGTCGGTGCGAAATGCCTGGGTGCTCTGGTTCCACGCACGGGCGGAGGGAGGCGCTTCCGCGGGCGGCCAGTAGCCATCCGGGAACCTCGGCGACACGTGCTTGGAGTTGCGGCTGAATTCCAGAATGTCCCATTGCGCGATGCGCATGTGCTCCAGGAGCTGCCAGGCCGTGTGTGGGACGCCGGCCGGTTTCACACCTCGCAGCGATGCGGGGAACCGTGCGACGGCCGCTTCGAAATCCAGGTGCGCGCCACCGCTACCGAGCAAATCCAGAACGTGTTTGCGGACTGATGTCTCGAGTTGCTTGGCGGCGGCGGGCATCTTGAACAGGAGCTTATCACACAGGATCAGGTTTTTCCCCGATTGCTGGCATCCGCATACTGCAAGCTACACTGCCATTGAGGCTTATTCGGTGGAGTGGATTGACACGCAAAGGTTCACGCTCACAAGGACCAGCGTGCTGCGCAATGCGCCGGAGCAATCCGGAGTATTTGGCATGTGCAGTCCCGGTAAGTGGATATATATAGGCCACAGCTTTAATATTCGAAAGGCATTACTCGAGTACCTGAGCGGTCAAAGGCCGTACGTGCTTCAGTGGCAACCCAAATACTTTGTGTTTGAGCTATCGCCGTACAAGAAGCGTGTCGCGCGTCATAAAGAATTGATCGCTCATTACCAGCCTGTCTGCAATCGCAAAACGCAAGCCGCTCGCTGGCTCGCTGCAAACAATCATCAGGAATTGTCCTGATTTTCAATACGGACCCGCCCTGTTATCTTCATCTCATCTGCCACTGTTCTCTCGGCCCGGCGACACGCAGCCGGGCCATTTTTTCGCGGTGGCGGCGCTCAGCCGGGCTGCCGGATAACGTCGATATACTGGGTGTGAATGACCCGTCGAAAATATCTGGCGTTGCTGGCGGCCTCGGCCCTGCGCGTACGCGGACAAGGCATCTCCACTCGCAGCGTGAAACCCATGCCGAGGGGAAAACCCTCCGGACTGCCTTTCAACGCCCATTTCACCGACGTTGCCGAGAACGCCGGGCTGCGGCAACCGGTAATTTATGGCGGGGTCGATCGCAAGCAATACATTCTCGAGACCGTCGGCTGCGGCGCGGCATTCATCGACTACGACAATGATGGCTGGCTCGATATTTTCATCCTCAGCGGGACCCGTCTGGAAGGGCCGCCGGAGGGCTGCACCAACCGGCTTTACAAGAACAATCGCGACGGAACATTCACGGATGTGACCGAAAAGGCCGGCTTGCGCCGTACCGGGTGGGCATCGGCGGTGTGCGTTGGCGACTATAACAACGACGGCAATGACGACCTCTTCGTCACCTATTGGGGGCAGAATGTCCTCTATCGCAATAACGGCAACGGCACGTTCACAGACGTCACCGAAGAGGCGGGTCTTCTACAAAAAGAGAAACGCTGGGGATCGGGCTGCACGTTCGTAGACTACAACCGCGACGGGCATCTCGACCTCTTCGTGTCGAACTATCTGGATTTTGATTTCCAATCGACTCCGAAACCGGGTCAGAACAGCAACTGCAATTGGAAAGGCGTTCCTGTGAACTGCGGGCCCCGCGGATTGCCTCCGGGGGTACCCGCGCTCTACCGCAACAATGGCAAGGGAGTTTTTACGGATGTGAGTGTGGCATCCGGCGTCAGCAAAGCGAAGGGGAGTTACGGCATGACCGCGACTGCGGCCGACTTCGATAACGATGGCTGGCCCGATATTTATGTGGCCTGTGATTCGACGCCGAGCTTTCTATTCCGCAATAATCACGATGGCACCTTTACCGATATCGGGCTCGAATCGGGTGTGGCGCTCAACGAGGATGGGATGGAGCAGGCCGGCATGGGCATTGGAGTGGGGGACTATAATCTCGACGGCAATCTGGATATTTTTAAAACGCATTTCGCGGACGATACCGATATCCTCTACCGCAACGACGGCAAGGGGAATTTCGAAGATGTGACCATTCGCGCCGGCCTGGGAGTGGAGACGCGCTATATCAGTTGGGGAGCGGGCATCGTGGACCTGGATAACGATGGACTTCCGGATCTGTTCCTGGTGACCGGGAGCGTTTATCCCGAGGTCGAAGTGAAACTGCCGAGCTATCCATTTCGCACTCCGCGGATCGTATTCCGCTCGCTCGGACAAGGAAAGTTTGAGGAACTGATCGATCAGGCAGGTCCGGGGGTTTCGACGCCGCATGCGAGCCGCGGATGCGCTTTTGGGGACTTCGATAATGATGGCGACGTCGACATCCTCGTCGTTAATATGAACGAGCCACCTTCGCTGCTACGTAACGACATCGCCGGGGGTAATCACTGGCTGAAAGTGAAGCTGGTCGGGGTGAAGTCGAATCGAAGCGCAATCGGCGCTCGCGTGACCGCCCGTTATGGCGGCAAAATACAGGCTCAAGAAGTGCTCAGCCAAGCCAGCTTTTACTCAGCTAATGACCTGCGCTTGCATTTCGGCTTGGGGTCGGCGACAACTGCGGATCTCGACATTCGCTGGCCAAACGGAGACAAGGAGACCGTGCCGAAAGTTTCGGCGGATCACCTCGTGGTGATTAAGGAAGGGTCGGGAGTGATCAAAACGGAAGCTTTTCGAAAAACGCCGGCGGCTCACCAATCCGCCGATCGTGTCAAGCAGGTTGCAACGCGCGGTGCCGGATCTCGAGGATCCGCGAAGTGATGATCGGCCGTTCGTAATCGGGGTGGCGGAATTCCAGATGCATGCCGCGACCGACATATGATGGTTTCAACATCGAGCCGCCCCAGTTGGAACCCTCAATCTTGACCAAGGTTGGTTCGGGGCAGAACTCCGGATGCCCCCAGATGAGCGCCTCTCCTTCGCCGCGATGCACGATAGTGTAGGAACGGTTTTGCGTTTCCACTTCGAGCGTGCTCTCGTCCGGCAGATCCCATAAATAGATACCGCCCTCGATCTCGGATTGGACAATATTGTGATTTACCCGATCGCTCAGGTTCGGATGAGGGAACGAAGGCAAGGTGCAGCAGTCCAAGTTCTAGCGCCTCTACCACAGAGTATATGACAGGTGCACCTACGGTTGTCCGGCTGCATCGCTCCGCGGCGAATCCAGCACTTCTCTAATCTTGGCGGTCAGCTTGAGAGACGTGAAAGGCTTCGGCAGATACGGAACGTGCCGGGACTCTTCGGGCCGCAGATCCGAGTTCTCGGAATACGCGGAGATGTAGATAATAGGCAGTTGCGGCCGCAGCTTCCGGATACGCCTGGTGAGGTCGAAGCCGTCCATCACCGGCATCACGATATCGATCACGGCTATGTCAATTTTCAGATCAGGCGTTTGCTCAAACAGGCGCAGGGCTTCGCCTCCGCTAATCGCGGTGAAGACGCCATAACCATAACGTGTCAACATCGCGTGCGCCAGCTTGAGACCGATATCTTCGTCGTCGACGACCAGGATCGTTTCAGTGCCATTCAATTCCATTTTCGTTACATTATGCCCTCGAAGGGCTACGATATATCGCATGCATGGACGGCTGTGTGTGCGATTGGAAACCATGATACAGCCTGCCGTTGTATCTTTTCTCGCAGATTGGCAGCCGCATGAGGATGTTCGCCGACGCACTTTCCCACCTGCTGGTGGCCTACATGGTTCTGGTGTGGCCCTGGCGCGGCCGACGCCGCTATCGAACGCTGCAAAGCGCGCCGGATGCCCGCATCGATGTATACAGACGAATGCTTTTGCATCAGGCTGTTATCGTGCTGGTCGTGCTAATCATCGTTTGGATCGGGAAAATTCCGCGAGAGTCCATTGGGCTCGTGATGTCCGGTGCCCAGGTTCGGCTGGTTCTCATGCTTCTCGCGGCCATCGGAATCTCCGGTCTGTTCTTTCGCTGGAAAGGCGATCGTTTCGTGAAGCGGATGCTCGAAATGGCGGCCGCCATTCTGCCGGCAACGCCGATTGAACGGTGGTGGTTTGCAGGCCTCTCAATTGGCGCGGGAGTCTCGGAAGAACTATTGTTTCGAAGCTTTCTGCTCTACTATCCGGCTCGCTATCTGCCGGATCTGAACGTGTGGCCGCAGATCCTGATCGCCAGCGCTGTTTTCGGTTTTGCACACTTGTTCCAGGGCTGGCGAGGCATCCTGGCTACAGGCGCCCTGGGCGCGGTCTTCGGCCTGCTCTACGCGGTCACCGGGAGTCTTTTTGTCCCGGTCGTGATTCACGCGGCGATTGACTTGCGAATCCTAATCGTGGCCACGCCGCAGAGGATGCGCGCGCTGGGCCTGATTGCAGGGACCCCTCGCAGCATTCATCCCGCAGAGTAGGATGACGCAACGCAAAACCGCGAGATCATCGCAGCATTACGGCCGCCGCATATCCCAGTGCTGCGCCAAGAGCGGACCCAGCGATGACATCACTCAAGAAATGCATACCGAGGACGACGCGTGAGACAGCGACGCTGCTTGCGCAAAACACCAAAACAGGCAGAGCTGGCGGGTAGAAGGCGCCGAGCGAGATTGCGACGGCGAAAGCCGCGATGGAGTGACCCGATGGAAACGAAAACTGATCGGGTGGCAAGAGAGTGGCCCAGCAATGCGGTTGAATGGCGCATGGACGCTTGCGTCCGACGGCGCGCTTGAGAACTTTGAAAATCAAGGTTCCGATCAGTACCCCGAGAGCGGCGGCGAGGATTGCCTCATAGCGTGCAACATCATTGGACGCCAGAACAGCGAGGCCGCAACACCACCACAACCAGCCGTCTCCGGCGCGTGAGGCCGCCAGCATCCACACGCGGATCCATCGCGGAGGCCGCCAGCGGTTCAGGCGAACCATCAGAACATAATCCGGCGCCGATAGCCGGGCGGTAGCTCTGGAGAGTGTCATGAGCGGGCCTCACAAACGGCTGCATGGTGGCCGAGCGAGCTGTTGGGCCGCGCCCACCGGTACACAAAGGCGGCTTCACGAATGCAATTGGCCAGCGTGACCAGGGGCACCGCAGGGAACAGCGGTGAAAGCAACAACGTCCAAGGCCTCTCTCGCATCATTTCCAGGGCCAGCGTCGCGACTGCCAGAGTCAACTTCCAATAGCTACCGGATTCGCCATGAATCGATGCTTGGCCGGAGCGAAGCCCATCGAAAAACTCTCGCTTGCTGCGCGCGCCTGACACTCGAGTATAGGTGCGTCCCAGAGAAGCGAGCGTATGTGCGTCGCTGCCCCCCGCGCCCACTTTTCCATGTGCAGCGCTCAGTTCAGCGGCTCGGCGATTAGATAAAGGCGGCATTTGTCCGTTTAGCACTTCGATGCCGGGAAAATATCTCATAAAGAGAGCGAAATCGCCGTCGGTTCGCGGCCCTGTCAGGCTCGAATAAACGTGATTGATCGTAAAGAAGAGCTTCTGCTCGCCCAGGTAGGCGGCCAGCGACATCAGGTCTTCGCGACGGCGCTGGATTTCGGCATGATGATGCTCCTGGATGTCGTAAACGCCCACATGCAGACGAGTGCCACTGGGCGCGACGGCGCTGACTTCTTCACTCAGAAAGAAGCCGGATTCGTGACGAAGGGATTCGCCGGCATCGATGGAATCGTGATCGGTGACTGTGATCAGATCCATTCCGCGTTGTTTAAGCGTTTGGAAAACGGCCTGGGGCTCGCTGTAGCTCTCACGGCACACGCGATTGAGCAGCGGTACCGTGCACATGCCCGAATGACGTGTATGGACGTGCAGATCGCATCGCATACTACGTTCATAACCGAACCTGTGTTGCGATTTGATTACGTGTTGAAGACATTCTTGAAAAAAATGTTTCAAACAGAAAATCGCGCTTCTGGAATGTAAGGACCGCTACTTATTGGGTTCGAGGTGATGCCGCACGTCTACGCCTTTCACCATGAAGAGAGTGTCTTCAGCGATGTTAGTTGCGTGGTCGGCAATCCGCTCCAGGTGGCGCGCGACAAGAATGAGATCGATCGCCTGTGGAATGACGGAAGGGTCCTGCTGCATGAAAGAAACCAGCTCGGTGTGAACTGAATCTTTCAGGCGGTCAACCACGTCGTCGGAAAGGAGTACGCTGCGTGCCAGTTCAGGCTCGCGTTTGACGAATGCGTCCAGACTCTTGCGGACCATGGTCTCGACGGTGCGCGCCATCTGTGGAATGTCGATGAGCGGCTTAACGGGTGGCCGGTGCATCAGCGCGATGGAGCGCTCGACGATATTGACGGCCAAATCGCCCATACGCTCGAGGTCGGTATTAATTTTGATAGCGGCCGTAAGGAATCGCAGGTCCCTGGCCATGGGCTGCTGCAAGGCAAGCAGCCGGACCGCCAGCTCGTCGATTTCCACTTCGAGGTGATTGATGCGGTCCTCATTACGGAGTACCTGTTGGGCCAGTTCTTCACTCCGCTCCACGAGCGCGAGCACAGCGTGATGGATCGCCGACTCAACCAGACTGCCCATCTCGAGCAGCCGCCCCTGCAGTTCTTCCAGTTCTTCAATAAAATGACGCAACCCGATTACCCAAACCGACCCGTAATGTAGTCTTCGGTTTCTTTCTTCGACGGAGTCTTAAAAATGATGCCCGTTTTGTCGAACTCAATCAATTTTCCCAATAGGAAGAATCCCGTGTCATCGGCGATGCGGGCTGCCTGTTGCATATTGTGAGTGACGATGACGATGGTCCAGTGCTCCTTCAGGTGAAACAGCAGCTCCTCGATCTTCGCCGTCGCGATCGGATCCAGTGCGGAGCTAGGTTCATCGAGGAGGAGCACCTCGGGATCGACCGCCAGCGCGCGGGCGATACAAAGTCTCTGCTGCTGCCCGCCAGAGAGCGCGTACGCCGATTTGTGAAGCTGATCTTTGACTTCATCCCAAAGGGCCGCCCGCCGGAGACTGCGTTCTACGGCCTCCTGGAGCCTGACACCGCCTCTCGTGCCATTGACGCGCAGTCCATAGGCCACATTATCGAATATGGACTTGGGGAAAGGATTTGGCTTCTGAAATACCATGCCCACACGGCGCCGTAGGATGGCGACATCCATCGTCAGGGCGTTCTCCCCATCCAACCGCACCTCGCCTGACACCCGCGCATGAGGCACCGTCTCATACATACGGTTCAACACGCGCAAGAACGTGGATTTGCCGCAACCTGACGGACCGATAAGGGCAGTGATCCGATTGGCAGCGATTTCGAGCTCAATTTGCTTAAGCGCTTGAGTTGCCCCATAAAAGAAGTCCAGTCGGGAAATCTTGAGCTTCGGCTCAACGAGTCCCTGGGTGCCTTCCCCAGGATATGAAGTAGGAGGACCAACGACAGGCACGATCGTGCTCATTTTGTCTACGTTCGGTACCGCTTCAGCATACTTCAATCTTTCACTTCTGACTCTGGCTCCGGCGCCAGCGTATCGTCAGTGACGGACATGTTTCGTTCTCGTAAGTATCCACCGCGCCAGTACATTGATCGTCAGCACCAAGGACAACAAGATAAATCCGGCGGACCAAGCTTGCCGATGCCAATCCTCGTAGGGCGAGACTGCGTAGGTGAAGATCATCACTGGTAGCGAAGCCGTCGGCTGACTCCAACCCGAACCCCAGAACCGATTACTGAAGCTGGTAAATAGCAGGGGCGCCGTTTCGCCAGCTACCCGCGCCAAATCCAGCATGATACCCGTGAGTATTCCGGGCAGCGCCGCGGGGATGATTACAGTGCTTATCGCCCGAGCTTTGCTGGCTCCAAGAGCCATCGCTCCTTCCCTCAACTCGACGGGCACGGTGCGGAGAAATCCCTCGGTGCTGCGCACGGCGATGGGAATCATCATAATTCCTAGTGCCACGCCGCCGGCGAGGGTAGAAAAGTGACGCTGGGGCAGAACGATGAGGGTATACGCGAAGATACCTATTACGATTGAGGGCACGCCGTTCAGGAGATCCGTCGTATACCGAACCATGAATGAAAGGCCAGTGCCACCAAACTCCGCTAAATAGACGCCGCCCAGGAAACCGATCGGGACTCCCATCAAGGTCGCCAGCAACAACAATTTGCCGCTGCCTACG
>Ga0070681_10007472_pt1 | contig 10685 bp, 9 predicted proteins | sample KBSC83BmetaG_FD_65650 | JGI IMG/M metagenome (GOLD analysis project Ga0070681, IMG submission 65650) | Corn rhizosphere microbial communities from Kellogg Biological Station, Michigan, USA - KBS C8-3B metaG | ecosystem: Host-associated > Plants > Roots > Rhizosphere | place: USA: Michigan...
GCGCCGACCGCCTCGATCGTGCCGCCGATGAGCGCGTTGCCCTGCTCGGCATCGAAGGGCGCGTCGGTCGCGAAGAGGCAATGGTCGGTCGCGAAGAAGGCGTGGCCGCATTGCGTCGCCGCGATGTTGCCGTTGAGCGCCGTGTCGGCGTAAAGCTTCTTGAAGTATTCGACCGGCTTGAGCTTCAGCCCCGCCTGCTCCGCAGCGGGATTGCGATCGGTGGTGCCGAAGAAAATCTGGCTGAAGCCGAGCCCGATCTTCCCCGCGTAATAGGGAATCATCCCGCCCATGTGATGGGTGATGATCTTGAGGCCGGGCAACTCGTCGTAAATGCCGGAATAGATCAGCCGCGTCACCGCCGCCGTGGTCTCGTAAGGCCAGCCAAAGGTGAACCAGATTTCGGCCTCGGATTGGCTTTCGCTGGTGTAGTCGGCGAATTGCGGGCCGCGGATCGGGTGGATCCAGATCGGCAGGTCGAGCTGTGCCATGCGCGCGAAGATTGGCCGGAACTCGGGCGCGCTCAGCGGCGTGCCGGCGACATTGGTGAAGACCTGGATGCCGCGCGCGCCGAGCGTTCCGACCGCGCGCTCGATCTCTTGCAGACACGCCGGAACATTGTTCATCGGCATCGATGCAATGAACGCGGGAAAGCGGTCGGGATGGGCGCGGCAGAGCTCGGCCAAGCCGTCATTGGCGATGCGCGCGAGCTCGGGCGTGTGCTCCGGCCCGGCGAGCAGCTCGATCGGCGGATTGGCGAGCGAGAGGATTTGCGCGTAATCGCCGAAGCGATCGAGCAGCTTCAGCCGCGCCTCGACATCCCACAGCGTGCGCAGGCGTGGAAACGCCTTCAAGACGACATGCCCCGGAATGAGATCGGCGAGCCGGTCGAGAAACGGCTTCGGCATGAAGTGATTATAGACGTCGATGATCATCGCTCCGCTCCTTGCCACGCGGGGGGCCAAGCTTGGGCGCGCGCCCGCGGGCGGGTCAACGGAAAAATCGCTGGGGCGCCGCCGCGCGGCGCGGCGCCGTGCTCGTTGCGCTCGACAAGCGCGGCACGGTCGAATACGCTTCTCATCAAAGCAAAGAAGATCGGGGAGGAAGATTCAATGTCGAGAGCCGTCATCTCCATCGCGTTGGGAGCCGCCGCTCTCGCCGGCAGTCTCGGATGCGCTGCGCCACGCGCCGCGGCCGACGCGACTCTCACCATGAACGTGGTGATGCCGCGCGCTTCGTCGTTCTTCATCGGCGTCTACAAGCCCTGGGCCGACGCGGTGGAGCGCGAATCCCAGGGGCGGATCAAGATCGTCATCCCCGCCGCAAGCATGGCGCCGCTCGCGCGGCAATGGGAGATGGTGACGAGCGGCATCGCCGATGTGGCGCTCACCCCCAACGACTATTTGCGCGAGCGCGTGAAGCTGCCCTTTGTCGCCGAGATTCCCTTCGTCGCGCCCAATTCCGTCGCCGATACGGTGGCGATCTGGCGCACGCAGGAGAAATATTTCGCGAAGGTGCACGAGTATAAGGGCGTGAAGCTGCTCGGCATCTGGGTCAATGGCGGCAATACGGTGCAGACCGTCAAGCGGCCGATCGCCAAGCTCGACGATTTCCGCGGCCTAAAAATCTGGGTGGGTACGCCGCACATCAAGGCGGCGATCGAGGCATTCGGCGCCACCCCCGTCTCCGCGCAGGCCGCCAACAGCATGTATGACTACATGTCGGGCGGGATCGTCGACGGCGCGGTGACGGGCAAGGGCTCGCTCATTTCGTTCCAGCTCGCGCGCTTCACCAAATACATGACGCTGTTCGCCGGGCAGCTCGGCTACAACTCCTTCAGCTTCTTCATGAACGAGAAGAAGTATCAAAGCCTGTCGCCGCAAGACCGCGCCGCCATCGACAAGGCGTCTTATGAGGAATTCTCGCGCCGCGCCGCGCAGGGCTTCGTCGATCAGGACAATCGTTCCGACGCGCTCATCGAGAAGAATCACATCGAGGTGATTCATGCGAGCCCCGAATTCATGGCGGCGGCGCGCGCGAAGGTGTCCTTCTTCAAGCAGGAATGGCTGGCGGCGGCGAAGGAACGCGGTATCGACGGCCCGGCGGCCTATGACTATTTCGTCAAGACCGCGCAAGACATCGCCGCCGCCGGCAACTGAACAAGAGCAGTGCAAATGCGGCGGACGATGAGAGCGTCGATGATCTCCCGTGGCTGAGGCGCGCCTGGCACCGGGCGAGGAGCGTGCACGCCCTTCGGCGCTCGAGCGCGTGCTGGGCTCGATCGCCGCGCTGTGCCTCTTCTCCATGATGGCCTTGACCTTCGCCACCGTGATCGCGCGCTATTTCCTCGACAGCCCGATCGCCGGCGATTCCGAAATTCAGGGTTTTCTCCTCGGCCTCATCATCTTTTCCGGCCTGCCGCTGGTGACGCGCCGGCAGCGGCACATCGCGGTCCACGCCTTCGCCATGATGCTGAAGGGCCGGTGGCGCGCCGCGCAGCGCATCTTCGTCCTCAGCCTCACCGGCGCCGGCTTCGCCTTCATCGCCTATCTCATCTTCCTGCAAGGCGAGATGCTGCGCAGCGAGGGCATCACCACGAACTATCTCAATATTCCCGAGGCGCCCTTCGCCTACGCCTTCGCCGTCCTGACGCTGATCGCGGCGCTGATGGCCGGCGAGTTGCTGTACCGCCGGCTGCGCAGCGGCAATGCGGGCGACGCGGCGGCGGACGGCGAGGCCGGGCCGGAATGACCACGGCGCTCGCCGGCTTCGTCGTGATGCTGCTCGGCTTCTTTGCCGGCGTGCCGCTGAGCATCGTGCTGTTCACGGTCGGCTTTTTCGGCTTCGCCATCATTCATCCGGCGGGGCTCGGCGCGGCCCTTGCCATGGCCGGCCAACAAGTGCTCGGCCTCGCGCTCGATTTCCAGTTCTCGGTGCTGCCGCTCTTCATCCTCACCGGCAGCTTCGTCAACCACGCGGCGCTGTCGGACGATCTCTATGACGCCGCCCATCGCTGGCTCGGCCATTATCGCGGCGGTCTTGCCATGGCGACCATCGCCGCCTGCGCGGGCTTTGCCTCGATCTGCCATTCATCGATCGCCACCGCCGCAACGATGGCGCGCGTCGCGGTTCCATCGATGCGACGCTATCGCTATGCCGATTCGCTGAGCACGGGCACGGTGGCGGCGGGGGGCGCGCTCGGCATGCTGGTGCCGCCCTCCGGCGCGCTCATCGTCTACGGCCTCCTGACCGAGCAGGATATCGCCAAACTTTTCATCGCCGCGATCGGCCCGGTGTTGGCGTCGATCGGCGTCTATTTCGCCGTGATCCGCATCGTGACCTTCTTTAAGCCCGCCGCGGGGCCGCCCGCAAACCGCGCGGATTGGATCGCGCGCTGGCGCGGCCTCTACAAGGTCTGGGGCGTGCTCGCGCTCTTTCTTCTGGTGATGGGCGGCATAACCTTCGGCGTCTTCACCGCGACCGAGGCCGGCGGCATCGGCGCCGCCGGCGCGCTCCTCCTCGCCATCCTTCGCCGCAAGATGAGCTGGCGAATCTTCTATGAATCGCTGATGGACGCGGCGATCACGACGGCAATGGTGTTCGCGGTCATCTTGGGCGCGCTCGTCCTCAACCAATTCGTCAATATTTCCGGCATGTCGGAGGCGGTGCTCGGCTTCATCAACGTCCTTCATGCGAAGCCGATCGAGATCGTGCTCGTGATCATGGGATTTTACGTCCTTCTCGGCATGTTCATCGAGGGCTTTGCGCTGATCTTTCTGACGGTGCCGATCTTCGTGCCGATCGTCAGCGCTTTGGGCTTCGATCTCATCTGGTGGGGCATCGTCCTCGTCATCACGGTCGAGATGAGCGTGTTGCACCCGCCGCTGGGCCTTAACATCTTCGTCCTCAAATCCCTCCTTCCCGAAGTCCCGCTGAAGCAGATTTATTGGGGCGTCATTCCGTTCTGGGCCGGCGACTTCGCGCGTCTCGGCCTCGTTCTCGCCTTCCCGGCGATCGTCCTTTATCTGCCGCGCGTCTTTCTCGGCTGACGCGCAAGCCCTCGGCGTTCGTGGCCGCATCTCCGGCCACAAAAATGACACGAGGGCGCTTGCCACAGAAATGACACAACGGCCGCAATGACACAGAAAAGACGCGCGCTTTCGTCGCAGCGCACCGTTATGACAGGTGCGAAAGGCCGACAACGAGAGCGCGAACATGGACACCGAGATCAAGGTCATGCAAATCGCCGAACGCTATCGGCGGATCGCCAAGCATACCTTTGATTCGAAGATCGCCGACGAGATTCGGCAGATCGCCGAGGATTACGAACGCCTTGGCACCGCGCCCGAGCTGAGCGTCCACTAAACAAAGCGCGCGACGCGACGAGCGTTTCGCGCGCAATTGTTGCAGGAGAACGCAAGAGAGCTCGGAAGAAATTCTCTAAAATTTTAGGCAATCGCCGGCGATTTCGCGGAAGGTTTCGTCCGCGTACGCCCGCTTCAACGCGTTCAACCGGAGAATCATCGCGCATCGCACGCGCATTTTCGTCGTCGAATACTGCAGAAATTTTTTTGATTTACGCCCTGTTAAGAGCCGTTTCCCAGAATGGCTCCTCGGGAGATTGCGATGAACATCAAATCCTGCGCCGCTCTGATCGCGTTCGGAATTCTGAATTTTGGTTTCGCCGGAAATGCCGGCGCGGGGACCACGATGACGACGGCCGAGGCCGTCGTTCCGCCGATGGGCTTCATCGGCTTTTGCGTGAAGCACAGCAGCGAATGCCTCACCAACGCGTCGGACACGCATCCGATGGCGTTGACCGCGGAGCGCCGCGCCGAGCTCGATCGCGTCCAGGCCGACATCAATTGGCAGATCAAGCCGCGCGAGGATCCGAGCCATGCGTGGCACTACGCGGAAGACGGATACGGCGATTGCAACACCTACGCGCTGACCAAGCGCAAGGCGCTGATCGCGATGGGCTGGCCCGAAGACACGCTGCTGCTGGCCGCGGTTTATGACGAGCTCGGCGAGGGGCATCTCGTTCTCGTCGCCCGCACGAGCGAGGGCGATCTCGTCCTCGACAATCGCCTGCCGCCGGTGGTCGCGTGGGACACGCTTCCCTATCGCTGGGTTGCGATGCAAAGCCAGCAAAGCCCCGCGCGCTGGGTGAAGGTCGTCGATCAGCGGGTCATGCTCGCCACGGCTTGGCAGCACCCGTAACCATCTGCTCCGCCGAGCGGAGCAGCAAAGCGCGTCACACGCGGCGCGCCTGGCCCGAGAGATAATCGTAATTCGCCCAATTCTCGTCGGTGATCGGAAACGCACCGTCGCCCGCGAGGATCGTGCGGCCGTTGCGGACGACGCTGAACTTTTGCGCGCCGAGGGCAAAATCGACGCCGAGATGATGGACGCCGGCATCGACATCGAGCTGATGACGGCGCTTGCCGCTCTCGATGGTGATTTGCGCCGGCGCGGTCAGGAAGGCGCTGATGAAGACCCGGTCTTCGAGATTCTCGACGCCCTTGGGGAAAGCGGGCTTGCGGCCGCGCGGCGTGCTTCGGCCGGGCACGGCGCGCGGCGACAAGCGATAGAACCAATAGAGATCGTCGCGATCGATCCGCCGCACGCCGGTCTTGAACCAGCGGATATAATATTCGCTGGCGGCGAGATAGGCGGCGTGCGACAGGAGCTGACCCCAATAGCCGCCGGCGATGTGATCCGTGGCGGCGGCGCCGAGATCCTGGACATAGCTCGCCTCGGACCAGTCGTTCCAGGTCACGACCTCGACCCATTGCGCGCCGACCGCGATCGCTGCTTCCCATTGCAGCGCCATCCCCTCGAAGCCGCGGGTCTCGAACACGCGATAATTCTCGCGATAGCCGAGACCGCGATAATAGGGCGAGACCGGCGCCATATAGAGCTTGCCGGCGCGTCGCCATGCCTCGCCGACCTTTTGGCTCGCGCGGGCGATCTCGGTGCCCGATCCGGCCGCGCCGAAGAGGAAGAATCCATCGACATAGCTGTTGTCGGCGATGAGCTTGGCGATGTTGCGCGCGGTGAAAACCTTCGCTTTGCCTTCGGGGAAGAAGAACGGCACGAAGGTAACCGGTTTTTCCGCGTCCTCGAGCGGATCGAGAAACGCCTTCGCCCATTCGGTATCGCCATCGAAGGTCGAAAGCAGCGGCCGGCCGGCGACCCGTAGCATGTTGGAATGGCCGTAAAATTCCGAGACCATCGCCACGACCACGTCGGGGGCGAGACCGTCGGCCGAAAAGAACAGCTTGAAATCGCTGCCCAGCGAGGCGGCGGCGCGAAACAGCTTGGTCGTCGTGGCGCGATAGCGCGGCTCCTCGGTCCAGCTGCCGCAATTGAGGGCGAAGGCGTCGATGCCGCGCGCCTGCGCCTGCTTGATCTCCGCCGCCAGCGCCGCCACCGATGCATCGTCGCCGTCCCGCGGACAGCAGACCATGTAATGCGCGAAGACGAGGCGCGGCTCGCTCGCCCGCACCGTCGCGGCGAGCGCGGCGCTGATTTGTCCCGATGCGAGAAGGCTGCCGGCGGCGAGCGCACCGAAATTGAAGCGGCGGCGATCGAAAATCTGGCTCAACCCTCTTTGTCCCCAAAGCGTCGCGCGATCCGGCCGCCACCGATGCCGGCGCCTCATCGCGGGCGAATCGAGATGCCGAGCGGCGGCGATCTTATGTCGCCGCCGACGGAGCCGCAACCGCTCGCGCGCGGCACAGCCGACGCGGATCGGCTCTTGCCCCGGAGCTTGCGAGCATCGCAAGAATGCTCACATCTGCGTGATGCCGCGCGAGGCCGTGTGCGCCCAATCGCCGATTCGAGCTTCGGCCATTGGCATGCCCGCGCCGCCATTGCCCAAGCTGCGCAAAAAGGTGACTATCCGCGCGCAGGCGCGCGGCGATCGGGGACAATCGGGTTAAAACGGGCATGCTCGTAAGCGAATCGGATGTGGCGCGGTCGGCCGCCGAGCCTTTCGACGTGGCGATCATCGGCGCCGGGATCGTGGGCGTGTTTTGCGCGCTCCAGCTCGAGCGGCACGGCTTGCGAATCGCCTTGATCGAAGGCGGCGGGGTCACGCCCGACACGCTCTTCAATGCAAAATTCACGGCGACCGCCGGGCGCGCGCATTCGACCATCGACAGCGGACGCGCGATGGGCCTTGGCGGCACGGGCCTGCTCTGGGGCGGCCAGCTGTCGGAATTCGGCGCCGCCGATCTCACCGGCGACAAGGGCTATTGGCCGGTCTCCTATGCCGAGCTTCGCGCGCTCTATGACCGGGTCTACGCCGCGTTGCGCCTGCCGCCGCGCATGGACAACGCCGCCGCGCGCGGCTTGTTCGGGGGCGATGAGGGAATTGTCGGCGAGGTCGAGCGGATCTTCTCCTACTGGCTGCCCAATCCCAATCTCGCCGGCATGTTTCGCGAGACGATTTCTCGATCGCCGGCGCTGACGGTTTTCACGCGCTGCAAGGCGGTGGGATTAAGCTTCGATGACAATGCCCGTGCCCGCCAGGTGAGGCTCCGGACGCCGTCCGGCCCCGCCGCCATTGCCGCCAACCGGGTGGTGATCGCGGCCGGCGTCGTCGAGAGCGCGCGCTTCACCCTCGCCGCGCAGCGCGAGGAAAACTGCCCCTGGCGCGGCAACGCGCGCATCGGCATGGCGTTTCAGGATCACATCGGCGGCGAGTTCGGCGCGCTGCTCGTCAAGAACGAGCGCCTGTTCCGCAACCGCTTCGAAACCGGTTTTGATCAGAAGACCAAATACATGCCGAAATTGCGCTTCGTCGGCGCAGCCGGCGGCTCGGGAACGATGTTGGGCATTTGCGCCTTTCCAAGCTTCCGCTCGGACATCGCCGAACACATCCGCAACATCAAGCTGATGCTCAAGGCGATTCGCTCCGGCTCCAGCTACAGCCGATGGCGCGAGCTGCCGGCGAGCATCATGAAAATCGGCGGCGCTTTTCTCCCGCTCATCCATCGCTACATCCGCGAGCATCGGGTGTTGGCGATGATGGACCAAGGCGTCGACCTCGCCTTTCAGTGCGAGCAGATCCCGCGGCCCGACAGCCGGATCACGCTCGGCGATGGTCCCGACGCGGCCGACGGGCTGCCGCCGGTCATCTTGGATTGGCGAACGGGGTCGGACGAGGCGGAATTTCTGCGCACAGCGGCATCGCATTTCGCACGCTATTTCCGCGAGACGGGCTGCGCCGAGCTCAAACTGGATCGCGCCTTGCTCGAGGATGCGCCGGGCTTTGTCTCGCGCCTGCGCGACACCTCGCATCCCGCCGGCGGGCTGTGCATGAGCCGGACACAAGCCGGCGGCGCCACGGATCCGGATGGACGCATTTGGGGATCGGCCAATGTCTACGTCGCCGGCGCCGCGGCGCTGGCGACCTCGGGCGAGGCGAACATCACGCTGACGGCTCTGGCTTTGGCGCTGCGATTGACCGATCACCTCACCGGCGCGCACGCCGAGGTCGAACAGGCGGGGGCTTAATCATGCGTTTTGTGAAGGCGGGCGGAAACCAGCCCGTCATGGTTAGCCAATTGGGCTTCGGTTGCGGGCGTCTCTTCGGCGGCCTCGAGAAACGCCACGCCGCCCGCATGCTCGAATGCGCCTATACGCTCGGCATTCGGCATTTCGACACCGCTCCGCCCTACGGCCACGGACAATCGGAGGATATGCTCGGCGCGGTGTTCGCCGGCGCCGCCGATGTCACCATCACGACGAAGGTCGGTCTTCCTCGGCCCCTCGGGGCGCCCTCGCTCCTCTCCGTCGCGCGCCGACTGACGCTGCGCCGCGTTCTCAGCTACGCACCGGCCCTAAAAAAGCGCTTGCTCGCGGGCGAGGCCGGCGCGCCGCTGGCGGCCGCGCAGCCGCCGCGGGTTCTCGAACGCGATGTCGTCTTGCGCGCTCTCGATGAAAGCCTCAAACGCCTGCGGCGCGACCGGGTTCAGTTCTACTGCGTCCACGAGCCCGATCAGTATGTGATCGACGACGCCCTGCTCTTGCTCTTCGACGATCTCAAGGCGAGCGGCCGGATTGGCGCGCATGGTCTCGCCTGGGGCCGCGCCGCACCGACGGCGCCGGCGGGATGGGATGTCATCCAGGCGCAATATGTTCCGCGATCGCCGCGCGACGGCCGGCTGCGGTTTTTTCACGGGGTGTTGCGGTCCAGCCAATCGGACGGACCGACGCGGCTCGCGACGGCGATGCGCGAGGAAACCGACGCGGTGTTCATCGTTTCCGCCAGCGAGCGCCACCAATTGGCGGAACTCGCCCGGCGGATCGCCGGTTAGGCGGCGTCACTTTGCAGATATTTCCGGCCGACTTCGAGCGGCAGGCCGGATAATTTTCGCAAGCGGCGATAGAGCCGGTAGGTCCGGCGGCGGACCGGCTTGCGGTCCGACAGGTGGCGCGCGCAATAGCCGATCCCCTGCGCGATGCCGCGGACGATCGCCGCTGCGTCATGCGCTTTGAAGCCGTGGAGAATTCGGATCAGGCAGGTGGCCGGCAGGTGCACGAGGAAGATCGGCTGCGGCACGTTGTACCAGGTGAAGAGGACACGATTGCGGCCGCTGCGCCGGCTGCGCCACTCCGAATCGCGCGCGGGCGAGCAAAAATGATGCAGCGGGCTGGCCCGGCCGATGCAGGTGAAATATCCGGCATCGAGCAGGCGAATGCAGAAATCCTCTTCCTCCATCTCCTGCATCAGCGACTCGCGATAGCCGCCGACGCGCAGGAAGATGTCGCGCCGCACCGCGCAGGCACCGCCGCCGAACGGCGCCGTCGCAAATTTCCCGGTTGCGTCGGGCGCCAGATAGTGGATGCGATCGTCGATTTTGACGTTGATGAACGGAATCGCCACGAGGCCGACCGAGGGCGAATCGAAATCCCGCAAGGTCTGCTCGACCGTCTGCGGCGAGACGAGCACGATATCGTCGTCGATCGAGAAGACGATGTCGCCCGAGGCAAGTTGCGCGCCGCGGTTGCGTTGCGCGGCGACGCCTTGCGAGGTCTCGGATCGAATCAACCGAACCGTCGGGAACTTGGCGCGGACGATGTCGGAGGTCCCGTCATCAGAGCCGTCATCGATGACGATCACCTCGGGCACGATCGTCTGCGCCAGGCAGGATTCGATGGCGCGGCACACATCCTCTTTGCGGTTCTTCGTGGTGATGATGACGCTTGCCTTCAGCTCGTTCATGACCGCTCGATCTCTTCCGCTTTTCGTAAAATGAGGCGCCAGCGCTGAAACGGGATGCGCGCTTTCATACCAGAAACTGGTTGGGATTTGATTAGGGATTTCCGCGTTAAGGAATCATTTCCGACGGCGTAGCGCGCCGGCCAATCCTTCGAGGGCCGCTTTTGCATTGTGTTAAGCGAATCGCAAAAGCTACAGTATTCCCTCTCCGCAAGAGCCATGGCAGTCCTTGGCGATCCGATCCCCCCGCCCTCAGGCCGCTTTCATGCCAACGACGAACTTCCACGCCGCGCGAGCGCGGGTTGCCCGCCACCTGTTGCGCCGCTGGACCGGCACGCTGCCGTCCGAATGGGGCGCGCTGCAACGGGAGCTCGATCATTGGGCGAGGCGCGGCCGCAAGGTTGCCTTTTGGTGGCGCGACGATGACGCCCAGATCGCAACCCCGGCGCTCGACCGG
>Ga0070681_10007473_pt1 | contig 10685 bp, 10 predicted proteins | sample KBSC83BmetaG_FD_65650 | JGI IMG/M metagenome (GOLD analysis project Ga0070681, IMG submission 65650) | Corn rhizosphere microbial communities from Kellogg Biological Station, Michigan, USA - KBS C8-3B metaG | ecosystem: Host-associated > Plants > Roots > Rhizosphere | place: USA: Michigan...
CACCACGTCGCGGCCGTGCGTCGCGCCGAGCATCTCGTCCATGCGCTCGGCGGTCCACCGGACCGGCCGCTTCAGCTGGCGCGCGGCGTACGCGAGCACCACGTCCTCGCCGTAGAGATTGGTCTTCATGCCGAAGCCGCCGCCGACGTCGCCGACGATCACGCGAACCTTGTCCTTGGGGATGCGCAAGACCTCGTCGCAGAGCTCGTCGCGCAAGCCGGTCGGCGTCTGGCAGCTCACACGCAACGTGAGCCGATCGGTGACCGGGTCGTACGTCGCGATCGTGGCGCGCGGCTCGATCGGGCACGCCGCGACGCGCTGGTTGACGAGATCGAGCGAGACGACGTGAGCCGCGCGCGCGAACGCCGCGTCGGCGGCAGCGCGATCGCCGTGGTGCTGCTCGCAGGCAATGTTGCTGCCGGCATCCGGCATCACGAGCGGCGCATCCGCGGCCACGGCCGCGGCCGCGCCGACGACGGCGGGAAGCGGCTCGTAGTCGACCGCGATCGCCTCGACAGCATCGCGCGCCTGCGCCAGCGTCTCGGCGACGACGGCGGCAACCGGCTCGCCCACGTGGCGCACCGTATCGACGGCGAGCGCGTAATGCGGCGGCGACGCGGTGGGCGAGCCGTCGCCTCGCTTGAAATCGGACGAGTTCGGAATGGGTCGCACACCGGCGCGCGCCAGGTCATCGCCCGTGATGACCGCCACCACGCCCGGCATGCCGGCGGCGGCCGCCGCGTCGATCGACGCGATGCGTGCGTGCGCGTGCGGCGATCGCAGGAACTGCACGTGGAGCTGCCCGTCGACGGCGACGTCGTCCGCGAACACGCCTTCGCCTCGAAGCAACGCGTCGTCCTCTACGCGCAGGACCGATCGGCCGCTGCCAAAACGGGTGGGTTGGGATGACAAGGTAGCCTCCTCGCAATGCGCCTGCGAGGCATTGTGCCAGCCGGCGCAGAGGGCCCGGCCCCGCGGGCGACAGCACGTTGCCCATTACGGCCGCGGATGCTGCACTATTCGCCTCGCGGGGGATGGCCCGCGCAGTCACTAAGCGGTAGATTCACGGCCTGTCGACCACGGCAGGCGTTGGCGGTGCCCTCGACCAGGAGAACGACATGAAGATGCGCGCTGGCCTTGCGATCGCCGCGACGGTCGCCGTCGCGGCTTGTACGTCGTTGACGCACACCGGAGGCGTCGGCTCCGGCACCGGACCGAGCAGACCTCCCTGCAAGCCCGGAAGCGAGTGCGCGACCGACCTCTCCGCGACGTTCTGCAGCATTTCCGAGCCCGTCGTGATCACGGTCGAGGACGGCGGCGTCGATCTCGTGTGGAACCTCGATCCGGGCATGCTCGGCTACACGTTCGTCGGCAAGGGCATCACCGTGCTGCAGGACCCGAACAACGAGTTCAGCCCGCCGCGTGTCACCGGGAACAAGGTGACCATCCACGACGCGAACACCCACCGCGGCGAGCACAAGTACGACGTGACGATCCAGAACCGCTTCACCACGTGCAAGGCGCTCGACCCCACCATCGTGAACAAGGGACAGGGATGAATCCGACCGAAGCGTTTCTCCGCGTTGCCGCTCGCACCACGATGGCCCTGGCCGCCGCGACGGCGATGACCCTGGCGTTTCCGGCGCTCGCTGCCGACACGAAGAGCGTCACCTGCCAGAAGAGCTGCCGCATCGAGCTCAAGCTCGTCGACGGGAAGCCCGCGGTTCTCGACGATCCCATCGTGATCGCGCGCGGCAAGACCAACGTGCACGTCAACTGGCACGCGCCGAAGGGTTGGCAATTCGTCGAGGACGGCGCTTCGCTCAAGCAATCCGCGGCCGGCGAGTTCTCGCAATGGTGCGCGAGCGATGTCGACGACGACAAGTGCGCGACGCGCAAGGCCAAGGGAAAGAATTACCACTGCCTCGCGCTCAACAACAAGCCGGGCAACTTCGAATACCGCCTGCGTCTGCGCGAGATGAGCACGGGCCAGCTGCACGAGATCGACCCGACGATCGTCAACCAGGGTCGCTAGGCAACCGGCCTCTCGGCGGTGCTGGGCGACGCGGCGGCGGACCCGCCGCTTGCACGCATGCCGAGCCAGGCGCGAACCTCGTCGAGCGCGCGGTCGTACGAGAGCGTCCGGCCGCCGGCCTCGGCCTCGGCGAATGCCGCTTCGCTGAGGCGCGTGCGCGCGCGCGCCAGGAGCGGCGCGAGGAACGCCTCGTCGGCGGCGTCGCGCCGCAGTCCCGTCTCGGCGGCCAACGCTTCCGCGACGCCGTAAAGACGCGCCGCGCGCGCGTCGTGCTCCATCGCGGCCGCCAGCCCGGCGGCGATGTCGATCACGCTCTGACCCACGCGGCGCCAGCCTTCCTGAGCCGCAACCTCCAGCGCCTCGAGGAGCAGCGGACGGGCGCCCTCGACGTCGGCGCGCGCGATCGCGCAGATCGAAAGGTTGAGGAGGCCGATCGCGATGCTCTCCTGGTCGCCGAGGCCGCGAGCGAGCGACAGCGCCTCGCCATACAGCGACTCCGCATCCGGCAGGCTGCCCTTCATGCGGCGAAGCGTCGCGAGCAGCGTGACCGCGGCGGCGATCTCGCGCACGTTGCCCTGCTCGCGCGCGAGCGAGACGGCCTCCTCGAGATGCGCGGCCGCGGCGTCGAGATCGCCCCGCCCGAGCGCCGCGAGCCCCAGCGGTTGCAGCACGGCGGCGACCCGCAGCGTGCTGCCGATCTCGCGCGCGATCGAAAGGCTCTCCTGAAGGAACGCCTCGGCCTCGGCGTAGCGTCCCATGTACGAGCAGATCTGCCCCGCCATGTAGAGGCCCATCGAGCGCTGCTTGGTGCGCTCCTCGGCGCCACCGAGCGCAAGCGCCTCGACGACCAGCCGGTACGCGAGATTCACGAGCCCGCGGTTGAACCAGTAGAGCTTGAGCGCGTGCACGAGCTCGACCGCGAGCCGTGCACCGTCGGTGGCGCGCGGGGTCCATGCGAGCGCGGCGAGGAAGTTCTCGCGCTCGAGGTCGAGGCCTTCGAGCCATTCCGACTGGTCGGGACCGCCGAGCTCGTTGCCGGCGCGATCGGCGAGCGCGGAGAAGAAGCGCAGATGGCGGTCGCGCGCGGCGATCTCCTCGCCCGATTCGCGCAACCGCTCGACGGCGTATTCCCGCACCGATTCGAGCACGCGATACCGGTTGCCGGCAGGATCGAGGTCGACGAGCGACTTCTGCACGAGCGCGTCGAGCACGTCGAGCACGGCGTCGCACTGGCCGTCGTCGCCGCACACCGCCTCGGCGGCCTCGAGCTTCCAGCCGCCAGCGAACACGGAGAGCCGGCGCAGGAGCGCGCGCTCGGGCTCGTCCAGAAGCTCATAGCTCCAGTCGATCAGCGCGCGCAGCGTCTGCTGACGCGGCAACGCCGTGCGATCACCGCGCGTCAGCAGCCGGAAGCGATCGTTCAGGCGCTCCGCGATCGTCTCCACCGACATGCTGCGCACGCGCGCCGCGGCGAGCTCCAGCGCGAGAGGCAGGCCGTCGAGGCGCCGGCAGATCTCCATGACGGCCGCGGCGTTGCCGCGGGTCACCCTGAAGTCCGAGCGCAGCGCGCGCGCCCGCTCTTCGAAGAGGCGAACCGCCTCGAAGCCCGCGAGCTCGCCGGGCTCCATCACCGCATCGCGCGCGGGCACCGCGAGCGGCGGCACCTGGCACGTGATCTCGCCGCCCACGTGCAGCGGCTCGCGGCTCGACGCGACGATCCGGAGCTGCGTCGTCGACTGCAGCAGCGTGCGCGCCATCTCCGCGCACGCGCGCACGACATGCTCGCAGTTGTCGAGGATCAGCAGGACGTGGCGTTTGTCGAGATGCCGCGCGAGCGCCTCCACGACCGGGCGATCGGGCTCCTCCTTCACGCCGAGCACCGACGCGACGACCTGCGGCACGAGGCGCGCGTCGGCCACCGGCGCGAGCTCCACGAACCATACGCCGTCCGGAAAGTCGCCGAGCACCGCGCCGGCAAGCTCGATCGACAGGCGCGTCTTGCCGATGCCGCCGGCGCCGCACAGCGTGACGAGGCGCGACTTGCCGAGCAGCTCGCGCGCGGCGGCGAGCTCGCGCTCGCGCCCGACGAACGAGGTGAGCGGGCGCACGACGTTGTTCGGCGTGGCGTCGACGGTGCGCAGCGCCGGGAACGTCTCGCGCAGCTTCGAATTCACGACCTGGTACACGCGCTCCGGACTGCTGAGATCGCGCAGGCGCACCGAGCCCAGGTCACGCAGCGTCAAGCCGGATGGCAGGCGATCGCGCAGCAGCGCCGCGACCGCTTGCGACACGAGCACCTGGCCGCCGTGCGCGATGCTCATGAGGCGCGCGGCGCGATTCACCTCGGGGCCGAAGAAGTCGCCGTCGCGGCGCTCGTCGACACCCGCGTGCAGGCCGCAGCGCACGTTGAGCGCGAGGCCGTCGGCGCCGCGCGCTTCGTCGAGCGCCGACTGCAGCGCGACGGCGGCGTGCACCGCGTCGAGCGGGTCGACGAAATACGCGTGCACGCCGTCGCCGGTCGTCTTGACGATGACGCCGCGATGATCCTCCACCGCCGCGCGCGACAGCACGTCATGGCGCGCGAGAGCGGGCCGCATGCGCTCGGGCGTCTTCTCCCAGAGCAGCGAGCTGCCCTCGATGTCGGTGAACAGAAAGGTGACGATGCCGGGCGATTCGGCCATGCGATTCGCTTTCCAGCCTTGCCGGGCGCCAACGCGCGCCGGCTCCTTCGGGCGATCAGTATAGAGGCGCGGTGGCGCGGCGCGCGTGTCAGGCGGTTGCGTCGAGTCCGAGCACGAGCCGCGCGACCGCATCGACGGCCTCGCGCGGCCTGCGCACGTGGCGCACGCCGTCGACGTCGGCCGCGCCTTCGAGGCCGATGATCGCCCTGCCGAAGTGGCGGCCCAGCGCGACCTCGGACAGGGTGCCGAAGCTGTTACCGACGGCGACCAGGCAGAACGCCGCGCGCGCGATGAGCGCGTTGCGTGCCTCGCCGATGCCGGTCGCGATCACGACGCTCGCGTAGGGATTCGCGAGCGCGGGATCGGTGTCCCCGATGAGGCCGATCGACACGCCGCCGTTGCGGGCCGCCCCTTCGCACACGGCCTGCATGACGCCGTGGCGCCCGCCGCACAGCACGACGAGCCCGCAGCGCGCGAGCCCCTCGCCGACCTCGAGCGCCGCCTCGAGCTGCGCCGGCGTGGCCTCGCGCGGCCCGATGACGCCGATCGGCACGCGCAACGGCGTGCCGCTTTCGCGCTGCAACCATGCGACCGCGTCGACGAGCGCGATCTCCTCGGCATCGGACGGTATCGGCCCCGGTGTCCAGCGCCGCGCTTCGGCATTGAAGCGGCGTCCCTCGCCGTCCACGAGCGCGCCGTTCGCGCGGTCGATGCGCATGGCTGTGGTCATGACGCCATGATATCGTCGTCGCTCCATGACCGACGACCTCGCATTCCTTTCGCTCACCGAACTCTCCGGGCTGCTCGCGCGCGGCGAGGTGAGCTCGCGCGACATCGTCGCCGAGTGCCTCGCACGCATCGATGCGGGCGACGACAAGCTGCACGCGTTCGTCGAGGTGTGGCGCGACGAGGCACTGGCGCTCGCCGACGCCGCGGATCTGCAGCGCAGGAGCGGGTTCGCGCGCGGACTCTTGCACGGCCTGCCCATTGCGCTCAAGGACCTGCTGCACGTCGAAGGACATGCGACCACCGCGGGCGCGAAGAGCTGGCGCGGCCGCGTGTCCGACTACACCGCCACCGCGGTCGAGCGCTTGCGTGACGCGGGCATGATCCCGCTCGGCAAGGCGCACATGGTCGAGTTCGCTTTCGGCGGTTGGGGCCGCAATCAGCCGATGGGCGCGCCCTGGAATCCGTGGGACCCTCGCGTGCATCGCGTCGCCGGCGGTTCTTCGAGCGGCTCGGCGGTTGCCGTCGCGGCCGGTCTCGCGCCCGTGGCGGTCGGCTCGGACACGGGCGGATCGATCCGCATTCCCGCCGCGTTGTGCGGGCTCACGGGCCTGAAGCCGACATACGGACTCGTCAGCCTGCACGGCGCCGTGCCGCTGTCCACCACGCTCGATTCGCTCGGGCCGCTGGCGCACACCGTCGACGATGCCGCGCTCGTGACCGCCGCCATGGCAGGCGCCGACGTGAACGACCCTGCGACGCTCGCCGCCCCGCGCTTCGACGCGCACGCCGTGCTCGCGCGCACGCCGGATCTCCGCGGCATGCGCATCGCGGTGCTCGCCGCCGAGCAGTTTCCCTGGGCCGTCGACGCCGAGGTCATGTCGGCCCACGAGCGGGTCCTCGAGGTGCTGCGCGGCGAGGGCGCGATTCTCGAGACGGTGGCCCTGCCTCTCGACTTCGCCGATCTGATGGTGCGCAACGGCCGCATCATCGCCGCCGAAGCCTACGCGCTGCACCGCGCCTACATCGAGGACGAGGCGCTCGACATCGATCCTTGGGTGCGCAAGCGCGTCATCAGCGGCAAATCGATCGGCGCCGCCGATTACATCGACGAGCTGTCGTATCGGCGGCACGCGTCGGCGCGCTTTGCGCAGTGGATGCGCGGCCGCGCGGCACTGCTGACGCCCACGTCGCCGATCACCGCGGTGCCCATCGACGCGGTGGACGAATCGACCACGCCGCTCGCCGCGTTCACACGGCCGGTGAACTATCTCGGCGCGTGCGCGCTGTCGCTGCCGTGCGGCCTGTCGAGCGAAGGTCTTCCCGTCGCGTCGCAGATCATCGGGGCGCCGTTCGAGGAGGCGACGATCGTCGACATCGGCCGCGCGTTCCAGCGCGCCACCGATTGGCATCGGCGGCGTCCGCCGCAGCTCGAGGCGGCGACGGGCTAGCGGCTCAGTGCGGATCGCGCGGTGGCGGGCGCCATTCGAGCGCCGGCACGCGCGGGATGCGCAGCATGCGGATCATGCGGATCGCGGTCTCGCGGCCGCGATAGTAGCCGGGCACGCGCAGCGTCTCGGTGAAACCGAGCGCACGGTAGAACGCGAAGGCCGCCTCGTTGTCGGCGCGAAGCTCCACGTGCACCGACGTCACCCCCGCGACGAGCGCGGACTTGAGCTGCCACAGCACGAGGCGACGCGCGATGCCCATGCGCTGGTAGCGCGGCGACACGGCGAGTACGACCAGGTGGGCGCGCTCGTCGCCGAATTCCATCACGGCGAACGCGACCGGCCGGTCGTTGGCGCGCGCAACCAGCGCAACGGTGTCGTCGTTGGTGATGAGCCGCGAGAACCGCTCGGTGCGATAGACCCACCCGAGGCCGGCCTCGATCAGGTCGCGCGACATGACGGAGAGCGCCTGCGCGTCGGACGGACGGGCGAAGTCGATGACGATGTTGCGTGCAGCCATTCCGCGATTGTGCCATTCGTGCCGCGCGAGTGGCGCTTCGACCGCGCGCGTCGGGCCGCTTTTTCCATGGAGGCCTGGTGCGGCGGCTCGGCGGCGCGCGTCAGGCCGCTTTTTCCATGGAGACTTGGCCCGGGCCGTGCCAGAGCTCGCCGAGGATGTCGAGAATCGCGACGATCAGCGGATCGGCGCGGCGAGCGGCGTCGTGCACGAGCCACAAGCGCGTCTCGATCGTGGCACCCGGCCAGATCATGGCGCGTCCCGCGTCGACCGACAGTCGCGCGATCTCGTCGCGCACGAGACTCACGCCGACGCCCGATTCGACGATGTTGTTGATGACCGATTCGTTGTCCGCCTCGATGGCGGGGGAGAGCTCGCTGCCGCGCTCGGCGAACAACTGCAGCACGAGCTGCCGATGCGAGCTGCGCTCGGGCGTCACCACCCAGGGTTGTTTCGCCACGCTCGACCAGTGCTCGTCGGTCTGGGACGCGAGCGCCGCCGGCACGAGCACGCGATACGTCATCGTGCGCAAGGGCAGGCCCGCGAGGTCGTCGGGCAGCGCGCCGAAATAGAAGCTCGCATCGAGCTCTCCCGAGCGCACCTGCTCGATCGCGTCGTGCGAGACGACCTGATGCAAGTCCAGCTCGATGCCCGGATGACGCTCGGTCGTTCGCGCGATGAGCTCGCCGAGACGCAGGAATGCGGGATCGAGCACGGTCCCGAGTCGAAGCTTGCCGGTGAGATGCGCGGCGAGCTCCCGCGCGGTCTGCCGCAGGGCCTGCACGTCCACCATGACGGATTCCGCGTGCCCGAGCAGGCGCTTGCCGGCAGGCGTCAGCACCATGCCGGTGGGGGTGCGATCGAAGAGCGCGAGCCCGAACTCCCGCTCGAGCGCCTTGATCTGCCCGGAGATCGCGGGCTGGCTGAGATGGACCGCCTCGGCGGCGCGCGTGAGATGGCCAAGGCGCGCAACGGTGACGAAGGATTTGAGCTGGGTAATGTCCATGAGGGGTCGCGTCAAGTTTTTTTGTTGCGCCGCATCAATGGCTTGGCCTCGGCATCGCCGAGGCCGATGCATGGGATACGAATATCCGATTGGATATCCGCGGGCGACGCGCCTAGCTTAGCAATTATGGAGGCAAACGATTGAAACTTAAGGTCCTTCACCATGAACAAACCATTCCGTGCACCCATGTTCCTCGTTCCCGAGCTGCTCGTCATCGCTCCTTGGGCCGCACCGCGCATCGACATTGATCAAGACAATGATAAGGTCTGGATGTTGCAGCGCAACAGCCGGGTCGACGAAAGGCGCGATGTCGCGCTCGACCGCTTCGGCTGCGAGCGCGAGGCCCGCGCGGCGCGCGCCCGCCGGGTCGCCGCGGCCTTGCGCCGCGTGAGCCGCTTCGCCTCGCATGCGTCGGCGTATTGCTCCCTGCGCGCCACGCCAAGGCCGCGCCAGAGCACTGAATAGCTTCCCCGGTCACGTCCGGCCCTGCGGCCCGCTCACCGCCACAGATCGACGGTGACGCCCTCGGCGCGCATGCGATCGGCGCGCGCCTCGATGAAGCGCTGGAACGACGGCTCGCTCCGGTAGGCGCCGCTCGCGACGTAATCGAGCCCGGAGGCGAGGTGGAACGGTCGCACGTACGCATCGACGCGGAATACCTCGCGTCCTCCGTCGTCGAAGAAGACGATCGACGGCGTGTACGCGATGCGAAGGTCGCGGGCCCAGGCGTCGGCGGTCGTGTGCCGGCCGTCCGGCGTCGTGAGCGGCGTGGCGGCGCCGAGCGCGAAGCGCGCCACATCGAAGCGCGCGAGCTCGCGCTGCACTTCGCTGCGCCGGAACGCCTCTTCGTGAAGCTGCTCGCAGTCCCGGCAGCCCGCGGTCTCGAACAGCACGGCGAGCGGCTTCGAGCCGGCCCTTCGCGTCAGGTCGTGCGGCGCGCCGAGGAAGAACGGCTCGTCGCGCAGCCCCGCCCGCGGGTCGCGCGCGACCGTCCGTGACAGGTACGAGCCGAGCGTCTCATGGCCTTCGGCATGCGAGGCGACGTAGTCGAGCACCGCGGTGAAGCGCCCGGGCGGGTAGTAGCCGTTGAGCCTCGCAACGACCTTCCCCTGCTCGTCGAAGAACAGGAGCGTCGGGGTGAACTGCACGTCGAGGAAGCGTGCCAGCGCCTTTTCCGTGCGCGTCTCGCCGTCCAGCCACATCGTCTCGCGATCGCCATGGATGTTCAGCGCGATCGCGACGAAGTGCTCGTGCATCTTGTGCACGATGTCGCGCTGCGAGAAGTTGTCCTTCATGAGCGCGCGGCAGTACGGGCAGCCGTCCTGCCCGAAGTACGCCATGAGACGCTTGCCGTCGCGCGCGGCGTCGGCCACGTCCTCGCGGAAATCGAGAAACGTATTGGCGAACCACGGCGGAATGTCGATGGCGTAAGGCGACGCGTCCTGCGCGCGTCCAGCCCCGCAGAACAGCGCCATCAGGAGGGCGATCGCGATGCGCGCCATCAACGCAACAGCCGTCCAAGGATGTCGAACAGGCGCTCCGGCGGCGCCGGCTTCACCAGGTGCTCGTCGAAGCCGCTCCGCAGGGCGCGCTCGCGATCGGGATCGCGTCCGTATCCCGTGAGCGCCACCAGGCGCAGCCGTCCGAATCGCGGATCGCGGCGCAGCGTCCGGGCGAGATCGTAGCCGCTCATGGACGGGAGGCCGATGTCGAGTATGGCGACGTCGGCGTCGAACGATTCGAGCTCACGGAGCGCCTGCGCGGCATCCGCCGCCGTGCGCGCTTCGTATCCGACGGTCTCGAGCAGCGCGGCCAGCGTGTGCGCAGCATCGCGGTTGTCGTCGACCACGAGGACGCGCCCTTCGCCGGCGGTCGCGCCTTGCGCCGGCAAGGCCGCGGGCCGCGCCCCCGTCGGCGCTTTCGCGCGCGGCAGGCGCACGACGAAGCGGCTTCCGCGGCCGATGCCGTCGCTGTGCGCGCTGACCGTGCCGCCGTGCATGTGCACCAGGGTCTTGACGATGGTGAGGCCGAGGCCGAGGCCGCCGGTCTGGCGGTCGATCGCCTGCGCACCCTGCACGAAAAGGTCGAACACGTGCGGCAGCAGCGAGGGCGCGATGCCGCTGCCTTCGTCCTCGACGGCGAGCTTCGCGTGGCCGCCGTTGGCACGCACCGAAACCCGGATCGCGCCGTTGTCGCGGGTGAACTTCGCGGCGTTGGTGAGCAGATTGGACAGCACCTGCGCGAGGCGCACGCCGTCGCCCTCGACGAGCAC
>Ga0070681_10007479_pt1 | contig 10674 bp, 7 predicted proteins | sample KBSC83BmetaG_FD_65650 | JGI IMG/M metagenome (GOLD analysis project Ga0070681, IMG submission 65650) | Corn rhizosphere microbial communities from Kellogg Biological Station, Michigan, USA - KBS C8-3B metaG | ecosystem: Host-associated > Plants > Roots > Rhizosphere | place: USA: Michigan...
GGATCGTAGTGCTATAGCGTCACGTCGAAAGCGAGGCTCAAGATGGAGAAGCTGGTGCGGAACCGCACGCTGGTCGTCGCCGTGAGTCTTGTCGGGCTGCTGGCGGTGCTCTTTTTCGCGCAGGCGCAGCTCGAACGCAGCGCCGAGGCGCAGGGCAAGGCGGCGGTGCAGGCGCCGCGCTTCGAAGTGGATCCGCTGTGGCCCAAGCCGCTGCCGAACCACTGGGTGCTGGGGCAGACGATTGGCGTCTGGGTCGATACGGACGATCACATCTGGATCGTGCACCGCAGCTCCGCCACGCTCGCCGATCAGGAAAAAGGGATCGAGAAAAAGACGGCCGAGTTCTGCTGCGCGGGCGCACCCCCAGTGCTCGAATTCGACCAGGCCGGCAACCTGCTGCGTCATTGGGGTGGCGCGGTGGCCGGTGCACCGTACGAATGGCCCGAAGGCAATCACGGCATCTTCATCGACTACAAGGGCAACGTGTGGATCGGCGGCAACGGCGCGCCCGATTCCCACATCCTGAAGTTCACCAAGGACGGCAAATTCCTGCTGCAAGTCGGCAAGAAGGGCGCGCGTCGTAAAGCAGGGGCCGGGGCCGGCAACCAGGAAGGCCAGGTCGCCGGGTACGTCGGCGGCAGCAACGACACGATGAACTTCGGCCGCGTGGCGAAGATCTTCGTCGATCCAAAGGCGAACGAAGCGTACGTCGCCGACGGATATCTGAATAAGCGCGTCGCCGTGCTCGATGCGGATACGGGCAAGATGAAACGGTACTGGGGTGCGTACGGCAACAAGCCGGATGACACACCGCTGCCCGCCTACGATCCGGCGGCCAAACCCGCGCAGCAGTTCTACAACCCGGTTCACTGCGCCGACATGTCGGCGGATCGATTCATCTACGTCTGCGACCGCGTCGGCGATCGCCTGCAGGTCTTCACGCCCGAAGGAAAGTTCGTCAAGGAAGGGTTCTTCGCCAAGAACACCAAAGGCTCGGGCGCGGTCTGGGACATCGCCTTCTCAAAAGATCCACAGCAGAAGTACATCTTCATGGCCGACGGCATGAACGATCTCGTCCGCATCGTCGATCGGCAGACGCTGCAGGAGATCACCACGTTCGGCGACGGCGGCCGGCAGCCAGGACAGTTCTACGGCGTGCACAGCATCGCCATCGATTCGAAGGGCAATCTCTACACGACGGAGACGTGGGAAGGTAAACGGCTCCAGAAGTTCGTCTACAAAGGGATGGGGCCGGTCACGAAACAGCACCAGGGCGTGGTCTGGCCGGGCAGCAACGCTACGAAGTAAGCCATGGCCCGATCGAGGGCGGCGCACCCTTCGACTTCGCTCAGGGCACGGGTCGCCGCCCTGCTCGTCCTCGTCGTTCTGACGCCCGCCGCCCGCGTGTCGGCGCACGACATCCCGCGCGACGTCACGGTGCAGGCGTTCGCCAGACCGGAAGGCCACACCTTCACGCTGCTGGTCCGCGTGCCGTTAACGGCCATCATGGACATCGAGTTTCCGCGGCGCGAACGCGACTACGTGGATCTCGAACGCGTCGATCAGTCGTTGCGCGACGCCGCGATGATCTGGCTGGCACGAAAGATCGACCTGTATGAGGAGGACATGCTCCTGCCCGAACCGCGCATCCGCTCCACGCGGATGTCGCTCGATTCGGATCGATCGTTCTCGTCATACGAAGAGGCACTGGCGCACATCAACGGTCCGCCGCTGACGAACGCCACGTCGATTTTCTGGGAACAGGGCATCCTCGACGTGCTGTTCGAGTACCCGATCCGGTCAGACCGATCGCATTTCACCATCCACATGGCGTTCGACCGGCTCGGGATCCAGGTCCTCACCGCACTCCGCTTCATGCCGCCAGGCGGCATCATCCGCCCTTACGAGCTCGAAGGCGACGCCGGTCTAGTGCCGCTCGATCCACGCTGGCACCAGGCGGTCCTGCGGTTCATCAAGCTCGGGTTCCTGCACATCCTCAACGGGACGGATCATCTGCTGTTCCTGTTCTGCCTCGTCATCCCGTTCCGCCGCCTGTGGTCGCTGATCCCCATTGTCACCGCGTTCACGGTCGCCCATTCGATCACGCTGATTGCGGCGGCGTACAGCTATGCGCCCGGCGCGCTCTGGTTCCCGCCGCTCATCGAGACGCTCATTGCGGCGTCGATCGTCTACATGGCGCTCGAAAACATTGCAGTCGTCACTCCGCACCGCCGCTGGCTCATCACATTCATGTTCGGGCTGGTCCACGGCTTCGGGTTCTCGTTCGCCCTTCAGCACACGATGCAGTTCGCGGGCTCCCACCTGCTCATGTCGCTGCTGTCGTTCAACATCGGCGTCGAGCTGGGACAGCTCCTGTTCCTGGTCATCACCGTTCCTGTGCTCGGTTTACTCTTCCGCCACGTTGTTGCCGAAAGGATGGGCACCATCATTCTTTCGGCAATCGTTGCGCATACGGCATGGCACTGGCTGACGGACCGTTTCGACACGTTGCGTCAATTTCCCTGGCCTGCGGTTACGGCAGCGGATGCGGCAACTGCGATCCGATGGGCGATGGCGTTGGTTGCGGTGGTGGGAACGGCGTGGCTGCTGGCGAGAATCGTGCCGCGACACTCCCAACTTCCAATTCCCAACTCCCAAGACGAGTAACTTGGGAGTTGGAAGTTGGTGATTGGGGATTGAGGAGCGCTACGTCGTGGCCGTCCTCACGTACTTGTTAAACCACTCGATCGTGCGATTCCAGGCGAAGTCGGCCGCCGCCTTGTTGTAGCGCTCCGGCGTGGCGTCGTTGTTGAAGCCGTGCACCGCGCCCTCGTAGATGTGCCCCTCGTGCGGCACGCCGGCTGCGGTCAACTGCTTGTCATAGTCAGGCCACGTCGCGGCCAGACGCGTATCGAGCGCGCCATGATGGACGAGCACCGCCGCCTTGATCTTGGCCACGTCGGCCGCCATCGGCGGCGCGCCGTAGAACGGTGCGACCGCGGCGATGTCGGCGCCCAGGCGAACGGCCAGCGTGTTCGCCACGCCGCCGCCGAAGCAGAAGCCGGTCGCGCCGATCTTTCCCGTGCAGTCCGGCCGGTTCTTCAACCAGTAGGCCGCCGCCACGAAGTCCTCGGTCATCTTGTTGCGATCGACCTTGCCGAACAGCTCGCCGCCCTTCACGTCGTCGCCCGGATAGCCGCCGACCGACGTGAGACCGTCAGGTGCGAACGCCATGAAGTTCATCAACGCGAAGCGCCGCGCGATGTCTTCCATGTGCGGGTTGAGACCGCGGTTCTCGTGGACGATGATGACGCCCGGCAGCTTGGTGGTGCCGACGCTGACAGGGCGCGCCAGGTAGCCCTTGATCGAACCGTTGCCCATCGGCGACTGCACCGTCTCGTAGCCCGTCTTCAGCCGCTCGTCCGTCTTGCTCACCTGCTGCGCGGCGGCATAGTCGGGCATCAGCATGTCGATGATGGTCCCGGCCGCCAGACCACCCACGGCGAACTTCCTTGCCCCGTCGAAGAACTCGCGGCGGCTGATGTGGCCGTGAATGAACTCGTTGTACAGCTGCACGGCTTCCGCGGGCAGCTTCGGTTTTCTCGGTTCCATCGCGTCTCCTTTTCGCGGACCTGGACGGTCCGTTTGTGCGTCCTCCGGGCGGACCGAGGGGTCCATCCCACGTGCTCCGGGCGGACCTAAAGGTCCGCCCCTACGTACGCGCATTTCTACGTGCCGTTATTTCAAACCCGCGGCGCTCCCCGCCTGCACCAGCCGTGCGATGTTGGCTTTGGCGTCTTCCTGGAGCATCAGGCGCTTCGCGACCATTTCATCGATCGCATGGGTCACGCGTTCGGTATACGCCGCGAGCGACGAATATCTTTCTTCGACCGACGGCCTCGGATCGCCGGCCGCGATTCTATCCGCCTTTGTCTTCGGGAAGGGGATCATCTGGCCGGTTGCCTCGCAGCCGTCATTGGCCTGTGCTCCGGCGCGTAACCCCCACCCGGTATAGGTGGCGAGCGGGACCGTGACATCGGGCAGTCGTACCCCCGCGAGGTCGTTGCCGTCGGCGTCGGTTTTCGGAACGTAGGTCGGATAGATAGGACCGTTCGCTGGATTGTCGAACATCGGCGCCGTGATCACGGGCGGATTCACCGTTGGAATGCCGGTCGTGTAGTAGTCCGGTCCGTAGTTCAACAGGTAGCGCGTTGACTTCAGTCCTGTGTAGGCGACCCCTGGAATGTTCGGAAACCCCTGCTTCGCCTGCGGCAGCGGCGACACGAGTGTGCCGTCCGCCAGTCGTGGCACCAGGCTCGGGGGCGGCGGTGTCCCCTTCGTCGCCCACTCGTCCAGCGCCATCCACAAGGCGCGAAGCACCGGACCCGAGTCGAGCGGGTTCGCAAACTGCTGACACGCCCCCTTCGTGTTGGGATTGCCCGTGCCGTGCTGCATGCTGGACACGAAGTAGAGCCGCGTCAACGGGTGCTCAGGGAGGTCGCTTTTCCCCTGCGGATCGGTCTGGAAGAGCGATGCGCCTTTCACCCAGTATTCATTCGCCGAATAAACCTCCATCGCGCGCGGGCAGGTGCTGGTTTTCATGCACGCGTCGTAGCGGCCGGCTGTCCGGCCGCTGATTGGATCTTTCAGCGTCTGGTTCGCAAACGGGAACACGCCCTCGGCATAGAGCTGATCCTGCCGGTTGCGCTCGGTGCGCCCCGGCTGCGAGAAACGGCTGTTCATGTTGATGCCGTCGGCCGCCGCGATCCACTGCAGCATGCCGTCGAACACCATCTTGCCGTTCTCGGCCTGGTTGAACCCCAGCGTTCGGAAATCGTTCAGCATGCGCCCGGGCTGCGAACGGACTTCCGTGAAGATGCGCGTGATGTCGCCGGCCATCGGGTTCGGCGTGCCCGCCTCGTCGGCTTTCTCATAACGTAGAAAGGCATTGAAGTCGCGGACCGCCGCGAAACCGATGCCGTTCACAGTTGGATCTTTCGCCGTATAGGAAAACTCGTAGATGTCGCCCTGCTTGAATCGTGTGCCCTCGGGCAGCAGGTGAATAGATTGGCCTTTCGCGTCGTAGGCCCACGCGCTCGCCGGCAACACTTGCGGCACATCGTCGAGGTGCACGCGGTGCGTGAGCACGGCGTTCGACTGGTCGAGCGTCGCGGCCGGATAGTTCAGCGTGTACGAGGGCGCGCCGCTGACGATGTATTCGTAGCCGGGCCCGGTAATCGGAGAGCCATCCGCCTGCCGGGCAACGGGCAGCGTGATGGTGATGTTGTAGTCGGAATTGTCGGTGCCTGCGCTGTAGTCCCAGCCGCTCCACACCAGGGTGTAACCGCGCGGCAACAGGAACGTGTTCGCGAGCTTCGTCGCGTCGGTGAGCGCGCCGGGATCGTCGCCGCCCGCGCCGCGATTGAGCGATTCGTGCGTCTTGCCGCCTCGGTTCGGCGGTTCGTACATCACCTTGTGATTGCCGCGGCGGAGATCGATTGGTTTCAGGATGTAGAAGTCGAACGCGTATTCAATTTTGCCGCGTGCGTTGCGGGGCGCCAGCGTGATATCGACGATGGCGGCGTTTTTCGGATCGTTGGGGTCGAGCTCTCCGTAGGCTTTGCCGACCAGCTTTTCGTACTGGCCAACTCCGGGGAAGCTGTAGCCGCCGAACGTGGGCGACTGCCGTTCGACGATCGTCAGCTTCGTGATATGCGCCTCCGCTGCGGACGCAGCAACGAGCAGGAGGGCTGCGATTGACGCGACGTTGATGCGCATGGCGAGCGAATGTTACCGCGATTCTCGAGGAGACCGGGAACGGCGGCCGGAGCTGCCGCCGCGGTGAAGCCGTGGGAATCTGATTAAATACGCCCGATGTACCAGAGGCAGGTGGCCACGTCCGAACGCCCCGTCAATAGCGCTGGACAGGTGCTGTTCGCCAGTCTGATTGGTACAACCATCGAGTACTTCGACTTCTATATCTACGCCACCGCCGCCGTTCTCGTCTTCCCGAGGCTCTTCTTTCCCTCCACCGATCCGGCGACCGGTGTCCTCGCGTCGCTCGCCACGTTTGCGATTGCATTCGTCGCACGCCCGATCGGCTCCGCGCTGTTCGGCCACTTCGGCGACCGCGTCGGCCGCAAAGCAACGCTGGTCGCGGCGCTGCTGACGATGGGGATCTCGACGGTCGCGATTGGCGCGCTGCCGACGTACGCGACGATTGGCGTGGCTGCGCCAGCCCTGCTGTCGTTGTGCCGGTTCGGCCAGGGGCTCGGGCTGGGCGGTGAATGGGGCGGCGCGGTACTGCTCGCGGTGGAAAATGCGCCGCCCGACAAGCGCGCCTGGTACGGCATGTTCCCGCAGCTCGGCGCACCCATCGGTTTCTTCCTTTCCGCCAGCGTCTTCCTGCTGCTCACCGAACGGCTCACTAACGAACAGTTCTTTGCGTTCGGCTGGCGGCTGCCGTTTCTCGTCAGCGCTGCGCTCGTGCTGGTCGGTCTGTACGTGCGGCTGGCGATTTCGGAAACGCCCGTCTTCCGCGCCGCCATCGCGCGCGAACAACGGGTGAAGCTTCCGATGCTCGTGGTGTTCCGCGAGTACCCGGGGACGTTGGTCCTCGGCATCCTCGCGTCGCTTGCCACCTTCGTCGTTTTCTATCTGACGACGGTGTTCGCCCTTTCGTGGGGGACCACCGCGCTCGGCTACAGCCGTTCGACGTTCCTGCTGATCCAGCTCGTCGGCATCGTCTTCTTTGCGCTGACCATTCCGCCGAGCGCGATGCTCGCGGAGCGGGGCCGCCGCGCGACCATGATCTGGGTCACCGTCGCAATCGCCGCATTCGGCCTGGTGTTCGCGCCGCTGCTGTCGGCCGGCATCGCCGGAGCCACGCTCGCGACCATCGTTGGCCTGTCGCTGATGGGCCTGACGTATGGGCCGCTCGGAACAACACTGTCCGAGATGTTCCCCACGGCGGTTCGCTATACGGGGAGCTCGGTAGCCTTCAACCTGGCGGGTGTCTTCGGCGCGTCGCTGGCACCTTACATCGCGACCTATCTCGCCACACGGTATGGGCTCCAGTACGTCGGCTACTACCTAACGGGCGCCGCCCTCCTGACCCTTGCGGGACTTTTTGCGACCGGCGAAACACGGGGACGACAGCTCTAGTTGACACGCCTGCTCCGACGCGGCACAGTTGGCCGCCATAGCCAACGCTGAAACAGCATGGCGCCGGGTCCGAAAGGACCCGGCCTACCGGACTGAATCGCCGGGTCCGGAAGGACCTGGCCTTCCAGATAGGTGCAGACACTAACGTGCGGACATCGCGGTCCGCGACGCAAGGAGCGACAATGGCAAACCCCATCGGCATGCAGACCTCCGGCTGGAGCTCGGATGGATCGCTCGCCTACGGCATCTTCCGCTTCACCTTCGGCATGAACATCATGATGCGCGGCATCGTCCGCATCGCCGTCGGACTGCCGGCATTCCAGAATTACATGCTGACGCAGTTCAAGGACGTGCCCGTGATGCCGCCGGGATTGCTGATCCCGTTCGCGACGGTCCTTCCGTTCGTCGAAACGATCATCGGCTTCTGCATCATGATCGGCTTTCAAACGCGTGCAGCGCTGGTGGCCGGGGCGCTGATGATCACGGCGCTCACTTTCGGCACCATGCTCCGGCAGGACTTCACGATTGCGTGGCTGCAGCTGGATTACGCCATCGCCTTCTTCATTCTGATCGCCCTTCGCTCGTGGAACCTCATTTCGATCGACGCGCGCATGGGCGTGCACTCGCCGGGCCGAAGCGTGCCCGAACGAGCGGCCTGATAGCGGCGGCTGCGGAGCGTCATGAAGCGGGCTGCGTTCGGCCTCGTGCTGCTGGGAATCGTCGCCATCTATGGCGGGATCGTTCGTGGTCAATCGGCGCGTGCGTCAGAGCCGCCGTTTCTGAAGGGCGGCTTCACGCCGATCTCCTACCTGAAAGCATCCAATCCGCGGCCGGACGCGAAGCTCGGCTTCGGCAGCGCCCTGACGGGCCGCACGCTGGTGATGAGCCGCGATGGCAACACCCTCGCGGTGTCCGCACCGGATGAAAACAGCGCGGCCACAGGCGTCGATGGTAATCAGAAGGACGACACAGCCGGGGGCGCCGGAGCGGTCTACGTCTTCACGCGCCCCGGCAGGGGAAAGCCGTGGGCGCAGCAGGCATACCTGAAGGCCTCCAACACCGACGCCTACGACAGCTTCGGGTTTTCGCTCGCCCTTAGTGGCAACGGCAACACGCTCGCGGTCACCGCGACCCGCGAAGACAGTAACGCGCGCGGGATCAACGGCAATCAGGCGAACAACGATGCGGAAGACTCCGGCGCCGTGTACGTCTTCACCCGCACCGGCGGCAAATGGTCCCAGCAGGCGTACGTGAAGGCGTCGAACAGCGACGCCGGTGACCAGTTCGGTTGGTCGGTCACCTTGAGTGACGACGGCAACCTGATGGCGGTGGGCGCGCCGACCGAGGCGAGCAATGCGCGCGGGATCAATGGCAGCCAGACCGACAATTCCGCGGCGAACGCGGGCGCCGTCTACATGTTCAACCGCGCTGGCTCGACCTGGTCGCAGTCAGCGTACTTGAAGGGCGAGCAGACCGATGCGGGCGACCTGTTCGGCTTCTGCGTTGACCTCTCGAGCGATGGCAACACGCTGGCCATCTGCGGCTTTGACGAAGACGGCGGCGTGCCGGGCGTCAACGGGAACCAGGCTGACAACTCGAAAAACGGATCCGGGTGCGTCTACGTATTCGTGCGCCAGGCCGAAAGCTGGAAACAGACGACGTACCTCAAACAGTCCAATCTGAATCACCCGCAGGACGCCTTCGGCTCCGCCATCGCGCTGAGCGGCGACGGCCGCACGCTCGTTGTCGATGCTGCGGACGAGGACGGGGTGACAGGCGGCATCAACGGCAAGCAGTATGACGGCGAACAGATTGGGGACGATTCGAACGGCGCGCTGTACGTCTTCGTCAACAACAACGGCACCTGGTCGCAGCAGGCCTACATCAAGTCGTCGAACGTGCGGATCAACGACCTGTTCGGCATCCGTCTCGCCATCAGCCGCGACGGCAATGTCCTGGTCGCTTCGTCCATGCTGCAGGGCGGCGGTGGACGTGGGCCCGGCGCCAGCGAGCAGGACTTCTCCGCCGAGGAATCAGGGGCGGTCTACGTCTTCACACGCGCGGGTACCACGTGGACACAGCGCGCCTACCTGAAGTCGCCAAATTCCGATGCGTACGACGAGTTCGGATCGGGCGTTGCGATGAGCGGCGACGCTGGCACGCTGGCGATTGCCGCGTTCGGAGAGGACGGCGGATCGAGTGGCGTCGGAGGAAATATGAGTGACAACTCGATACGGGCCTCCGGGGCTGTGTACGTCTACTAGGTGAAGTTCCAAGCTCCAGGATCCAAGTTCCAAGATCCAAGAAGCTCCAAACAGATCGCAGCGAGTCAAAGTTCTTTGTTCGTACGGTCGCTCAACGCCATCGCTGAAAACAGCGATACGATCGCCGACGCAAGGATGAAGACCGCGATCGCCATACCGGAGTGATACCGGCCGAGCAGCCAGGCTGCAATCAACGGCGCGGGGCCGCCGGCAATCACCGACGACAACTGATATCCAAGCGACGCGCCGCTGTATCGCAGGTGCGCAGGGAACGACTCGGCGATAAGCGCCGCCTGCGGACCGTAGAGGATGTCGTGCGGAATCAGCGAAAGGACGATCGCCAGAAAGACGAGCACGGGCATGGTCGTATCGATCAAGGGAAAGTAGACGAACCCATATATGCCTGTGACGATGGCGCCGATGATGTAGATGCGCTTGCGGCCGAAGCGATCCGACAGGTGGCCGAAGAGCGGGATCGATACGAAGGACAGCGCCGACGCGGCGAGCACCGCGGTCAGCAGGAAATTGCGATCAATGTGCAGCGTGTCCGAGCCATATGAAAAGACGAACGCCGTGAAGATGTAGAACGGCGCCTGTTCGCCCATCCGGCACAGCGCGGTCAGTGCGATTTCGCGCGGATGCCGCCGCAACACCTCCGCGACCGGTGCCCGCTCGATCCGCCGCCCCGCCGCGAGCCGCGCGAAGACCGGGGTCTCGAGAATGCCCAAGCGCACGTAGAGACCGACGCCGACCAGCGCCAGGCTCAGGACGAATGGGATGCGCCAGCCCCATGCGAGGAATTGATCGCCTGTCAGCGCGCTCGAACCCAGCACGGCAAGGTTGGCCGTAAAGAGGCCGACAGGGACGCCGAATTGGGGCCACGACGCAATGAAGCCGCGATGCTTGTTCGACTGGGCCCATTCGATGGACAGCAGGACCGATCCACCCCATTCGCCGCCGACGCCAACGCCCTGGACGAACCGCAGCAGCGTCAGCAGGACTGCACCCCACACGCCGATCTGGTCGTACCCGGGAACGAGGGCGACAAGAAAGGTGGCGATGCCCATCAGCAGCAGCGTCGCCACCAGCGCCGCTTTGCGGCCTAAGCGATCTCCGTAATGGCCGAAAATTGCCGCGCCGATGGGGCGCGCGACGAAGCCGACCGCGTAAACGCCAAACGCCTGGAGCGTGCCGACGTAGGGATCGGCGCCGGGGAAGAAGAGGCGAGCGAAAACAAGACCCGTGA
>Ga0070681_10007481_pt1 | contig 10674 bp, 8 predicted proteins | sample KBSC83BmetaG_FD_65650 | JGI IMG/M metagenome (GOLD analysis project Ga0070681, IMG submission 65650) | Corn rhizosphere microbial communities from Kellogg Biological Station, Michigan, USA - KBS C8-3B metaG | ecosystem: Host-associated > Plants > Roots > Rhizosphere | place: USA: Michigan...
GAAGGCCAATCCCGGTGCGTAGCGCGCCATCGAAGGCGGCATGATGCCGGAAGCGGCGCGAATGCCCCACGCGGCGAACCACACGCCTAACGCAGATCCCGCGAGCGAGACGAGCAGCGCCTCGGTCAGCAGATGGCGGGCGAGCCGGCCGCGCCGCCCGCCGAGTGCGGCGCGGAGCGCCATTTCGCGCCGCCGCGCCGACGTTCGTGCCAGCGACAGATTGGCGGCGCTCACGCACGCCGCGACGAGAACGAGCGCCACCGCCACGGCAAAAATCCGGACGAGCGTGACGGTATCGTCGTTGTGGAACGCGGTGATGGGACGCGGAACCAGCACCCAGCCCGCATCGGACTTGGGCGATTCACTCGCCATCTGCATGCTGATGCGCGCGGCTTCCCGTTGGGCATCGGCCACCGAGGCGCCGGTGGCGAGTCGCCCGAAGAGGTCGAGGTAGCGCGAGGCATGGTCATTGGCGATCGCGGCGGTCATCACGAGCGGCGTGTAGAAATCGACCCCTTCGGGAAACGCGATGCCTTTCGCCAACACGCCAACCACGCGGCGCGGCGCGCCATCGAGCATGACCGTCGTGTCCAGTATGCCGCGGCTGCCGCGGAATCGATCGTGCCAGTAGTCGTACGATAGAATGGTCACGCCATCGCGACCCGGCGTTCCGGCGTCGCGCGCGAACCCGCCGCCTAACGCGAACGGCGCGGCGACGAGCGCAAAGAGGTTCGGTGTGACGCGGTAGCCGATCACCAGGTCGCTCGGCGCGTCGGCGTGCCCGTTGAGCGCGGCGCGCCACAGCTGCGCCGCGCCGACGGCAGACAAGGTCGTCGCGCGCTCGCTCAGCGCCGCGAGCGCGGCGGGCGACGCGTTGTCGCACGTCGGGCACTCGCGCGGCGAGCGCTGGACGACCCACACCAGATGATTTTCGGGCAACTGCGGAAAGGGCCGGCCGAGGACGTGGTCGCCGAAGCTGAACACGGCGGTCGACGCGCCGATGCCAAGAGCCAGGGTGATCGTGGCCGTGAGGGCGTACGCCGGACTATGTCGCAAGCTGCGGATCCCATGCCGCAGGTCCTGCGCGAGCTGCTCGAGCCAGGTGGGGCGCCAGACGGCGCGAACTTCTTCCGCGACGAGGGTGGCGTTGCCGAACCGTCGACGCGCTGTTGCCGCGGCCTCCCCGCTCAAGCCGGCGCTGGACCGCGCGACGTCCTCGGCTTCGAGCTCGAGGTGATCGGCGATTTCGCGCCGAATGTCATCGTCGCCGGGCGTGGCGGGCGTGCGGAACGGCCAGCGCACGGTCACGTCTCCGGCGCCGGCTGCATGACGCGGCCGATCGCGCGCACGAGGGCCTCCCACCGCGACTCTTGGGTGCGGAGCTGGCGGCGGCCGGCTGCGGTTAGGCGATAGAACTTGAGCTCGCGCGTGCGGCCGGGCGCGGTTTGCCAGCGCGAGGCAATCCAGCCGTTGCGCTCGAGGCGATGCAGCGCGGGGTAGAGCGAGCCGTGTTCGACGACGAGCACTTCGCGCGTGGTCTGCTGGATGTGTTTGGCGATGCCGTGCCCGTGCGCCGGGCCGAACAGCAGCGTCTTGAGGATGAGCATGTCGAGCGTGCCCTGGAGGAGCTCGATCTGTTCGCGTGTCGCAGGCATCGGCGTCGATGGTAGGCTGTCTACCATATCGATAGTAGACAATCTACCAACTGTCAACGCCCCCATCGGCGCGCGAGCCGCCGCCGCATCGCGCCGCCCGGGCGACGGCCAGCCGCGCGGTCGCTCTGGTGATTCGCGTGGCCGCGCTGCATTGTCTGCACTCGAACGGTGGTCCGCAGGTGACAGCTCACTTCAGCCCGGATGCGAATGTCATGAGCGCGTCGAAACGGAGAGCATATGTTGCCGGTATCGTTGCCGTCGCGGTGGCCGCGTTGGGTGCGGCCGCGCTGATCGGGGTCGGACAACGGCCGGCGCATGCGGCGCCGGCGTCCGTCCATGGTGCGACCGCAGGCTTGCGGTTCGAGATCACATTCGCGTCGTCGGCGTCGCCGGAGCCGCAAACCGGACACATCGTTCTCGTCGTCTCCAAAGACACGAGCGAAGAGCCGCGGTTTCAGTACCAGGTGTACGAGCCGAATGTGCAGCCGGGTTTCGGACTCGATGTCGAGAGCCTGGCGCCGGGCAAGACGGCGGTGATCGATGGGTCGGTGTTCGGCTGGCCGCTCACGAGCGTGAACGATCTGCCCGCCGGCGACTATCGCGTGCAAGCCGTCCTCAACCGCTACGAGGCGTTTCACATGGCGTCGGGCCACACGTTGTGGCTTCCGCCGGACAAGGGTGAGGGCCAGCACTGGTTCTCGAAGCCGGGCAACTTCTACAACACGCCGGTGTCGGTGCACCTCGATCCGCGCACCGGACAGACCGTTCGCCTAACGCTAGACAAGGTGATTCCTCCGATTCCAGCGCCGAAGGACACGAAGTGGGTGAAGTACGTGCGCATCCAGAGCGCACTGCTCTCCAAATTCTGGGGCCGTCCGATGTACCTCGGCGCCATCGTGCTCCTGCCGGCGGGCTTCGACGACCATCCGTCGGTGCACTATCCGCTGGCCGTGGACCAGGGACATTTTCCGACCGGCTTCCACAACTTCGATCCGAATCCGCCGGCGCCGGGCATGACCGGGCGCGACAGCGTGCGCGCCGCGTACGGTTACGATCTGTTCAAGCGATGGACGGGCCCGGGTTTCCCGCGGATGCTCGTGATGCAGATCCAGCACGCGAATCCGTACTACGACGACTCGTACGCGGTGAACTCGGCGAACCTCGGTCCGTACGGCGACGCGATTGTCCACGAGCTCATTCCATACGTGGAGAAGCGCTTCCGCGGCATCGGCGCTGGGTGGGCGCGCACGCAATTCGGCGGGTCGACCGGCGGATGGGAATCGTTAGGCGAACAGATTTTCTACCCGAACGACTTCAACGGGACCTGGACGTTCTGCCCCGATCCGGTCGATTTCCGCCAGTACGAAACGATCGACATCTACGGCGACACGAGCGCGTACGTGTTCAACGCGCAGTGGAAGCGCACGCCGCAGCCGTCGGGTCGCAACTATCTGGGGCACTTGCTGACGACGGTCGAGAACGACAACCACTGGGAGTACGTGCAGGGTCGCAAGGGCCGCTCGAGCGAGCAGTGGGACATCTGGGAGAACGTGTGGGGCCCGCCGGACAGCGACGGCTACCCGAAGCCGCTCTACGATCAACTCACGGGACACATCGATCCGACCGTCGCCCGGTACTGGAAGGAGCACTACGACCTGCGGTACATCCTGGAGCGCGACTGGAAGACGTTAGGCCCGAAGCTCGTGGGCAAGATTCACATCTACAGCGGGACGATGGACAGTTGGCACCTGAACAACGCCGTGTACCTGATGCAGGATTTTCTCGACCAGACGAAGGATCCGTCCTACGCGGGTTCGATCGAATACGGCGACCGCTACGAGCACTGTTGGACGGGCGATTCGCAGCACTCGCTCGAGGTGGGATCGATGACCGTGTTTCAGCGGTTTCTGCCGGTGATGGCGCGGCACATCGTGGAGACGGCGCCGGCTGGAGCGGACACGGTGGGCTGGCGATACTAACGCGGCCGGATCAACTCTGCCGGAGCCGCTCCAACGCCTGCGTTACGTTAGGCGGAACGAACAGGTTGTCGGAGATCGCGGCGATTTCTTCGGCTTCCTGCCACGCACGCTCGAGGTCGGCGAGCTCGCCCTCGAACGCGCGCCGTTCGGCTTCTTCGTGGAGCGCCATCTCGAGTGCGAGACGGTATTCGCCGGGCAGGCCGTACAGGCCATGCTTGGTGAAGCTCGTCGACATGCCGTCGCGACCCCAGCGCCGATTGCTGCCACGCGGACGCGTGTACACGTGCGTGCTCTGCGTTAGGCGGTCGATGAATCCCTCGGCGCCCCCGGCGGTCTCGATCTCGTCCACCGCGCCGGCAATCGCCTTCTTGTTGCCGCCGAAGCGGTTCACCTTGGGGATTACGATCGACGCAATGCGCTGCGCCTCACGTCCCTCGAAGTGTGCCTGGCCGTTCTTGAAGCGGAGATCGATCGCGAGACCGCCGTCGGCGCCGCGACCCAGCGCCGTCTCGCCCAGGTGGCGCCGTCGGACGTGCACGACGCCGGTCTGCGATGTGTTGATCTTCGCGACCACCGATTCCGGATTGCCGTTCACCGCGATCGCCCCGGCGCGCACGGCGAGCCAGCCGATGCCGCCGATCACGCCCGCATACGCGCCGAGCGCCACGATCCCGCCCACACCAACGACGGCACCGCCGGCAATGAGTAGCTGGCGACGCCGGCGCCGGCCGAACTGATCCCCGTAGCGCCACGCCGCGAATTCCGGCCGGAGCGGCTGGCCGATGCGCACCAGCGTCGTACCGTCGCGAAGCTTTGCCAACCCGACGTTGTCGGTAGACACACGACGTCGCGTGTCACGAAACAATCGCTCGGCGGTCTCGATTGCCTCCCAGCGCTCCTCGAGAGGCGAGAGGTTCCAGCGCTCGCAATGTGGACACACGACCCACAGGCGTCCCTTGGCGGCGTCAAACGCGAGGCGCGTTCCAACCGGAAAGGTCTCCAGCGTCTCGTTGGAGCCGAGCGGCTTGTTGCAGAAGAGGCAGGTGGCGTACATGGGCTATTGGTATATACGCAAATACTGCCGGCAAAGTGTCCCGCAACAGTTGGCGGACCGGAGCGCATGTCCGGTGACGAGTTGGACGCCCAGCCGGCTGGTGAGTTGCGAAATTACCCGGTGAGGAGATAGCATCGAGGACGAGGCCGCATCGACGACGCCGACCGGCGTCGAAACTGTCTCAGCGAGTCGTGAGGGCGCCATGTCCACGGCCACCGCACCGAACCCCACTACGACGCGCAAACCGCGCGACGACGAAATCGATGTGTGGGGACTCACCCATCCGGGCAAAGTTCGCAAGAACAACCAGGATCACTTTCTTCTTGGGTCGCTCCACAAGCGACTCGAGATCCGCGCGTCCTCGCTACCGCCAACCGAGCTGCTGCAAGCACGCGACGAGCGCATCGGATTCTTGGCAATGGTGGCCGACGGCGTCGGTGGACACGCCGCGGGCGAGGAGGCGAGTCGCCTGGCGCTCGAAGAGGTGACGCTCTACGTGGCGCAGAGCACGAGGTGCTACTACGACTGGGACTCGCAGGCCGCCGACTTCACCGACATGCTGCAAACGGCGGCGATCAAGAGTCACGAGCGCGTGTTGGAGCACGCGGAGTCGTATCCCGACATGCGCGGCATGGCGACGACACTCACGCTGTACATCGGCGTGTGGCCGTGGATCTACCTGCTGCAAGTGGGCGACTCGCGGTACTACCTCTATCACAGCGGCGAGCTCACGCAGGTGAGCCGCGACCAGACGGTAGCGGAAGAACTGGCGCGACAGGGCTTGCTCACGCGGGCCACCGCGGCCGCGTCTCCGTTAGCCAACATGCTGTCGAGCGCGATCGGCGGGCAGCAGGCGGCGCCGGTGGTGACGCGGCTGCGCTCGGACTGGGGGCACGTGCATCTGTTGTGCAGCGATGGCTTGACCAAGCACGTGTCCGACGCGCGCATCGCCGAGCGGTTGCGCACGATGACGTCGGCACGGGCGGCGTGCGAGGCGCTGCTCGCGGACGCGCTGGACGGCGGCGGGACGGACAACATCACGATCATCGTTGGGCGCGCGGTCCGAAACGATCGCGGGTGACCCACGCCGCGTCGGCGGCGCCATCGGCCGAACGGAAAGCTGCGACCGGCGCACGTTCCTGTCGGCGTGCGCGGTGGCCGGCGCGGGGCTGCTCGCCGGGCTACCGTTAGGCAGCGCCCCGCCGCGCCCGACGCGAGCGCAGCTCCGCTACCAGCGGCGTGAACGCGCGCTCTTCCTGCACCTCGGCGTCAACACGTTCACCGACCGCGAATGGGGAACGGGCGACGAAAGCCCGTCGGTCTTCAATCCGCCGGCGCTCGACGCGCGGCAGTGGGCGCGCTGCGCGCGCGCCGCCGGCTTCCACTCGATGGTGCTCACCGCCAAGCACCACGACGGCTTTTGTCTCTGGCCGAGCGCGCTCACCGAGCACAGCGTGCGCCAGAGTCCGTGGCGCGGGGGCGACGGCGATGTCGTCCGCGAGCTCACGGACGCGTGTCGAGCGGAAGGACTGGGCGCTGGACTGTACTTGTCGCCGTGGGACCGGCACGAGCGATCGTACGGCGATTCGCCGCGCTACAACGACTTCTACGTCGCCCAACTCACGGAATTGCTGACACGCTACGGGCCGATCGCCGAGGTCTGGTTCGACGGCGCCAATGGCGAAGGGCCTAACGGGAAACGCCAGACCTACGATTGGGATCGCTTCCACCGCACGGTGCGCCGTCTGCAGCCGGACGCGGTGATGTTCTCCGATGCGGGTCCCGACGTTCGCTGGATCGGCAACGAACACGGCATGGCCGGCGACCCGAACTGGGCGATGGTCGATCCCCGTGCGGTGCCGTTTCCCGGCGCGACGGGCCCGGAGGTGGAGCGAATGCTGCAACACGGCGATCCGACGGGCACGGTGTGGCGGCCGGGCGAGGCGGACGTGTCGATTCGCCCGGGTTGGTTCTGGCACGCGGCCGAGTCCGCCAAAGTGAAGAGCGTCGGCGAGCTGGTGGATCTGTTCTATGTCTCCGTTGGTCGGAACGCGAACTTGCTGCTCAACGTGCCACCGAACCGCACGGCCTTGCTGGACGACGTCGATGTCGCTCGACTCACGGCGTTCTCGACGGAGCTCGCGTCGCAATTCGGCGCGAATTCGGCGGCCGGGGCTCGAGTGTCGGCGTCATCAGAGACGGCCGGTCACGGCGCAAGGGCGGCGATCGATGGTGATCCGGACACGTGGTGGAGTCCGCGCGGCGTGGATCGATCGCCGGCGGTGGTCCGTGTGCGGATCGTTTCGTCGTTGGGCGCGCCGCAGATCGCGACTCTTGCAGTATGGCCAGGGCGACCCTGAGCTCGGCTCAGCGCATTGGTGAGCGTTGGACACAATCGAGATCCTTCACCCGGAGCATCCCAACATGTCAAGAACCACGCGTGGTCTCCGCCGCTTGGTGTCGCCCTTGGCGTTCGTCGCGACGCTGGCGCTGCTCGCTGGGTGTGCGAGTGTCACACCGATCCGTCAGCTCCTCGATGATCCGGGGCGCTACGACGGGAAGTCGGTAAAGATCGAGGGAAGAGTGAAGGAGTCGGCCGGTGCGTTCGGATTGGGCACCTATCAAGTGCAGGACAACACCGGGTCGCTCACCGTGGTGAGTCAGAGCAACGGGGCGCCGCGAACGGGAGACAGGATCGGCGTCCAGGGCATTTTCCAGGCGTTGTTCACGTTGGGTAGTAAGAGCCTGGCAGTGCTGCGGGAGCAGAGTAGATCGTTCCCCTGATTCGGCGGTCAGGGGAACCGCATCGCGAGGAAGAGCCGCGATAGAACGATTCGCCCAACATATAGAAGGAGGTCGGGATGTGAAGCGGTCGGTGCAATCGTGTGCGCCATGCGCCATTGCTCACACAGCGCCGAGGCCGCTACAGTATGGTCATGCCTACATCGTCGACCCAATGGACCGCCGAACGCGTGCGCGCGTTGCCCGACGACGGCAATCGGTACGAAGTCATCGACGGCGAACTGTTCGTGACTCCCGCACCGAGCTGGGAGCACCAGCGTGCGGCACTCGCGATGGCACAGCGGATACGGTCGTACCTGGTCGACCAGCCCCTCGGAGACGTTTACATAGCGCCAGCCGACGTGGAATTTCGGTATGACCGAATGGTCGAGCCGGACTTGTTCGTCGTGCCGCTGGTTGAGGGACGCAGGCCACGCACATGGGAGGACGTGCGCCGACTTCTCTTGGCCGTCGAGATTCTGTCACCTTCCACAGCGAGGGCCGACCGACTTGCCAAGCGCACGCTTTACCAGCGCGAGCAAGTGCCGGAATACTGGATCATTGACGTGGCTGCTCGGCTCATCGAGCGCTGGGGTCCGGACGACAGCCGCCCTGAGATAGTAGTAGGCCGGCTGCACTGGCATCCCGAACCGCAGTCGCCTCCGCTTGAAATCGATCTCGACGCTTATTTCGCGGAAGTGTGTCTCGAGTAGCGCTTAGGCGTTGACATCGCCGTCGCTCACGGTATTTTTTAAGGCTACAACTGAACCGCCGAGTGAGTTTAGCTCGGCGCGCCCTTGGGTCCCCACACGCGCAGCAGCGGCGAGTGCACCCGGCGGCAGCGGATGGATACCGGCTCCGTTCTGGGGCGACCGGTCCACCCGTTTTTTTGCTGGATTTTACAGGCTCTAGCCTCGGCAGCGATAGCGAATTCTCATGGCACGCATAACACCGCTCGACCACTATCGGAATATCGGCATCATGGCCCACATCGATGCCGGGAAGACGACTACGACCGAGCGCATCCTGTATTACACAGGCAAGAGCTACAAAATCGGCGAAGTCCACGATGGCGCAGCCACCATGGACTGGATGGAGCAGGAGCAGGAACGCGGCATCACAATCACGTCCGCCGCCACGACGTGCTTCTGGCGCCGCAACGGCGTCGAGTACCGGATCAACATCATCGACACGCCGGGGCACGTCGACTTCACGGTCGAAGTCGAGCGGTCGCTCCGTGTGCTCGACGGTGCGGTGACGCTCCTGGATTCCGTGGCCGGCGTCGAGCCGCAAACGGAAACGGTGTGGCGCCAGGCCGACCGCTACGGCGTGCCGCGCATCGTGTTCGCCAACAAGATGGACCGCGTCGGCGCTGACTTCGAGCGGTGCGTGTCGATGATTCGCTCGCGATTGTCGCAGCGCGCGTATCCGCTCCAGCTGCCGATCGGATCGGGCGAGCTGTTCGTCGGTCACATCGACGTGCTGCGCCGCGTCGCGATCGTGTTCGACGAGGCAACGTTAGGCAAGACCTACATCGAAGAGCCCGTCCCCGAGAAGTATCGGGCCGCCGTCGAAGAGGCTCGGCACGCGGCCATCGAAGCCGCCGTGGAGCACGATGAGACGCTCCTCGAGAAATACCTCGGCGGCGCGGAGCTGACGTTCGACGAGATCCAGCACGCGATCCGGCAAGCGACCATCGCGGGACAGTTCGTCCCCGTGCTATGTGGGGCGTCGTTCAAGAACAAGGGCGTGCAGCAGCTGCTCGATGCGGTCATTGACTACTTGCCGGCCCCGGTCGACCTGAAGGCGATCAAGGGACACGTTCCGCACCACGACGAGACGTTCGAGGAGCGCGTTGTGTCGGACGATGCATCGTTCGCCGCGTTGGCGTTCAAGATCGCGACGGACCCGTTCGTCGGAAAGTTGACGTACATCCGCGTGTACTCGGGCGTGCTCAACGGCGGGTCGTACGTCTACAACTCCACGAAGGATCGCCGCGAGCGCGTGGGCCGGCTGCTGCAGATGCACGCCAACAAGCGCGAGGAAATCGACGAAGTTCGCGCCGGCGACATCGCGGCCGTGATCGGCCTCAAGGACACGCGCACCGGAGACACGCTCTCGGACGAAGCACACCCGGTGGTGCTCGAGGCGATGAAGTTCCCAGCGCCGGTGATCGACGTCGCGATCGAACCGAAGACCAAGGCCGACCAGGACAAGTTAGGCATCGCGCTCCAGAAGCTGGCGGAAGAGGACCCGACGTTCCGCGTCCACTCGGACGCCGAGACGGGTCAGACGATCATCTCAGGGATGGGCGAGCTACACCTCGAGATCATCGTCGACCGCATGCAGCGCGAGTTCAAGGTCGACGCGAACATCGGCCGGCCGCAGGTAGCCTATCGCGAGACGATTCGCCGCCGCGTCGAGAAAGTTGAAGGAAGGTTCATTCGCCAGACGGGCGGTCGCGGCCAGTACGGACACGTCGTGATCAACATGGAGCCGACCACGGCGGGCACGGGCTTCGTGTTCGAGGATAAGATCGTCGGCGGCGTGATCCCGCGCGAATACATCGGACCGGTGGAGCAGGGCATCAAGGAAGCCATGGAGAATGGCGTGATGGCCGGCTATCCTGTGGTCGACGTGAAAGTGGAATTGATCTACGGTTCGTACCATGACGTCGACTCGAGCGAAATGGCGTTCAAGATCGCGGGGTCGATGGCGTTCAAGGAAGCGGCGAAGCGGGCGAGTCCGATCCTGCTCGAGCCGATCATGAACGTCGAGGTCGTGTGCCCCGCGGACTACATGGGCGACATTTTAGGCGACCTGTCGGCGCGGCGCGGACGCATCGGCGGCATGACGCAGCGCGGCGAAGCGCAGGTGATCGGCGCGAGCGTGCCGCTCTCCGAGATGTTCGGCTACTCCACCACACTGCGCTCGGCGTCGCAGGGACGCGCGGTGTATTCGATGGAGTTCAGCCACTACGAGGAAGTACCAAAGAGCAAGGCAGAGGAGATCATCTCGAAAGTGAAGGCATAGTAGTTCGGGCACACCAAACGATTGTTAGGCGACAACACTTCGAGCGTAGGAAGCAGCCATGGCCAAGGCAAAGTTTGAGCGGACGAAGCCGCATGTGAACGTGGGGACGATTGGGCACGTGGACCACGGGAAGACGACGTTGACGGCGGCGATCACGGCGATTCAGGCGAAG